>Ga0302157_10004471_pt1 | contig 15200 bp, 10 predicted proteins | sample I_Bog_N3_3_FD_193502 | JGI IMG/M metagenome (GOLD analysis project Ga0302157, IMG submission 193502) | Peat permafrost microbial communities from Stordalen Mire near Abisko, Sweden - I_Bog_N3_3 | ecosystem: Environmental > Terrestrial > Soil > Wetlands > Peat | place: Sweden: Abisko, Stordalen...
GCGGGCGGGAGACGGGCGTGGTCGTCAACGCCGCCGAAGTGTTCCCCGGCGATTTCACCCGAAAACCCGACTTCTCGCTGCCGACCGAGCGCCTGAAGCGCTCGATCGATCAGGCCAGCGGCGGCGGCGCGCGTTTCGTCGACGCCTCGGCCGCCGCGACCGCGCTGCTCGGCAATTCGATCGGCGGCAACATGTTCATGCTCGGCTTTGCCTATCAGGCGGGCTATGTGCCGCTGTCGTCGGCCGGCATCCGCCGCGCCATCGAACTCAACGGCGAAGCCGTGCCGATGAACCTTGCCGCCTTCGACTGGGGCCGCGCCGCTTTCGTCCATCCGGAGACGATCGCCAACCTCGGCAAGTCGGCGGCGCCCGCGGAGCCCAGCCTCGACGAGATCGTCGCCCGCCGCGTCGAAACCCTGACCGCCTACCAGAACCGCGCCTATGCCGAGCGCTACGAAAAGCTGGTGCGCTCGGTCGCCGACGCGGAGCGCATAAAGGCGCCGGGGCGGACGGGGTTCGCCACGGCGGTGGCGAACAACCTGTTCAAGCTGATGGCCTACAAGGACGAGTACGAAGTCGCGCGGCTTTACACGGATGGTTCCTTCCAGAAACAACTCGAGGCGTCGTTCGAAGGCGACCTGAAGCTCGAATTCCATCTCGCCCCGCCGCTGTTCGCCCGCCGCGATCCAACGACCGGGCATCTGAAGAAGATGCGCTTCGGCCCTTGGTTGATGAATGTTTTCCGCCCGCTGGCGGCGCTGAAGGTTTTGCGCGGGACGGCGCTGGATATCTTTGGCCGCACCCCCGAACGCCGCGACGAGCGGGCGTTGATTGGCGAGTATGAGGACCTCTGCCGCGAGTTGGTCGGGGCGTTGACTTCAAACAATCACGCCGCCGCCGTCGCTCTGGCCTCGCTGCCGGAGAAGATTCGCGGCTTTGGCCACGTGAAGGAAGCGAGCGTGAAGAAGACGCGCGCGGAGTGGGAGTCGGGGCTGGCGGCTTGGCGGAAGCCTGAGGCGAAGCGGCAGGCGGCGGAGTGAAAACACGGACGTCGCCGGGTTACCCCTTCTCTCGCTTGCGGGAGAAGGGTTGGCGGCCCCCAAATTGAGAGGACGCCACCGGTTAGCCGCCGACGCTGGTGTTTTGACAGAAATTGCGTTAGTGTGACGTTCGCTGAGAGGTCGAAATTTTCTATGCTGGCTCTGAGCCGGGGATGGGGCTGTCCGTTCCGGTAGTATTGAATCTCGTGGATCGAAGCGTCGCGGTCGAATTTCCTTCCGCCGAGGAGTTGGAAGCCGACTTCTCGCCGGTCGAAACCAAAATTCAATTGAAATTCGATCGAACGCAAACATAATTTGCGATTAAGACAGAAAACCTATGCCCAAAAATCGAATTACAACGGCAGGAATTTCTCGGCGACGACCCCCGGGCGGCCGGGGAGTCCCGTTTCAGTTCATCGCCTGCCGGATCGCGTCGATCGTTCTGACCACGCTGTCATCGTCGAGTTCGGGATAAATAGGCAGGCTCAACACCTCACGGGCGGCCGCCTCGGTCGAAGCGAGCCCGCCTTCGGAACGGATCAGCCGATCCTCATAGGCCGGCTGTAAGTGAACGGGCACGGGATAGTGGATATTGAAGCCCACGCGCGCGGCGCGCAGCCGGGCGCAAAGCGCGTCGCGATCCCGGCAACGCACGACATATTGGTGGTAGACATGCGTCGTCCCCTCGCGTTCGACGGGCAGGACGAGATCCAGACCGGCGAGCCCGGCGCGATAGGCCGCCGCGATCTCCCGGCGGCGGCGATTGCCAGCCTCGAGCTGCGGCAGACGCGCGCGTAAAATCGCGGCCTGAATTTCGTCGAGGCGGCTGTTCATGCCGGCGATGTCGCTGACATAACGGCGCCGCCAACCGTATTGGCGTAAGGCGCGCAAAGTCTCAAGAAGCGTGGGGTCGGAAGCGCAGACCGCGCCGCCGTCGCCGAAGGCGCCGAGGTTCTTGGTTGGGTAGAAACTGAAGGCGGCGATGTCGCCGAAGCCGCCGACGAACCGCGCCCCGACTCGGGCGCCATGCGCCTGCGCGCAATCCTCGATCAGTTTGACGCCGCGCCGCTTGCATATGTCCGCAAGGATCGGCAGGTCCGCGGGCTGCCCGTAGAGATGCACGACGATGACCGCCTTGACGCCGGCGGTCGCGGCGAGCGCCCGCTCCAGATCCGCCGGGTCCATGGTGAAGGACACGGGATCGATGTCGACGAGCACCGGCTCGGCCCCGGCGATCTCGATAGCGGCGACGGTCGCCACGGCCGTGTGCGACACGGTGATCACGCGGTCGCCGCGCCCGATGTCGAGCGCCTTCAGCGCGAGGATGAGCGCGTCGGTGCCGCTGGCGACGCCGACGGCGCCGCCATAGCCGAACATCGCGCTAAATTCGGCTTCGAACGCGTCGCCTTCCGTCCCCAGAACGTACCAACCGCTGTCGAGCACGCGCGCCACAGCGGCGTCGATTTCGCCGCGATGGGCGCGGTAGAACGCTCCGACGTCCATTTGCGGGACCGGCCGCGGCGGCGCTCGATCACACATAGGCCCTCAGATTCTGGCGATAATAGTCGATCGCGCGCGCCAGACCTTCGTCCAGCGATACCTCCGCCCGCCAGCCGGTCAATTCCCGGAACCGCGAATCGTCGGCGTAATAATCGCCGATATCGATGGCCTTGCGCTCGGGAGGGAACTCGCGAAGGTCGTATCGGGCGTCGCCGGCGATCATGACCAGCCGGTCCGCCAGTTCGAGCAAGGAAATCGGCGGCGATCCGCCGATGTTGAAGGCCCGGCCCCACGCCTGGGGACAAACGGCCGCCGCCAGGCACGCGGATACCGCGTCGTCGATATAGCTGAAATCGCGCAATTGTTGGCCGCCCCAGACTTCGAACGGCCGGTTCTCGATAATCGCGCGCAGCCATACGCCCAAAAAAGTCTGCCGCGCGTCCTTGACGCGCATGCGCGGCCCAAACGTATTGGTCATGCGCAAGGCGACGCAGCGAAGACCGTAAACGTCGTGATAGAGCGTGTGATACGCCTCGCCCGCCATCTTGTTGACGCCGTTGACGTCGACTGGGCGCAAGGGATGATCTTCGTTGACGGGCAGCCGTATGGGCTTGCCGTAAATCTGCCGCGTCGAGGCGTAGACGATGGTCGCGTTGGGCGCATGGCGCCGGCAGGCTTCCAGCAGGTTGATCTGGGCAAGCACGTTGGCGTCCAGATCGGCGATCGGATGGGTCATGGAATCGAGGTGCGAAACCCGGCCGGCGACGTTGAAGATGTAGGACTTGCCGGCAAGGATCGACTCCAGCCCCTCGGGCCGCGCAAGGTCGACCAGATGAATCTCGATCTGGTTTTCGTATCCGGCCACATTGAACAGACGCCCGCCGCAATTCGGGAGCATGGCGTCGATGACCGCGACGCGCGCCCCCACGTCGACCAATTTGCGCGCCAGATTCGATCCGATGAACCCGAGTCCGCCGATAACGAGGACCGGGGCCTGTTCAAATTGGGAATACATTTACAAATCCTCACATATCCCCACGGAAACCGACGATGGCGCGAACTGCGCCGAGCCTCCCGCGACCTGAGGGCCGTCAGGGCCGAGTTTGAAACCGCAACTCGCTGAACCGCGCCCAACCATAGGCGGGATCCTGATCCTGTCGGGTCAGAAGGAAGATCGCCAGGGATCGAGACGCGTCGGGCGCCAGATAGACGTTGAGGGTTTCGGCGCGTAGCGGCGCCAGTTTGCGCCAACCCGAAAACCCGAAGCCGGCGACCGCGGCGCCGGTAGCGATGTCGGGATCGAATTCGTCCCTGTCCGCCGGAGCGACGTGGAGCGCGAACTCGGTGGGCATCGCGCCTTGATGGGCCAGAACGATCTTCGCCGACAGTCGCCAGGCGCGGTCGGGCGCATTCGACACGATGCGGGCCACGCTGATCTTGCCGAAACTCTGGGTGTGAACCTGGACGAAGTCTTCGTCGGCATTATAGATGACCACGTTCTCGTCGCGTCCGTTGGACGAGACGCTCTTGGCGGCGCTGAAATCTATCAGCGTCACGGCGGACGGCGACGTGTCGAGAACGGCGTCCGGCGAAAGATCGTCCGTCATCGTCGTCACCCGCACCCCGGGCGGCGAGGTGAATATTCGGAACGCCAAAGGCGCTCGCAACGGTCCGCCCGTCGAGGTTCGACAACAAAACTCCGGCAAAGGCACGGGAGCGCCAAGTCCGAGCCGCCAGCCTGCGCCTTTCGAGCAGACGACGAGCTTCAGACTGAGGGCGTCGTCGTCGATGGCCCTGCCCAGGGAAAGTCGAAGCCAGCCCTGACGCGCCTTTTCCGGCTCCAGCGTCCAGGTTGCGAGCACGGCGTCCGTCTCGATGGCATGGATGGCGAACGTGAGCGGTTCGCGCGCGTTCGCCGCCGCCGCCTCGGTCCACAAGGCGATCGTCGCCACCCCAATGGAGTTGACGGGCAGGAGTTGCTCGAGCGGCTCCGCCGGCCCAGGGACAAGGATCGTTTCCAACCCGCTCGTCGCCGGCGCGCTTTCGAACTGCATCTGCGGCCGATTCAGTCCGTGCGCCGCCACGAACGTCTCAAGCGCCGAAAAACTGTTCTGGAGCCGATCGAACTCCTGCCTGTAGTCCGACAATTCGAGGATCGAGGCGCCGCGATTTCGCTTTTCCTCCCTCCATCGCCTGGAAAGCTCGACCTGGGCGATGGCGAGAATGGAGAGTTCGCTGGCTTCCGACGCCTCGAGAATCGCGATGGGACAAAACGACGCGATGGCGGTCCATGCCGAACGAAGTTCGGCCAGCCCAGGATCGCCCGAGAGTCCGATGATCGCCAACAGATCCTTCGCCTCCCACTCCGGCTTTTCCAGATCGATGCGCGCTTCCAACACGCCCTCGCGCCACAGCTCGTAGCCCCCGCTGGCCGCACGCCGACACACCAACCAGGCGTTGCCGGTCCGCTTTGCAAGATCGGAGCCAAACTTTTCAAATCCTGGGAGCAACGCGAACATCTGCGACGCCGAGCTCCTTTCGAGCTGTCCAATCCAGCGAACATGGCGCCGACGCGACCAGCTTTGTCGCTTGCCCTGAAAAGAATTGCATGTTTTCATCAAAACCATAGCGGAGGTTGTTCCAATGCGCAAACCGCAAGGCCACGTCAGTCTCGAGCCCTGCAGCCGCCGGCGCCGCGCCCATTCCTAAGCTCGAGTTGCGCGCGGACCCTCCCGGAATGTCGACCCAGACGGATGAAGGGCGGCAGACGGAAGAGATCGTCGTCGGCGTCGTCATCCCGCTGTTCAAGCACAGCGTCTTGATCGCCGACGCCGTCAGCGCCCTCGTCGCGCAGCGGGCGGAATTTCGATTCGTGGTCGTCATCGTGAACGACGGTTGCCCCTTCGCCGATTCAATGACGCAGGTTGAGGCGTTGCGGTCGCTGCGACCCGATCTGATCCGCGTCGTCGCACGGCCCAACGGCGGCCTCAGCGCGGCGCGGAATACCGGCATCGACTTTCTGCTGCGGAATTTTCCCAGCCTGAAAGCGATCTACTTCCTGGATTCGGATAACCTGCTGCGGCCGACCGCGCTGGCGCGCGCCTATCGCGCCTTGAGGGAGCATGGGGACGCCAGTTGGATCTACCCGAACATCGACATGTATGGCGTGCGCCGGAACTACGACTATTGCGGGCCCTACCTGCCGTTACGTCACTTGATACAAAACATCTGCGAGGCGGGCAGTCTCGTGCATCGCCGCGTCTTCGACGACGGCATTCGTTTCGACGAGTCGATGCGCCTGGGATTCGAGGATTGGGATTTCTGGCTGAGCGCGATGGCGCGCGGCCATCGCGGATTGCATGAACCGATGTTCGGCTTTCGTTATCGCCACCGCGGCGAAAGCATGCTTACCCATTCCAAACGCGCCACGGAAATCATCGCGGCGCACATGCGCGCCAAGCACGAAACGATCATGGCGCCGCGCGCCCTATTGGAACTGGAGGCGCGCACGGCGCCGCGCTTCGTGATCTTCCTGGTCGATGTCAATCGTGTTGTTTTCGGATTGGACGCATTGGACTTGACGGCGGCCTTGCCGCTTGAAGACGCGGAACAGGCGCTCTGGCGCGCCCTGTTCGCGCCGTCGGCTTCGCATTTCCCGCCCTATTTCCTGTTCTCGACCAGCCTCGCCGTGCGCCGGCTCGCGGAGGACGGCCTTCTCTCCTGGGTGGGGTTCGAAGCGGAAAAAGTCTTGCGCGAAAAGAACTTCGTCGGCTTCAAATTCGAAGCTTGCGACGGCCCGTCGATTGAGGTCTCGCCCGGCGGCGTCATTGGCGACTGCAGCGTGTTCGCGGTCAGGCAATACCTGATCCGCGGCCTGATTCTCGACAAGACGAGCACTTGGCTGATCAAGCTGCTGAGCGAGCCCAACGAGGTGGGCGTCGCCGTCCAGACCATTCGATTTTCCAAGGTCCGGTTTCGCCCCGTGGCGCCCTCGTTGCTCGTCTGCCTGGGCTTCATGTCGCAAATTCAGAAATGGCGAGACTCGCCCTATGCGTCCTCCTTGCCGCTTCGATGGATCTGGCGGCAGCCTTGCCTGCCGACCCAAGAATTGCATCTCGAAATGCGGCGCCACTTCGAGGGGGCGACGCTGTTTTGTCCGCCGCGAACGGGCCGGCGCAACATCGGCTTCGTGCTGCGTGTAGCCAGTTTTGGCGGCGTCGAACGCGTCGCGCACAATGTCGCTCGAGAATTGACCGCGCTGGGCGCGGCTGTGCATCTGTTCCTGATCGGCGCCCGCGACCTGACTCTGCCGAGCGAGTTCCGGGGCGTCTATGCTTCGATCAGCTTCCTCGACGCCGAGGGACCGGTAGAATGGGACTTCGACAGTCAGTATCTCGGGACGAACCTGCCTTCGACTTTCGATTCCAACGCCGCGATCCATCGCCTCGTCGCCGCGCTGAGCTGGCTCGACGTGGTCGTCAATCATCATTCTGGAGCTCTCAACGCGGCCGCGGGCGCGTTGCGGCGCCACGGCGTCGTCACGGCGACGTATCAGCACGTCGTGGACGAAACTCCGGCGCGACGCCAGCATGGTCATCCGATGCTCGCACTCGCGTTCGAGCATGGCTACGATTACGTCATTTGCGTCTCCGAACAACTGAAGCGTTGGATGCACGCGTCCGGCGTCCCCGCGGACAAATTGACGCACGTGCCCAATGCGCCTGGCCATCGGCTTGCCAGGACGAAGCAAAATGCGGTTCTCGAGGCGCGTGAAACGCGGTCGGGGACGAGCCTGCGCGCGCTCTATCTCGGACGGCTCGACCGGCAAAAGGGCGTCGACCGCCTCGCCGAGATCGTGAGCGGATCTCTCGACCTCGGCGTCCGCTGGCGGATCGTGGGCGAGACGGTTACCGATGAAGCCGCAGACCAGGCGCCGCTTCCTCAAATTCTGTGCCGGTTCAAGGAACCCGCGGTGTTTGACGACGACGCGCTCGTGGAGATCATGGCTTGGGCGGACGTGATGGTGCTGATGTCCGATTACGAGGGGTCGCCGCTCTCGATTCTGGAGGCTCTACGGCTTGGCGTGATCGTCATCGCGACGAATGTCGGCGCCTTGTCCGAGTCGATTCGGTCCGGCGAAAACGGCTTCCTGGTCGAACCCGGCGAAGCGGCGAGACAAACACTCGCGATCCTGCGCGACCTGACGATCGACGCGCCCTTGCGGCGGCGGATCGCTCGCGAGGCGATCCATGTGCGGACCTGGGAAGACTCGGTGCGTCCGCTGGCCGCGATCTTCGGATTACGAAGCCCGGAAGATGCGCCGCCGGCCGATGAAGAGCCGTCCTTTCCGTCCTTGCGGCCGCCGGTCCGGGAGGCCGAAGCGCCGCGCCCCAAAGTGGCCGTTGCGCCCTCCGCGAAAATGCGACGCGCGACAGTCATCTCGCCGTTGGATCCGACCCGCGATGCGGTCACCGCGCGATGAACGTCGCGCGTCATTCGCGCCGGCGGCGGCGCGAACGGGGGCGCGGGCCGGCTTCCCGCCGCGCGGGCCGTGTGGTAGAGTTTTCCCGGCTCAGGCGCGGAAATGCGTTGCTGACGTAGGGTTTCGCGCGAGTGGCGCGCGGGAACGGCAAGCGGCCTGAGAATAGTCCGATCCTTCGAAGCGAGGTCAGGTCATGGACGCGACGTATTTTCCTCCTTTCGAGTTCCTCATGTCGGGCGTCTCGAGTCGCGGCGATGGGCAAGTCGTATCGAAGTCCAAGGCGTTGTTCGACAGACTGGCGGCGGTCGCCGCGTCCCGGCACTTCGACCCCTTCTGGTACCGTGCGGAATATCAAGACGTCGCGAACGCGATCCTTTCCGGCGATGTCTCCGACGAACTCGAGCATTTCCTTTCGTACGGTTATTTCGAGGGCCGCAATCCGGCCTATTACGAAGTCGACGAGGACTGGTACCTGGCCGAGTACCCGGACATCGCCGAGGCGGTCGCCTCGGGCGTATATTTGGACGCGGAAGCCCATTTCAACGAAGGCGGATATCAGGAAGGCCGCGCAAGCAACGACGCGATGCGGGAACAGGCGGACGCCTGGCGAGCGCTCATCGAGTCTTCGGCGGAGACTTTGGCCGCCGACCCCTCCGTGGCCGCCACGAACGATGCCTGAAAGGAGCGCGCGAATGCGGTCTTCCGCGCAAGGCCGACCGCGCGACTCGAAAAAACCAAGCGGTTGGAACAAAATACGGATCGTGACGGAGCCGGCGCAGGCCAGCGATCCGTTCGACGGCGACGCGGACGCCGACGCGGTCATTCAATTTCGCTCCATCCTGACGCTTGCCGGCGACTGCGCGATCGTCGAGGGGGCCTTTGGCGACGCCGCCGGACGGGTTCGCTCCGTGCGTCTGGGCGACCTTGAGCCGATCGAACTGACCACGCTCGCGGCGGGGTCGGCGCGAGTTTCGGCAAGTTCGGACACGCCGCCGCCGCGGTCCTTTCGGTTCCTGGGTTTGGTTCCGGCGGCGACCGGCTCCCTCGGAGTTTCGATCGAAGTCGAAAGCCGCTCGGGCGAAAAGCGGCGGTGGATCGCGCCGTTTCGCGAGGAATTGCAGCCTATTTTCGGCTTCGTCCATACCGCCGGAATGGGAGAATTGCTCGATTGGTGTCAGGGCGCGGTAGATTTCTATTTTCGCCTGGTTGGACCTCGGGCCAGCATTCCCGCGGAGATGGAAAGGATTTTCGACGAGGTCCTCGGGCGCCTGAACGGGGCCGGCAACGCCGCCGCCGGTCTGCGCTTCAAGATCCAGGTCCACGTCGAGTTCGCGGAGCGGATCGGCTCCGATGGCGTCGTGCTGAAGGGCTGGACGGCGCTCGGCGAGACCGAGCAAATGACTTCGTGCGTCGCGATCAGCTTGCGAGGCCGGCGCGCGCCCATCGCGCTGCCGCTCTGCACGTCCCTGCGACCCGACGTCGTCGCGGCGAAGTCCTCGCAGGTCGCGAATCTGAGGCCGGATTGCGGCTTCGTCGCTTTCGCGGCTGGGTCGGACATCGAGCCCGACGACACGCATTGGGTGCTGGAAACCCGGCTCGCCAACGGGGTCGTCCATTATTGTCCGTTTCGCCTGGGTCCGGCGAAATCGCCACGAAACGCCATCGAAACCCTGATCGACTGGGCCGAGGATTCCGTCGTCGATCGCAATGACCTGTTCGCGCGGGCGCTCGACGAGCCGATCGACTTGCTTTGGCGCGCCCTGACGGCGAACATTGCCGATCCCGTCGAGGCGAGCTATGGCGCTCGCGAACGCCCGCCCGACATTTCCGTGATCGTTCCGCTTTATGGTCGTGTTGATCTGCTGCGTCACCAACTCGCGCATTTCTCCAACGACGCCGATTTCGACGCCAGGAAGGGCGCGGTCGAGATCATCTACGTGCTCGACGACCCGCGACTGACGCGCGAATTTCGCCTGACGGCGGCAATGGCGAGCCAAGTCTACAATGTGCCGTTTCGTACGCTCGAGTCGCCGGCGAATTTCGGTTATTCGACCGCCAACAATCTGGGGGCGCGTTTTGCGCGCGGCAAGACCCTGATTTTGCTCAACTCGGACGTCATGCCGGTGAAGCCGGGCTGGGCGTCCCAACTCGCGCGCCGCCTTGCCGAGACGGAAAACGCCGGCGTGCTCGGGTGCCGGCTTCTCTACGAGGACGAGTCGATTCAGCATGTGGGCATCGAATTCCAGAAGTCCGCGCAGAATCCCGGCCTGTGGACGAACGAACACATGGGCAAGGGTTTGCCCGCTTGTTTCGACCTCCGGCAAGGACTTTCGCCGGCGCCGAGCGTAACCGGCGCCTGCCTGACGATTAGGCGGCAATTGTACTTCGACGTCGGCGGGCTTTCGGACCAATACGTCATCGGCGATTTTGAGGATTCCGATCTATGCCTGAAAGTGAAACGCTGGGGTCATGAAGTCTACTACACATCGGACGTCGTGCTTTACCATCTCGAGCGTCTGTCGATGCGAATGCTCGGTGAAGGGCGCACCGATTGGCGGCAAAAGCTCACCCAGTTCAACATGTGGCGCCATACGCGGGCTTGGGGAGAAACCCTCGCGGCCCAGCAAGCCGCATCCACGGATTGAGCGGGCTTCGCCCGGCGGCGGGTGCGCCGTCGAAGTCGAGGCGGCATGAAGGTTCTGTTCATTCATCAAACTTTTCCAGGCCAGTTCGGGCATGCGGCGCGATGTCTCGCCGGGTCGGGGCACGAGGTGACGGCGATCCGCCAAGCCGGCGGCGCGTCGATTTCCGGCATCCGAAGGATCGACTATTCGCCGCTTTGGGATTCTCACGCCGGGCTGCAGCCGGCTCGGGAATTCGAGGAGGCCTCGCTCAATGGTTTGGCGGTGGCGCAAACCTGCGAGAGATTGAAGGCGAGCGGTTTCGTTCCCGATCTCGTCATCGGGCATTGCGGCTGGGGAGAAACGCTGTTCGTCAAGGACGTTTGGCCGAAGGCGCCGGTGCTCGGCTACTTCGAATTTTATTACCGGGCGAGGGACGGAGATGCGGATTTCGACCCCGAATTTGCCATACCCCAGGAAGACCAACGCCTTCTCCGGCTGCGCAACGCCGTCAACTGGCTGGCGCTCGAGGCTTCCGACTGGGGACAGACGCCGACGCGATGGCAATTCTCGCGCTATCCGGCGACGTTTCGGCGGCGGATGACCGTCGCCCACGAGGGGGTCGATACGGCTCTGATCAAACCGAACGCGGACGCCAGGGTCTGGCTGGCGGGCGGGGTTTCGCTCGGAGCGGACGATGAGGTCATAACCTATTGCGCCCGCAACCTCGAACCCTACCGTGGATTTCACGTGTTCATGCGGGCGCTGCCTCGCATCCTGGCGCGGGCGCCGCGCGCGCGCGCGCTGATCGTCGGCGGAGATGGAGTCAGCTACGGCAAGCCGCCGGAGGGGCTCGGCAGTTGGCGCGAGAAGCTGCTGGCCGAAGTCGGAAGCGATCTCGATCTTTCGCGGGTCCATTTCCTCGGCGCGGTCCCGTTTGCCGTCTATCTATCCATTCTCCAGTTGTCTTCGGCGCATGTTTATCTGACCTATCCTTTTGTTCTGTCCTGGTCGCTGGTCGAAGCTTTGTCCGCCGGCTGCTATGTGATCGCCTCCAACACGCCGCCGGTGCGGGAGGTCCTTCGCGACGGCGTCAACGGGCGGCTGTTCGACTTCTTCGCAGTCGAGGAACTCGCGGACCACGTTCTCGAAGCCCTCGAAAAGCCGGCGAAGACGCTGGCGGCGCGACGCGCCGCGCGGCAGTCCGCCATCCGCGCGTTCGACCTGCTCACGGTTTGTCTGCCCCGACAGATGTCGATCTGGGAGAGTCTGGTCGGCGAACGGCTGCTGAAACCCAACGTCAAATGACCGCGGAGGGAAAGCGGATTTGCGCGCGCCTCGGCGGCGGCTAGAATGACCAGCGGCGACGACGAGTTTTTGGCTGGCGCGGCGGGACGCGGGCGGCGGCGGCCAGTTTTTGCGAGCGACCTATGGATTTTGAACCCAAACCGGACGAATATCGTTTCGAATGCCGGAGCTTGTTCCTGCCGCCGGGCCTGTACGCGCTGAGCGCGCCCGCCTTCGTCGCCACGGACGAAGAAGCGGCGCCGCTGATTCAGGTCAGCTCGCCGCCGCTGGCCGATTACGATCCGGTAGAAATATTGACCGCGCCGGCGACGGGGGCCGTCGACTGGATCGGCGCCCAGGGCGGCGTGACGGTGCTTCGTTCCCCGATCGGCGGCGGGTTTGCCTATGTCGTCGCGTTCTGCGCCGCCGGTGTCGCCGCCCTCGATCGTCTCGACCTGCAACGGCTGGATCGCCGCGCCGCGCCGCCTCCCGCCAGGATCGTGACGACTTCCGAGGTTTCACCGGCGGCGGAAAAGTTCGACGCGCCGGCGCCCGTTTCGGAACGCGCGCCAGTCGCGATCCAGGTCACCTTGCGCGTGCTGGGGGGCGGGGACGTCGAACGCGCCGGCGACGCCTGGTGCGGGGAAATCGGCAGAGGCCGCAATGTCGAAGGCTTGCGCGTCAAACTCGGCGGCGCCCTCGCGGACGCGGATATCGAGTACAAGGCGTTCGGCCCCGGCGGCGCCGAAACGCGCTGGTCGACGGGGGGACGATATTGTGGGTCGCGCGGGCGCGACCTTGCCTTGACGGGGTTCGCGATGAGGCTTCGAAACGCGGCCGCCGATCGCTTCGCATTGCTTTATCAGGGTTCGTTCGCTGATTCCGGGCCCGGCGACCTCCGCGCCGACGGCGAACCCGCGCGCGGACGCGCGCCTGGGGAACGGCTCGAAGCCGTACGTATCCAAATCATGGAAAAATCCGGGACGGACCGCGAGAGCCCTTCGGCGTTCCAACGCGCAAATGACGTCGCAGATGGATGAATCGCGACCGCGGCGGTGGTCGAATCGGCGGCGGACGGACGCGCCCTCGAGACGCGATGCCCGCGACGTCCCGGCGCGATGCGAGCCCTGATGGCGCCCGGCGATTCCGACTTGCCCGGCGCGGGGAGCCCCCCCGCAGGCCTCCTGCCGCCGGAAAAACTGTTTCTCGGGCATTGGCCGGCGCGGGAACGAAATTCGACGACGCTCGAAGCGGCGCGGCGCGTGGATCTGAAGCCTCCGGCGTTCGTACTGAATCAGTCGGATCGCGACTTCTGCGACTGGCGGGACCTGTCGAGCGACATTCACGGCTCGTTTCTGACCAAATATGAAAACGTCTGGCTGTTTGGACCCAATCTCGTTTTCGACCGCTCGGGCCGGATCGCGAGCGAATTTCGCGACGACTTTCGACAATTCGTCGACTACGTGAATTCCGATTTTTTTCGCGAAGGATTTCCGGGAAATAAACCGAAATTCGCGAACCGGGGTTCCGGTTTGACCCTGGACTTTCGCCGCCTCGGCGAACAAGACGTCCTCCCGTTACCCGACGACGTGTTCCTGGCGACGCCCGTCGAACCGGAAAACTGGGGTCGATGGATCCTGACGGTCGCGCCGAAGTTCGCGCGCTGGAAGGCGGCCCGCCCGCGGCCGAGCCTGCTTTGCCACGCAGATCTCGCGTGGCAAAGACGCTTCATTTCGTATTTTGGCGTCGAACCCGAGGCGTTGATCGCGCACGAGCCCGGGCGGCTCTACTCGGGCCGTCGGATTGAGACGATCGAGTTCTCGCATTCGAATTTCACCGTCAGCGCGCAGGAGCGGGCGTTGTTCCTGGATCTCGCCGACCGCGAGCGCCGCGCCCACGGCGGCCGGTTCGACAAGATCTTCTTGTCGCGACGTTCCCTTGCGGCGCGATTTCCCGACTACCGGGCGCTGTCGAACGAAAGCAACCTCGTTGCCGCCCTGGAGGCCCGGGGGTTTGCGACGATCGAAGCCGAAAACTTCAGCCTTGCCGAACAGATAGCGATTTTCGGTTCGGCCCGCGTCGTCGTGGCGCTGAGCGGCGCGGCCCTGTTCAACGTCGTATTCTGCCGGCCCGGCGCGCGCATCGTCACCATCGAAACCGACGAATCCCACGCCCTCTCGCACGCCAGTCTGATAGCTTCGCTGCAACTGGTTTATGGGGTGATCGTCGGTCGGCAGGACCTGAGAGACGAAACGCCCGTCCACAAACGCTGGAGTCTCAACATCCACCAGACCGTGAAAGCCATATCCGCGTTCCTGTGAAGACCTTGGGCGGGCGTCGTCATTTGCCGGCGTCGGCGGCGAGTTCGGTGGCGTCCCAGCCGCCGCCGAGAGCGGCCACGAGATTGACGACGGCGGACAAGCTGGCCGCGCGCGTCGTCAGTTCGGCTTCCTGATCGGTCAACCAAACCGTATCCGCGGTGGAGACATTGACATAGGTCTGGGCGCCGGCCTGATATTGCTGGAAAATCACGTCAAGCGCATGTTTGTCGTCTTTCACGGCGGACGATCGATAAGCCCGTTCCCGCTCGAGCCGATGGATCGATCCCAACTGGTCTTCGACCGACTGCAGAGCCGTCAGCACGGTCTGCCGATAGCTGGCGACGCTGGCTTCATAGGCCGCTCGAGCGGCGGCGACGCGCGCGTCGGTCGCCCCGGCGTCAAACAGCGCCTGCGAAAGCGACAGGCCGAAATTCCACGCCGCGCCGGCGCCGGAGACCTGTTGCAACAGATGGCTCGCCCCTGACAGGGCCTGGCTGGCGCTGCTGGCGTTCGTGTATCCGTAACTCCCGGTCAGCGAAACGCGCGGGAAATATCCGGCGAAGGCGACGCCGATTTCGGCGTTCGCCTGCGCCATCGCCCGCTCCGCCGCAGCGATGTCGGGTCGTCTCTCCAACAACTCGGAGGGCAGAACGATCGGCGGCGCCGGCATCGAGGCCGGCAGCGCGCCGCGAGCAATCGCCAGTTCCTCCGGCGGTTGGCCGACGAGCACGGCTATGGCGTGCTCGTCCTTGGAACGCGCGATCAGGCTTTCCACTTCGTCGGCTTTCGCGGCCATCAGGTTCGAGTCGGCCCGGTCGACGTCTGAACTTTGCGCCGTCCCGGCCTTGTATTGGTCGCGCGTGATCTCGAGGGCCTTGCGAAATTCGACGCTCGTCGCCGCCAGCATGGTTTGCGCGGAATCCGCCTGCCTGAGCTGGACGTAAGCGAG
>Ga0302157_10004477_pt1 | contig 15189 bp, 16 predicted proteins | sample I_Bog_N3_3_FD_193502 | JGI IMG/M metagenome (GOLD analysis project Ga0302157, IMG submission 193502) | Peat permafrost microbial communities from Stordalen Mire near Abisko, Sweden - I_Bog_N3_3 | ecosystem: Environmental > Terrestrial > Soil > Wetlands > Peat | place: Sweden: Abisko, Stordalen...
GGGTCCAACGGAGCCGTAACGCTCAATGGCGCGCAGGCCACGCTGATCGGTTCCAACGACAGCCTCTACCTCAACCCCGGCAGCACAGCTTCGATCGAGGGCAATAACGAGACTCTGGTGTTCCAGCAGGCCTCCTACGGCAATAACTGGGTCACCGGATTCAATTCGAGCGACGTTCTGACCTTCTCCAAAACGGATTGGGCGAACTTCTCGGCGCTGCTGGCGTCAGGAAACATCGCACAGTCGGGCGGCAACACGGTCATCAGCATCGACGGAGCTGATAGCGTGACGCTCTACAACGTTTCGGCGACGTCGCTCACGTCGGCCCAGTTCAAGTTCGTCTGAGAATTTGTTCAGGCGTTCGTTCGGTTGGGAAAGGACCTGCGGGCAGGCCAGGGAAAGCGAACCGCAGGCTCGATTTCAACTTGGGTAACTCTCCAGCACTCGGCGCGAGAACGCCGGGCGCCGGCGACTGTGGGCCTGACAGCCACGGAAGTCGGGCGGGGAACGAAAGTTGCGGTTTGCAAGGTCGGACTCGAGGGGCGTTCGGAGTCTGGGAACGGTTGCAGCTTCGACAGTAGGAGATTGCATTAGTCTCGGCCAATTGACGCCAAACATTTGCCCGGCCGTTCAGATAGTGATGGGTCCTTGAGCTGCCCGGCTCGGCGCTCCCGCAGGAGTGCAGGGCTCGCGAGTCCCGGGGCAACTCTGTGGTATTGGGGATCGTGCACATGGATGGGTCAGACGCGAACACGAATGGCGGCTCGGAACTCATCAAACGGATGGAACGGATTGAGCGCAAACTTGATGAAATACGTCAGCTCATCGGACCCTTTGGGGCCGCATTTCCCAATAACGAAATTCTAGTTCAGACGTTGTTTGAGAACAAATATTTCGTTGATGCAAATGATTTGGTCATGACCCCGCAACTTGTTGTGTACAGACAATGGGAGGCGGAATTATCGCGATTTTTTGTGGCGTTGGCAAGCATCGATACAGTATTCGTGGATATCGGCGCCAATTTTGGTTATTTCACATGCTTGGTCGGTTCGAGGATATCGGCGAACGGCGGAGGTCGTGTCATCGCCGTCGAGCCAAACCCGAAGATGTTTGAACTTCTAAGCAAGAACATTCAAATCAACTGGTCGATGTGTCCCGTTGAGACTCACCATTGTGCGATAACCCAAGACGGCCAATCCATCGACTTGGTCATTCCGGTTGGCGGGGCGGCGAACGCGCACATACACACAGGCGCGGAGATCGCGCCCAATGCTGCGTTCCGGCTGTCGCACGTCAGAGGAAATACTGTTGATCGAATCATTTGCGGCAGGCGCGTGACGCTCATGAAAATAGATGTCGAGGGCTACGAACTGCACGTGCTGCAAGGGGCGAGAGAAACAATTCGCAATAATCCGGATATTTGCATAGTTATGGAATGGTCAATGCCGCAAATGTGGAGCGCGAAAATCGATCCACAATCGGTAGTGCAGTTGTTGGACGAATTGGGGCTTGCCCCATATCGACTTCCGCAAGACGCGAACATTTGGGGGGACGCGTTTGCAAGCGGGCGATTCACACCAGACGCGCTCATGGCGACGCCCTACGACAATATTGTCGTACGAAGGCCGCTTTAACAGAAAAGGGGGGACGAATCCGGTGCATCCTAAGCTATTATCAGAGTCTCGCCGAAGCTCTCCTGTTTTGAACTCCGATCGTCGTCTGTTGGCGTCGGCGGCGGCGTGCAGCAATTCGTTCTATATCGGCTTTGACGATCAAAGCGTTGCGGAAGATGCTGATGGTTGAGGCCGTGCGCAATATCGAGGCTCGGGCGGGATCGTCGCCGGCTGCAGCGGCGGCTACGGCTGCAGCGGCGGCTACGGCGGCTACGGCGGCTACGGCGGCTACGGCGGCTACGGCGGCGGCGGCGGGGCTGGGGGGGGCGAATCCCTCGCAGGCGGTCGACCCTGGGTTGGCGGCTCTGGCGTTGATAGCGGCTTATTATCGGATTGCTTCGGATCCGATGCAGTTGCGCCACCAACTGGCGTTGAGCGCGGATGCGGCCAACGTCGAGGATCTCGTCCGCGGGGCGAATCTGATCGGGCTGAAGTCGCGGATTCTGCGCCAGGTGACGCCGCAGCGGCTGGCGGCGCTGCCGCTGCCGGCTCTGATCGGGCTGAAGGGCGGCGGCTTCGCGATTCTGGCGATTTCCGGGACCAAGGACAAGGCGCGCATCGTCGATCCGATGAAGCGCACGGCGCGGGAGCTGAGCTTCGAGGAGCTGGCGCGAGCCTCGACCGGCGAAGTGCTGCTGGTGACGCGCCGGCTCGGCGGCGCCGGGGTCGATCCCGCCAATTTCGGCTTCCGCTGGTTCCTGCCGTCGCTGCTGCGTTATCGGCGGGCGCTGACGGAAGTGATCGTCGCCTCGCTGTTCCTGCAATTGTTCGCGCTGGTGACGCCGATCTTCTTCCAGCTGATCGTCGACAAGGTGCTGGTGCACAAGGGCGTGTCGACGCTGACGGTGTTGATCGTCGGCATGGCCGCGCTCGGGCTGTTCGAGACCATCCTGCAATTCCTGCGCACCTACACTTTGAGCCACACGACGAACCGGGTCGACGTCGAACTGGGGCGGCGGTTGTTTCATCATCTGTTCCGGCTGCCGCTGGCCTATTTCGAGACCCGCGCGGCGGGGCAGACGGTGGCGCGGGTGCGCGAGCTGGAGACGATCCGCAGCTTCCTGACGGGACAAGGCCTGTCGTCGTTGCTCGATCTGGTGTTCACGGTGGTGTTCTTCGCGGCGATGTTCGTCTATTCGCCCAAGCTGACGATCATCGTGCTGGCGACGATCCCGGTCTATCTGATCATCGCCTTCCTGATCCGGCCGCCGTTGCGCGAACTGATCAACGAGAAGTTCAATCGCGGCGCGCGCTCGCAGCAGTTCCTGGTGGAGTCGATCGTCGGCGCGCAGACGCTGAAAGCCGCCAGTGTCGAGCCGATGATCCAGGCGCAATGGGAGGAGCGGCTGGCGGCTTACGTGAGCACGTCGTTCGAGGCGGGCGTGCTGGGCGCGGCCGGTCAGAACGCCATCCAATATGTCAGCAAGATCGGCACGGCGCTGATCCTGTTCGTCGGCGCGCAAACGGTGATCGAGGGCGGGATGACGGTGGGCGAGTTGATCGCCTTCAACATGATCGCGGGGCAGGTGGTGCAGCCGATCCTGCGGCTGTCGCAATTGTGGCAGGATTTCCAGCAGGTGCAGGTGTCGGTGGCGCGGCTCGGCGACATTCTCAACGCGCCGACGGAGCCGGTTCCGCAGAACCTGCTGACGCTGCCGCCGCCGCGTGGCGCCATCGAATTCCGCGCCGTGTCGATGCGCTATCGCCCCGACGCGCCGGAGGCGCTGCGCAAGATCGAGCTGTCGATCCCGGCGGGCGAGGTGATTGGTTTCGTCGGCCCGTCGGGCTCGGGCAAATCGAGTCTGGCCAAGCTGGTGCAGCGTTTGTACAGCCCCTACGAGGGGCAGGTGATGCTCGACGGCGTCGACATCGCCCAGCTCGATCCGAGCTGGCTGCGCCGGCAGATCGGCGTGGTGCTGCAAGAAAACATCCTGTTCAACCGCACGATCCACGAGAACATCGCGCTCGGCGATCCCGCGATGCCGCGGGTCAGGGTGATGCAGGCGGCGCGGCTGGCGGGCGCGGAAGAGTTCATCTCGCAACTGCCGCAGGGTTTCGACACAATCATCGAGGAACGCGGGGCCAATCTGTCGGGGGGGCAGCGCCAGCGCATCGCCATCGCCAGGGCTCTGGTGACCAACCCGCGCATTCTGATTCTCGACGAGGCGACCTCGGCGCTCGACTATGAGAGCGAGCGCATCATCCAGACCAATATGCGCGCCATCGCCGCGGGGCGCACGGTGATCATCATCGCCCATCGTCTGGCGGCGGTGCGCCCGTGCTCCCGCATCGTCGGGCTGGCCAAGGGCGAGATCGTCGAAGTCGGCTCGCACGAGGAGCTGTTGGCGCGGCCCGGCGGGCTGTACCGGCGGCTGTGGGATCTGCAGTCGGAAATCGCGCAGGGCAAATCATGAGCGAAATTTCATGAGCGACTTCGCCAAATCCGTTCCGGCGGCGATTGCGCACACCCGCCCGCATGTGACCGGGCGCGACCGCGAGTTCCTGCCGGCGGCGCTGGAAATCCTGGAATCGCCGCCGCCGCCCGCGCCTGTCGCGTTCATGATGGCGATCTGCGCGTTCTTCGCGCTGGCGCTGGTCTGGGCGTTCGTCGGCCGGCTCGACATCCACGCGGTCGCGCCGGGCAAGATCGAACGCGTCGGCCGCGCCAAGGTGATCGAGCCGCTCGACCCCGGCCGTATTTCGGCGATCCGCGTCGCCCAGGGCGATCGGGTCGCGGCGGGCGACGTGTTGTTCGAACTCGATCCGACGGAAGCGCGGGCGGACGCGGCGGCGCAGTCGGACGCCGCCAACGCCTCGCTTGCGGAAGCCGCGCGCCGGCTCGCCGAAATCGACATCGCGCAGGCCGCGCAGCGCCGCCTCAACGCGGGTCTGGGGCCGGCGGGCGCGCCGTCGCTGCGCGCTTCGCTGGAGGCGGCGGGCCATCAGGCCAGAGACCGCATCGTCTGGGACGCCTCGATTCCTGAGCCGTTCCGCAATCGCGAGAGCGCGGTGATGAGCGCGGATCTCACCCAGCTCGGCGACGCGCTCGACGATCTCGACAAACAAATGGCGCAGAAGGAGGCGACGCGGCAGCGGCTGGCGATGAGCATCGCGTTCCAGGAGACGCTGATGATGACGCTGAACGATCGCGTCAACACCCGCCAGCAGGCGATCGATCTGTCGGTGGGCACCAAGATCAACCTCTACGACGCCAAGGAAATCCTGCTCAAATCGCAGGCCGCGCTCGCCTCCGACCGCGGCCAGTTGATCGAGACCGACGCCGCGCTCAGGGAGTTGCAGGCGCAGAAGACCAAGGCGGTGTCGCAGTTCGTCGCCGACGGCCGCAACAAACTCGGCGACGCCGCGCGCAAGGCGGACGAAGCGCGCGACGGGCTCGACAAGGCCAACGCCCGCCTCGCCCACACCAGGCTCGCCGCGCCCTCCGACGGAATCGTGCAGCAGATCGCGGTGACCACCATCGGGCAGGTGGTGGCGTCGGGACAGGAACTCGCCGTCATCGCGCCGAGCGACGGCAAATTGCAGGTGGAAGCGCTGGTCGCCAATCTCGACATCGGCTTCGTCAAGCCGGGGCAGGAAGTGTCGGTCAAAGTCGACGCCTTCCCGTTCACCCGCTTCGGCGTGGTCAAAGGCAAGGTCGTACGCATCGCCGCCGAGGCCGTCGACGAACAGGTCGCCAAGCGCAGCCTGTCCGACGCGACGGCAGGCAGCTCGCCCAACCTCTCGCCGTCGGGCGCCGCCCCGGGCCAGCCCGCCTCGTTCGTGTTCCCGATCACCGTCGAACTCGACGCCGACTCGCTGCTGATCGACGGCGCCAAAACTCCGCTCAGCCCCGGAATGACGGTCAGCGCCGAAATCAAGACCGACAGCCGAAGAGTGATCGACTACCTCTGGTCCCCGCTCGCCAAGACCGCCTCGGAGGCGTTGAGGGAGAGGTGAGGCCTCAGCGGCGCTCATCGAACTCGCGCCAGCGCTGGATCACGCCATCGGCTTGGAAAGGCGCCGCGCCCCGGGCGACGACGAGTGTGAGCCGCGGGCGGCGAGGCGTTCGGCGACGGGCGCCCGAAATATGCGCCGATCGTTCGATTCCAAGGCGCTAGGCGCCAAAAAACGGAATCGTGCATAAGCCGAGATCAAGGCCAGTCCGCAGCCGCCACGAGCCGAAAATAGGGAAACGAGCGGACGTCACCGAATTATATAATCCGGGTCCTGTCAGCGCATTATGTGAGCGTAGCCGATTTGAGCGAAAGATGAGGAGGCGGGGCGGCGTCAGGCCAGACCGGAGCGTCGGCGCCTCGCCGCCGTTTGTCGCCACGATGTGTGCGGAAAAATTCGGCGGCGAAGCGCCGCCGCTTCGAAGGTTGGCGGTGCGCGCAACCGACTCTGGATGCGGTGAAGGTTGCGTCCCCTCGTCTCGCTCCGCGAACGCCGGAGCCTGGACGAAATCGGTTACCCAAAGCCTCGCCGCGTGCTAATTTGATTAGCTAACAGGGCTAACAAGAGCGAGCGGTCATGCAGGTGACGATTCACGCCGCCAAGTCGCAACTTTCCAAGCTGATCCAGGCGGCCTTGTCAGGCGAAGAGGTCATCATCGCCAACGGCGATCGTCCCGTGGTCAAGCTCGTGCCCATCCCCTCGCAGCGTTACCGGTTGGGCGGGATGAAAGGCGAAGTTACCCTGCCGCCGGATTCGTTTTTCGACCCGCTGAGCGAAGACGAACTGCGTATGTGGGAATAGGCGATGCCGCTTCCCGTCCTGCTCGACACTCATGTTCTGGCTTGGGCGCAGTTGGAGCCGGGCCGGCTGACGCCGCGCGCTCGGGAGACGATGGAAAACGCTGAAGCCGTTTTCGTCAGCGCGATCACGTTCTTCGAGATCGCGCAAAAGGCGCGTCTCGGCAAACGGCCGGAGATCGTTTCTTTGCTCCCCCGCCTGCGCGATATTCACGAGGCGCAGGGCGGGCAGATTGCCGGCGTCGACGCCGACATCGCTCTGCTCGCCAGCGAATTGGCCTGGGAGCATCGCGACCCCTTCGACCGGATCATCGCGGCGACCGCGTTGAAGCGTAAGTTGGTGTTGATCAGCGCGGATATGGCTTTCGACGCCGTTGTGCAAAGGCTGTGGTGAAGACCGCCTCCCGTCGCAGGGCGGATTTTCGTCCCGTCGGCGTGGCTCCCCGTGCGCCCGGCCGGCTCCCGGGGGCGTCATAATCGCGCGTTTGTGCGCGTCGCGTCGCCTCCAACGGCGGCGAGGCGCCGCCGGGCCAAACGCCTCAATCGTTCGTGCAACCCATCGGCGGCATGCCAAAGGAGGCGGGCCATATCCCCGTGGTCCGAGCGGCCGCATAATTGTCGTAGCAGACGTTGTCGCTGAGCTTCGCCGACGGCAGCGCCTCGCCGGTCCCGGCGATGGTGACGGCGCGCGCGCGCTGCAATCGCGTCAGGCAGGCTTGTTCGATTTTGGCGCAACTCGGGTGTCCTGGGGTCGCCGCAACAGCGCCGGTCGAGGGCAACGCGACGGTCAGGGCCAGGAGGAACACGGTAAAGCGCATGGGGATGATCCTTGCTCGCGAGACGGAACGCTATTTGGTCAGATGCGCGACGGCGGAGATCGCTCCGGCCGAACTGCAGACGCTCCAGTTGAACGGCGGGTCGGTGGCGCTGGCGTTGGCGACCTGGAAGTCGACGGCGTTGTAGTCGTCGATGCCGGCCAGCGTGTTGCCCCAGATGCCGCCGGGCGTTCCGCATTTGCCGGCGTTGGTCGCAGCTATCGACATGGCCCCCATCTGCCAATCGTCGAAGGTGAGGAAGATGCTGTAGGTCACCTGACCCTGCTTGTATTCGATCTCGACCGTATCGTCGCCGGCGCCGGTGGTGGTGAGGTCGGTGATGTGGGTGATGACCTGACCGCCGAGATAGGAATGATCGCCGATCGTCGGCGCATAGTCGACGCCGTCGATGTTGATGGCGCCGAACCACATCTGGCCGTTGTAGTTGACCGAAATCGAACCGTCGGGATTGGTGACCGCGGTCGGCGGAACAGCGGACGTCTTGATCACATGCGAACCGAGGACGACCGTGTAGCCGCGCGTGCCGATCGCGGTCCACCGCTCATTCCAAGCGCAGTTGAAGTTGACCTGGATGCCGGCGTCGCTGAGCGCGCTGTACCACCTGGCGCCGCTGGTGTCGCATTCGAAATAGCCGCTGCTGGCGTCGCCGCCGTCGAGATGCGGATCGCCCCAGATCGAGCCCGAGCCGGCGTAAGTCATCGCCCCGCCCGCGCCGCTCGACAGCGCGGCTTCCGCGGTCGCCATGACCGGTATGGTCGGCGGCGTCGAACCCAACGCATTGGAGAGCAGCGTCGCCGGCGGTTGCCCCATATAGCTGACCGTGGTCGTGGCGACGCCGTTATAGGAATTGGAGACGACGCTGACCGCGGAGACGCCCCTGTTGTAGTTGGGCGAGTTGGCTTCGAAATAGTGCTCGCCGATCGTCTGCGCGTCCGACGCGGCCGTTCCCGCGACGATGGCGCTGACCGCCGCGAGCGCGGCGCTGTCGGCCGCCGACTGCACGCGTTGGCGATAGACGACGTCTTGCGAATAATTCAGCGCCACCGTGCCTGCGATCAGGAGCACCGGCGCCCCGAACGCGAACATGACGAGGAAATTGCCGCCGCGATCTTCGCGGAACCGACGGGCCGCTCGCGCCGCTCGCTCCGCCACTCTCCGAAATACGCCGCTCATGCCGTCGCTCTCGCTTCGCCGCCGTCGGAGACGCGGTTCGTGCGCCTCCACTCCGCCCAACCCTGCGACAGGCAGTTAAACGAAAGGTTACTGTACGAAACATTGAGAAAACAACCGGATCTGATTCAATATTTATCTTATCATTACCTCGACTCGATCGATTAATTTCATGCATACAGAGTAACGCTCCGGTAACCCAAAGCCGAACGGTGGCGTCCTCATTCCCCGAACTTCCCCCCACGTCCCGCCCCTGCGACGAAGCGCTGGGCGCCGGCTCGTCCCTCTTGCGCCACGATGGGCGCGCCGTGGCGGCCTTCTTCGCGCAACGCCTCGGACATCGGCAGGAACCATTGGCGATAGGCGGACGCGCGATCGACGAGCATGCAGGCTTGCGGGAAGCCAGCGATTTCGCGCGCGAGTTTCTCCGCCTCGCGCCGCGCGGTCCCGTCGGCGACGACGCGGTTGGCCAGCCCGATCTGCTGCGCCTCGCGGGCGCCGACCGGGCGGCCGGTCAGGATCATGTCGAGCGCGCGGCCCATACCGACGACACGCGGCAGCCGCACTGTTCCGCCGTCGATCAGCGGCACGCCCCAGCGCCGGCAGAACACGCCGAAGGTCGCGCTCTCCTCCGCCACACGCAGATCGGCGAGCAGCGCCAGTTCGAGCCCGCCGGCGACCGCGTGGCCGGCGATCGCCGCGATCAGCGGCTTTTTCAGCGCCATGCGCGACGGGCCCATCGGGCCGGGCGCGCCGCCGTCGGGATCGAGGTCGGGACGGCGCTCGGGATCGTCGAGCGCGCTCAAATCCGCGCCGGCGCAGAACTGGCCACCCTCGCCGTAGAGCACGGCGACCCGCAAGTCCTCGTTGGCTTCGAAGTCGCGAAGGGCGGCCAGCAGCGCCCGCGCCATCGGCCCGTCGACCGCGTTGCGCTTGTCGGGCCGGTCGATGATGACCGTCGAAATCGACCCGTCGGTCTCGACGCGGATCGCGGGATGTGAGGTCATGCGATTTCCAGCGCGAACGGCGCCCCCTCGTAGCAATCGACGCCGCGGCCGATCGCATCGATTGCGGCGCGCATCCGCCCGTCGCGCCCGAGATAGGCGTCGGCCAGGGCGACGAGCCGCGTATTCGGCGTAGCGGTGGGCGAGGCCCGGCGCAGGGCGAGCGCGATCTCTCGCTCGTCGCGCTGCGGCGCCAGCGTGCAGACGGTGATGAAAGCCGAGGCCGTCGAGCGCGAGACGCCGGCGTAACAATGGATCAGCATCGGCGCGGCGCGGTCCCAGCGGCGCACGAATTGGATAAGCTCTTCGACATGCGCCACCCCAGGCGCCACCTGCCCGGGCGCGGCGACGACGATGTCGGACATGCCGATGTTCAGATGGTTTTCCGCCGTGATCGCGTCGGGACGCAAGACCTCCGTGCCGGGCGACAGCAGCGTCACCATCGAGCGGGCGCCGGTCTTTTCGACCATCTCGCCGATGCGCGCGAGCGAGCAAACGTGCAATCGCGGCATTCATATCCCCCCGGGCGTGGAATCGAGTTCACGAAATCGCGCTAGAAACCGGCGTTGCGCCTCTTCCGGCCGCCAAGCGGAAAGATACGAGGTTACGAGGTCGCGGGCAACTTTCGGCGCGCCGAAGAATTTACGCGCCTCCGTCGTCGCAAATCCCGCGAGCCCCGTCGCCTCGAAAAACGCGGACTCGCGGTCGGCCGTCTTGACCGCTTTCTCCAGCGCCGCGCTCGCATGAGCAGGCAACCCGAAGCGGACGCGGATGGCGGCCAGCAGCCGCTCCTCGATGCGCTTGTAGTCGCCGCCGACCGCGGCCTTGAACGGCGAAATCATGTCGCCGATCACATATTCGGGCGCATCGTGCAGCAGCGCGGACAATCTCTCGCCCGGCGTCGCCTCGGGCCGCGCCGCGGCGAACAGGAACTCGACGAGCAGCGAGTGCTGGGCGACGGAGAAAATCTCCGGCCCCGCCGTCTGCCCGTTCCAGCGCGCGACCCGGGCGAGGCCATGGGCGATGTCGGCGATTTCCACGTCGACCGGCGAGGGGTCGATGAGGTCGAGGCGGCGCCCCGACAGCATCCGCTGCCAGGCCCGCGGCTTTTCCGGCGCTTTCACCACGGCGCCCGCGCCCCGAGCTCTGCGCAGGCCGCATGCCGGTGACAACCGACGAGATGGTCGTTGACCATGCCCACCGCCTGCATGAACGCATAGATGATGGTCGGGCCGACGAAATTGCCGCCGCGCGCCTTGAGATCCTTCGACATCGCCCGCGAAATCTCGGTCTCGGCGGGAACCTCGCGGGTGGTGGCGAAGCGGTTGACGCGCGGGCGGCCGTCGACGAAGCCCCAGAGGTGGCGGGCGAAGCCGCCCTTCTCCTGCAGGTCGAGATAGACGCCCGCCAGCGCCCGCGTCGCTTCGATCTTGCCGCGATTGCGCACGATGCCCGCGTCGCGCATCAGCGCGTCGAACTTGCGCTCGTCGTAACGCGCGACGACCTCAGGGCGGAATCCGTCGAAGGCTACCCGGAAAGCGTCACGCTTGCGCAAAATGGTGATCCACGACAGGCCCGCCTGGAAGCCGTCGAGGATCAGTTTCTCGAACAGCGCGCGGTCGTCCCATTCGGGAACGCCCCATTCCTCGTCGTGGTAGGCGACATAGAGCGGGTCGGCGCCCGGCCAGGGGCAGCGCGCGAACCCGTCGGCATGGGTGAGCGCGTGGATCGGGCGCGGCGGTTTCGGCGTTTCGGACATCGCTCCTCGCTTGCGGCCAAGCGTATAAATCAGGTTTGCGGGCTTAAGCCAACTTCGGAGCGGCAGTCTCCAGGCTGCCGAACTCTTGCACGCGTATCGCTGCAACGAGCGGCGGCGTGGACGCCGCCGCTCCTTTTGACCTCGCGCTCGCGGCGACGGCGCCTTAGACTCGGGCCATGAGTATGCAGCAGGACTTCGAAGCCGCCGGCCCGTTCGCAGCCGTCGCCAGGGATCGCGGCGCCGCGGCGCTGACACGGGCGCTGTTGATGGACGCGGCGGCGTCGCTGCTGGCGCGAGACGATTTTGCCGGCGTCTCGGCGCCGGCCATCGCCGAGCTCGCCGGGGCGGAGGCATCGACGTTTCACGACCATTTCGCCGACGTCGCAGCGATCGCCCGGGCCGTCGCCAGCGGTATCGCCGACGCCGTGGGGGCGCAAGTCGACGAGACCCTGCTCGAAATCGGCGACGCCTCGCAGCGGGTGGCGCGGGGAACGCGCTATTTCGTCGAGCTCGCCGCCGAACGGCCGGACTGGGGCAAGACCTTGGTCCGCGCCTACTGGGCCGTTCCCGAGTTGCGCGCCTCGATTCAGGAACCGCTGCGCGCCGACATCGAGCGCGGCGTCGCGCAAGGCATGTTCTCGGCGCTCCCCGACCCGATGCTGGCCGCGGGCCTGACCGCGATGACGCTCGGCGCGCTGAGCGCCCGCCTCGACGGCGCCTCGCCCGATTGCGGCTGCCGCGCCGCCGAGTTGCAATTGCGCGCGCTCGGTCTGACCCCCGCCGCGGCGACGGCGATCGGCTGGAAGACGATCGCGCCGCAGCGGCTGTCGGTGCGGTTCTTGTAGGGACAGCGCGGATCTGTCGATGCAGGCGAGGCGCTGGATTCCCAGGGGTTGAAATTTGACGCCTGACGCTGGACCCCTCAGGTATCGGCGAGCGCCAGCAGCTCTCGACCGCGACGCTGTCCCTGCTGTCCCGTCGGCCGAAAGCCCAGTCTGAGCAAGAGCCGCCAGGAAGCCTGATTGCTTCGCCTGCACTCGGCGACAATCTGACGCTCGGGGTGCATCTGACGCAAGCGGCGAATGACGCTCAGGACAGCCTCCGTCGCCAAACCTCGCCCTTGAAAGCGGGTTCAGATCCAATAGCCGATCTCGATCCTATCGTCTCCGCGAGCGTGCGCGCCCACGACGCCAATGAGCGCGGCGTCGTCCCAGGCGCCGAGAAAGCAATTCTCGTCGTCGTTGCTGCGGATCAGCGCCTGCGCGTCTGCAAGTTGGAAGGGAGAGGACAGAAAGTCGATGGCGCCGGTGACGGCCGGGTCGTCGGTGAGTGCCCGAAGCGCTTCGGCGTCCGTTGATCGCAGAGGCAGAATCCTCAGGCGTTCGGTTTCGTGGCTTGGGAAATCTGTCAAAGGCGGCTTCATGGCTCAGGCTCGCAGGCTAACTCGGAACTTGCATGATGGATCGACTCCGGTCCATCGAAGATGCAACCAAACGTCGGCTCCTGACTGCTGGGTTTTCGCTCACCCCTTCCCCCGGATCGCCTCTCCAACCGGCGCCAGCAACCCCTCGTCGTCGTTGGCGACCCGGTTGACCGCGGTCCCGATCGGAACCAGCTCCAGCTCCGCCTCCGGCGCGGGCTGGAGCATCGCCGCCGCCTTCGCCGCGTCGACGCCGTCGCCATCGAGCCAAGCCGAAAACGCCTCGCGCGGCAACAGCGCCGGCATGCGCTCGTGGACTTGCGACATCAGCCGGTTCGCCTGTGTCGTAACGATACAGGCGGTGTCGAGTTCGCCGCCGCTGGCGTCGGTGTAGGTCTCGAACAGACCCGCCATCCCCAGCGGCTGGCCGTCGATGCGGCGGATCAGGAACGGCTGTTTCGGCCCGCGCTCGCTGACGCGCCGCCACTCGTAGAACCCGTCGGCGACGACGAGACAGCGGCGGCGCTTCAGCGCGTTGCGAAAGCTCGGCTTCACCGCCAGCGTCTCGGCGCGGGCGTTGATGATGAGGGGGAAGTCTTTGGGATCTTTGACGAAACCGGGGAGGAAGCCCCAGCGCGCGAGCAGAAAGTGGCGTTCTCGACCGTGCGTGTGTTCGCGCGCGAAAACGATGGGAATCGGCTGCGTCGGCGCGACATTGTAGCGCGGGGGAAAGTTGGGCTGTTCGACATAGTCGAAGAACGCCCTGACAGCCTCGGGCGGCAGAGTGATCGCAAACCGGCCGCACATCTTTTCGCCTCCGAGCTAGCCCAAACGGGTTAACCATTTTGTAACAGTTGGACTGGCCACACCCGATTAACTCGCATAAGTTACACGCGCCATGAACAGCTCTTCTCCCCTCACGCTCGATGAGCTCGCCGCCGCAGAAGCGCGCAGCATGGCGCTCGCCTATGTGAGCGAAGCGTTCGCGGAAGCCATCCTCGACGGCATCGACGTCGACGACTTCGCCGAGGCCGCGGTCTGCGCGGCGTTTCGCGAGCTGGTGGCGGTCTACGGCGAGGCGCGCGTCGCCGACATCGCCGCGAAATTGCCGGACCGGGTGCGCGCGGGCGAATTCTCCAACGCGACGCGGCAATAAAGAGTTTCCGGCGCCGCGCGCGTGTGCGAGAAACGCGCAAACGACAATTGTCAGGGACTTCCATGCGCAGCCTCCCGTTGGCCATGTTGAGCTTGGCGTTGGCGGCGCCCGCCTTCGCCAACGATTCTTCGGCCGAGCTGACCACCGGCGGCCTCGTGCTGACGCGCAGCGCCGACATCGAGATGCGCTCTGAAGACCTGTCGATCTCCCAACAGGAGATCGTCGTGCGTTACATTTTCTTCAATCGCGGCGCGGCGGATCAAACCGTCACGGTGGCGTTTCCGCTGCCCGATATCGTTTGGGAGGGGCCGGACACCGTCATCTCCGTGCCCGATTCGCAATCCGCCAACTTCCTCGACTTCAAAACCCTGGTCGCGGGGGCGCCGGTGGAGATGCGCCTCGAACAGAAAGCGTTTTCCGGCGCGCGAGACATCACCGCGCAATTGACCAAGCTCGGCGTGCCGCTGGCGCCGCAGCGCGAGACGACCTGGAAGGCGCTCGACGCGCTGCCGAAGGCGGTTCAGGACGAGTTGCTCAAAACCGATCTCGCCATCCCCGACGATTACGACGCCGGCAAGGGCCCGGAACACCATTTGTCGCCGCACTGGACGCTGAAGACCGCCTACTATTGGAATCAGACGTTCCCCGCGGGGCGCGAACTCGCCGTCGAGCATCGCTACAAGCCCAGCGTCGGCGGGACCGTCGGCACGTCGCTGCAGATCGATCCGGTTCCTGCGGAGACCTGGCGCGACTACCAACCGCGCTATTGCATCGATTCGGCGTTCATGGCGAGCGTGCGGACGGCGACCGGCGCGCGCGGTCGCAATGGCTCGCTCGAACATGACCTGTTCGAGCGGCGCATCGGCTATGTGCTGACGACCGGCGCCAACTGGGCCGGTCCGATCGGCGATTTCCATCTCACCGTCGACAAGGGCGCGCCGACCAGTCTCGTCAGCTTCTGCGCGGACGGCGTGAAGAAGATCTCGCCCACCCAGTTCGAGGTGCGCCACACCAATTTCACGCCCAACCACGACCTCGACATCCTCATCCTGTATTCTCCGCAAAAGTAAACCTGCACGAGCGCGACGATGACCTTCAAAGCGGACAGACCGTCCGCTTCGTCGACATGGACCCGAGCGAGTTGATGGACGGCGACGTGACGGTTCACGTCACCCACTCGACCGTCAATTACAAGGACGGCCTGTCGCTGTCGGGCAAGTCGGCGATCCCGCGCCGCTTCCCGATGATCCCCGGTATCGATCTGGCGGGAATCGTCGAGTCTTCGTCGCATCCGTCGTTCAAGGCGGGCGACGAAGTGATGCTCAACGGCTTTGGCCTCAGCGAGACCCATATGGGCGCCTACGCCGAACTCGCTCGGGTCAAAGGCGACTGGTTGCTGCCGCTTCCCGAGGGTTGGTCG
>Ga0302157_10004481_pt1 | contig 15181 bp, 15 predicted proteins | sample I_Bog_N3_3_FD_193502 | JGI IMG/M metagenome (GOLD analysis project Ga0302157, IMG submission 193502) | Peat permafrost microbial communities from Stordalen Mire near Abisko, Sweden - I_Bog_N3_3 | ecosystem: Environmental > Terrestrial > Soil > Wetlands > Peat | place: Sweden: Abisko, Stordalen...
ACTTCAAATATCCGACACCCGGCCGAATTGGTCAATGAAATGGCTGTCCAATTTTGTCGCCCCCGCACATCTGCCCTTCTACGCGCGGGGCCGAAGACGCATCGAACCACCTCGCGAGGCGACCCTACCAAGAACGATTCGCAAATTGTTCATGACCGCTCGCTTGCCGCACACTTTTCGATTGCTTCGATTCAGATTTAGCGAATGCGGCTCTCGCCGGCGACCGACAAAATATCTCGCTCGCTTGTCCGCGCCGCTCCGAAACAATGCAATCTTCGGCAACGATATCGGAGAATGCGATTGTTATTTTCCGACAGCGATTGACTCACCGCTTCGGGCTGGTCGTGATTGCTGCGTTCAGCCTGATGAACCGCCGCGCGTTGTTCAGGAAAGTTGCTTCGGATCGCAGCCGACTGTTTGCGGCCGGTTCCTGTTGCAGCCTCCATCACCCAAGGATCACAGACCATGGCCAACAAGACGCCCCATCCCGAAACCCTCGCTCTGCACGCCGGCTGGCGATCCGATCCGACGACCGGAGCGGTCGCGGTTCCGATCTTCCAGACCACATCCTATCAGTTCCACGACACCGAACATGCCGCGAACCTGTTCGCGCTGAAGGAACTCGGCAACATCTATACCCGCATCGGCAATCCGACCACCGATGTTCTCGAGCAACGCGTGGCGGCACTCGAGGGCGGGGTTGCAGCGCTCGCGGTTTCGTCCGGACAGGCGGCGTCGGCCTTCGCCATTCAGAATCTCGCCCGCGTCGGCGACAACATCGTCAGTTCGACCGATCTCTATGGCGGCACCTGGAACCTGTTCGCCAACACCTTGAAGGATCAGGGAATCGAAGTGCGCTTCGTCGACCCTTCGGACCCCGCCAATTTCGCCAAGGCAACCGATGAGCGGACGCGGGCCTACTACGCGGAAACGCTGCCCAATCCGAAGCTCGCGGTATTCCCGATCAGCGAAGTCGCCGAGATCGGGCGCAAGCTCGGCATTCCCCTGATCGTGGACAATACCGCTGTGCCGCTGCTGGTGCGGCCGTTCGATCATGGCGCAGCGATCGTCGTTTATTCCGCAACCAAGTACCTCGGCGGGCACGGCACTTCCATCGGCGGGATCATCGTCGATGGCGGCAATTTCGACTGGGAGGCCTTTCCGAAGCGCCAGCCGGCGCTCAACACGCCGGACCCCAGCTACCACGGCGCGGTATGGGTGGACGCGGTCAAACCGCTCGGACCGATCGCCTACATCATCAAGGCGCGTACCACCCTGCTGCGTGACATCGGCTCGGCGCTGTCTCCCTTCAATGCCTTCCAGATCATCCAGGGCCTCGAAACGCTGCCGCTGCGGATCGAGCGCCACGTCCAGAATGCGCAGTCGGTTGCCGATTTCCTCGCCAAACGGCCGGAAGTCGTCCGCGTCATCCACCCGTCCAAGCAAAGCGGCATCCAGCGCACACGGGCCGACAAGTACCTGAAGGGCAAGTTCGGCGGCCTGGTCGGATTCGAACTGGCCGGCGGCCGCGAGGCGGGCCGCAAATTGATCGACGCGCTGCAGCTGTTCTACCACGTCGCCAATATCGGGGATGCCCGCAGCCTGGCGATCCATCCGGCCACCACGACGCATTCCCAGCTTTCGCTCGAGGATCAGCTGGCGACCGGGGTTTCGGACGGCTATGTCCGGCTTTCCGTCGGCATCGAGCACATCGACGATATCATCGCCGATCTCGAGCACGGGCTTGCCGCGGCGGGGCGTCTGGCATCCGCGGCCTGATCTGGGTTCCCGGGCGGCCAATGAGCAGCACCGGACCAGCAGACATCGAGGAAAACTCTTCCGCCGATGTCCCGCTGGTCCGGCGTGCGCTACCGATTCCATTGGATCGCGGTCAGGAATTACGTGATCGCATGCTTCTGGAGAAATTTGACCACATCGCCCACGGTCAGGATCGATTCCACGGCATCGTCGGAGATATCGAGGCCGAACTCCCGTTCGAACCTGATGGCCAATTCAACCATGTCCAGGCTGTCGGCGCCGAGGTCTTCGATGAGGCTCGCGCCATCGACCACCTCGTCGGGATTGACCACCAGTTGCTCAACCACGATTGTCCTGGCGCGTTCGGCAATGTCGAGCATCGTTCAAGCCTCCACGACTGATCGTCACGTCATCGCAAGAATCGCTCTCTCTAGTCCGCAACCGGCAGGCGGCGCATGCTGAACTCGATCTGCCCGTCGGGAAGCTGCCGCCAGCGCTCGACGATCCCTAGGTATCCGCGCCGCGAGATATCTCCGATGATGTCCCGGGCGGTGAGACGCGCCGCCTCCAGCGGCAGCGTGAACGTCTCGAGGACAGCGTCATCGTCTTCGGTCTTGCGACGGCCGTTCCGCAGACGGAACCGATCCGACAGATGTCGCGGTCGCTCCATGATATCTTCAACCGGCAGGTTCGCCGCTTCCTGCGCCTGCCGGGGCCGGCGCCATTGCGGCGCCGCCGCGCGCTTCACTTCCCTGAGCTTGTCGTTCGACATCTTGCCGCCCACTGTCATGAATGGCGTTCCTCAGGCTAGCGCTTCGCACGAAATCTTCCATTTCGTTTTTGCGGCGGCCAGGAGAAGGCTTTTCTCCACGTGGAACCGGTACGCGGACCGCTGCGGCGACCACAACGCGTCGCATGCGATCCCGGAGAACAAAACGCATCGCATCTCCACACCATGCAACAGGATCGTTTCAAACTTCCCGCTGCTGATTTTTTCCGATCGCGCCCGCATCAGCCATGGTCTATTCGAAAGGAGGTTTTTCCAACGGTGCAAGGGTTTGCGATGACGGTTCCGCAACATGGTCCCTCGACTCCGGCACCCTGGGGAACAACGCAAGTGAGTTCCAATCCCGCAGACATCGTCGTGAAAGCCGACGTCCTCATCGTCGGCGGCGGCATGGCCGGCGCATGGGCTGCGGCAACCGCGGCGCGAACCGGCGCGTCGGTGGTGCTGGCCGACAAGGGATATTGCGGCACCAGCGGTGTGACCGCGACCGCCGGCCCCGGACACTGGTGGGTGCCCCCGGATCCTCCCGAAGCAAGGCCCGAAGCCATTCGTGCCCGCGCGAATGCGGGGCTCGGACTATGCGATCCCGATTGGATGGCGCGGGTGATCGCCCTGACCTGGGAAGCGCTGCCGACGCTCGCCGGCTACTATGAATTTCCAAGAGACGCTTCGAATATCGTTCAGTATCGCGGGCTTCGCGGCCCGGAATACATGCGAGCCTTGCGCCGCCTGATCGCCGACCTCGGCGTATCCATCCTCGATCAGAGCCCCGTGCTCGAACTCCTGCAGCGGCCTGACGGCTCGATCGGCGGGGCATGCGGCGTTCGTCGCCAGCATGGCAACGCTCTCTATCGCGTCGAAAGCGGCGCGACGATGCTGGCCACCGGCGGCACCAGTTTCATGTCGCATCTGCTCGGCTCCCGCACCAATACCGGCGACGGCTACCTGATGGCGGCGGAAGCCGGCGCGGAATTGTCGGGGATGGAATTCACGGCTGCCTATACCGTCGCGCCCCAGCATTCGACCATGACCCGATCGATGTCCTACGCATTCGCCACCTATTACGACACGGACGGTCACGAGATCGCACCCGCCGGCCCCGACCAGATCCGCCTGCTCGCCCGCGAACTGCTGCGCGGGCCGGTGTTCTGCTCGCTGCACCGTATGCCGCAGGATATCCGCGATCATCTGCCGACGATTTCGCCGAACCTGATGTTGCCGTTCGCCCGGTGGAACATCGACCCCTTCAACGACAGGTTCGAAGTCACACTGCACAACGATGGCACCATTCGCGGCACGGGCGGCGTTCGCGTCGTTGGCGATGATTGCGCGACCTCGGTCCCCGGGCTGTTCGTCGCCGGTGACGTCGCGACCCGCGAACTGGTTGCGGGTGCGACCTCGGGCGGCGGCGCCCAGAACTCCGCATGGGCATTGTCCTCCGGGCACTGGGCCGCCCGAGGCGCGGTCGACTTCGCGCGCAGCCGCGACCGACGCTCAATGCCCCTCACGCCGGTCGGGCAAGCCGGATTGCGGCCCCTGGGCACCGCCCGCACCAGCGACGTCGGCGCCATCGTCCAGGCGGTCAAGGACGAGATGCATCCGCTGGACAGGAACCTGTTTCGCAGCGGCGAAAAATTGCGGCGCTCCCAGCAGCGGCTGGATTCCGCCTGGAAGGAAATCCGGCACTTTTCCGGCGCCGCCGCAGCGAACCCGCTGCCCGCTCGCGAGGCTGCAGCGCTGGTCGCCAGTGCGCGGTGGTCGCTTGCCGCAGCGCTGGCCCGCGACGAAAGCCGCGGCTTGCATCAGCGCGAGGATCGGCCTGGCACCAGCGCCGGTTTTGACCGGCGCATCGTCGTGAGCGGCCTCGACGCCATCAGGACCGGGTTCGAAGACGAGGTTCACCCGTCAACACGAATGGAACTGGCCGAGTGATCGAAATCGTCATCGCCGATCGCTGCACAGCCTGCAACGCGTGCGTCACCGTATGCCCGACAAACGTGTTCGACACCGGCGCGGACGGCCGGCCAGTCATTGCCAGACAGGCGGACTGCCAGACCTGCTTCATGTGCGAGCTCTATTGCAAGGCAGACGCGCTGTATGTGGCCCCGGATTGCGACCGTCCTGCCCCCGTCGACGCGGCCGCGATCCTCGCCGCAAACCTGCTCGGGCAATTTCGACGCGACTCCGGATGGGACGAGTGGCAAGGCCTGTATCCAAACGAACACTGGTTGATGGACGGCGTATTCCGGCGCGCGCGCGAGGCATCATCGTCGGCCGACTGACACAGGCAACCGCTCAGCCACCCTGGTCTTGCCGGCCCATCTCTGCCAGTGTTCACTATACCCCGGCGGATGCCGACCGCGCCCTTCCCTCTCCCCGAAGCATCGCAGGACCACCGACGACAGGATGACCGTGATCTCGATCCAGTCCCAGGTCGCCTATGGCCATGTCGGCAACAGCGCTGCCGTGTTTCCGATGCAGATGCGCGGCATCGACGTGATCGCGGTGCCGACCACGTTGCTAAGCAACCGGCCGGGCTATGCGACCATCCGCGGCCGGATTCTCGATGCGGATCTGGTGGCCGACTTGCTGAGGGGAATCGAGGAGCGCGGCGCGGTCGCCACCTGCCGGATCATCCTGTCGGGCTATCTCGGTTCGCCTGAGATCGCCGAGGTGGTGACGGAATTCGTCAGGCGGGCGAAGAAAGCCAACCCGAAGCTGATCTATTGCTGCGATCCCGTCATCGGCGACAGCGAACCTGGCCTGTTCGTGCCGGCGGGACTCCCGCCGATATTTCGCGATTCTCTGCTGCCGCTCGCCGACGTCGTCACCCCGAACCATTTCGAGCTCGAATGGCTGTGCGGCGCGAAGGCAACCACGATGGATGAGTTGATCAAGTGCGCGCGCGCTTTGAGCGCGAAGGGACCGTCGACGGTCGTCGTCACCGGCGCGCAGCTGGCCGACACGCCCCAAGACTGGCTCGACACCATTGCCATTGAGGGTTCGTCGGCATGGCGCCTGGGCACGCCGAAATTGCCGATCCGCCCGTTCGGGACCGGTGACCTGTTCGCGGCGCTGTTCGTTGCCTCGCTCTTTGGCGGATCGGACACAAAAGGCGCATTGCAGGAAGCCGTTTCGGCCGTCTTCGCCGTCCTCGAACGCACCGAGGCTGCCGGCACCGAGGAAATGAGAATCGTGGAGACGGCTTCGCTGCTCGTCCAGCCGGTCCGACGTTTTGAAGCGGTCCTCATTCGCGCCTGAAGCCGTGCCTGGAGTATGAACTTCCTTCAGCCGGCACTCCCTTTGCAATAGCATTTCATTGCCGCGTCGGCGCTTTGCGGACAAGTTGCCCGCGCCCGCAAAGAGCGGCGCGGATGCCGCGGCAACAGCGCCTCGAAGGAGAATTTTCGATGTCCGAACACGACAAGCTCCGAGACTTCGTCGTCGATTTCACCCGACTGATCGACCGCAACCTCGGGGAGTCCGCCACCATCGCCGAGGGACGCGAGCTGGTTACCCGCCTGGTCGCCGAGGACGACTGGCTCCCCGAGGCCTATGCCCAGCCGAACCCGAAATATTATCAGCAATATCTGCTTCACGCCGATCCGTTGCAGCGGCTGTCGGTCGTCAGCTTCGTCTGGGGACCGGGACAAAGGACGCCGATTCACGACCATACCGTCTGGGGAATCGTCGGCATCCTGCGCGGCGCCGAGACATCGGTCGCCTATGCTCCCCGCCCCGAGGGCGGATTCGAAATTGGCCCGCAGGAACGGCTGGAACGCGGCGAAGTGGTGGCGGTTTCGCCTGACATCGGCGATATTCACGTCATCGCCAACGCCTATGATGACCGTTCTTCGATCTCCATTCACGTCTACGGCGGCAACATCGGCGCGATCCGGCGCTCGGTGTTTGATCCGGTGAGCGGCGCGAAGCAACCCTTCATCTCGGGCTACTCCAACGCCACCGTCCCCAATCTGTGGGATCGCTCCAGGGATTGAACCGGCCCTCGGGGCAACCACCCCCAACACCGACGAGGAAGATCCGTCATGACCCGCATTGTCTCTGTCGCGGAAGTTCGCGTCGCCCTGATCGATGGCCGCGAGATCGCGCTGCTGGACGTTCGCGAAGAAGGCCCCTATTCGCGCGGGCACCCGCTGTTCGCGGTCTCGCTGCCGCTCGGCCGGATCGAGCTGAAGGTGCTCGACCTCGTGCCGCGCCTGGACGCGCCGGTCGTGCTCTATGACGACGGCGGCGGGCTGGTGGAACGCGCCGAAGCGCTTCTCGCCGCGCTCGGTTATCGCAATATCGCCCGGCTCGAGGGCGGTCTCGAAGGCTGGCGAGCCGCTGGCGGCGAAATCTTCATCGACGTCAACGTGCCGAGCAAGGCGTTCGGCGAGCTGGTGGAGCAGCAGCGCCACACGCCCTCGCTTTCGGCCGGCGAGGTCGACCGGCTGATCGCGGACAAGGCCGACGTCGTCGTGCTGGATTCCCGGCGCTTCGAGGAATATCGCACCATGTCGATCCCGACCGGCACCAGCGTGCCGGGCGGCGAACTGGTGTTGCGCCTGCACGATCTGGCGCCGCGGCCGGAGACGACGGTCATCGTCAACTGCGCCGGTCGGACCCGTTCGATCATCGGCACCCAGTCGTTGATCAATGCGGGGATTCCCAATCCGGTGTTCGCGCTGCGCAACGGCACCATCGGCTGGACGCTCGCCGGCCTGGAGCTCGATCGCGGCGCCGGGCGGCGATTTCCGCAGCTCTCGCCGGAAGCACGCGCGGCGGCGCTTGACCGTGCGCGGGCGCTCGCCAAACGGGTCGGCGTTCGCACGATCGACCGGCAGACGGTCGAACGTTGGCGGCAGGAGCCCGCGGAGTTTACGTTGTACCTGCTCGACGTGCGCACGCCGGAGGAATTCGAAGCCGGCCATCGGCCCGGCTTCCGCTCGGCGCCGGGCGGGCAATTGGTGCAGGCGACCGACGAATGGGTGGGTGTGCGCCATGCCCATCTCGTGCTGGCCGACGACGACGGCGTCCGCGCCACGCTGGCCGCCTCCTGGCTGATCCAGATGGGATGGCGCAACGTTTATGTACTGGACGGCGGCATCGCCGGAGCCGAACTCGAAACCGGCCCCCGCCCGCCTCGCCGGCCGCCCTTTCCCTCGAGCTCGGCCGCGACCATCGCACCTGAGGCGCTCGCGGCGGTGCTCGATGAGACGGTGGTGGTGGATCTCGCCACCAGCCCGCGCCATGTCACCGGCCATGTGCCCGGCGCCTGGTTCGTGGTGCGCGCGCGGCTCGCCGAGGCGCTGCAGCGCCTGCCCGCCGGCCGCCGGATCGTGTTGACGTCCTGCGACGGCGCGCTGGCGCGTTACGCCGCTGCCGATCTGGCCGGTCTCACCGACCGCCCGGTTGAGGTTCTCGCCGGAGGAACCCGGGCGTGGGAAGCGGCCGGCTTGCCGATCGAGCGCGGACTGATCCGCGCCACTGAGGAGGTCGACGACGTCTACAAGCGGCCTTATGAGGGCACCGACAACGCGGGCGCAGCGATGCAGGCCTATCTCGATTGGGAATTCGGCCTCGTCGAGCAGCTCGGCCGCGACGGCACCCACGGCTTTCGGGTGCTGTGAGCGAAACGCGCACGCATCTTCACGCCCGGTATCGTTGCAGCGAAAGCCCCTCGGTTGCAATCGCCGGCCTGTTGCCAAGCAGTTGATCGGCGATGATCCGCCCGGCGCCGCACGCCATGGTCCAGCCGAGCGTGCCGTGTCCGGTGTTGAGATAGAGGTTCTTGTACCGGGCCTGACCGATGATCGGCGGCCCGTCCGGCGTCATCGGCCGCAATCCGCTCCAGAACGATGGCTCGGTGAGATCGCCGCCGCGCGGAAACAGATCGAGCAGCGAACGCTCCAGGGTCAGGCGACGGCCGGTCGCGAGCCTGACCCGGTAGTCCCCGACTTCGGCGGTGCCTCCGACGCGGATGCGGTCGCCCAGGCGCGTGATCGCCACCTTGTAGGATTCATCCATGACCGTCGATTGCGGCGCGCCGCCGTCATCCACGACCGGCACCGTGATCGAATAGCCCTTGACCGGATAAACCGGAATATCGATGCCGATCGGCCGCAGCAGCAGCGGCGAGAAGCTGCCGAGCGCCATGACATAGGCATCCGCCGCGACCGGTCCGGCGTTCGTCACGACCGATGCGACGCGGTCGCCTTCGACGGCGATGCGTTCGATCTGGGTATTGGCCACAAAGCGAACGCCGATGGCTTCCGCCATCGCCATCAACCGCTGCGTGAACAGATGGCAATCGCCGGTCTCGTCGTCGGGAAGCCTCAATCCGCCGACGAAGGAAGCCGGTGCGCCGGCGAGCGCCGGCTCGGCCTGGATACAGCCCTGGCGGTCCAGCACCTCGAACGGAACGCCATACTGTTTGAGAATATCGACGTCGCCGCCGATGTGATCGAGCTGTGACCGCTTCCTGAACAGTTGCAGCGTGCCCTGGCTGCGATGATCGTAGGCGATGCCGGTCTCGGCGCGCAGCTCCCGCAAGCAATCGCGACTGTATTCGGCGATCGGAACCATTCTGGATTTGTTGATGGCATAACGACGGGACGTGCAGTTGCGCAGCATCTGCAGGATCCAGCGCCACATCGCCGGATCGAATTGCGGGCGCAGCACCAGCGGACCGTGCCTGTCCAGGATCCACTGCACGGCCTTCAGCGGCACGCCCGGCCCGGCCCAGGGCGAGGCATATCCCGGTGAGATCTCGCCGGCGTTTGCGAAGCTCGTTTCGAGCCCGGCGCCCGGCTGCCGATCGATCACCGATACCTCGCAGCCGGATTTGGCGAGATAATAGGCGGTGGTCACGCCGATCACGCCGGCGCCCATGACGATGACCTTCATTCAGACTGTCCGGTTCTTTGTGGGGGGCGGCGGCGGATCAGCCGCAAAACTGGAGCAGAAACCTGATTCAATCAAGCAAAACGCAGGCCAACTCCGCCGGCTTACCCTGTCACAAACCTGGCGGATCACCGCGCATTCGCACGCGCGTGCAGGTGCCGCGGATCGGCGATCCATTGCAGCACGATCGCCAGGCATCGGCGCGAGGCCCGCGAACCGACGGCCTTTCCCGGATTGGTAAACCAGGCGTTAAGCGGACGTTGGCGCGGCAGCCGGTCGACGCCGCGGGCGCGCTCCATTTCACTGCAAAAACCCGCTGCCGCAGGCCCGGCATCGAGCGGCCGCACCAAATCCTGACCAAGATACCGCGGATTTTACGTACCCCGACATACCCCGGTTTAACCGTTTCTCCAGCCGCCGCCTGCATAATGGAGGTCCTGATCCCCATTCGTGACAAGCCAGGTTCAACCACAGTGACATCCTTCGGACGCGTGATTTCGGTGCGTGGCTCCCTCGCCCGGGTCGGGCTTCTGGCGGCAAGCCAACTCGGCTTGTCGGCGGTGCGGGCTACCGTCGGCCGCTTCGTCAGCATCCGCTGCGCCAATTCGGTCATCGTCGCCATGATCACCGAAGTGTCCTGCGAGGATCTGCCGACCTCCGACAGCTACATCGCCAGCGCCTCGGTCGACCTGCTCGGCGAAATCCTCGGCGGTCCGGAGCGTCAAAAATTCCAGCGCGGCGTCACCAACTATCCGACCATCGGCGATGCCGTCGACCTGATCACCAACCAGGAACTGCGCACGGTCTACGCCCCGACCGGCTCGGACCAGATCAATATCGGCACCCTGCAGCAGGACTCCTCCGTCATCGCCTATGTCGATGTCGAGGAGATGCTGTCCAAGCACTTCGCGGTGCTCGGTTCGACCGGCGTCGGCAAATCCAGCGGCGTGTCGCTGCTGCTGAACGAGATTCTCAAGAGCCGGCCGAATTTGCGGGTGTTCCTGCTCGACGTCCACAACGAGTACGGCCGCTGCTTCGGCGACCGCGCGCTGGTGCTCAACCCGCGCAATCTGAAGCTGCCGTTCTGGCTGTTCAATTTCGAAGAGATCGTCGACGTGCTGTTCGCGGGCCGGCCCGGCGTACCTGAAGAACTCGACATTCTGGCCGAAGTCATTCCGGTGGCGAAGGGCATCTATACCCAGTACCAGAACTCCGACAGGGTCGGGTTGAAGCGCGTCGACCCCAAGACCGTCGGCTATACCCTCGACACCCCGGTTCCCTACCGGCTGGTCGACCTGATCTCGCTGATCGACGAGCGCATGGGCAAGCTCGAGAACCGCTCCTCGCGCATCATCTATCACAAGCTGATCTCGCGCATCGAGACCGTGCGCAACGATCCGCGCTACGCCTTCATGTTCGACAACGCCAATGTCGGCGGCGACACCATGGCGGAAGTCATCAGCCATCTGTTCCGGTTGCCGGCCAACGGCCGGCCGATGACCGTGATGCAGCTTGCCGGCTTCCCGGCCGAAGTCATCGATTCCGTGGTCTCGGTGCTGTGCCGCATGGCGTTCGATTTCGGCCTGTGGAGCGACGGCGCCTCGCCGCTGCTGTTCGTCTGCGAGGAGGCCCACCGCTACGCCTCCGCCGACCGCAACATCGGGTTCGGGCCGACCCGAAAGGCAGTGTCGCGCATCGCCAAGGAAGGCCGCAAATACGGCGTCTATCTCGGGCTGGTGACGCAGCGCCCGGCCGAACTCGACGCCACCATCATTTCCCAGTGCAACACGCTGTTCACGATGCGCCTTGCCAACGACCGCGACCAGGCGCTGCTGCGCTCGGCGGTCTCCGATGCCGCGGCGAACCTGCTGTCGTTCGTGCCCTCGCTCGGCACCCGCGAAGTGCTGGCCTTCGGCGAGGGCGTGGCGCTGCCGACACGGCTGCGTTTCAAGGAAGTGCCGCCGCATCAACTGCCGCGCAGCGAGGCCACGATTTCGACGGTGCCGTCGGCCGCCGCCGGCCACGACATGCATTTCGTCGGCGCCGTGCTGGAGCGCTGGCGCGGCGCGACCTCGCATCGCGACGTCCCCAACGACCCCTCGATCAACGACCGTCCCGCCGCGCGGATGATGGAAGCCCCGATGCTGCAGCCCTCGCTGGGACTTGACCCCGACCGCTTCTCGCTGCTGAAGAAGCCGCTGCGCTGAGGGGTTGGAGTCGGCCGCCCGGACGCCGTAGACCGCTGCGATCAAACAGGTGAAGCCAGCGTTCTCTTGCCGTCATTGCGAGCGAAGCGAAGCAATCCATTTTTCCTCGCGAAGAAGCAAGAGTGGATTGCTTCGTCGCGTGCGCGCCACGCAATGACGCTGAGGCATGCGAGACATACCGCATTGCCGCATGATAAGCGATGAAGCTCTCAAGGGTGATCGAGCGGGCCAGTACTCGATCCGCGTCAACGACCAGTTCCGCATCTCCTTTGTTTGGACCCCGGAAGGGCCTGAAGACGTCGATTTGACGGACTATCACTAACGACCACGGGGACGGATTGGCCCTCACGTCAAGGAGAACCATGATGGTCAGGAAACTTGCTCCCATGCACCCCGGTGAAGTCCTTCGGGAGGAATTTTTGCTGCCGCTTGGACTATCCGCTGGCGCATTGGCAAGAGCCTGCGGCGTTCCGCGGACGCGGATCGAGCGATTGTCGAGCGAGGAGACCGGAGTGACCGCGGATACGGCGTTGCGTCTGTCGAAGGCTTTCGGCACGTCACCCGAACTCTGGTTGAACCTTCAGACCGACTACGACATTCAAACAGCGAAGCGGCAGATCGGAAGAGAACTCGCAAGGATCGAGCCGATTCCCACGAAAGCGGCCTGAACTATCGAGACGCCGTCCACCCCCCGCTTTGCCGGATGCCACGCTTCGATTATGCTCGCGCCGGCCGCATGCCGCGGCGCGAGCGCATTGCCATGACCCAACCTGTCGCCATCTCCCATCCCGTCGCCAAGCGGTTCCCCACGCCTGCGATCGACAGCCTGCCGGACGATATCCGTTCGCGCCTGCTCGCGGTGCAGGACAAATCCGGCTTCGTGCCGAACGTATTCCTGACGCTGGCCTACCGGCCCGACGAATTCCGGGCGTTCTTCGCCTATCACGATGCGCTGATGGAGCGAGACAGCGGCCTCAGCAAGGCCGAGCGCGAGATGATCGTGGTGGCGACCAGTAGCGCCAACCAGTGCCATTATTGCGTGATCGCGCACGGCGCCATCCTGCGCATCCGGGCGAAGAACCCGCAGATCGCCGACCAGATCGCGGTCAACTACCGCAAGGCGGATATCACGGCGCGCCAGCGCGCCATGCTCGACTTCGCCATGAAGGTCTCAACCGAGGCGCAGAAGATCTCGGAGGCGGATTTTGCCACTGTGGCCGGCCACGGTTTTTCCGACGACGACATCTGGGATATCGCCGCGATATCCGCGTTCTTCGCGCTGTCGAACCGGATGGCCAACGTCACCGCGATGCGCCCGAACGACGAATTCTACATGATGGGGCGTCTGCCGAAATAATCCCCCTAGTCGTCCGACGCGGCGCCGCACCAGCCGGGCAGATAGACCGCGTCCTTGCTCTTGGCAAAGGCAAGGGCTTTCTCGATGGCCTTCTTGAAATTGTCGTCTACGCTCGCGCGCGACATCTTGCGGCGCAGGTAATCCGCCCACAGGAATTCGCTGAACGGCGTGGTGTCCTTGGCGAAACCGCCCACCCGGCGCAATTCGCCGGCCAGGCTGCGGAAGGGATCGTCCTTCAGCTGGTCCACCGTCTTCGGAATGTCCGTGAAGTGGTGGCGTTCGCCCTTGGAGTCGTAGGGATAGACCCAGCGGTGGTTGTCCAGCACGCCCCAGAACGCGGCGCGGTCGACCATGGTGAGATCGGCGATCACGGTCACCAGGATGTTCTTGACGCCTTCCTCGTGCAGCGCGCGGGCCAGATGGTGGTGGTCGACCACGTAGTGGCGCTTGTCGGGCCCGAGCACCACCGGGATCATGTGATGGCCGAGAAACTCGCCCTGCTTCTTCGCCGATTTGTGCTCTTTCCAATAGGCGCGCAAGCGCTTGCGTTTTTCCCTGACCTCGATCATGCCGACCGTCATCTGGGTCGGGCGCAACGACAGGATCGGAATCGGCTGCAGGATCGGTTCGCGTGTATTCGCCGCCATGGCTTGAAACCCCGTGTCTGGCCGTCTAGGTCCGGCCCTCAAAAATCGCATTGAAACGGCCGCGATTATGCCATGATGACGCAGCGGATTAAATGCCTTTGGCAAGCCCCTGAAGAGATTCGACAACAATGGCCAAAAGCCCGGGCGATCGAACATCGAAGCCGCGTGTCGTCCGGTTCGGCAGCCGCGAGGTCATCACCGAGGGCCTCAATCTCAATTTCTGGGCCGATATCAGCCATCGCTGCATGACGGCCTCGTGGCCTTCCTTCATCGCCGGCGCCGTGCTGGTGTTCGTGGTCTTCAACGCCGTGTTCGCCGTGTTCTACTGGATCGGCGACCAGCCGATCGCGAACGTGCCCGGCGGCGCCTATATCGACTATCTCTATTTCAGCATCGAGACGCTTTCGACCGCGGGCTACGGCGACATGCATCCGCAGACCCATTACGGGCATTTCGTCTCGGCGGTGGAGCTGTTCACGGGCATCTTCTCGATGTCGTTGATGACCGGGCTGATCTTCGCACGGTTCTCCCGGCCGAATGCCCGGCTGCTGTTCGCCGACAACCCGGTCGTCTCACACCATGAAGGCCAGCCGACCCTGATGGTCCGCTTCGCCAACGAGCGGCACAACATCATCGGCAACGCCACCGCCAGGTTGTGGCTGCTCAAGGATGAAATCAGCCAGGAGGGCGTCTCGTTCCGGCGGTTCTATGAGCTGCCGCTGGTACGAAGCGAGCACCCCGCCCTCGCCCTGAGTTGGACGCTTTATCATGTGCTCGGCGAGCAAAGCCCGCTGCACGGGCTCGACGCGGATGACCTCGAGGCGGCCGGCGTCGGGCTGGTGGTGGTGGTGTCGGGATATGACGTGGTTGCAGCGCAAACCGTCCATAGCCGGCGGTCCTACGATCATTCCGACATCCGCTTCGGCCACCGCTACGCCGACATCCTCGACACCTCCGAAGACGGCCGGCTCAGGATCGACTACGGCAGGTTCCATGAGACTTTGGAGGAATAGATTCTCGCATCCCGGCCATGCCAACATTTTCCGGGAGCGGCGCAGGCCGGCGTGCTAAATTGACGGCGTCAGGACTTATCCGGAGCTGGAAGCAGTGAAAACCCAGCGGCCCATCGCATCGGACGACGAGCACCGCGTGCTCCCATTCCGGCCGCGCGCGGTTCAACCACAGGGCCGGGGCGGATACCCCGGCGGCCCGGCGCTGCACAGGGACGTACAGCCGGAGCCGAACGATCTGTCGCGTTACGAGCGCCCCCGCGAGGAGCCAGACGACTTCCGCCACCGCATGCTGGCCAACGTAGCCGCGTTCGCGTTCACCGTGGCGCTGACGGTGGTCGCGATATGGCTCGCCGTGAGCATCGCGGACATGCGCAAGACCCAGGATTGCGTGCTGATGGGACGCCGCGATTGCGCGCGCATCTTCACCCCGCATTTCTAGAGCGTTTTCAAGCGCAGCGGAAACCGGTTCGCTTTAAGAAAACGCGTCAAAACAAGAATCTAGAGCCCTG
>Ga0302157_10004482_pt1 | contig 15178 bp, 12 predicted proteins | sample I_Bog_N3_3_FD_193502 | JGI IMG/M metagenome (GOLD analysis project Ga0302157, IMG submission 193502) | Peat permafrost microbial communities from Stordalen Mire near Abisko, Sweden - I_Bog_N3_3 | ecosystem: Environmental > Terrestrial > Soil > Wetlands > Peat | place: Sweden: Abisko, Stordalen...
CGCGGGCGTTCTCGCCCGTCGCGCCGAGATCGTCGCCACGTTGCGCCGCCTCGTTCCCGGCGAGGGGGTGATAGACAGCGAGCGCGAGCGCAGGGCCTACGAATGCGACGCCTTCACCGCCTATCGGCAGGTTCCGATGGTCGTCGTGCTGCCTCAGACGACGGCGCAGGTCGCCGACGTGTTGCGCTATTGCAAGGCCAACAACGTCAAGGTCGTGCCGCGCGGCGCGGGCACGTCGCTGTCGGGCGGGGCGCTGCCCCTCGAAGACGGCGTGCTGTTGGGCCTGAGCAAGTTCAAGCGCATTGTCGAAATCGACGTCGACAACCGTTGCGCGGTCGTGCAGCCCGGCGTCACCAATCTCGGCGTCTCCCAGGCCGTGCAGGCCCACGGGCTGTATTATGCGCCCGATCCGTCGAGCCAGATCGCCTGCACGATCGGCGGCAATGTCGCGGAGAATTCCGGCGGCGTGCACTGCCTCAAATACGGACTGACCACCAACAACGTGATCGGGGTCGAGTTCGTAACCATCGACGGCGAGGTCATCCGCCTGGGAGGCAAGCATTTTGACGCGGGCGGTCTCGATCTGCTCGGCGTTCTCGTCGGCTCGGAAGGCATGCTCGGCGTCGTCACCGAAGTGACGGTGCGGCTGCTGCCGATTCCGCCGGGCGCGCGGGCGCTGCTGATCGGGTTTCCCAGCGTCGAGGGCGCGGGCGATTGTGTGGCCGCGGTGATCGGCGGCGGGATCATTCCCGGCGGCATGGAGATCATGGACAGGCTCGCCATCCAGGCGGCCGAGGATTTCGTTCACGCCGACTATCCGCTCGACGCCGAGGCGCTGCTGATCGTCGAACTCGACGGCGTCGCGGCCGAAGTCGACCATCTCATCGCCGAAGTCGAGCGCATCGCGATCGAACATGGCGCAACGAGTTGCCGGGTGAGCCGCTCCGAAGAGGAGCGGCTGCTGTTCTGGGCTGGGCGCAAGGCGGCGTTCCCCGCCGTCGGGCGCATTTCGCCCGACTATCTGTGTATGGACGGCACGATCCCGCGCAGGGAAATCGGTCGCGTGCTCAACCGCATGAAAGAGATGGAGAAGAATTACGGCCTGCGCTGCGCCAACGTATTCCACGCCGGCGACGGCAATCTGCATCCGCTCATCCTCTACGACGCCAACATCCCCGGCGAGTTGCAGAAGGCGGAGGATTTCGGCGCCGACATCTTGCGCCTCTGCGTGGAAGTCGGGGGCGTGCTGACCGGCGAGCACGGGGTCGGCATCGAAAAACGCGACCTGATGGACACGATGTTCGACGAAGTGGATTTGAACCAGCAGCAGCGGCTCAAATGCGCCTTCGACGATTCGAGCCTGCTCAATCCCGGCAAAGTGTTCCCGCAGCTCTGCCGTTGCGCCGAACTCAACCGCACGCATGTGCGCGCCGGCGCGCTGCGCTTTCCCGACCTGCCCCGCTTCTGAGGCGAGACGCCATGACCCTGTTCCGCCCCGCCGACGAAAAGCAGATCGCCGAGGCCGTCGCCTGGGCGGCGAATTCCACGCAAAGGCTGGAGATCGTCGCGGGGGGGAGCAAACGCGGGTTCGGAAGACCGGTCAGGGCCGAACACACGCTCGATGTTTCCGGACTTTCGGGAATCGTGAATTACGAGGCGGCCGAACTGGTGCTCACCGCGCGGCCGGCGACGCCGCTGGCGACGATCGAGGCGGAGCTTGCCGCTAGGCGACAGATGCTCGCCTTCGAGCCGCCCTGCTGGCGCGCGCTGCTCGCAAGCGACGCCGAAGCCGAACCGACGCTCGGGGGCGTCGTCGCCTGCAATCTCGCCGGACCACGTCGCGTGCGCGCGGGAGCGCCGCGCGATTTCCTTCTCGGCTTTTCCGCCGTCAACGGCGCCGGCGAGGTCTGGAAGGCCGGCGGCAAAGTCGTCAAGAACGTCACCGGCTACGACATGAGCAAGTTGCTCGCCGGGTCGTTCGGCACGCTTTCCGTGCTCACGGAAATCACGCTGAAAGTGGCGCCGCGGCCGGAGACCGAATGCACGTTGTTGGTGTCCGGACTCGGCAACGCGGCGGCGATCGCCGCGATGGCGAAAGCGCTCAACACGCCGTTCGAGGTGAGTTCGGTCGCCCATTTGCCGGCGGCGGCGGCGCAACGCGCGGTGACGGCGTTCCGGCTCGAAGGCCCGGCGCCTTCCGTCGCCTATCGCGTCGAGGCGGTCGAAAAGCTGCTGGGCCGGGGCGCGCGGCTCGACACAGCGGCCTCGGCGAAATTCTGGGCCGACGTTGGCGAAGTCGCGCCGCTGCTGCCGCTCGAAAACCGTATCGTCTGGCGGCTGTGCCCGACGCCCAGTCTGGCCGCCGCCGTCTTCGATGAAGTCGCCGGGCGGCTCGCGACGGCGGAGGCGTTGTTCGATTGGGGCGGCGGGCTCGTCTGGTTGAGCGTCGAGGCGAGCGAGGCCGGCGCCGACGGCGGCGCGGCAATCGTGCGTGCGGCGATGAAGCCGCGCGGCGGCCATGCGACCCTCGTCGTCGCGTCGGAAGCGACGCGCGAGCGCGTGGCGGTGTTCGAGCCGGAGGAGGGACCGCTCGCGGCGCTGTCGGCGCGCGTCAAAGCGGGGCTCGATCCCGTGGGCGTGCTCAATCCCGGCCGGATGCGCGAGGGACTCTGACGACATGCAAACGAATTTCAGCCTCGCCCAACTCGCCGATCCCGGCGCCAACGCCGCGGAAAAGATCCTCCGCAAATGCGTGCACTGCGGCTTCTGCACCGCGACCTGCCCGACCTATGCGCTGCTCGGCGACGAACTCGATAGTCCGCGCGGGCGCATCTATCTCATCAAGGACATGCTGGAGAACGATCGCGCGGCCACCGGCGAGGTCGTCAAGCACATCGACCGCTGCCTCTCTTGCCTCTCCTGCATGACTACCTGTCCCTCCAGCGTCGACTACATGCATCTGGTCGATCACGCGCGCCGTCACATCGAAAAGACCTATCGGCGACCTCTGTGGGATCGGGCGTTTCGCAAGATCCTGAGCGTCGTATTGCCGCGGCCGGCGCTGTTTCGGCTGGCGATGACGGCGGGACGACTCGTCAAGCCGTTGGCGGGCCTGGCCCCGAAAGCGCTGCGCGCGTCGTTCGACCTGATCCCCGACAAGCTCGCGCCGGCCTCGCGGCTCGATCGAGCGCAGGTCGTGGCCAGCACGACGCCGCGCAAACGTCGCGTCGCGCTGATGACGGGTTGCGCGCAAAAGGTGCTGGCGCCCGAAATCAACGAGGCCACGGTGCGGCTGCTGACGCGGCACGGCTGCGAGGTTGTCATCGCCGCGGGCGCGGGCTGCTGCGGCGCGCTCAATCACCACCTCGGCCACGACGGTCATGGCTACGCCCGAGCGAATATCCTCGCCTGGACTCGGGAGATCGAGAGCGACGGCCTCGACGCCATCGTCGTCAACGCCTCCGGTTGCGGCACGACGGTGAAGGACTATGGCGTGATGTTTCGCGACAACGCGGAATTCGCCGCCAAGGCGGCCAAAATCGCCGCGCTGGCGCGCGACGTGACGGAGTTGATGAGCGAGATCGGGCTGCAGCGGCCGGCTCAGCCGATCGGCCTGCGGGTCGCCTATCACAGCGCCTGCTCGTTGCAGCACGGGCAGAAAGTTCGCGTGCAGCCCAAGCAATTGCTTGTTGCCGCGGGGTTCGTCGTGCTCGACCCGCCCGAGGGCCATCTGTGCTGCGGCTCGGCGGGAACCTACAATCTGCTCCAGCCGGAGATCGCCGGGCGGCTGCGCGAGCGCAAGATCGCCCATATCGAGGGCACGGCGCCCGATGTGATCGCGGCCGGCAATATCGGCTGCCTGACCCAGATCGCCGCCGAAACCCGCGTTCCTGTCGCTCATACCGCCCAATTGCTGGACTGGGCGACCGGCGGTCCGCGCCCGACGGGCCTGGCCCGGTAAATCTCGTCAATTCTTGGCCGGACGGAGTCGCCGACCCGCGCAGTTTGTTGTTTAGGCGTTTTGTTGTTTAGGCGTTGCGCCAACGCGCAGGCGAACCGCGCGTAGCATTTTCAATCCCCGCGTCGATCTCGCGTCAGCGCGGAGAGATGCTGACCTGACTCAGTTCGCCGGTCAGGCGACCGCCGCGGCTGATGAGTACGTCGAGCAGCGCGACGCCGAGGATCGCCGCAATCAACGCGGCCTCGAGTCTCGTGGCTCCGGTCTGGTCGGTTACGAAATTCCAAAGCGCGTTCAACATAACCGCCTCCCGTCGCCAACAACGGCAAGTCCGCGTTTCCAAATCAACGCCTGACAATCGTAAATTAAACAGAAATCGGTTGCGGACGTAAGTCCCTAATTACGAATGTAAATCCAAAATTCATCTATAGTTAACTTTTGAGCCGGTGGCGCTCGCCCAACGAGTATAGAGGCCTTGGAAAATCAGTGATTTACGAACCGCTCAGGGCGCCCGCCGCGGGATCTGCGGTATCGTGTCGCGGATCGCCTGGGCCAACGCGGTGGCCTCCTCGCTCGCCTTCCCGGGCGCACGAATGAGGCCCATGCGGCTGAGCGGCAGAGGCGGCAGTCCCCACTCCGGCCCGAGTACGTGCAAGACTTCGCCGACCATGCTGACCGGGAGCATGGTCGCGGCCAGGCCGGCGCGCACCACGGCGCCGATCGCGGCGTAGCTCTTGGAGACGAGCGCGGCGCGAACGCTGTCGCGCTGCCCCTCCAGCGCTTCGTCGGCGACCTTGCGCCACGCGGTGGGGGCCGACCACAGCGCCAGCGCGGTCGGCTCGTCATGGCGCAGCTTCATCTTCGGCGAGGCCGCCCAGACCAGCGACTCCTCACGGATCAACTCGAACCCTTCGAGCCCGTCGTGATCGGTCACCAGCGCCAGATCGAGCGCGCCGCCCTGGACGAGCCCGGCCAGTTCGAGGGTGTTCTCGCAGGTCGCGGCGATCTCCACCATCGGATGGCGATGACGGAAGCGAGTGAGGATCTCGGCGAGGAAGGTTTCGGCGTAGTCGTCGGGGATGCCGAGCCGCACCGAGCCGCGGAGCCCCTTGCGCGACAGCGCGGCATAGGCGGCCGCCTCGGTCTGCACGATGCGCCGGGCGAAATCGATGAGTTCGTCGCCCTCGGCGGTGAGGCGCGCGCCGCGGCCATGCTTGATGAACAGCGCGCAGCCCAATTGCTCTTCGAGCCGGCGCACGTGCATCGAGACCGCCGACTGGGTCTTATTGACCCGCTCCGCGGCGCGGGTGAACGAGCCGAGGTCGACGATGGCGAGAAACGATCGGAGCTGGTCGGTGTCGAGCATTTCAATCCATCGAAATTTGTTATTAATTACTCTACAAACATTCGTTTGACCGATCAATGGCCGCGGCGCATAATTTGCCCATGAAGCGTAATCTTTGCGCACAATGCACAAAGTTTGCATTTGGGTGCAAAATCGGCCTCCGGGCCGGAGGAGGTCTTTATGTCAGCCAGCCAGCTGCACGCGCCGCTTGTTCCTTTCGTTGGCGAAAACAATAAGCGGTTTGCGGGCCGGATTCAAACCGTTCTCACTTGGCCGAAGCGTTGGTGGGACGATATCCATGCTCCCGATCTGCGCGCCGAACTCGGCGAACGCGAGTGGCGCGATATCGGCGCCGGACCGCGCGATTCGGGCACGGGTTATCAGAGCCGCGAGACCGCAGAAGAGCGCGCAACGCGTCGCCGTGCGGTGAGTGCTTGGTTCGGCCACGTCCGCCCGCAGATTCACTGAACGAACGGCAACCGCGGCTTCGAGATCACAGGCGGGCGAGGGTTGGCGAGCACCAGGTGAAGCTGCGCCAGGGGCAACCATTCTCGTCAGCCTCGCGCAATACTTTGCGCGCGGTTTCGATGTCGCCCAACGCCACCCAGGCGGGGGCGAGAAATGCGGTTGTCGGGTATCCCACGCTCGCGGCGTCGAGCGTGCGGCGCGCTTCGCTTTCTCGACCCGCGCCCGCCAAGGCGAAGGCCAGCAGGGCGAGCGAAACTCGCTCGCCGCCAGTGATCTGCGTCGCCTTTTCGGCGAAATCCACGGCCGCCGCCGGATCGCCGCGCCGGCTCGCAATTACGACCCGAGTGTAAAGGAGCGTGTCGACGTCGGGCCGCAGCCGCAAGGCGTCGCGTGCGAAGGCGTCGGCCTCATCGACGCGGCCCATATAGAGCAACACCCGCGCACGCAGGTTGAGCAGCGCGCGATCGAGCGGTTCGGCGGCGAGACCAGCTTCGACATCTGCGAAAGCGCCGGACAGATCGCGGACATGCACGCGCAGCCAGGCGCGCAGATATCGCGGCATCGCTGTCGTGGGCGCCCATTCGACGGCTTGGTCTACGCGCCGCCGTCCCTCTTCGATTTGCTTGCCGATCACCGCGCGCGCCCATCCCAGGCTCGCCATCGCTATGGCGTGCCGCGGGTTCAACCTGAGCGCGGTCGAGGCGTAGTCGCATATCTGACTGCCGGCGACGCGCGGAGCCAGCGCCCCGCGGGTCGTCAGCGACACAGTGGCCTCGGCGCAGAGGCTCCAGGCGTCGGCGTTGTCGGGGTCTTTGGCGAGCGCGCCGCGCAGCGCCGCGAGCGCGCGGTTGAGGCCCGTCGTCGTGCGACCGGCGGCGATCTCGTAGACGGATTGCCGAAAGGCTTGCGCTGCGGGCGCGCGATCTGCCGGTTCGAGCGCGCCGCGAACCTCCGTTGCGCCTTGCAGTCGCAACCCCTCGCCATAAACCGTCCTGACGCTCTCGCCGGATTTATCGCCGAGCGCGCGCCGCAACAGATGCGCCAGACGCGAGATCGACTCGTCGGAAGCCGCCTCACGGGGCCACAGCGCGGCGGCGATGGCCGTCTTGGTCACCACCGCGCCCTCGGCGCGCAACAGCAGTTCCAGCAATTGCCGCACCTTGGGCTGCAGCGCGATCAGGTCGCCGTCCCTGCGCAAGCCTTCGCCCGCGCTGAATTCGAATCCCGCAAATCCCCAGACTGGCCCCTTCATCTGCGATTCGTGCCTTGCCTCCAGACTACGGCGATCGCGCAATGAGACTTCTTTAATCCCGAAAAGTCCAGGACGACGCAACGCTGACGTCAACCGACGGTCCGTTTCTATCAGAGATTGCGCGTCGCGCGCCTCGGGTCGCTTTGTCGCCGCGGAGCGGCCGTTTGCGGATGTGGCGCCAATCGAAGGCCCGCCACGGCGTAGCTGAGATGGGCGAGGGACATCGGCTCGTCGCCCGTGAGCCGCGTCGCACTCAAAGGCGAGCAAGGGTAGGCGAGCACCAAACGAAACTTCGCCAGGGACAGCCGCTTTCCTCGGCCTCGCGCAATAGGTTTCGTGCGCCCTCTAAGTCGCCGAGCGCGACCAGCGCAGGCGCCGGCAAGGCGCTCTTCGGGAAGCCGACGCTCGCGGCCGCATAGGTCCGACGCGCTTCCGCCTCCCGCCCAGCGCACGCCAGGGCATAGGCGAGATGGGCCAGAGACATCCTTTCGTTGCCCGAGATCTGCGCCGCCTTTTGGGCCAGGCGCACCGCCGATTTGGGCTCTCCACGCAAGCTCGCTACGACGACGCGTGTGTAAAGAAACGTGTCGACGTCAGGCCGGAGCGATATGGCCTGCTCGGCGAGCGCGTCCGCTTCGTCGATGCGCCCAGCGCATAAGGTCAAACGAGCGCGCGCGGCCAGCAGCGCGCGCTCGAGCGGTTGGACGTCGAGCCCCGCTTCGACATCCTCCAGAGCGTCGGCGAGATCGCGGGCGCCGACTCGTTGCCAGGAACGGGCGTATCGCGCCATCGCATGATCGGGCGCCAGTTCGATGGCCCGGTCGAGGCGCAGCCTTCCCTCGTCCGGGCGCCTTCCCAGAACTGCGAGCGCCCATCCCGAAACCGCCAGAGCGCTGGCGTTGTCAGGATTCAACTTCAGGGCCGCCGACGTATGTTCGGCAATCTGTTCAGCCGCCGCGGCAGGCGACAACACGCCGCGGATCGCAAGCCCGGCGGTCAACTCGGCTTGCAGGCTCCTGGCCTCGGCGTTTCCGGGGTCTCGCTCTCCGACCGCGCGCAGCGTCGCGAGCGTTCGCTGCAAGCTCGCGCCCGTTCGGCCCGAGGCGATTTCGTAGGCTGTCTGACGCAGAACCCGATCCGCTGCGCCGCGGTCTTCTTCCGGCGGCGACGCGCGCGACGGCGTCGCCGCGGCCTTTAGACGCACCCCTTCGCCGTAGGCTGTCGTGATGACTTCCTCGCCGTCGTCACCCAACGCGCGCCGCAACAGGTGGATGACCCGCGAGATCGAAGCGTCGGAGGGGGCCTGGCCCGGCCACAATGCGTCGGCGATCGCCTCCTTGCCCACCAGCGCGCCCCCGCTGCGCAGCAACAGTTGCAGAAGTCGCCGCGCCTTGGGCGGCAAGCCGACTGTACGCCCATCCCGCCGAAGACCTTCGGCGGCGCTGAATTCAAAACCCGAAAAATTCCAAACGGGCGCGTTCATGGCAAGGTTTTATATGTCTAGAACATTTGTTTAGAAAGCTGAGCCACTTGCAAAACGTTTGAGAGTGTTGGGTTGCATATGATCGACAGCGCTCTCTGAGGTTGTTTTTGGAGCGCAGCCGATCTTATCGGGGACCGTTTGGGACGGTTTTTTCGGGAAAGTGGCATTTCCGAGCGCGCTTAGGCCATGGTTCTGCGACCTCCCGATATCCTGGGAGGCGATAGGGCTTTTTATTGCGCGCGACATCGGCGGTTAAGTGACGAGGCGGATGATCTGGGTAGTGGCGATGACCAGAACCCCGAACATCAGATGACACATCACCTTCGCGGGTCCGCGCACCTGGACGGTTCTGCCGCCGTGATTGTCTTTGAGGTTGGCGTTGACCCGTTCGGCGCTGCTGCGTTGGTTGTATCGGATATCCTCGGCTACTCGATGGCCCACCAACGCTTGGCGCTTTGCTTCCAGCGCCTTTTCCTCTTTGAGGGCGGCGTCGCGGCGCGGATTGACGTCGATGATCGGCACGTGGCCGAGCGCGCGGCTGTGCGCCTTGATCTCGGGCGCGTCGTAGGCGCTGTCCATCAGGTCGTAGAGATTGACCAAGCGTCCCGCCGTCATCGTCGCCAGCGGGATGGCGACCTGGCTGTCGTGGACGGACGCCGAGGTGAGAACGCAACTGACGGGAATGTCGCCGTCGGCCGTATCGACGTGAAGCTTATAGCCGATCCATGTCTCCTGATATCCCTTGGCGTTGCGTTTGACGCCGACGTCACAATGCCGGGGCAGCTCGGCGAGCATCTGGTTGAGAGACATGTCGGATTGGCGCTGCAAGCGTGTGGGCGGCTTGGGTGCGCGAACTTCGCCCTTGCGCGGACGCCCGCGTTTGCGCGGCGCCGGCTTGGGCGCGACCGGTTTGGGCTCTTCGACGCGTTGCGGCTTTTCATGGCCTTCGATCGCCGTCGAATCGCGCGCGATGTGACCGACCAATCGATCCGCGTGGGTCTTCCCGATCAAGGCTTCGTGCACGCGCGAAGGCAACTCGCTCTCAGCGAATTCGGCGAAGGCTCGCGAGAACGTCGACTCGCTGGGAACCTCTGATAGCCGCGACCAACCGCACAGACGCCGCAACGTCTTGTCGGCCTCGACGCGTTCGATCAACATCTGAGTAGTTGGCAAGTTGAGCACAGCCTTGGCCACAAAGGCCCTGGCCAAAGGTGCTCGCTCGGACAAGGGGCGTCCGGGAAGGCCATGCCAATGAGGCACGAAAGCCTCGATCCCCGTCATATCCACGACTGTGACGAAAAGCTGATGCTGTTCGGTCAAGAAACCGATCGTTTCCTCAAGAAAAGGGAAAAGCTCCCCTTGAAACTTCTGCCAGTAAGAGGATAGGCTTTCACGCAGCGACATCGTCGGCGGTTCCGGGATTTCTGATTGTTGTTTTTCGCACAATCAGCATACCAGAAACCGGCCGCTGATGGGTCGCGGCCGTTGAAAAATCACCCAAAACTCCAATAATCCCCGACGCTCTCGCAGTTTTGCAAGTGGCTCAGCTAATTATACGTGCTCACCCGAGGCTTGCAACCTGATCGCGCGAAATTCGATTGTGCCGTTGCGTCTTCCGTCACGGCGGCGCGGAGCGCACAAGCGGAGTATTACACAGTACATAAGTGTCATATAAAGAATTCCGCGCTGAGAACCACGACTCCGACAAGATTTCGTCCGCTCCCGAGTGCGGCTAACCATCAGAATCCGATCAAGATCGACCGTCGCCGATCTGTCATTTCGGGCTGGAACCGAGCTCGACTCCGAGCCGCTGGTTGTATGATTTGATTGGGCGACGTGTGAAACTACCCAAGCGACCCTCCTTGTCGGAAGCGCAGCGCGTAGCCGCGACGCTCCGCGAAGAGTTCGGAGCCGAGCGCGCACTCAAGCGTTGCGCGCAGGAATGCGCGCTCGCTCGGCGCGCGCGGTCGCGCAAGCGTTACATGTTCTGGGCCGAGGTGACCAAAATCGTCGAGGCCAGCGCAGACGCGACCTCGCGCGAGGGCGGCGAACACGACGCTTTGGAGGTCTTGGCGACCGTCGAGCGGATCAGCGAACTCGCCGGCGCCTTCGCGACGATGGCGCTTGACGCCGGTCTGCCGCGGATCGCTCAACTGCTGACGCTGGCGCGCGCGCACGCCGCTAACGAAGCCAGAGCCCGAGCCCCTCGCGCGCCGGAGCCGGGGGCGGACGAACCTGCGCGAGACGCCGAAGACCGCGAGGCCGGGAGCGAGCGAACCGAAACCGCGGCCCAGCGCATGGCGCATTTTCGCGGCCAGCGCGAAAATCTTTCGCGCATCGCTTGAGCGAAGCCGCCTCCCCAAAGCCCTATCTTTGCTGTTAGGACGAAGATCGGTCGCCGTTTTGGCGAAGGGAGATCCGTCATGAACGCCGCCGCCAATACCGAGGGCGTCGAGATCCGCGTCGGCGCTACGCCGCGCCTCGATGAAATTCTCAACTCCGAAGCGCAGGCGTTCCTCGCCGCATTGCATCGGCGTTTCAACGCCCGCCGACTCGAGTTGCTCGCCCGCCGCGCCGAGCGGCAGAAAGCCTTCGACGCCGGCGCCACGCCCGATTTCCTGCCCGAGACCAAGGCGATTCGCGAGGGCGACTGGAAGGTCGCGCCGGTTCCGCCGGACCTGCTCGACCGACGCGTCGAAATCACCGGCCCGGTCGACCGCAAGATGATCGTCAACGCGCTCAATTCCGGCGCCAAGGTGTTCATGGCCGACTTCGAGGACGCCACCTCGCCGGTATTCGCCAACATGATCGAGGGCCAGGCGAATTTGCGCGACCTCTGGGCGGGAACGATCGGCTTCACCGACGCCTCGACCGGCAAGACTTACGAGCTCAAGGAGACGACGGCGGCGCTGATGGTGCGTCCGCGCGGCTGGCATCTCGCGGAGCGCCACCTCCTCGTCGACGGCGAGGAGATATCGGGCTCGCTGTTCGATTTCGGCCTCTATGTCTTCCATGGCGCCAAGGCGCAGATGTCGGCGGGCTCGACTCCGGCCTTCTACCTGCCGAAACTGGAGAGCCACCTCGAGGCGCGGCTGTGGAACGACGTGTTCTCGTTCGCTGAGGACACGCTCAGCATACCCCACGGAACGCTCAAGGCGACGGTCCTCATCGAGACGCTGCCGGCGGCGTTCGAGATGGACGAAATCCTCTTCGAACTCAGCGACCACATCGTCGGCCTCAATTGCGGTCGCTGGGACTATATCTTTTCCTACATCAAGCGGCTGGGCAAAAACCCGCGCTTCCTGACGCCCGACCGCTCGGCGATGACGATGGGCAAGGCTTTCCTGAGCGCCTATTCGCTGCTGCTGATCAAGACCTGCCACCGCCGCGGCGCCTTCGCGATGGGCGGCATGGCCGCGCAGATCCCGATCAAGGGCGATCCGGCCGCCAACGAGGCCGCCTTCGCCAAAGTGCGCGCCGACAAGGAACGCGAGGCCGGCAACGGCCACGACGGCACCTGGGTCGCCCATCCCGATCTGGTTCCGGTGGCGACGGAAGTGTTCGACCGGCTGATGCCCGGCCCCAACCAATTGGCGGTCACCGGCGACAATCATACCGTCACCACCGCGGATCTGCTGCGCGTCCACGAGGGCGAGCGCACGGAAGGGGGACTACGCGAAAACATCCGTGTCGGCGTGCAATATATTGAGGCGTGGCTGCGCGGCCGCGGCGCCGTGCCACTCTACAATCTGATGGAGGACGCGGCGACCGCGGAAATCTCGCGCGCCCAGATCTGGCAGTGGCTGCACAGCAAGGCGACGCTCAGTGACGGCCGAGTGGTGACGCCCGACCTGTTCCGCGCCCTGCTCGCCGACGAGATGGTCAAGGTGAGCCACGCAGTCGGCTTCAAGACCTTCGCCGCCGGCCGTTTCGCCGACGCCATGCGCCTGTTCGCCGAAATGTCGCTGAGCCCGACGTTCGAGGAGTTCTTGACATTGCCGGCGTATCGGCTGATCGGCTGAGGGGCTTGCCATCAAAGCGACGGCGCGGAGCCGATCCGCGTCGCCGCGGCGTTGTCTCCTGTTGGCGGCGCGGCGTGGGCGTGCTTAGAATCCCGCTAGAAACGTCGCAGGGAAGGACTCGCCCGCCATGATCGTCGTCTTCGGCTCCATCAACATCGACCTCGTCACCCGAACCGAGCGCATTCCCGGCCCCGGCGAGACGGTGCTCGGCGGCGACTATCAGCTCGTCCCCGGCGGCAAGGGCGCCAATCAGGCGCTGGCGGCGCGGCGCGCCGGGGCGAAGTCGGCGCTGGTGGGCGCCTATGGGCGCGACGAATTCGCCGACGCGGCGCTGGCGCTGCTGCGCGCCGACGGGGTCGACCTCACCGCCTGCCGCGCTGTCGATGCGCGAACCGGCACGGCGTTCATCGCCGTCGATCCCGACGGCGAGAATGCGATCGTCCTCGCCTCGGGCGCCAACGCCATGGCGCAAGCCTCGCAACTGGAAAAGCTGCCCTTGGGCCCCGGCGACCTGCTGCTGTTGCAGCGCGAGGTTCCGATCGGCGAAGTCGAGGCCGCCGCCGCCTACGCCAAGTCGCGCGGCGCGAAGGTCGCCTTCAACGCCGCGCCGGCCGGTACGGTGTCGCGCGCCCTCATCGCCTCGCTCGACTATCTCGTCGTCAACGAACACGAGGCCCGGCTGGTCGGCGCCGCGCTCGGCCTCGACGGCGACCCCGAAGGCATCATGCTCGACCTCGCCGAGCGGCGCAAAATCGCCAGTGTCGTCACGTTGGGCGCGGCGGGCGCCGTCGGCTTCTGCGCCGGCAAAGCCTATCGTTCGTTGCCGCCGGCAGTCAAAGTGGTCGACACGACAGGCGCCGGCGACGCCTTCGTCGGCGCATTCGCGGCGGCTCTGGATTGCGGACGCGACTTCGGCGCGGCGCTCGCGCGCGGCCTCGCCGCCGGCAGCCTCGCCTGCACGATTGCGGGCGCGCAGCCGAGTTTTCCGCGCGCCGAGGCGATCGAGTTTCTTGCGGCGACCGTTCAGGCGGCCTGAGCGTAGAGCTGGGTCAGTTCCGGGGGCGCAGAAGTCGCTTCGTTGCGAAGGAAGGCGAGCAGACGGCGCTCGGCGGCCGTCAATTGCCCGCCGCGCGACAAATGGGCGATGACCCATTTGGCCTCGTCGGCGTCGACATGCGAGGCCGCGTCGAGCCGGCTCGCCAACGCGACATTCAAAGCGCGATCGTCAGTTTCCTGGTCGCCGCTGACGGTCTCTTCGATCTCGGACAGATCGGGCTTGCCGGCGAGCATCAGGGCGAAGAAGGCGCCGAAGCCGCCGGGGCGGGCGAGTTCGCTTTCCACCTGCATGGCTTCCTCGCGGTCGGGCGCGGCGACGAGATCGGCGCCGATGAGGTAATTGCCGACCGATTGGGCGAAGAAGTCGGGGAATTCGGGCGCATTGTCAGCGGTCGCGGTGGCGTGGGCGATGTCGAACAGCGCCTCCGCCGTCGCGCGATCGACATGCAGGGGATGGCCGAGGGTCGCGGCGAACACCACCGAGCGCAGCGCGGCGACATCCTCGGAGCTCACGACGCCCGGCTCGTGATCGACGCCGCCCGTCACGTCCCGACGCCCGGTCAGGACTGCCTTTTCGATCTCGCGCACGGCAAAAGTGGTGAGCTGCGACGGCACGCAGATGGCGCGGCTCGCCAGCGCCTTCAGGATCCCGAATTCGGCCGAGCACACCAGCCCGCCGCCTTCGCTCAAGGCGCCGATCAGCCAGTCGGCGTCCTCGTTGGCGATATAGCCGGGCGGCGCCGTGTCGCGCACCAGCACGTCGGTTGCGATGTCGGCGATCAGTTCGGCAAATTCGGCGTCACGGGCCTCGTGCCGGCCCAGACCAATCAGGCGTTCCAGATCGGCGCGATTCGGGTCGCCCTCGCCATAGATCTGCCGCCTCAGCTCGCGCACGTCCAACGCAGCCATCACGCACTCCCGGGCTTTCAACTCCGCCCGGGGGCCAAGCTAGCGGCGACCGCTTGCGTTTGCGTTAAGGTTGAGCCGAAAAATTTCGGCTTAAAACTCGACTTCGAGTTCCTCGATCTCTTCCTTCTCGGCTTGCGCCGCTTCGCGCCATTCCTGCAACGCCGGCAGGTCCCAGATGCGGTCGGCGTAGGCCTGCAGATTGGGGGCGAGCTTGACGTCGTAGGTGCGGAAACGGCTGACGACCGGCGCATACATCGCGTCGGCGATCGAGATTTCGCCGAACAGGAACGGGCCGCCATAGGCGCCCAGACATTCCGTCCAGATGGCGCGGATGCGGTCGATGTCGGCGAAGGCCTTGGTCCAGATCTTGAAGCCCGGGAAATGCGCCCGGATATTCATCGGCAGCGCCTGGCGCAGCGAGACGAAGCCCGAATGCATTTCGCCGCAGATCGAGCGGCAATGGGCGCGCTGCGCCCGATCCTTGGGCAGCAGATGCTTTCTCGGCCTGGTTTCGTTCAAGAATTCGCCAATCGCCAGGGTGTCCCAAACCTTGACGCCCTCGTAGGTGAGACAGGGCACGAGAATGGAGGGCGACAGCAGCAGGATTTCCGCCCGCGCGTCGGCGTTGTCGTGCTCGATCAGCACTTCGTCGAACTCGATTCCGGCCAGTTTCGCCATCAGCCAG
>Ga0302157_10004484_pt1 | contig 15172 bp, 15 predicted proteins | sample I_Bog_N3_3_FD_193502 | JGI IMG/M metagenome (GOLD analysis project Ga0302157, IMG submission 193502) | Peat permafrost microbial communities from Stordalen Mire near Abisko, Sweden - I_Bog_N3_3 | ecosystem: Environmental > Terrestrial > Soil > Wetlands > Peat | place: Sweden: Abisko, Stordalen...
CGCTGCAGGGCCATCATGAACAGCACGATCGGCAGCATGATCCCGATCGCGGCGGCGGCGGACAGCGACCAGTAGTTGATGTCCTCGCCGCCATATTCGGCGATCGCGACGGGCAGGGTCTTGGTGTCGGGGCCGGTCAGGACCAGGGCGAACAGGAACTCGTTATAAGCGAGCAGCAGGCTGAACAAAGCGGTGACCCAGAGGCCGGGGCGCACCACCGGCAGGGCGACGCGGGCGAAGACCTGCCAGGCATTGCAGCCGTCGATCTCGGCCGCTTCGTACAGCTCGTGTGGTACATCGACGAAGAAGCCACGCATCAGCCAGATGGTGAAGGGCTGGTTGACCGCCACCAGCGCCAGCACCATTGCCGGATAGGTGTTGATCAGGCCAAGCGTTTTGGCCAGCAGGAAGAACGGGATCGCGAGCAGGATGTGCGGGAACATCCGCATTGCCAGCAGCCCGAACAACAGCCCGCGCGACGTGCGGTTGGACAGGCGGGACAGTCCGTAGGCCGCCATGGTGCCGACCGAAACAGAAACGATAACCGTTGAAACCGAAATGATCGCGCTGTTGATCAGGAAGTGCCAGAAGGCTTTTTCGACCCATACCTGGTAGTGGAATTCCAGTGTGGGGGTAAAGATCAGTTTCGGCGGGACGGCAAACGCATCGACCGGCTGCTTCAATGAAATCAGAAAACCCCAGATGATCGGTGTCAGGTTGATCGCGGTGAAGCCTGCGAGCGCCAGGAACAACGGCATCTGGGTGAACCAGCGGCGGTGCATCAGAAAGCGCCTTTTTCGCGCCGGTACACCACGCGGATCATCACCGCCACCAGGACCGCGACGAATAGCAAGGTCAGCACGCCCAAAGCCGAGGCCTTGCCCACCTGCAACAACCGGAAGGCCAGGGCATAGGTGTACAGGGTGATCGTCTCGGTTGCGGTGCCGGGGCCGCCGGCGGTCAGCACGTAGATCGTATCGAAAAACCGGAAGGCGTCCATCAGGCGGATCGCCAGCACGAAGACGATCAGCGGACGGATCGCGGGCAGCATGATTCGAAACAGCAATGTCAGCGGGCCGGCGCCGTCGATCTGCGCGGCCTCGATCTGGCTTTGATCGACCGTGTTGAGGCCGGCGTACAGCACCAGGATCATGAAGGGGGTGAATTGCCACGAATCCGCCAGCACGACGGCCACGCGCGCCCAGGCGGGATCGCCGAGGAAATCGGGCGGAAAGATGCCCAGGCTGATCAGGGTGCCGGCGATCAGGCCCCAGCGGCCCATGAAGATCCAGCGCAGGAACAGCGCGGCCACCACGGGCGTGACGATATTGGGCAGGAACATCAGCAGGTTCAGCACCCGCACGGCGAAGGTCAGCCGGTAGAGTCCGTACGCGATGGCGAGGCCAAGACAGAACTCCAGCCCGACCGCGGCCAGCACGATGCCGACGGTGCGGTTCAGTGACGCCCAGAACCGGCTGTCGCTGAGCAGATCGGTGTAGTTGCCGAATGCAATGAAGGCGTGCGATCCCGACCCGAGATCGTAATCGAACAGGCTGAGCCAGAAGGCGTAACCCAACGGAAACAGCATGACCGAACCCAGCACCGCTGCACTGGGCAGCAGGAACAGGTACCAGGCCCTGTCAGCCCTTGTAATAGCCGTGCCCCTTCAGGAACGTCTCGGTTTCGGCCGCCGCGGCATCCAGCGCCACCTTCACTGTGCTTTCGCCGGTCACCGCCTGCAGGATCCGCCGCGTGACGAATTCGCCGATCGCATTGAACTCCGGCAATTTGGGCGCGGGGGTGCCGGTTTCATAGGAGGCCAGCGCGGCGGGATAGAACCGGTTGGCCTCTCGCAACGATGGATCATCCAGCACCGACTTGCGTGGCGGGATCAGCAAGGACGCCGCCCCCTTCATGCTGGCCTGGCTGGCGGAGGTCGCGATGATGCGGAACAAAACCGCCGGGTCCTGCTTGCTGAAGGCCGAGATCGCGTAGCCGTCGCCGGAAATGCGGGCATGGCCCTGGGGTGGCGCGGTCCAGTCGATCTTGCCGATGATGCGGGACTTTGCCGGATCGTCCATCGCCTTCGCCCGCGTCGCCCATTGCAGACCCATCACGCCGGTGTCCTGCTGATAGGCGATGGCGCATTCATCGTTCGCCGCGGTGGTGAAACCCTGCTGCGCGGAACCGGTGACGTCCTTCAGCATCTCGATCGCGGCGACACTTTTCGGGGTGTTGAAAGTCGGATGCCAATCGGCATCGAACCAGCCGTCGCCCAGGGCATTCAGATACCAGTGCGTCTCGTTCACCGCGGCATCGACCGGTTTCAGGCAGTTGATGCTGCCGGATCGCAGCGGGCTGTTGAGAGACTTCGCCAGGTCGCGATAGCCGGCGATGGTCACCGGTGGCGATTTGCCGGCCTGGTCCAGCAGGTCCTTCCGATAAAAAAACATCATCGTATTGAGCGTATGCGGCATCACATAGAGGTGACCGTCGTAGCGATAGGTATCCAACGCCGCTTGCGGAAAGTCCGCCAGGGCAAACTCGTCCGCGTAGCGTGCCCAGAGGTCGTCCAGCGGGCGGAACCAGCCGTTTTTGACGAAGGTCTGAAAGGTGGTGTCGCTGGCATAGACGATGTCCGGGGTGTCGGCCTTCGCCGACAGCGCGATGGTGGCGAGTTCGATCGCCTTGTCGATCGGCATCAATTGGGTGTTCACGGCGACGCCGGGGATCGCGGTGCGCATCTTCTCCGCATAATATTCCAGGGCCGGGTAGCGGTGGCTGATCATCTGGATGGTGCCCGCCGAACGCGCGGGCGCGCCGATGATGGCGGGAGCCGCGATTGCGGCTTGCAGCAGGCGACGCCGGTTGATCATCGTTCCCCTCCGATTCGGTCTCCGCATTCTTTGTCGGCAGGCGGGGCGTCTTGTCAATGACACTTGAACGCGTCGAACGGCTCCCGGCAGTCGCGGCAGCGGTGCAACGACTTGCAGGCGGTGGAGCCGAAGGCGCTGATCGTTTCTGTCAAGACGCTGCCGCAACGGGGGCAGGCCACCGCGGGATCGCCGAACAGCGCGCGCCGGCCGGACCCGGGTGGTGGTGGCGCGATGCCGTAGGCCAGCAGTTTCCGGCGCCCTGCCTCGTTCATCCAGTCCGTCGTCCAGGCGGGGGTCATCACCAGCCGAACCCGCACCGGTGCGATCCCCGCGGCCGCGAGGTCCGTTTCGATCTCCAGCGCGATCATGTTCATTGCCGGACAGCCCATGTAGGTCGGCGTGATCGCGACTTCGATGACGCCGTCCGCCAGCGCGACATCGCGCAGGATGCCCAGATCTTCAATCGTCAGCGCTGGAATTTCCGGATCGGCCACGCGCGACGCGATTGCTCTGGCATGCGCGATCCGGTCTACCATATCGCACCGGGATAGGTCCGCGGCAGCACCTGCATTTCCGCCAGCAGATGCCCCAGGTGTTCGGTATGCCGGCCTGACCGGCCGCCCGATTGCATCCAACCGTCCGCCGGGCGTTGCAATGTCGCCCGCGTCACGATGGGTTCGACGACCGCGTTCCAGGCGTCACGTTCGGCGCTGGTCGCGAATAACTCCCCCGTATAGGGCCACAAACGATCAATCGCGGATTGCGCCCGCTGATGCGATTCGTCGGTTCCGTCGCCAAGCCGGATCAGCCATTCCGCCGCGTGGCGCAGATGATAGGCGGTCTCCTTCCCGGCCTTGGCGGCAATCGCGGCCAGCGCCCGATCCGGCTCGTCGAGCGTCGTCTGCCAAACCAGATCGGAGGCGGCGGACACCAGCAATAACCGCGCGATGGTAAATGCAAAATCGCCGTTCGGCAGCTCCATGATCAAGGCATTGCGAAACTGCTGCGGGTCGCGCAGGTAAGCGAGCTGATCCTCGGTGTGGCCGCTCTCGTTGCCTGCTTCCGCATACAGCGCCCTGGCCTGGCCGATCAGGTCCAAAGCGATGTTGGCCAGCGCCAGCTCTTCCTCCAGCAGGGGCGCATGCCCAGCCCATTCGCTGGTTCGGTGGCCCAGAATCAGCGCGTCGTCGGCCAGCGACAGCAGCCGGCGAACCCGCGGCGTTTCGTGAAGCGTGATCGATGTCGTTGTCACATATGGCCAACGTCGTCGGGGACCTGGTAAAAGGTCGGATGGCGATAAATCTTCGACCCCGTCGGTTCAAACAGCGTGTCACGGTCGGCGGGGTCGGAGGCGGTGATCGCGACGGAGGGCACCACCCAGATCGATAATCCCTCGCCCCGGCGGGTATAGACGTCACGCGCCGCCTGCAAGGCCATCGTGGCATCCGCGGCGTGCACCGACCCCACATGCTTGTGCGCCAGGCCATTGCGGGACCGGATGAAAACTTCCCACAACGGCATCATCGCGCGCGTTCCTTTGCGGCATAGGCTACAGCGGCCGCCCGCACCCAGGCGCCATCCTCATGCGCCTTGCGGCGGGCATCGAGACGTTCCTTGTTGCATGGCCCGTCGCCGGCGAGGACGCGACGGAATTCGTCCCAGTCAATGGCGCCGAAACGCCAATGGCCCTCGGCTTCGTCGAAGTGCAGATCGGGATCGGGGAAGGTCAGACCCAGATAATGCCCTTGCGGCACGGTCGCATCGACGAATTTCTGCCGCAACGCATCGTTGGCGAAGCGCTTGATCTTCCATCGCATCGACGAATCGGAGTGGTTCGATTGCGTATCCGGCGGTCCGAACATCATCAGGCACGGCCACCACCAGCGGTCGAGCGCATCCTGCGCCATCGCCTTCTGTTCCGCTGTGCCGCGGCACAAGGTGAGCATGATCTCGTAGCCCTGGCGCTGGTGGAACGATTCCTCCTTACAGATACGGATCATCGCGCGCGCATAGGGGCCGAAGGAACAGCGGCAAAGCGGGATCTGGTTCATGATCGCCGCACCATCGACCAGCCAGCCGATCGCGCCGATATCGGCCCACGACAAGGTCGGATAGTTGAATATAGAACTGTATTTGGCGCGTCCGGACAAAAGCTGGTCCACCAGTTCCTCGCGCGACACGCCAAGCGTTTCGGCAGCAGCATAAAGATACAGCCCGTGGCCGCCTTCATCCTGCACCTTTGCCAGCAATGCGGCTTTCCGGCGCAACGACGGGGCGCGGGTGATCCAGTTGCCTTCCGGCAACATGCCGACGACTTCCGAGTGCGCGTGCTGGCTGATCTGGCGGATCAGGGTGCGGCGGTAGCCGTCCGGCATCGCATCGTTCGGCTCGATCCGGTCTTCGGCGTCGATCCGCGCCTGAAACCGCGGGTCTTCCGCACCCGAACCGGTAGTGTCCTGATGGTTGAGGGCCTGACTGTACATGCCCGCCAATATGGCGCGGCGGGCCGCAAAGCGGAAGGGGCGGCGGTTGACGCCCCTGCCGCGGCGGCGCATCACCACCGGAAAGCCCATACCCGGACGGAGGGATATCCACGTGGCGATCGACTACGAAAAGCGCGACGGTGTCGCCTACATCACGCTGAACAATCCGGCCAAGGCGAATATTCTGGATAAGGCGACATCCGATGAAATCTCGGAGGCGTGGATCGACCTGTGGGAGGATCGTCACATCCGCTGCGCCATCCTGACCGGGGCCGGCGACAAGCACTTCTGCGGCGGCCACAACCTGGCCCCGCTGCCGGACATCACCGCCGAGGAGCGCGAGTATCTGCGCACGCAGCGGATTTTCTGGCCGCTGGCGGGCACCGTGCATGGGCAGAAGACCGGCGTGGACGGGCGCTTTGGCGATCACTATCCGCGGGTTTGGAAGCCGGTGATCGCCGCGGTGAACGGCTGGGCGGCCGGGGCGGGGCTGTATATCCTGCTGTCCTCCACCGATATCCGGATTGCCAGTGCTGAGCATGCGCGATTCAAGTTCTCCCTGCTTTCCCAGGGTTGGTTGGGGCACGGGCCGGGGGCCAGCCTGCTGATCAAGCAGTTGCGCTATATCGACGCGATGAAGATGCTGCTCACCGACGATCCGTTCGACGCGGCGGAGGCGTTGCGCATCGGACTGGTCAACGAAGTCGTGCCGCACACGGAATTGCTGGCGCGCGCGGAGAAAATTGCCCGCCATATCGTCACTTTGCCGCCGGTTGCGGTGCGGATGATGAAGGAATTCGTCGTCCGCTTCGGCGATTTGCCGACGGACCAGGCGTGGCATGTGCAGACATTGATCAACAATCTGCTGATCCAGGTGACGACGGACGGCGAGGAAGGTCGCGCTGCCTTCAACGCCAAACGCCCGCCGAATTTCACCGGCGGGTTGCGGCGGCGTGGCGAGGCTTGGGAGGAGCCGTCGGACGAGGATGCCCAGCGGCTGAACGACGCTTACCGCAGCGGCCTGTTTTAGCGCGGGTCATCCCCGCGTTTTCAGACCTGCGAAGATGCTCTAACATCCTGTCCAACCAGCCGGAGGAAACCGCACATGGCCGAATTGATCGACTACAGCAAACTCTACAGCGACGGCCTGCCGGACCCGGCGGCCAAATGGGCGCCGTTTCCGCCATACTATTTTGTTGGCGGCAACAATGACCCCGAGGAAATCCCGATCGAGGGCCTGGTGGAAGCTGCTGCGTCCGTTCTACGGCGGGAGGGTTCGAAGCTGGCGATCTACAACCTGGGCATGGGGCCGCAGGGCTATCCGGACCTGCGCCAGTTCGTGGCCGACAAATCCCGAGCCCAGCGGGGCATTCCGGCCTCGATTGATGACATCATGATCACCACGGGATCGGGGCAGGGGCTGGACATGATCAGCCGGTTGCTGGTCAATCCCGGCGATACCGTTTTGTGCGAGGAATTCTGTTACCAGGGCGCGCTGAACCGGTTCCGCAAACTGGGTGCGAAGATCGAGGGGATGACGCTGGACGGTGACGGCATCGTGATCGATGCCTTGGCGCAGCAGCTTGCCGACCTGAAGGCAAAAGGCATCACGCCGAAGTTCATCTACACCATCCCGACGATTCAAAACCCAACCGCCAGCATCCTGCCGCTCGACCGGCGCCATGCGCTGATCAAGCTGGCGCGCGACTACAACGTCGCGATCTTTGAAGACGAATGCTACGCCGATCTGTTGTGGGAGGGGGTGGAGGCGCCGCCGGCACTTTATGCTTTGGATCCGGGCTGCGTCATTCACCTCGGGTCGTTCTCCAAGTGCTTGGCGCCGGCGCTGCGGCTTGGCTATATCATTGCGGAATGGGAGATCATGCGGCGGTTGTTGCCGTTGAAGGGCGACAGCGGCACCGGCGCCTTGGACCAGATGATCGTGGCGGAGTATTTCTCCAAGAATTTCAACCAGCATCTGGGTCACCTGAACGGCGTGCTGCACGACAAGCTGAAGGCGATGGTGGACGCGGTGGAACGGGAGTTTGGCGCCTCGGCGGAATGTTGGGCGCCGAAGGGCGGGATTTTCCTGTGGATCAAGCTGCCGGAGGGCATCGACACGCGCAAACTGTTGAAGCCGGCGGCGGAGGCGGGGATCATCTTCAACGAAGGTCCGGCCTGGGCGGTCAGTCCGCATAACTCCAGCAATCATCTGCGACTTTGCTTCGCGATGCCAAGCAAACAGGTGATCAGGGATGGGGTGGCGGCGTTTGCGCAGGTTTGTTATGAACAGACGGGCATTCCGCTGCGCAGCGCCAACGTGCAGCGTGCCTGAGACAGGGAGGAAGACAAATGTTCGATCCGATGCGTGGCAACAACGGTCCTCGCTACCGCCATCAGGCGGACGAGTCCGCGCCGTATGAAACCATTGCGGTGGACAAGCTCACGCCCATCATCGGCGCCGAGATCGCCGGGGCGGATTTGTCCAAGCCGCTGTCGAACCACCAGATGGATGAAATCCATCGTGCGCTGGCCGAGAATTCGGTCATTTTCTTCCGCGACCAGCATATGAGTCCGGAACAGCATCTGGCGTTCGGGCGAAATTTCGGCGAACTGCACATTCATCCGGCGGCCCCGCACGCGCCGGGTCATAAGGAGCTGATGATCATCCATGCGGACAAGGACAGTCCGCGCGCGAATGGTGAAGGCTGGCACAGCGACGTGTCCTGCGATCCGGAACCGCCGATGGGCAGCATCCTGTATATCAAGACCTGCCCGCCGAAGGGCGGCGATACGCTGTTCGCCTCGATGTACGCGGCGTATGAAGCGCTGTCGGACCGGATGAAGGCGTATCTCGACGGCCTCGTCGCGGTGCACGACGGCGAGGAAAACTATCGCGGCACCTACAAGAACTATGGCGTCGAGGACAAACCGGTTTATCCCAAGGCCGAACATCCGGTGATCCGGACCCATCCGGTGACGGGGAAAAAGGCGCTGTATGTCGATCGCGGTTTCACCCGGCGGATTCTGGGGATTCCGCGCGACGAAAGCCACGCGATCCTGAACTATCTCTGGACCCATTCCGAGAATCCGCTGTTCCAGTGCCGGTTCCGCTGGCAGCCGAATTCGGTGGCGTTCTGGGACAACCGCTGTGTGCAGCACAGAGCGATGTGGGACTACTGGCCGCACACGCGGTCCGGCTTTCGGGTTACCGTGGCGGGCGACCGCCCCGTCTAGTCCTTCACCCCGGCCCGTTCGGGCAGGCGGCTGACGTGGTGCGAAGCTGCCCGATCAGCCAGCGGCCCGCGGGACCGGGCGGGGAGTCGGTGCGGTAGACGGCGGACATCGCCATGACCAGGTCGGCCACCGCGTCCTCCGGTTGCAGGCGGACAAGGGTCCCGTCCGCCAGATCGCGCTCCACCCGGTGCAGCGGCATGCCGCCCCAGCCGAGGTTAGCGCGCAGGAATTCGTGCTTCGCGCCAAGGTCGGCGAGCCGCCAGGTGCGGGGGGACAGCACCGCGAATTCCCGGCCTTGCGACAACGTCGTCCGGTCGGTCAAGACCAATTGGGTATGCTTGGCGAACTCTGCGGTGCGGATCGGGCCGCGAAGGGCGCCGAGCGGATGGGTCGCCGCGGCCACGATCACCATCTCCACCCCGATCAGCCGCTCGTTGACCAGTTCGGGGGTCTGCACGGGCAGCGACCCTATGACACCCAGTCCGCAGGTCCGGTCCAGCACGGACTGCGCGACACCGCCAAGTGCCTCAACATAGACTCGCAGCGGCGTGCCCGGGAAAACCGACCCAAACTCCGCGACGGCTCGGGTCAGCACGACCATGGGGAACATCACGTCGATCACCACGGCGAGTTCGGGTTCCAGCCCCTCGGCCATGCCCTTCGCGCGGGCCTTGAGCTGGTCGATGCCGGCGGCGACCGAACGCGCATCGGCCAGCATCTGACGGCCTTGTTCGGTCAACCGCGGGTAGCGGCCATCCCGGTCGAACAGTGGGATGCGCAACTGGACCTCAAGATTGGCGATGGTCTGGCTGACGACCGACTGCGCTCTGTTCAAGTGACGCGCAGCGGCCGAGAAACTGCCGGTGTCAGCCGCGGCGATGAAGATGCGGATCTGATCGAGGGAGAGGCCATCGAGCATGGCGGGGGTTCTGCCTATCGTTTTATCCGATGCATTGTATCCAAAGATATAGGCTGAACAAGGGGGAGAGTGCCACCTAAATGGCGGTCCATGACGATTGGCCGCCGGCTGGTCGCGTATGGAAAGGAACTCTCCCGTGAAGCTGTTGCACGTCGATTCAAGCATTCTCGGTCCCAATTCGGTCAGCCGGACCCTGTCCGCCGCGATCGTAGAGCAGCAAAAGGTGCTGCATCCGGGGGTTGCGGTGACCTACCGCGACCTCGCCGCGGCGGCGCCGCAGCATCTTTCCGGGGCGCATCTGGCCGCCTGGCGCGGCGCGGCGCCGGCGGACGAAGCGGTGGCCGCGGATGTTGAAAAGGGTGCGTCGTTGCTCGATGAGGTGTTCGCCGCCGACATCATCGTGATCGGCGCGCCGATGTACAATTTTTCGATCCCGACCCAATTGAAGGCCTGGATCGATCGTTTGTTGATCGCAGGGAAGAGCTTTCGTTACACCGAGACCGGTCCGGTCGGCCTGCTGCCGCCGGGCAAGCGGGTGTTCATCGCCTCCTCGCGTGGCGGCAGCTATGCGCCGGGAACCCCGGGCGCCTTCCTCGAACATCAGGAAGCCTATTTGCGCGGCGCCCTCGGGTTTATCGGCCTGGCGGACGTGACAATTGTTCGCGCCGAGGGTGTGGCGATGGGGCCGGCCGCGCGCGAGGCGGCGCTGAGTGCGGCGCAGCGGGACATCCTGGCGCTCGCGGCCTGACCCACAGCGGGGCGGCGGGCTCTTACGCCGCCTCCCGCACCCGCAGATCGTTATTGGTCCGGTGATCGCCCGCCACCCAGCGCGCCAGTTCGGCATGTGCATCGGTCCGGCGGATCGCATCGATTTCGGCGGCTTCCGGCGGATCGACGGTAAACTCCATGATCAGCCCATCGGGTGAGGTGCAATAGATCGACTTGCAGTAGCCGTGATCGGTTTCCCGCAGCGGCACGCCGGCCGCCTTCACCCGCCCGATCAGCTCCTGGTAGGTCGTTTCATCGACCTTGAAGGCGATATGGTCGAAGTTGCCGATTTCCGCCGGCTTTTCGGCTTGCGTCTTGGCGTAAACTTCGTCATCCGCGAAGGCGAAGAACGCCAGCGCGCCGCCGTCGCCCAGGCTGTAGAAGGTGTGGCAGAAGGCGACCTCGCGCCCGACCCAGGCGTTGAAATGCCGTTCGCACCAGGTGGCGGTCAGCGGTATCCCCAGCAGGTCCTCGAAGAACTGCCGGTTCTTTTCCTGGTCCTTCACCACGAAGGCGTGGTGGTGAAGACGTTCGGGTGGGCGGGTCAGCAGCTTGGGCATGTTTTGCTCCTCTTTGTAAGGCGCCCAGCTTGCTCCCGGCTGCCGCCTCCCGCAAGTTACGCTACGAACCGGAGGACGGCATGGCGGGACGACAGTTGCAGATTGCGATCATTGGCGCGGGGATCGGCGGGTTGACCGCGGCGGCCTGCCTGCGCCGCGTCGGCATCGACGTGCGCCTTTACGAGCAGGCGCGGGACTTTACCCGCCTGGGTGCCGGCATTCAGCAAAGCCCGAATTCCATCCGGGTGCTGCGCGTCCTGGGGCTGGAGTCGCAACTGCGTGCCATGGCCTTCCAGCCGGAGACGAACGACAGCCGCGAGTACGACACCGGCCGGCTTACCAATTCGCTGCCGATGGGTCAGAGGATGGAGCGGCACTACGGCGCGCCCTACTTCCTGATGCACCGCGGCGACCTGCACGCGATGCTGACAGAAATCGTGCCGCCCGAGATCATCCATCTCAATCGAAAACTCGCCGGCATCGACACGACCGGCACGCGGGTTCGGCTGACCTTTACCGATGGGGAAACGGCAGAGGCCGATGCGGTGATCGGCGCCGACGGGGTGCATTCGGTGGTGCGGGAGGCGCTGCTGGGGCCGGAAAAACCTCGCTTCACCGGCCGTGTCGCCTATCGCACCGTCTTCCCGGCCGATCGGCTGAACGGGCTGGCGATCGATCCTTGCGTCAAATGGTGGGGGCCGGATCGGCATATCGTCAGCTACTTCGTCAATCCGCGGCGGGACGAGATCTACTTCGTCACCAGCACACCCGAACCGGATTTCGCGGTGGAATCCTGGTCCGCCAAGGGCGATCTGGACGTATTGCGGCGGGCCTATGACGGGTTTCATCCCCACGTGCGCGCGATCCTGGCGGCATGCCCGGATGTGCACAAATGGGCACTGGTGGTGCGCGATCCGCTGCCGCGCTGGGGCGATGGCAACGTGGTGCTGCTGGGCGACGCCTGCCATCCCATGACTCCTTACATGGCGCAGGGTGCGACCACGGCGATCGAGGACGCGGCGGTGCTGTCGCGCTGTCTGGACGGCGTGGACGTGGACGGAATCGCGGCGGCGTTCCGGCGTTATGAGGCAACCCGCAAGCCGCGGACCTCGGAGATCCAGATGACCTCGGCGCAGAATACCTGGCTGCGCAATCCGACCGATGCGGACTGGGTGTACGGCTACGATGCGTGGACAACGGCGCTGGCGCCGGGATGACGGCTCACAATCCCATTGGCGTCAGGATATGGCGTGGCTGCGGCAACATCATCCCCCCTCCCCTTGCGGGAAGGGGGCAGGAGGGCTTCGCAGGTATAAGCTCAAAGGCCACAGGCAACCTCCCACCGACCCCTCCCCCCAACCCCCTCCCGCAAGGGTAGGGGGAGGCAGGCTTTTTTCTCCAGCCGCGCCGCTATCCTGAAGCCCATGGCTCACAGCCCGGCGTAACGCTCGATTGTATCCCGCCAGGACAGCACCCCCTCCACCCCCGACGCGGCTCGTCTTAGCCCGCCCATGCCGGTGACCGGCACCAGCACACGCGCCACACCCGCAGCGGCCATCGCCGGCAAGGTCTCCAGGTCGTCGGGGATGCTGGCGGTGATCTCCACCGCGGCGGGATCGCGGCCAGCTTCCTCGGCCGACTGCCGCACCAGCGCCAGCAATTCCGGCGAGGCACCGCGCGCGGGGAAAAACCCGTCCGCCATCCGCCCGGCCCGCCGCGCCGCCGCTTTGGAGTGACCACCGATGATGATGGGCACCGTCCCGCGCACCGGCTTCGGCCGCATGAAGGCGTCCTTGAAGCGGACGAAGCGTCCCTCGTAGCTGGGGACGTCCATCGACCACAAAGCGCGCAGCGCCTCGATATACTCTTCGGTCCTGGCACCGCGTTCGGCGAAGGGCACCCCCAGAGCCTCGAATTCCTCCTTCAGCCAGCCGACCCCGATACCCAGCAGCACCCGCCCACCGGACATGTAATCCAGGGTCGCGACCTGCTTGGCGCAGATCACCGGGTTGTGCTGCGGCAGGATCAGGATGCCGGTCGCCAGCTTGATGCGCGTGGTATGCGCGGCGACCCAGGTCATCCAGATCTGCGGATCGGGCAGCACGAAATCGCCCTCGCCGCCGGGCAGGCGCCCGTCGCTGGCATAGGGGTAGGCGGACTGGTAGCCGCGAGGGATGACGGTGTGCTCCACCGTCCAGGCGGATTCGAATCCGGCCGCTTCGGCCGCCTGCACCAGTTCGACGGCGCGCGCCGGCTCCGTATAGCGGCCGGTGTTGCAATAGCGGATGCCGAATTTCATGCGTGGTCTCCTCCCGCCGATCGGGGCGCAGGACGCTTGCCCCCGGTTGCCCGCTTCGACCATAAGCAGCCGGATTGCAACAGGGGCCAGCACGGTGCGCACCGCCAAACCCAACCGACGCATCCTGGCCGCCATGGTTTTCCTGGCGGCCGCCTCGCTGCTGCCCGGCCGGTCCCTGGCGCAGGCGACCGTGCGTCCCGAGGCCTCCCCCGCCGCGCCCGGCGACCTGTCGAAGCCCGCCTACGACACCACCACACCACTGTATGATATGGCGAACAAGCTGGAGGGCACCGCCAATGTCGTGGTGGCCGAGGTCGATGGGCGCGCCATCACCCTGGGCGACGTCGGCGACCTGATCCGCAACCTGCCGCCCAGCCTTGGATCTCTGCCCTTCGAGTCGCTCTATCCCGGCGCGGTGGAGCAGTTGGTCAGGCAGCAGGCGCTGGTGATCCGGGCGCAGCACCAGGCGCTGGACGAAGATCCGATGGTGCGGCGGCGGGTGAAGGAGGCCGGCGATCACGCCCTGGCCAACGAGTTGCTGCATCACGAGATCATGCAGACGATCACCGAAGCCGCCTTGCTGGATCGCTACAACCGCGACATCGCCGGCAAGCCCGGGCCGCAGGAAGTGCATCTGCGGGTGATCATGACACCGACCCAGAGCGAGGCGGCGGACCTGATCCGCGACGTGCAGGCGGGTGCGGACTTCGCCGCGGTGGCGCACCGGTCCAGCAAGGACGCGACCGCGCCGGTGGGTGGCGATCTCGGCTTCATGCGGCTGGAGTCCTTGAATCCGGAAGTGGGGGCGGTTGCCTTCTCCCTGCCGGTTGGTTCGATGACACCGTATCCGGTCAAGAGTGCCGGGGCCTGGTTCATCGTCAAAGTGGAGGAGCGCCGGCAACAGCCGACTCCGCCATTCGCCAGTGTGCGTGAACAGTTGGTGCAGGCGATGCTGCGCGATGGTGTGGCGGCGGTGGTGAAGCAGGCGCTGGCTGGGGTCGTGGTGCGGGAGTACAATTTCACCGGCAAGGAGCCCGATGCGGCAAAGCCTGCGGACCGGAACTAAGGCAGGGCTGCGGCGTTCGCGAACACAAGGATGCTGGTCATGCGCATGAGAGTCGCCGATGGGCTGGGCACCGACTCGGGCGTCTCAATTAGGCGATGCACCCGTACTATCAGGACGTATTTGCTGGCCGTCATTGGGCTTGGCGGCCTTCTGACCGTCGCGGCAATGGCCGCCGTTCCCGGACCGGCGCCGGTGACGCCGCCGACCCAATCGGAGATGGCCACGGATTTCCTCGCCACCGCTCAGCGTATGGCGGACCAGTTGGCGCGCAGCCCGGACGTGATCGTGGCGGAGATCGGCGACCAGGCGATCACCCGCGGCGACGTCGCCGATGCCTTCCAAGCCCTGCCGGCCACCGAGGGCAACCGTCCGTTCGACGCCGTCTATCGCGACGTGGTGCAACGCTTGCTGGGACGGAAGGCGTTGGTGGTTCGGGCGCGCGAAAAGGGGTTCGACAAGGACCCTGAGACGCACCGGCGGATGGAGGCGGCGTCGGACGCGGTGTTGGCCGAGGTCTTCCTGCAACACGCCATCGCACCGGCGATCACCGATCCGCTGCTGCGTCAGGCCTATGACAGCGCGGTCGCCGGAAAGCCCGGACTGGACGAAGTGCAAGGCCGGGTCATCATGACTTACACCGAGACACAGGCGCTCGATGCGCTGGCCGCGCTCGCCGGGGGCGCCGATTTTGCCGACCTGGCGCGCCGGGTCAGCCAGGATGTCTCGGCTTCGGCGGGGGGCGATATCGGATTTGTCCGGCGCGATCAGGTCTCGGCCGAGATTGCCGCGGTGCTGTTTGCCCTGGCGCCGGGCCAGACGACGGCCTATCCGGTGCGGGCGGCCGGGGTCTGGTTCGTGATCAAGGTTGAGTCGCGGCGGCAGTTGCCGGCACCATCCTTCGACGCGATGCGGGGCCGGCTGACGCGGGACCTGCAACGGGCGAGCGTGCCCACGGTGCTGAATG
>Ga0302157_10004485_pt1 | contig 15172 bp, 27 predicted proteins | sample I_Bog_N3_3_FD_193502 | JGI IMG/M metagenome (GOLD analysis project Ga0302157, IMG submission 193502) | Peat permafrost microbial communities from Stordalen Mire near Abisko, Sweden - I_Bog_N3_3 | ecosystem: Environmental > Terrestrial > Soil > Wetlands > Peat | place: Sweden: Abisko, Stordalen...
AATACCGCAGCGATCGACAATGGTGGCGCCAACATCGTCCATCTGATCGATACGCATTTGGACTATAACAACGACACGATCGTCAACAATCAGGGAAATATCGTCGTCACCGCCGGTTGGCTGGAAACGAATGGCCTGGCGACGTCCGGTCGTGGTGCGGTGATAACTGGCTCTTTCGGCAATATAGTATTCGAAGGCACCAACGTATTATTCACCAATCCTACGGTCAGTCCAGGCAATCCGTGTCCGTTCAACGTCAGCAACGGGGCGACATTGTCTTTCAACAATATCCCGACAGTCCAGAACATGATCGGCTATGCGGGCTGCTTCAACCTGTCAACGACCGGGACGATCTTTATCAACGGCAAGATTGTCACCGCCGGGATCGCGGGGCTTGCCTCCCTGATCCAGGGCCTCAATCCGTGGGTCGACAACCCGGTTCGGACCCCGATCGTCGCCGGCGCGACGCAGACGATCGTCATGCCGAACAACGGCCGCGCCACGCAGCCGGTCACGCTGACGTCGTCCACCACCATCACCATGGCGCGGCCGACCGGGTTTCCCTACACGGGCGAGCTGCTCAAGCTGGACCTCATCCTGCAGAACGGCACCGGCGGCTTCACCCCCTCGTTCAGCAACGCGATCGTCTGGGCCGGTGGCACCGCGCCGACCTACGGCACCGCTGCCAACGGCGAGAACGACGTCACGATCACCTGGGACGGCACCACCTGGCGCGGCAGCCTGGGCCTCAACTAGCCACCCGCGCCGGCAGGTCCGGGGCCAGCAGGTCCGGGTGCAGCATGGACGCGTCCAGCAGCTCGATGCCGACCAGCCGGCCGAGCGCGTCGAAATCGAGCAGGACCGAGTCTGACACGCAGAGCGTGCGGACCACCGCGCCCGGCGCGATGGTGCCGGCGAGGGAGATGTAGGCCACCCCGGCGTCGGGGTCATGCGTGACGGTGATCCCGAGACCGATCACGGCGTGCGCGCGCGGCCGCGAGACGCCCGCAGCGCCTCCAGCTCGCCTGGCGCGAGAATGATCGGCGCATACCCGCAGATGATCCATTTCCGCAGCACCGGCTCGCACACCGTCCCGCAGTACACACACTGCCAGGTCACGATCGCGAACCTGTCCCAGGCGTCCTGGACACCCTGGAAATCGCGCAGCGCACCGCGCTTGGCGCAAGCCGGGCAGCGGCTGGCGGGCGACGGAGTTTTCACTTATCCCCTCCCGTTCTCACATTAAGATGTGATAACCTTTCGACTTGAGGCTGAGCAACGGTTAATTCCGACAACCGGAAGGGCATCATGTCTGACGAACATCATGACGTTCACGAATCGACGCCGTCCCCACTGACCGCGGCGGCGGTGGAGGAGATGATGGGCCGGTGCCTCCGCGAACGCGGAGAACAGGAGGGGGCGACGATCGCCGTCGCCGGCGTGGTCGCCAGCTACGTCTTCGACCGCGATCGCATCGCGGCCAACGCTGAGCGGATCGGGGCGATGCTGGCCGAGCTGCCGGATCAGTTCCACGCCAACCGCGGCCAGGGCTGGTCGTTCCTCAACGCCTGCGAGGACCGGCATGGCAGGCAATGGACGGACTTGCATCTGACGATGGAGGCGTTGTTCGCTCTCGGGATCGCCTGTGGGCGGGCGCGCTGGAATCTGCCGCGGGATATCTGGCCGGCACTCCCCGGGGGGATGCCCTACGTCACCGTGGCGCCAAAAGGAGGGCTCTTGCCGTGACCATCGATGTCGAAAGCTTGAAGGCCGAGTGGATGGCGCTCGGCGTGCGCCTGATCGAAGCCGGCCGCGACTACGAGCGCGCCGAACTCGCTCGCAAGTTGACCGAGCTGATGGGCCCGGAAAAACCGCCGGCAACGCCAGCAGCGGCCAAGCCGGTCCGCGTGTCCCTCGCCAAGACGCCGCCGAAAACCACCCCGCAAAAACCGGCCCCGAAGCCGCTGCTGGGAAAGCCCACATTGCCGCTGCCGCCGGCGTCGTTGGATGTCGCGGTCCTGTTGGTGGTACGCAGTCTGGCCGAACCGGCCGGCGTGGCGGAGATCACCCGCCGGGTCCGCGTCGGCGGGATGCCCACGGCGACCGACTGGGTGGTGCGGAACGCGTTGCGCAGGCTGGCCGCCCCGGGCGGCCCGGTCACGGAATATGAGAAAAAATTCCGCCCGAGCCCGGCGCCCAACGGTCTCGCCGCACCCATGCAGCCCGCCGCACCGCCGTGAGATGGCTCGCCTGGTGGCTGATGGTGCGCAGCATCCGCTGGTGGGCGACGTCCTACATGGACGAGTTCGAGCTGCTGTTGATGGAGACGGATTGGGGCCCGGTCTATGTGACCCTGTCGCGTCGCAGCGAGTGGCCTGACACGTTCGACCGCGTCATGCCAAACGGGCGGGTCATACCACCCGACGAGGAGGACGATCGTGGAGACGAAGGAATACCATCGGCTCGATAAATCCGCCTGGGGCGACGGCCCCTGGCTTGCGGAGCCGGACAAGCGCCAGTGGCAGGACGGCGCGACCGGTCTGCCCTGCCTCGCCGTGCGCTCGGACGCCACTGGCGCCTGGTGCGGCTATGTCGGGGTTGGCAAGGACCATCCGATGTATCAGGCGGCTGCCCGTGACCTCGATTGGCTCGACGTCCATGGCGGCCTGAACTTCTCCGGCGCCTGTATGCATACGCCGGAGGAGGAGGGCGTGTGCCACGTGCCCGCCGCGGGCGAATCCGACGATGTCTGGTGGCTCGGCTTCGACTGTGCGCACCTGAACGACCTGATGCCGGCCATCGAAGCCATGCCGCGCGATCTCCAGCATGTCCCAACCTGGTCGGCATGGCCCCGGCACTACCGCACGCTCGCCGACGTCGAGGCGGAGTGCGCTGGTCTGGCCGCCCAGCTCATCCAGGCGGCCGCGTAGTCGGGATGTCTGACCTTTTCCCGGACCTACCCGAATTTGCCCTTCCTCTGCCGCAAGACGAACTGCGGCTGCTTGCATCGTTGCCCGAATGGGAGACTGTGCTGGAGATCGCGCAAGAGGACGAAGCCGCGTGCCGACGGCTTGAGCGTCGCGGGCTGGTCAAGGTCCATCGGTGGAAGGCTGACCCCGTATCTTTGCGGGCGACCATGTATGCCGGAAAAGTGGTGCCCAACGATGGCTGAGGAGCCAGGCTGGCAGATCTTCGGGCTGCCGATACGCGGGCGGAGCTGCGGGAGTTGCCACGCCTGCTGCACCCATGTGCCGGTTGAACTGGCGACCAGGCACAAGCCGGCCGGCATCAAATGCACGCACCTGCGCGCCGGTGGCTGCGGCATTTATGCCGATCGGCCGAGCGGCTGCGCGGCGTGGAACTGCCGCTGGCTGTTCGATCCCGGGGTGGTGGAGGCCGGACTGCGGCGCCCCGACCTCGCCGGCTACATCATCGATCCGATGCTCTGCACGATCATGGCGAACGGAGAGCCGCTGGACGTGGCCCAGATCTGGGCCGACCCGAAGCGCCCGCTGGCCCACCGCGACCCGGCATTGCGGGCTTATCTGGTGCGCCTGTGCGCGACCCATGGGCTGCTGGCGCTGGTCCGCCACGCGATCCCTGGCGAGGGCCTGCTGCTGATCCCGCCGGCAAAGTCCGCGACCGGGGAGTGGCTGGAGCTCGACGCGCCTCTGGTCAGCGACGCCCAGGTGACACGCAACCCGGCCTATCGGCCGTCGCAGATGCGGCTGACGGCGACGCTCGGACGCTGAGCCAAAAAAAAGCCGACCCATGGGGCCGGCCTAGTACGCCATTTCGTGAGGATGAGAGATCGAATGTGGTAATCCGATCCTCTCCCCTCGCAGCTTGAAAATCAACCCTGAACATGGGGACGGGAAGCGGCGTCGTCCGGGTGCAGAAAACCCCGGTCACCCTGTCGCCGGTTCGGTGATCCGGGGCTGACTGGTCCAGGCAAGGCCGCCATCACCTCAAAGACGCTGAAGGGAATGGTCTTCACTGTGACCATGCCGGGCGCGGCCTGGACCGGGCGCGGCGGCGTGTAGGTCTGTCGTTCGGTGCGATAGCCCGCGTCGCCCGTCCAGAGGTCGAAGACGAGCACTGCCTGGGGTAACGGGCCCACCGTGATCTCCAACTCGAATTCCTCGACGTGGCGCAGATCACCCTGGGCCTGATTCCCGGTGTCCGATAGTGCCATCAGAAGTCCCTCGAGATGCTTGCCCAGGGTGTTTCCGTAGTTGCTGAACAACGGCGCGAGAGTACCGACTCCAGGGGTTGCGACGCACTCGCGCGTGACCCGCGGCGTGTCGCGCCGGTCGTGATCAAAGATCCGCAGTTCGCCTTCGACCAATGATCGATAGCGCCGCACAGTGTTCGGCGCGTCTGTCATCGGGTCGGCGGTGGCGATCGCGAGCGCCAGGTTGACGCAGTGCCCGACCGTCACGTGCGCCTCCTGCCGCCGGCCCTGTGATCCCTGGGGCCAGAGGCTGATGCTGCGTTCCCGGAGCGCGCGCGCGGCACGGAACGCCGTGGCGGGAAGAACGCCCATCACCTCCGCCATGTCGTTGATCGCACGGGACGCGGTTGTCACACGTCTTGTGTGGCTGCAGATCGGGACCAAGGTCAAGCCCACGCAGCAATAGAACGCGATAACCTTTCAGCATCCGTGGGTTGGCGGTGACTTTTATGCTTTTGCGGAGCACTCCCTGTTTTGCGTGAGGGAGTGCTCCCTAGCCACTGGCTAGGGAACACAGTGAACAGAAGGCGAATCGTGCAGGTGTATGCAAAAAAAAAGTGTTAGATATCAAGGCCTGCAGGGGGGATACCTATTTTGGTAAGGGAGCGGCGGTAGTTCGATTCTACCCAGCAGCATCAATGGGTTAGCCGAAGCTTCCAAGGGGTGATTCCTGGCCAGTGGCTAGGGATTCCGCCGCACCCGCGCCGGCGGCTGAGACAGTGCTCGGGTCGCGTCGGCCAGATACTCCGGGCTGAAATGGCCATACACACGCTCCACGATCGCCGCGCTGTTGCCCAGAAATACCCCGACCTCCTCGGCAGAAACCCCCGCCTGGACCATCCAGCTGGCCGCCGTGTGACGCAGGGTATGCGGCCCCACCCCGGGCAGCCCGGCCCGCTGGCAGGCCGAGGCGACCCCTTTGCGGACGCTCCGCACCGGCAGCCCGCCATACTCGATCACCCGGTCGGTGGTCCGCGCCGGGTAGGCCTCCGCCAGAGCGGTGCGCAACGCAACGGTCATCGGCACGATCGCGCGGCGTTTGTTCCCCTTCCCGGCGCCGAAGTCGATCCGCTCCGCCGTGAAGTCGACCTGGTCCCAGCGCAACTCGATCAGCGCCCCCATCCGTGCCCCCGTGTAGAGGCCGAGCATCATGAAGAGATACACATGCGGGGCGTCGGTCGCCCCCAGGAGCCGCTCCGCTTCCTCTCGGGTCAGCCACCGGGTCTTCGCCGCCGGCGCCTTCGGGAGCTCGATATAAGGCTCAACGGTGATCCAGCCCTCGCCGAGCCCCCAGCGCAACGCGGCACGCAGGGTCACCAGCTCGCGTATGATGGTGCCGGCGCCGATCGGCTTGCGCCGCTTGCTGCCCGGAGCCTGCCAGCCCTCGGTGCGCCGGCTCATATGGTAGGTCCGGCACACCTGGCGCGACAGCGTGCTGGGCAGCATGTACCCGAGATGCCGGCTCAGGGCGGTGCAGGCGTGGCGCAGGGTCTCAGGAGAGGCGACGCGCGGGGTGCGGTCAGCGAGATAGCCGGCAAGCAGATCGGCGACTGTCGGCTCGGCCGGCGGCAGCGGTGTCTCGCGCCCGTGCTGGAACTGTCTCAGATAGGTTTCGGCTTTGACGCGGTCGCTTGTCCCCGTCGAAACGCGGTATTGTTTGCCCCCCTCCCACCACGTGACATAGAGACGATTGCCGCGTGGTGTGAGCGAGTATCTGATGTCTTTGCTGCGGGTGCTGTCCATTGTCGTGCCTCGTATGCCTCGATGTCCGATTGGCGAATGCGAATGAGTTTGCGGACGCGGATAAATCCGATCTCGCCGGACTCGATGAGATTGTAGACAGTGCGCTGACTGCATTGCCAGCGGAGCGCGACCTGGGGAATCGTCCGCGAAAGGTCATCATTCGCCATCGTTTGCCTCCCGTACGCTTTCTAAAACCCGCCAGTCCGCCCGCTCCGCCGGCGGCACCTGACGCAGCGCGCAGTCCTCCGCCGCCTGCTGCGACGCCGTCAGCACCATGATGATCCGCTCCCGCCTGTCGCGGCCGATCTTGCGGATCGTCACCCGGTAGCGCCACCACCCGGGCGTGTCCTCGGCCATCGCTCAGATGCGGCCGAGCGCCAGCAGGATCAGCAGGACGATCACCACGATCCCGAGCAGCCCGACACCGCCGGTGGTGGCGTTGAACCCCCCACCGCCCCAGCCCGAGCGGAATCCGTAGCCCCCGCCGCCCAGCAACAGGACGATGAGAATGATGATGAGAATGGTCCACATGACGTGCCGTCCTTCGCTTCAGGTTGTTCCGGCCAGCTGCAGGCACCCGATCCGGACCGAGCGGGGATCATCCGGCCGGCCGGCCGTGGTCACGGCCACCCGGTAGCGGCAGATGGCGCAGCGCACCTCGTAGTAGCCGCAACGCTTCGCCGGATAGGCGAGGCGGGTGAAACAGGATTGCCCCGTCGGGCCGGGCACCTCGACATCGATCCCGTCCGGATAGGCGGGGTTGGGCTTGCATTGCGGCTCCCGCCCGCCGTCGACCCACACCACCGACAGATGCCAGTGTTCCTGTTCCATCAGCGCACGCGCTCCGGGACAAAAGTGACCGCCATGTGGAGGATATTGTCGTCGCCGTCATGCGTCTCGCCACGCTCGGTCCGGTAGAGATCGCCCCCCGGCACACGCAGGCGATAGACCCGGGTCCAGACGCCAAACGCGGTTTTTGGCGGCACGGAATAATGCTCCCATTCGGCATTAGTGCTCACGCGGAAAATCCCTCGAAACGCTGGTCGGCTTGCCCATCACCGTGATCTGCAGCGTCCCGTCCCTCAGCTGAGCGACGAGATACTCCGCCAGCGCGTCGGCTTTTGCCTGCGTGGCGGCGACAAAACACAGCGTGACCCGGCGCCCCCGTTGCTCGACCTGCACCTCATGGCCGACGGTCGGCAGGCTGTAGCTCACGACGGGACCAGCGCGTCGCGCGCTGCCGCCAGGACGTCGATATTGCCGAGCCGCGGGCGGAACCGGATGACGATCACCTCGGGGTTCTGATCCCACGCGCCCGGGTCGTGCAGCACGTCCCACAGCGCCTGGAAATGGGCCACGCTCTCCACCCCCTCGGCCCGTGCATCGGCCTCGGTGATGGCCTGCAGCCGCTCCACGCGGGTCGCCGTCACCGACAGGGTGAGTCGGGACGCCCAGCGCGGCATGTGGAACGCGTTGCGCGGGGCCGCGTAGTCATTGGTGACCGACGGGTCGATCTCGCCATCGGCCAGGTAGGCGACCGCCCGCTGCTGCCGGTCGTCGGTCACGCAGGCCTCGCGCACCCAGAGCGTGTCACCCCGCGTGGTCAGGCGCAGCACCGGGCTGTTGGCCTTGCGCCGTGTGACGGTTTTTCCGGCGCCTGGCTGGGCGATTTCCCGCAGGATCGCCTGCACCATCGACGGGCTGAACAGGATCGGGCGGTCGGTCACTGGGAATCCTTTCCTCGATTGATAGCACGTGAATGCGGACGTCCTTCATGTCGCGCATCGCGAAATCCCGGGGCGCGTGCCGGTCGAGATCCTCGGCCCGGCAGATCCATTGCGCGATCGGGTGGTAGGGCGTCGGCCCCCAATACACGTACATCACGCGGGCGCGGCGCCGCTGCGTCCGGCCGGCGTGGTTGGTGTAGAGAAAGTCGATCGTGGTCGACAGGCTCGGGACAAAGCTCGTCACGGCACCGGGCCTGGCTTGCGCTTGATCGGACTGGGACGGCGCGGCAGGTCCTTCATGCGGCAGACCAGCCCGCTCACGACCGGTTTTTCCAGGCCCAACTGCTGCGCGATGGCACCGACCGACAATCCCTCCGCCCATAATTTGCGTATCTTGTCGCGGGTCCGGTCGGAGTGCTGGTTCTCGGTTCGGGTCATGGCGGGAACTCCTGGACAGCCAGATCCGTCGGGATCGGCGCCCGCCGCGCCATCTGCTTCAGATGGAACGGGACCGCCCGCGCCAGGCACGCGGCCTGCAATTCGCGGGCCCAGCCAGGATCCATGTCGCGCGCACGGCGGCCTGATTCGCCGCCGCAAATCACCCAGTCGATGTCGATCTCCGGCGCCCAGTGCGCGCCCGTCAGGAGCGCGGTGCGGGCGTCGATCGACGCGGTCCACGGGCACACCGGACCCAGCATCGGCTCGACCGACAGATAGCGCAGCGCCGCCGGCGTCGCCCGCAGCAGCGGGATACGCTCCTCGGCACGCATCTGGTCCTCCACGCTGACGCCGAGCCAGACGTTTGGCAGCGGCCAGCCGCCGGGCCGCATCAGGAAATCGGGGTCCGGCACATCCTCGCCCTGCAGGGTCCGCATCGCCTCGCGCACGCGCGCCCGGGTCGGCGTCGAGACGTATGCGCGCATGATATGCGCCCGCTTGGTCAGCACCTGGAACGTGTGCTCGCGCGAGGCCGCCATCACGGCCCATACCCGGTCGATCCACTCCACCGGCACCCCCTCGTGGAACAGATCGCCGTGCGCAACCACAAAGATCCGGCGCGGCCGGGTCCACCCCAGCGGCTGTGCGGCCCATTGCTCGTTCCAGCGGACATCGCCGGTCCAGACCGGGCCGCCTTTGGCGAATTTGGTGAGCCCGCTGCGGCTCGGGTGGTGACGCAGGCGCGTGCCGGCCAACCGCATGGCATAACATCCTGTGCAGCCCGGGCTCACGACGGAGCACCCGGTGATGGGATTCCACGTCGCGTCCGTCCAGCTGATAGGGGTCCCGTCAGCCACCGATGTCCCCGGCCCGGGCCCCGGCCTCGAGCGCGTCGAGCTCCGCCTGCTCGCGCGCGTATTGGTCGAGCATCCGCAGCTGGACGACCGCCTCGCCGAGAAACTCCATCCAGCGCGGCTCATTGCCGTCGGGCCGTATGGGTGCGTCGGGGAGGAACCCGCTCGCGAGGCAAATCTCCCGCGCCAAGGCGTTCTGGCGCGCGATGAGTTTCCGGTCGTATTTCATGGCAGCCACCCGAGCGTTGGCAGACCGATATGGCCGTGCTGCCAAACAAACCAGGCGTAGGCAACGCTGCCGCCTGACGCCGGGACCGACGTGCCCCCCGGCGGCATCGACACGCGCGAGCTGCAGACCCACACCCGCGCGAACGGCGTCGACAGGAACAGCTGTCTCCGGCGCTGCCCCTCCAGGAACGCCAGGCGACCAAACATGACGATTTTGCTGGTCGCGAACGTCACAGCGCGCGCGATGAATTTTTCGGCCAGGCCGAAAGGCGGGTTGGTGAGGACGTTGGCAATTCTGCGATCGGCAGGGAAATCGTCGGGCGAGAGGAAATCCATCACTGCGCCATAGCCGCGATCGACGATGTCGCTGCCACCGGCAGCCAGGCCGCGGGCGATACAGGCCAGCGGGATATTGCCGCTGCCGCAGGCCGGATCGAACACGATTCCGTCGAACGCCTCGACGTCGAGGAGTGCGTCCACCGCGGCGCGCGGCTCGCAATACCACTCATGCGGCACCTTCTCGTAACCGGAGCTGCGGGCGTGGCCTGTCATCAGAGCGCTTCGGCCGGGGCGCCGTAGAACAGCGGCAGATCGACGGCCACCTGGACGCGCACGCACGCCTCCTCGAACGCCACGCGGAACGCCCGTTCGATCGCGTAAATGTCGAAGTACCAGGTCAGCGCGCCGTCTTTCTTGCGGTACTTCAAGCGCACCAACAGCTGGAACGCCGCGTCCCCCTCGAACACCGGAATCGCCACCACGAACGCCGTCGGCAATTTGACGTCCGCGACAAAATTCGATGTGTGGGTCTGCTCGTAGGCCACCGCCATCTCGCCGGTGTCGAGGTTGGCGACCGACTTGAATTTTTCCTCGCTGGTCAGCGAAAACCCGCGTGCCACCTTCAACAGTTCGTCGGGCGAGCCGATCTTGAGCCCCAACTGAGACACCAGAGTCAGGATCGTCTGATCCGACACATCCCTGGCGGCCAGAATGTCGAGGATGTTGTCTTCCAGGAACGCCGCCAAATCCGCCTGCGCCATCGCCTGCCGGTTTTTGCCGGACCAGATCGTGTAAGGGCGAGAGAGCGGAAACGAGAACAACGCCTTGAACCGGCCCCAGCGCGGCCGCGCCTCCACGGGGGCGTCGCTGGGGGCGGTGCGCCCGAGCACCTCCTCGTGGTAATCCAGCACCGCCAGCAATGTCTTCGCCGTGGCGTCCGCGAACAGGACCGACGAATGTTCCTTCATCCGGTTGGTGAAATCGATCAGCGATTGCAGCGAGGACACCATGACCTTGCCGCGGCGCGCGGGCGGATGGGGCAGGCCCGCCAGGATCTGGTCCGTCAGGTCGGAGACCTTCAAGTCGCCCGTATGGATCAGCAGCGCCCGCTTGTGGCCCGCGACCTGGTCCGGGTCGGCGGACAGCACCGTCGGGGAGACCGCGTTATAGGCCAGTTTGGCGATCTTCTCGACGCAATCGCTGATATCAGCCATTTGAACTGTTTCCATTCCGGATCGGGGTGATCAGGCCGTCGTGCGCAGCTCCTGCTTCGGCACCGCGCGCAGCTCCAGCTCGGCCTGTTTCGGGTTGCGGCCCGAGAGGAACTGTCCCTGCGCCACGTAGAACGTCGACCGGATCCGCTGCGCCGGCGGCAGCTTGCACTTGACGCTCGAATGGGCGTCGATGGCCCCCTGGGTGGCGATGAACTTGATCGTGAGTGTCAGGGTCGCCTCGCCCCTGCGCGACGCGTCGAGGCACATATTCAGCTCGCGCACGATGTCCTCCAGATGGCCCGATACCTCGGACGCGTAGGCGCCGTCCTCGAGCGCGTCGAGCATCTGCGTCGCGCTGCGGTACAGGCCTTGGGGTTGGGGCTGGGTGTCTTCGGACTTCATGATCCTGGTCCTTCGCGATGTTCTTCGCAGCTTGCCCAGAGATGAGCTTGCGGTTCGGTTACCAACACAAGCCCGGCGCGAAAACACGCCTCCCAGGTGAGATACACGCCAGCATTCCTGCCCGACCAGCACGTCCCAAGGTCGCAGACCGCCGCCACCAGCAGCCAGACCGTCACCCGGTCGATCCGAAACCACCGGCGCCGCGCACGGTGTCCGGCAGCGCGTCCACCACCATCATGCGCACGATCGTGACCGGCGCGACCAGCAGCTGGGCGATGCGGTCGCCGCGGTCGACCTGGTAGGCCGATTTCACATCGGTCTCGGCGACATCCGGCACAAACGTGAACAGGCCCATAATTTCGCCTCTGAAATCAGAATCGATCGTGCCGAGATGGCAGGAGATCCCACGCTTCGCCAGTCCGGATCGGCCGCGTATCTGGCCCTCGTAGCCCTCCGGGATGGCGAGCGCGAACCCGAAGCGGATCGTGGTGGGAACGCGCGCCAGCAGCCACTTGCTCTCGGCGGCGTAGACATCCATCGCGACCGCCCCCGCCGACTGATAGCGCGGCACCGGGAGGTCGACATCCTTGGGCAACAGCAGGATCGGAACCACGACCGTCATGGCACAGCTAACACCTGGCTGGGATGCAACCGCAAGCGGAATATGGGCCTCCCGTGTGTTTTTGCTTCAGTTCGGACACGCAACACACTGGAGGAACCCTTTGTGCTAAAACGGGATTTCGTCATCATCGAGGTCATCCTTGGGCGACGCGGCGGCGGACCAGAGGTCGCTGGATGACCGGGGGGTCACGGCGGGTCTGGCCGGCGTGCGGTCGTCCGCGGCATCGGTGTTCCTGGGGTCGAGCAGCACCAGCGTGCTGCGATACATCGCGAGGCAGATCTCGGTGATGTATTTGTCGGCGCCGGCCTGGTCGGTCCATTTGCGGGTCTGCAGCTGGCCCTCGAGATAGACCTTGCTGCCCTTGCGCAGGTATTTCTCCGCAATCTCGCCGAGTTTCTCGTTGAAGACGACGACCCGATGCCACTCGGTTCGTTCCTTGCGCTCGCCGGAAGCGCGGTCGGTCCAGTGCTCGGATGTGGCCACCGAGAAGCTGACGATGCGGCTGCCGTTCTGCGCGGTGCGCCCCTCCGGATCCTTGCCGAGGTTGCCGATAATGATCACCCGGTTCACGCTGCTCATGACTTTAACCTCGTCTGTAATTGCCGATTTCGGCCCGCTTGGTCGCCTCCACGGTACGCATCGCCTCGATGCGCACGCGGATGGCGTCGTAGTTGGCGCGCGCGATGTTGGCGACCCGCCGCGCCTCGACCGTCGCCTCGATGTGCTGGATGTAGGCCTCGCTGCCCAGAGCGAGGTCCTCGGCGGCTTTGCGCGACAGGCCCCGCTCCAGCAGGCGGTAGTCGTTGGTGATCTGCGCCAGCACGATCCGGTGGGTTTTCTCCAGCAGTTCGGCGGCCGCGTGGCTGTCCGCCCATCGGGCACCACGTTGTTCGAGCTCGTGGGCCAGCCCGTGCGGATCGAGCTGGCCCTCCGGCGTCATCCCCCAGTCGCGACTCTCTTCGCTCAAGCAGCGGGCGGCAGGCCCAGCTCCGCCCGTCGGGCCGCCACCAGCTTCTGCGCCTTGGCGCGCGACATGGGTGCCAGCTTCTCGATGTTCGGCCGGTTCGCGTCCTGCCAGGCATCGATGTCGCCGGCCGGCGCGGCACTCAGGGCCTGCGCGAGCAACGTCAGATAGACGGCGATCTCGACATTGCCTTTGTCGTTGAGCGGTATTGTCACCATCAGATCCACGCGCGGCGGCGGTTCAGGGGTGGCGAGGCCGCCGAGCAGATCCGCGGCGGCCTGATCGATCTCCGAGCACAGTGCCAGCGCGTCCGCATTGTGTTCCTCGAGAGCGCGGCGGGCGCGCTCCCCGTCGGCCGCGTGCCACCGCTCGGCGAACGCCTGCGCGAACGAGGCGGGCGTGCGGAACGGCGTCAGGCTGGTGGGCTCGCCGAACGGATTCAAAAGCACCTCGCAGAAATCGCCCGGGCCGTCGTCGACCGAACCGTCCTGCGGTTCCGCGGGCGGGGGCTCTGTCGCCGCCAGACTGTTCGTGGCCAGACTGTTCGCGGCCTCCGCCGGTGCCTCGGCGGCCTCCGTCTGGTCCTGCTCCGCCTGGTCGCAGCGCTTGCCCTGCGCCGCGCAGTGCTCGAGGAACAGGCCATGGGCGATGGGCGAGCGCTGTTTGAGATCCCGGATCGCGTCGCGCCACTCGCCTTTCCACGCCTCCCGTATCGCCGCCAATGCGGCCGGTGTATCGGCCTGCAGCGACGCCAGCCATGCGGTGGCGATCACCTCACCCCAGATCTTGCGGATCGCCTCCGGAACCCGTGTCCGGATCAGATTCCACGCCGCCGCGCGCGCCGGAATAGCGCGGAACGCGCTGAACGCGTCGAGCTCGATCTGCCAGGCCTGCAGCAGGCGGATACCGAGATTCTGCGAGACATCGTCGGCCTCCATCACCTCGTCGCACAATCCGATCAGGCGCTCAAAGCGCGTGCGCAGCTGGTTGGTGTCGCTGGCGATCTGTCTGGTCTCGGGCCCCGACAACGCGACCGGCGGCGTTGCCCGCAAAACGGTCGCTGGACCGCGGCCCTGGTGAACCTGCATACCGTTTCCCTCCGCGATGTTGCCGTCGTCGTCTTCGTCGGACGCGATGTTCAACAGGGTCGCGAAGTTGATGCGCCGCGCGTAGGAGACCGCGGACGCCCAGGCCTGCGGGCCAGGCTTGCCGGCATCGATCGGTCCCTCGGTCTCCATCCACTGCTCGCTGATATGGATCAGCCGCGTGTGGAGCGTGCGGGTCCGGATGTTGACGACGTTGATGACCGCCAGACCGTTCTCGGCCAGGATCGGGCGCGTCATATCGATCATCGTGTCGAGCGTCGTGTAGCGAAACTCGTAATTGCCTTTGTCGCTCTTCACGAAAACCTTTTTGTTCCTTCGCGGCGAGATCATCTCGCCCTGCGCGCGGCACAGCGCGACGACCAGCTCGCCGATCTTCTCGCTCTGCCCGATGACCTGCACCACACTGGTGTTGGTGGTGGTGATGTTCGTGTCCGTCACTTGCGCACCTGGGAGCTGGAGGCGTTCCAGATCTTGATGCCCGGGATTTCCCGGACCCCGTCCTTGGGGCGCACGGCCCCGCCAATCACGGGGACGTTGTAGGTCAGGTAATTGAGCGGGGCGCGTCCCTCCGCCACCGCCTTGACGAGCTCCATCAGATCCACGCCCTCCCAGGTCCAGTTCGCCCGCAGGCTGGTGGTGGAGCCGTACGGGCCCCGCGTGCGCGAGAGGTCGGCCACCGGCGCACGGGCCGCCGCAGCCGCCAGCTCGGCCATCTCCGCTTGCTGGAGGGCGTTGTCGTCGAGATCGGCGCTCTTGGCCGCCGCCGCCGCTGCCGCCGCCTGTGCGGCCTCCTCAGCCGCCTGTTTCGCTGCCTCCTCACGGAGGAGACGTTCCGTCTCGGCCTTTTCGCGCTGGTATTTGGTCAGCACGCCCAAAGGCTGGCCCTTGGCCCCGTTGCCCGTGAAATAGCCGACGGCCGCCTGTAGCCGGGCGGACCACCCGTGCATGAAGAAGGCGTCCGCGGCACGCCCGGCCGCCAGAAAGGGCGCCTTCTTGATCTCGTGCAGCGTGGCCGCCGGCGTGGCCGCGGAGGCGATCTGGGCGGCGAGGTCGGACGCGAACTCGGCCTCGGCCTCGGTGGTCACGCCGGCGGGGTTTTCCTCGCGGAAGCGGTCGACCCGCGCCAGCAGCGCATCGCGCCGCTCGAGACCGGCCGCGTGGTCCGCCGCCCATTGCTCGGTCAGAATTTCCGGATCGATCAGGAGATCGATATCGGGGGCGACACAGGCGCCGCTGTTGTGACCGGCCCCCGGATAGATGTCGGGCATGGAATGTCTGTCCTTTCAGAGCACGGGGATTTGGTTGAAATCGATCGGCCTGTTGGGAGTGGCGTTGGGGTGGCCCGGGATGTCCTTCCAGCC
>Ga0302157_10004486_pt1 | contig 15171 bp, 14 predicted proteins | sample I_Bog_N3_3_FD_193502 | JGI IMG/M metagenome (GOLD analysis project Ga0302157, IMG submission 193502) | Peat permafrost microbial communities from Stordalen Mire near Abisko, Sweden - I_Bog_N3_3 | ecosystem: Environmental > Terrestrial > Soil > Wetlands > Peat | place: Sweden: Abisko, Stordalen...
CCTGTGAGGCGTCGCAAACCGGCACGATGCGCGCGGCGTGGCAGCGTAACAACGTCAGCGATATCCAGTCCGCCTACGAACAAGGCGCCCGCCGTGGCATGCCGGTCGAACTGCTCGACCGCGACGCGATGCGGATCAAGACCGGGGCCGACCGTTATCTTTGTGCCTTGCTCGACAATCGCGGTGGGCATGTTAATCCGCTTGGTTACGCGCGCGGCATGGCTCAGGCAGCGATCCAGGCCGGCGCCGCGGTGCATGGCGGCACGCCGGCAACGAAAGTCTGGCGGGACGGTGCGATGTGGCGGGTGAGAACACCGTCCGGCACGGTGACGGCCGATCGTCTGATTATCGGCACCAATGGCTATACCGACGATCTGTGGCCGAAGCTTCGCCGCAGCGTGGTGCCGGTCTTCAGCGGCGTCACCGCCAGTGAGCCGGTGGCCGATGCAGTGGCGGAGACGATCATGCCACACCGAGCATCGGTGTATGAACTGGGATCTGTGACGACGTATTATCGCGTTGACCGGTCGAACCGCGTCGTTATCGGGGGTCGCTGCCGGCAGAGCGATGTCGCCAGTCCGGATCAGGTCCCGTTTCTTGTTAATTATGCCAGACGTCTGTGGCCTCAACTGGCTGGGATTAAATGGACCCACGGCTGGAGCGGCCAGCTTGCCATTACACCCGATCATTACCCGCATATCCACGAGCCCGCACCAGGCGTGCTGGTCTGCGTCGCCTACAACGGCCGCGGTGTCGCGATGTCCACCGCGATGGGTCCGCAACTCGCGAAACGCACGTTGGGCGGTGAGGCAGCGGAGATCGACATGCCGATTACCGATTTGAAGGAAATCCCCTTCCATGGCCTATGGAAATCGGCTGTCGCCGCGCGCCTTCTGTACGGCCGTGTCCGCGACTACCTCCATGTCTGAACCACACCATGAGGAAACGAACCATGCCGCAATGGGAAAAGCGCCGGGTCGGCCGCACCCAGCTCGAGGTCACCACGCTCGGTTTGGGTACCGCAACAATGGGCGGCAGTCGCATCAAGGTCACACAACACGAAGGCGAGGCCATCGTCCGCGCGGCCTGGGCTGCGGGCGTACGCTATGTTGACACTGCACCGTTCTACGGCGTTGGCGCGGCGGAACGACGGGTTGGCGATGCCTTGCGCGACCAGGACCGCGACGACTGGGTGCTGTCCACCAAGGTTGGCCGCCTGCTGAAACCCCGCCGCGGACCCGGTGGCGCAACCGACGGCCGGCTGGCGCCGATGCCCTTCGAGGTGATCTACGACTATTCCTATGACGGCATCATGCGGTCGGTCGAAGATAGTTACCAACGTCTGGGCCTGGCGAAGATCGATATCCTTTATGTGCACGACATCGGGGTCTATCAGCACGGCGAAGCGGCGAATGCCCACCACATCAAGGTGCTGCGCGAGAGTGGCTATAAAGCGCTCGACGAATTGCGCCGCACCGGCGCCGTCAGCGCCATCGGCATTGGGGTGAACGAAAAGGCGGTGCTGATAGAGGCTATGGGCTTTGGCGACTGGGACGTGTTTCTGCTGGCCGGTCGTTACACCTTGCTGGAGCAGGGACCGCTGGAAGATTTATTGCCGCTTTGCGTGGCGCGCGGCACGTCCATCGTGGTCGGCGGGCCGTTGAATTCCGGGATCCTGGCAGGTCGCGACACCTGGAATTATGCGACGGCACCGACCAAGATTGTGGAGCGGGTGAAGAAGATCGAAACGGTCTGTGACTTGCATCACGTGCCGTTGCCAGCCGCTGCGTTGCAGTTTCCACTGGCCCATCCGGCCGTCTGTGCGGTTATTCCTGGCCCACGCACGGCTGCCGAGTTTGACGCGAACCTGCCGCTGTTCACCCACCCAATTCCGGCGGCGCTATGGAGCGACTTGAAGACTGCCGGGTTGCTGCATCCCGACGCACCCGTACCCGTGTGAGTGAAACCCCCTCCCATCGCGGGGAGGGGGTAAGAGCAAGACGTTAGGTCGAATAATCCGAGAACGCTGCCCCGGCATAACGCGCGCGATAATCCGTGCGCACATTCACCAAAGCCACGCGACCCTTATCCACCTCGGCCTGTGCGCGCACCAACGCCGGTGTAATATCCTCCGGCTGAGTCACGTATTCGCCGTAACCGCCAAGCGCCTCGCACATTTTGTCGTAGCGCATGTAACCAAGATCGCGGCCGGGCTTCTCGCGCTTCGGATCGCCAGTCCAGCCGCCATTCAGGCTGATCACGATCAGGATCGGGATCTTGTGCCGGATCGCGGTGTCCATCTCCATCGCGTTCATGCCCATGGAGCCATCACCATGCACCACGATCACTTGCTTGTCCGGGCATGCGACTTTCGCACCAACGCCGAACGGCAGGCCGACACCCATCGTGCCGAAGGGACCCGAGTTCAAACGATGGCCCGGCGAAAAGGTTGGCATCGTCTGACGGCCGAAGTTCAACGTCTCCTGCCCGTCCACGCACAGGATCGCGTCGCGCTTGGCGAAATCCCGGACCGCTTCCAGCATGCGCACGGGATGGATGTCGCCGTCCTCGGCGTATTTATTGGCACCGGCTGCGTTTCGCTTCGCCTGTTCACCCTCGGCCAGTTTTTGCCGCCAGGCTTTGTAGCTGTCGGCGTTCACCTTTCCTTTGATGCCGGCAATCAACTGGCCCAGCACAGCCTTGCAGTCGCCGACGATCGGGATATCGACAAACCGCGCCGCGGTGCCGATTTCGGCCGGATCGATGTCGATACGAGCGATCTTGGCTGTCGGCCCAAAGCGTGGGGGAGACGCGTGCCCGATGATGTAATTCATCCGGGTACCCAGCACGATGATCAGGTCCGCGTCGCGAAATGCGGATGACCGCATGGCCAGGTAGCTGCACGGATGATCGTCCGGCACGACGCCGCGGCCTTGCGGTGTGGTGTAGAAGGGAATGCCGGCGGCCTCGACAAATGCCTGCATTTCGGTCCAGGCGCGCGACCAGATCACACCCGACCCGGACACGATCAGCGGGCGTTGCGCTTCCGACAAAGCCTGCACCAGGGCATCCACCTGGCGGGGATCGCCGAGCGGGCGGCTGTCCAGGATCGGACGGCCGGCAAAGCTCCAGTCAACCAGGTTTTCATCGATCTTTTGGTACAGCATGTCGCCGGGGCAGTCGATGTAGACCGGACCGGGCTTGCCGCTCATGGCTTTCTGCAAGGCGAAGTTGATTTGTTGCGGGATGCGCTTCAGGTTCATCAGCCGATCGACGTGCTTGCAGCAGCCACGCATCAGTTCGACCTGGTCGATTTCCTGAAACACCTGCCGGCCAAACTGGCTTTGCGGGCTCGATCCGCCGAGCGCAACGACCGGGCAACAATCGATCAGGGCGTTGGCCATGCCGGTGATCAGGTTGGTGACGCCGGGACCGGACGCAGCCATGCACACAGACGGCACCTGCTTCAAACGGCTGTAGGCCTGGCATGCAAACGCCGCCGCCTGCTCGTGGCGGACGTCGATCATGCGAATGCCTTCCTTGATGCAGGTGGCCTCGGCCAGCAGCATCGGTCCGCCCATGATGTAGAAGAGGTCCTTGATTCCCTCTTTTTGCAAACACTTTGCAATGATCTCTGAGCCGGTCAGTTCAGCCATGTGTGTGGTCTCCTCATCGTCATGGGATTTAGCCGATGATGCCGCCCTTGCGCAGGTCGCCGACATCGTTCGCCCCGAGGCCAAGCCAATGGCTCAGCACGTCCTCGTTATTCGCGCCCAGCAGCGGGGCGGGCTTCACCGGCGGCGGTCTGCCGCCAAAACGCACCGGCCAGGCAACCATCTTGAACTTGCCCACGGTCGGATGGTCGATTACCGGCATGATGCCGCGGGTTTCGAAGGTGGGGTCACTGGACAATTCCATCGTATCCAGCACCGCGCCGGCGGGGATGCCGGCTGCGCCGATGATCTCCATCGCCTCACGCTTGTCGTGCTGGCGGGTCCAGGCGGAGATCATTTCGTTGACCTCGGCGGCGTGTTCCGCGCGCGACCAGGGGGTTGCGTAACGCGGATCGTCCGCCACATCCTCTCGCCCGATCACCCCCAGCAGCCGGCGCCAATGTTCCGGATTGGCACGGCTGGTAAAGATGTAGACGTAGTCGTTGGATCCGCCGCCCTTGCACGGGAACGTGCCCATCGGCGGAGTCGTTGCCGAAACGCTGCTATCGGCTGCGCGTTCGGCCGCCTTGCCGGTGCGGTACTGAGCGGCGAAAGCGATGCGGATGTAATGCAGCATGGCATCCTGCATCGCGACCTGCAGATGCTCGCCCTGTCCGGTGCCTTTGCGGCGATACAGCGCACCCAGAATGGAGATCGCCAGCAGCATCCCGGTACCGGTGTCGCCCAGCGAGGGCCCCGGCTTCAGCGGGCGGCCGTTTTTTTCGCCGGTAATGCTCATGGTGCCGCCGCAAGCCTGGGCGATCATGTCGAACGCGAGGTTGTTTTCGTATGGGCTGCCTTCGCCAAAGCCCTTCACCTGGCAATAGATGATCGAGGGGCTGATCGCCTTGATCACGTCGTAACCAAGTCCCAGCCGCTCGATCGCACCGGGGGCAAAATTTTCGACCATGACGTCGGCCTGCTTTGCCAGGTCCTTCACCAGTTGCAGGCCCTTGGGGTCCTTCAAGTTGACGGTGATCGACTTTTTGTTCGCATTGAACAGCAGAAAATACGGATCGTCCACGCCCGGCTTGCCGCCCAGGGATCGGCCCGGGTCACCGCTGCGGGGATTTTCGACCTTCACCACCTCGGCGCCCAGCCAGGCGAGGGCTTCGGTGCAGGACGGGCCAGCCTCAAACTGGGTCAGGTCCAGGATACGAACGCCAGCCAGGCAGTTCTGGCCGCCGCTATCGTTGGTCATGTTCGCGTTCCTCCGGTTCCAGCGCTGCCGTTGTGGCGGTTCAGGGGACACGCTACGCCGATTGGGTGCCCGGCGTAAGCCCCGTGCCGTGTCAGCCAACCCCCTTGATCCGCAGGTCGCGGCCGTGAGACTTTGCTGGCGCACTCGAGCCGGGGGAGGACAGCATGAGACGTGTCATACAACAATCGGTGACGCTGCCGGCGCCGCCGGACGCACTATTCGACACCTATCTCGATCCGGTGCGGCATGCGGCGATGACCGGCAAGGCGGTGACGGTTTCGGCTCAACCGGGCAGCCCTTTCAGCGCGTTTGGCGGCGTGCTGCGTGGAACGATCCTGGCGGTCGTGCCGTCCCGGTTGATCGTTCAAAGCTGGCGGTCGGTAAAGTTTCACGACGACGATCCGGATGCAACCCTGGTGCTGAGCTTTGCGTCGGAAAATGGCAACGGACGGATTGATCTCGTGCATCTGGACGTGCCCGGCCATGATTACCAGGGGGTGAACCAGGGATGGGAGCTGTATTACTGGACACCGTGGCGGGCGTATCTGGCGCGGTAAAAGTCCGCATTATCCCCGCAGTTCATCCAGGATCGGCACGAAGTAATCGGCGAACAGTTTCGGGTTCTCCGCAAAGGGAAAATGCCCGATGCCCGGCATCGGCTGGAACCGCACACCCGGGATTTTTGCAGCTGTGGCCTGCGACAATTCGATCGTGCAGGAGTAGTCGTACTCGCCGGTCAGCATGAACAGGGGGCACCGGTTGGTGTCGATGCGGCCGACCCGTTCACGCGCATCCCAATCGCCGGAATAAAACGCGATGTCGCCGAAAAACACCGCCGGTCCACCCTGGCCGTAATGCCAGGTGATCTGTTCCGTGTATTCCGCCGGGCTTTGGGGCGCACTCAAGGCCCGGATCCATTCGGGCACGAACACCGCCTGGTTCACCTGCGGATGCGCGGCCCAGACCGTCTGGCGCTGATTGATCTTGTCACAGGCCTCGCAGGCGATGATGCCGGTAAAGGCGTCGGGATGGCGATAGGCCAGTTCCAGGCAGATTTCGCCGGACATCGAGGCACCCAGCGCGACCGGCTTGTCCAATCGCGCGGCTGCGATAAACCCCATGATGAGATCGACGTATAAATCCGTATTGAGGCGCCAGGACCCGGGAATCGCACCCTCGGGCGGCGGCGATTTGCCGTGCCAGGGCAGGTCGAAGGCGACCAGGCGATGGTTGGCGGTGACCCGAGGGTCGGCCATCAGGCCGTGAAACTGGCGGGCGTCGGCGCCGGCGGTGTGCATGCACAGCACATCGCGGCCGGTGCCGGCGGTTTCGTAGTAAATTTCATAGGTCACACCACGCACCGTGATCGGAACATAGAAGCCGGCAACGGCCGGCACCGCGCGCGCGCCGGTGCGGGGCTGCAACGTGACCGGCACCGGCAACGCTTCGCCCAGTGCCAGCCATTTACCGACTTCCAGCACGCGGCGTGCGATGTGGGCGAATTGCATGAAGGCCAACTGGTCACCCCGGATCGCGAATTCGGGCAGCCGATACATCATCGCGAAGATGCCGTGGTGGTGGCGGGGCGGCACAGGCTGCAAAAACCGCGCCCAGGTCTCGGCTGGGGCGGCCAGCGTGAAAGCGGGCGTGCCATCGCCTCCGGCCATGCGGCCATCCTGCAAAACGAACACGGTCGTTTCTTCACCGCTGGCGATGGCGAAGCAGACCGACCAGGGGCCGGCCCATGTCGCCAGCACCGCATCGGCGGCACAGGCATCCCGCCAGGCGGCGGCGCCGGGGAAACTGTTCATTGCGGATCGATCACGTTCAGCACCACCGGGTGGTATTCCTCACCGAAACCCTGGCGTTCGGTTTCGCGCAACCGTTGCATCGTCAAACGCGCAGCGGGGACCTCCACGCCCGCGGCGTCGGCCATCTCCAGCGCGTAGGACAGGTCTTTGATCGCATAGCGCGTCGAAAAGGCGCGTTCGGGAAAGTCCCGAGACAGCATCGCCTTCATGCCGTGATTGCGCAGCACGAAACTATCGCCGGAGCCCATCGCCATGGTGGGCAGCAGCACCTCCGGCGGAACACCGTTGCGGCGCCCCAGCGCGATGGCCTCGGCCAAAGCGGCGGTGTGCTGGAACACCAGCATGTTGTTCAGAATTTTTACCACCTGGCCGCAGCCGATCGGGCCGCAATGCGTCACGTCGGTGCCCATCGTTTCCAGAATGCCGCGGATATGGCCGAAGGTTTCGTCCGTGGCACCGACCATGATGCTGAGTTCACCTTTCGCCGCGGCTTCCCGGGTGCGCGCCACCGGGGCATCGGCGAAATGGATGCCCCTGGCTTCCAGGCGCGCCCCGATCTCCCGCGTCAGCGCGACCGAGGACGTGCTGGTATCGACCACGGTCTGGCCGGGGCGCAGATGCGGCTCCAGGCCGGCGACGACGGCCTGCATGGCTTTGCCGTCGGGCAGCGACATCAGGATCAGATCGGCGTCGCGGGCAATGATTTCGGGTGAGGCGGCGGTGACACCCGCCGCGGCCAGGCGAGTCAAGGGGTCGGGCCGCAGGTCGCAGGCCAGCACGGTACGGCCGGCGCGGCGGGCCAGGTGGCCGCACATCGGCTCGCCCATGACCCCCAGGCCGATGAAGCCGATGGTGGCGATGGGTCGCAGGGGCATCTTGGAGTTCCTTCCGGTTTGGCCGGAGTTTTGGCCAGGTGGGGCACGGAGTCAAAATGCGCCACCGGTTGACAACCCGTCCGTCCAACCCCTTCTCCATCGTACCACCACAAGGACTCCCCCGATGTTCGCAGCCCTGCGCGGCACGCAGATCTACTTCGACATCGAGGGTGCGGGACTCGTCCCCGACGGCCCCGTCATGCGCGAACGCCCGGTGGCTTTCATCATTCACGGCGGTCCCGGCGGCGACCACACTGGTTTCAAGCCCGCGATGTCGCCGCTCGCCGACACCGCGCAACTGGTCTATTTCGATCACCGCGGCCAAGGCCGTTCGCGCCTGGCGGACCCCGACGCGGACCCGGCCCGCTTCACCCTGGACGAAAATGTCGAGGACATGGAAGCGTTGCGCTGCCATCTCGGTCTGGGTCCGATCGTGTCGATCGGCACCTCCTATGGCGGCATGGTCGCGATGGCGCATGCAGCGCGTTATCCCAATGCCGTATCGCGCCTGATCCTGATCGTGACCGCCGCCCATGGCGGCTTCATTCCCCGCGCCATGCAGATCGTGCACGACCGCGGCACGCCGGCGCAGCAACGGGTCTGCGAGAGCCTGTGGGCCGGCGGCTTCCGCACCGCGGCGGAGCTGGAACACTACTACGCGGTGATGGGGCCGCTCTATTCCCGCCGCTACGATCCGCTGGCCGCCGCGGCGACCCGATCCCGCGCGATCCATTCCCCCGAACCGCTGAACCGAGCCTTTGGTCCGGATGGATTCCTGCGGCGCTTCGATCTCCGGCCGGAGCTGTCGCGGATCAGCGCCCCGACCCTGGTGCTCGCCGGCCGCCACGACTGGATCTGCCCGCCCGCGTTCTCCGAAGAGATCCAGCGGCTTGTTCCGAACGCCGGCCTGCGCATATTCGAGCACAGCAGCCACTCGATCCGTGCCGACGAACCGGATGCCTTGCTGGCGGCGATCCAAGCCTTCCTGGCGTGAGCGGCCGTTCCGCTGTCGGTTCTTGCCTTCTGGCAAATTGCTCGGTAGGAGCACGGGGGTAGAACGACGGCCTTGCCGCGGTGTGTTACGAAAGGTATCTGGGTGCAAGCTGCCTACGTCTTCGGGAACGTCGGTAACCTGACGGACCGTCTCGGCTCGGGCTGGTCGGTCGAGGACGAGTACGCCTGGACGATCGGCGCCGAGAGCGAAATTCGCCTGCCCTTACCCGGTGACGACGCCGCCTACGCGGTGCGCTTCACCATCCATCCGCTGATCTATCCCGATCTTCGCCCCACCCAGCGCCTGACGGTGCTCACGGCCGGCGAGGCGCTGGCGGATGTCGTGCTGACGGGACGCTGTGTCGTCGAGGTCCCCCTGCCGCCGGCCTTGACCCGCGGTCGGCCGGACATCGCGCTGACCCTGCTGCACCCGGACGGCATTCGGCCCTGCGACGCCCGGCCGGTGGGGGATTCGCGGCTCTTGTCGCTGTGTTTCCACGCTGCCAGCCTGGTTCGGCTGGACCAGGCGGCCGCTGACAGCGCGCCGCAAGCCGGACCGGTGCAGGCCATCGTGGCCGGCCATTATACCGCCTTGCAGCTTGCGCGCATTCTTCAGCGCCTTCCCGCGCTGCGCGACCGGCTCGCCGTGTCCTATGTCGATCTCGACCAGACGCTGCAGGACCCGGCGACGTTGCGGGCGGTCGAGCAGGCCGGGATCTGCTGGATCCTGGCCGGTGTCGGCCGGGACGACGTGCGTGCCGACCTGCGCGCGAGGCTGCCCGCGTCCTGCAGCGTCGTCACCGTTCCGACCCCGCAATGCAACGCGCTGTGGCCATTCCAGGCCCCCGACCCGCGCCTGATCCGCGATCCATTGCTGTATCCGCAGGGGCGCTACCCCTATGGCGACCGGGTCGCTGCCGGCATGGCGCAGTTCAACATCACCGACGACGTCGTCATGATGATCTATGACAGCCTCGTCGAAAAGGAGATGCCGGATCTGGACGCGGCACTGCAGGCAGACATCGACGCCTGGCGCGCCCAGGACGCGGTTTGCGACATCCAGATCGCCGCCCGGCTGGCCGAACAATTCCGCGCCGAGCGGTGGTTCGTTGCACCGAATGTTCCGGGTGCCGCGCTGTTGCGTGCGTTGGCGGTGCGGCTGCTGGAATCGCCGGCATTGCGGCCTCTCCTGGGGCCGCAACCCGTCCTGCCCGATCTGGACCGCCTGCTGGAGGGCTATGTCGGCCGGCGGGAGGAACTTCCGATCCACCCCCGCGTTGCGCGCCATTTCCGTCTCGGCTGGTGGCGGGACGATATGACCTATCGCTGGCACAACAACCGCTATGGTTTCCGTGACTATGTCATCGACTACATCAGGTGGACACCATGGCGGCCCTAGCGCATCACGGTCGGCCGTCATGACCCGCTCGATCCTGATCTACGCCAACTGCCAGGGCGAGGAACTGCAGCGGACCTGCCGCTACGTGCAAAGCCTCGCCGGCTTCACCTTCAAATGGGTCCCCCTGCACCTGGTCACCGCTCGGGACTGGGAAACCGCCTACGGCCCGGACTTCATGGCCGACGTCGTCGCCGTGTGGGAACAGGCCGAAACCGGTCCCGTCAGCGAGAACCGGACCGAATTGCACAGCCGGATCCCGTCCGGCAGCCAGGTGCTTCGTTTTCCGCCGCTCAGCGCGCTGTGCCTGTGGCCGTTCTCGGGCGGCGACCCCCGTCTTGCCGCCGATCCGATGCGATACCCCTGGACCGATTCGGTCGCGGCGGTGCTGGCGACCGAGGATCTGCCGGATGACGCGCTGTTCGAGCGCTACATGCACATGACCACCGAACGGATGCCCGATCTCAATCGCCGCCTGCGGCTGGACGTGACGCGCTGGACCGCGGCGGACGCGATCGCCGACATCAAGGCGGCGGACTGGGTGACACAGAATCTGACGACGGTGCGGCTGTTCCACACATCCGGCCACCTCACCGCGGCCCCCATCCGGTTTCTGCTGCGTCAACTGCTGCCGCGGACCGAGGCGATTGGCCCGAAGCTGGCCGCAATCGGGGTGCAGGAAGCGGAGCGGCTGCTGCGGCATCACCAGGGGCAGGATTTCGAGTGCGTGCCGATCCATCCTCTGGTGGCGGAACGGATGCAATTGCGGTTCTTCGATCCCGATGCCCGCCACCGCTGGCACGGCCACGAATGGACCTTCCGGCAGTACATCCTGCATTACATCCGGTGGGCGGACTATCTGGACTAAGCCGGCGTGATGCCGGCATAGTGGCGCATCGGATCCTTCCAGGAGACAACAGTGGCCAACCCGGACCTGCTGGTACTGATCGCCGGAACCCTGGGCGTCGTGCCCAGCGCCATTGGCGAATCGTCCGATATGACCAACACCAAAAAGTGGGACAGTCTCCGTCATCTCATGCTGATGACGGAACTGGAAACCAGCTACGGGATCGAACTGACGGACCAGGAAATGACCGACGCGAATTCGGTGGCGAAAATCCGTTCGATTCTGCAAGGTCGAGGAGTCGGGTAGCGGATGGATCAGCCGGCCCGCCGGTTGGCTGCATTATCGGCCACGAGGTCCCGCCGTTCGATCCGCCGCAATGAGGTGGCCATCCGCAGCTCGTCCCGCCTTATGTCCTCGATCGTTGCATAGGTGAAGGTTATGTGCCCCGCCGCCGCTGCCTCCGCGGCCCGCGTGTCGCCGGCGATCACCGCGGCGCCGATGGCCAGGTGCTGGTCCAGCAACGCCGCCCGCACGCCCTGCCTGCGGTAAAGCTGCTCACGGTTGTAAAAGATGTCGCGCCGCATCAGATCGCCCAGCACCCGCATGACATGCAGCAGCAGCACGTTATGGGCCGCCTCATAGATCAGGCCGTGCAGCTCCACGTCGCAGTCGGCCTCGTCGGCCGGGTCCTCCGAGCGATTCGCCGCTTTCATCCGTTCCAGGCAGGCGCGGATCGCCGCCCGGTCCGGCTCCGTCGCGCGGGTCGCGGCCAGCCCTGACGCATGCGGTTCCAGCGCGCGGCGGAACTCGAAGTAATCCGCCGACACGCGTTCGTTGTCCGACAGCAGCTCCGCCAGCGGATCGACCAGCGGACTGAGAAACCGAGCGACCAGGGTGCCGGACTTGCCGGTGACCAGCAGGCCTTTCTGCTCCAGCAGGGCCAGCGCCTGGCGCAGCGAGGGGCGGGAGACACCGAGGGTCTCGGCCAGGTCCCGCTCCGGGGTCAGGCGCTCGCCGGGGCGCAGGACGCCCTCCAGGATCATGGTCTGGATGCGGTCGGCGATGATGTCGGACAGGGGAATGGGCCGGATCGGGTCGGTCATGGGACATTCCTGATGAGGATATTGGTATGAATATTAGACCGAGTGGCCGGTCAAGCCATCGGCCTGTTACAAAATTCTTGGTAAACTAATATTGCCAAATATGGCGTGGTCAGGTATGCCCGTTTCCGCCGGGGCCGCTGCACACCCGGTTGGACAACGCCCCCGAAGCGGGGGCCGCGGAGGAAACAATGGTCCAGAAACCGGGCCCGACCCCTCGGGAAGCCCCGAATGTGGGACTGTTCGTCACGTGTCTGGTGGACACGATGCGGCCCTCGATCGGGTTCGCCGCCATCACCCTGCTGGAAGCAGCGGGCTGCCGGGTGGAGGCGCCGCTCGACCAGACCTGCTGCGGCCAGCCGGCCCTGAACGCGGGCGACCGAGACGGTGCGGCACAGGTGGCCCGCCGCACCATCGCGCTGCTGGAGCCGTTCGATGCGGTCGTCGTGCCCTCCGGCTCCTGCGCCGCCACCATCAAGATCCACTATCCCGAGCTGTTCCATGACGACCCGGCCTGGAAGGCCCGCGCGGAGGCGCTGGGTGCGCGCACCTATGAATTGCTGAGCTACCTGGCGGACCAGCGCGGCTGGTTGCCGGACCAGGTGGCTCTGGGCGCCACCGCGACCTACCACGACAGTTGCTCCGGTTTGCGGGAACTCGGCGTGCACGCCCAGCCGCGCCGCCTGCTCGCCGCGGTCGAGGGCCTGGCGCTGCGGCCGCTGGCGGGCAGCGACACCTGCTGCGGCTTCGGCGGCACATTTTGCGTCAAATATCCCGCCATTTCCAACGCCATCGTCGGCGAGAAGGCAGGCCACGTCGAGGCGACGGGTGCCGAATTGCTGCTGGGTGGCGATCTCGGCTGCCTGATGAACATGGCCGGCAAGCTGCACCGCACCGGGTCCGGGGTGCGCGCCTTCCACACCGCGGAAATCCTCGCCGGCATGGGCACCGGACCGGCGATCGGAGAGCTGCCATGAGCGCGCGCCGCAGCTTTGATGCCCGGGTGCGGGACGCGCTGGCCGACCCGCACCTGAAGATCGCGATCGAGCGCACCACCGGCAATGCCCGCACCAAGCGCGCCGCCGCCATCTTATCCTGGCCCTCCTACCCGGCCGTTCGGGATCTCGCCCGCGACATCAAGGACCACGTGATCGCCAACCTGGACCACTATCTGGTGCAGTTCGAACGGAACGCGCTGGCCTCTGGCGCGCAGGTCCATTGGGCCCGCACCGGGCAGGAGGCCTGCGCCATCGTCGTGGACATCTGCCGCAAGGCCGGTGTGCGCAGCGCCACCCGCGCCAAGTCGATGCTGGGGGAGGAAATCGGCCTGCCGCACGCGCTGGCCGACGCCGGGATCGAGCGGGTCGAGACCGACCTCGCCGAACACATCATTCAGCTCGCCGGCGATCCGCCGTCGCACATCGTCTGGCCCGCGCTGCACAAGACCCGCGAGCAGGTGCGCGCGCTGTTCCTGGCGCGCCATCACGACCCCGGCGCGCTGGAGACGGTGGAGGCGATGGTCGCAAGTGCCCGCCGCGAACTGCGGGCGCGGTTTCAGGCGGCCGATGCCGGCATCTCGGGGGCAAATTTCCTGATCGCCGATACCGGCGCGATCTGCACGGTGACCAACGAGGGCAACGCCGAACTGACCACGACCCTGCCGCGGATCCACATCGTCACCGCGGGGATCGAGAAGCTGGTGCCCAGCACCGCCCATGCCATGGCATTGCTGCGGCCCTTGGTCCGGTCGGCGACCGGGGCGGAGCTGACCCAGTACACCACGTTCCACTGCGGCCCGAAGCGCGCCGGCGACCGGGACGGGCCGGACGCGTTCCACATCGTGCTGGTCGATGGCGGACGTACGCGCATGCTGGATGAGGGGCTGGCCGAGATGCTGCGCTGCCTGCGCTGCGGCGCCTGCCTGAACCATTGCGTCGTCTATCGCCACATCGGCGGCCATGCCTATGGCGGCACCTATCCCGGCCCGATGGGGTCGGTGCTGACCCCGATCTTCGACGGGCTGCCGCAAACCCGCGACCTGGCGCAGGCCTGCACCCTGAACGGGCAGTGCCAGGAGGTCTGTCCGGTGGCGATCCCGCTGCCCACCTTGCTGCGGGGCTGGCGCGACCGAAGCTGGCGGGAGGGCCTGGAGCCCGCCACCGTGCGATGGGCGGTCCGGGCCTGGCGCTTCGTCGCGCTGCGCCCGGCGCTGTTCCGGCTGGTCAACAGCGTCGCCGTGCGCGCGATGCCGCTGTTCGCCCGCGGCGGCTGGATCCGCCGCATGCCGCTGGCTGGGGGATGGACCGATCACCGGGACCTGCCCCGCCCGGCCGCCCGCACCTTCATGGCGCAATACCGGAGCCAACGGCCATGACCGATGCCCGTTCCGCCATCCTGACCGCCGTCAGCGCCAGCCTGTCCCGCCGTCGCGGCGGGCAGCCCGCGCCGGACCCGGACTCGATTGCAGCCGAGGCGGAGGCGCTGCGTTTGCGCGCCTATGCGACGCGGCCCGACCGGGGACCGGGGCCGTTGGATGTATCGTTCATGGAGCGGGTGGTCTCGCCTGGAGTCGCGGCGACGGCCGAACGGGTGGCGGGGCTGGCCGACTTTCCGGTGGTGGTGCGGCGGTATCTGGCGGCGCACGGCCTTTCGCCATCCATCGCCTTGCAGCCGCATCCCGACCTGCTGGCGCTGGACTGGTCCGGCATCGAGACGCATGACCGGCCGGGACTGGATGAGCCGGTGGCGGTCGGCCTTGCTTTGGGCGGGATCGCCGAGACCGGCAGCCTGGTGTTCCATTCCGGCCCCGACGCGCCGACCCTGTTCGCCTTCCTGCCGGTCCATCACATCGTCGCGGTCGAGGCCAACCGGCTCTGGCGCGGGCTGGAGGACTATGCCGATGCCGGCGCCGGCCATCCGCGAAACGTCAACCTGGTGACCGGTGCGAGCGGCACCACCGACATCGAAGGCACCCTGGTCCGCGGCGCGCACGGCCCCGGCCATCTGCACATCGTGCTGATCGGTGGTGCGGGATGACCAGCCGAAGAGCGGGCCGATGGGACCGGTGACCAGGGTAATGGGACCGGCGACCAGGGCAATGGGACCGGTGACCAGGGCAATGGGACCGGCGACCAGGGCAATGGGACCGGTGACCAGGGCAATGGGACCGGTCCCACACTCCCCCTCCCACAAGGGGAGGGGGAGTGTCCACACCCCACCCAACCCGCCAAACCAG
>Ga0302157_10004504_pt1 | contig 15131 bp, 19 predicted proteins | sample I_Bog_N3_3_FD_193502 | JGI IMG/M metagenome (GOLD analysis project Ga0302157, IMG submission 193502) | Peat permafrost microbial communities from Stordalen Mire near Abisko, Sweden - I_Bog_N3_3 | ecosystem: Environmental > Terrestrial > Soil > Wetlands > Peat | place: Sweden: Abisko, Stordalen...
AACACGCGAGCGTCACCTTCCAGCCGATGCGCGACGTCGCCAGACCTCACGTCTGCGTCTACGTCAACGACTGACGCGCCTAGAGCTTCCGCCTACGGCTCGTCGTCAGGCTCGAGGTCGCCGAACAGCTCGTGGAACTCGTGCTCGGTCGCCTCGCGACCGGGGAGGTGTGGGACCACGGATGGGTAGTCGGCGTTTGGCGTCCCGGCCGGGCGCCGGGCGGCTGGCAGTGCTTCCGCGTGCGCCACATCCCCGCCGTTTCGGCCATGACGTCCAGCCCGATCAATCTTCATCCCAGTGCTCCTGATCGCACACCGATCTGACCACGCATCGCACGGTCCGTCCAACGCCAGCACAGCTGCAGGGTCTTCTCAGACGCTCGCTTCGCTTCGCATCACACAGTATCACCCAGGGTGACGCTTTTCCGGCTAGCCGGAACAGGGAGTAGTATCTAGCCTGAGATGGCAAGGTCGAGACGACAGCGCAAACCAGGCTCGCACCGTCCACGTGTCCAGTCGTCGGGGTCTTCGGTGGCCGAAGCGGGGGTGACCGGTGAGCGGCTCGCCGAGCTGCGCCAGCACATCGGCCTGACACAGGTTCAGCTGGCGGAGAGGCTGACCGCGTCGCAGCGCGCAGTGTCGCACCTAGAGCACGAGACAAACCCCCGGGTTGCGACGATCGCCAGCTACCTCCAGGGCCTCGGGGGACGCCTCGAACTGCGTGCTGTCTTCGAAGACGGGGCTGTCGCGATCAACCTCGCGGATGAACGAGAGCCTGATCGATGACGGCGGCTATCGTTTCCCGCTCGTGATGGCCGAACGCTTGCTCACGGTCCCACAGGTCGCTGACGAGTTCCAAGTGACCTCGCAGACGATCCGCAACTGGATCGACGCCGGGACCCTTCCCGCGATCCGCATGGGTAGAGCGTTTCGCCTGCGTCGCGCCGACGTGGACGCGCTGCTCGATCGCGGCCGAACCGAGGGCGGGCTGCGCGCGAGCAAGCGCGAGTTGTGGAACGCCGAGGCGGATCGTCTTCCGCGCCGAGACGAAAGTGTGCCGGCGTCGACCGTGTGGGATGGTCCGGCCGATTCGCGTTCGCAGGCATCGCGCTGAGCGCGATCCGAGACGACTACCCGGCGCGTGCGGCAAGTGAGCCGCGGCCCGCGGCCTCCTCGGCGTCGACCGCCGCAGAGAGAGCATCACACGCGCTGGCGAAGGCGTCATAGGCGTCGGCGACCGCGAGCAAGTCGACCGTGGCCGCCGCCCTCGTGAGCTGCGCGACTGCCGCGTCGAACGCGTGCCACAGCACATCCGGCCCCCGTCGTCCTGTCCCTGGCCGCAGTTCGTACGGCTGCTCGCCCGCGGACTTCGCCGCCGGCCAAGCGTAGCCCGCGTCGTGTGCCTTGCGGCAGATCTCTGCCTCCAGGCGCGATGCTTCGGCGAGGCCCGCCAGGCGTGCGCTGAAGCCACTGTCGGGCGGCGCCATTCGATGGGCGTCGACGGCTGAGCGCCAATGCTCCTGAACGGCTCTGAACTCGGCTTGAATCCGCTCGTCGTTCGGCTCGGTCCCCGCCATACGGAATATTCTGCCACGCCGATCCGTTGCTATCCATCGCTGTATCGCGCTATTTCGACATATCTTTGTTCAGTTGGCATAATCATGCTCATGGAGCCCGAGCGACGGCAATTGACGCGCGACGATGTTCTCAACGGCCGCGAGGTGGCGGAGCTGCTGCACCTCCCCGCCTCGACCGTGCGGGAGTTCGCGCGCCGGGGAGTGCTGCCCGCACACCGCCTCGGCCGACGCTGGGTCTTCATCCACGACGAGGTTGCAGCCGCGCTGCGCGCCGCTCCGCAGTTTGCCCCACCACGGCAGCCTTCCGTCGTCGCCGCCGGGCCGGCGCGAGCAGGGGTCCCAGTCGTGCAGCTCGTGCTACCGATCGATGGCCCGTAGCTATGGCTCGAGCTCAAGACGTTGGGTCGAATGCGATCCGGCTCTCAGGATCCTCCGACCGCCGCGCGCGGCGTTACGATCGTGACGGCCACTCAAGCGAATCGGAGACGACCACGGCAAGCAGACTGCAACGCAGCATCGGTGACGGTGACCCGCGGGTCGCGCGCGCGGCGTTCACGCTGCGTGAGGCGGCGACATACCTCAACGTGCCGAACTCCACGCTGCACCACTGGGCCCGGCCGGCCGACGGCGCGACGCCGATCATCACTTGCTTCCCGCGCCGTGGCCGCGAGGCGACGGTCCCGTTCATCGGCTTCGCCGAGGCCTACGTCCTGTCCGCTTTCCGCCGAGCCGGGGTGCCGATGCAGCGCATCCGCCCAGCGGTCAACGCGCTGTCCTCCGGGATCGGCGTCGAGTATGCGCTGGCTTCCAAGCGGCTCTATACCGATGGCGCGGAGGTGCTCTACGACTTCGCGACGAGCGAGGGCGATGAGGAGCTTGGCGGCCTGACCGTGGTGCGCACCGGGCAGAGGCAGTTCGCCGAGGTTGTCCGCGACTACCTCAAGCGGATCACCTACGGCGGTGATGGCTGGGCCAGTCGTGTCCGGCTGCCGACGTACGCGCACGCTGAGGTTGTCGTTGACCCGTTCCGCGCGTTTGGAATGCCGCTCGTCGTTCATGGTGGCGCGCGCGTGGAGGATCTCGTTGATCGCTTCGTGGCCGGCGACACGCTTGCGGACATCGCTGAGGACTTCGGGGTGCCCGAAGCCGAGGTCGAGGACGTAGTCCGTGTCGCCGCCCGCGCCGCTGCCTGACCGCGGCGGCGGTCGGGAGCAGCGGTCGCGGCGCCGCACGGAGCCGATCGAGTTCTTCGTCGATCGCAGTCTCGGCCGCAAGCACCTCGCCGACGCGCTCCGCGAGCTCGGCTACACGGCTCACACGATGGCATCCGTGTACGGCGAGCGTGCGGCACAAGAGCTCCAGGACGAACAGTGGCTCACCGACGTCGGCAAGCATGGCTGGGTCGTCCTGATGAAGGACGACGCGATCCGCCGCAGACCGGCCGAGCGCGACGCTCTCTCGGCGGCCGGGGTGCGCGCTTTCTGCCTTACGAACGCGCAGCTCCGTGCTCCCGAGCAGACGGCGCGCTTTGTCGAGAACATCCACCGCATCGTCCGCCGGGCGTCCCAGCCCGGCCCGTACATCTACGGCGTCTACGACGGCAACATTCGCCGGCTATGGTCGTAGCCGGGGGCGGTGCTGTCTACTGCGCGGCGTTTGCGCCCGCCTGCTTGGTCACCTGAAATGCCCGGTTGACGAGGTCCACGTCTTCCGGGCGGGCCTTCGCGTGCATATAGCGCTCGGTCGTCGTGATCCGCGAATGCCCGAGGAACGCCTGCACGAAGTGGGCGTCGGCGTGGCGTGCGACAAGGCTGCCCGCGGCATGACGGAGCGCGTGGAAGCGAAGCGGCCGGAGTCCGGCTGCCAGCTGTGCGCGCTTGAAGCGCCGCCGTACCGCCGAGGCGTCCAGGCGCCGGCCGAGGCGCGAGCAGAAGACGTAGTCGTTGCGCTGCGTGTAGTCCTCGCGCGCGAGCAGCCGCTGGAAAGCTTCGGCCGCCGGGTCGGCTAGTGGGAGAAAGCGCGCCTGCCAGCTCTTGGTCGGGCCCTCGACTCCGGCTGAGACGGCGCGCTGGACGACGAGGCGGCGCAGGTCGAGGTCGACGTCTTCCCAGCGCAGCGCGAGCAGCTCGCCGAGGCGCAGTCCGGTGAATGCGGCGATTCGAAACAGTTCGCCGTCCTGCGCGTCCTCGCGCGCCCGCCACTCGATCTCGTCGGCTTCGAGGTCTGGCGGCTGCGGGCCGCGGTGCGCGCCTGACGCCGCGGCGCTCGCCAGCTGCTCAACCTCCTCGGGCTCGTAGAAGTCGAGCACCGTCGGCGGGGGCTCGCGGCGCTTGGTCGTCGCGGTCGCCGGATTCGCCGGCAGACCGAACGTGGCCTCCCGGCGCCCGTAGTTGAAGATCGCCAAGACCGTCTGGCGGTAGCGGTTGACGGTCCGCGGCGAGGCGCCGCTGTCCTGTACCGCGTCGAGCAGCTCCGCTACCTGTCGCGTCGTGATCCGTGCCGCCGCCAGATCGCCGAGCTTCGCCATCACGAAACCCCGGCTCACGCCCTCGCCGCGCCGGTGCGGTCGCCCGGGCTCACCGAGCATGTAGCGATAGTCCTCGAGCGTTGAGGGCTTCGCTCCGAACTCGCGCTCCAGATGCGTAAGCCACGCCGCGGCCAGCTCGCGGAACGTGACGCCTCGCTCCCTGCGTTCGCGCTCGCCGTGCTCGATCTTTCGCTCGTGGGCGTCGTGCTCGGCGACGGCCTGCGCCATCCGCACAACCGCACGCTTCTCGTCGAGGAAGCCCTCGGGCGGCCGCCCACGGCGCGCCCGCCACGCGCCGCTCGCATCGCGCTCGAGCCACGCCGGGCCGAGGCGCCGCTTGACCTGAACGCCCGCGCGTCGCCACTTCGCCTCGAACACAGGCCCGTCGCCGCGCTCGACAACGACCAGCGTTCCGCTCGCCCCAAGCTCCCCAGAATCGGTCACGATCGGAGAGAGTACCACTTGAGTACCACACTTCCACGAGTACCACGTTGAGTACCAACCTACCCTGAATAGCCCGGTTTTACTGGCCTTTTGCCATCGCAAACGCTCCCAAAATGCGTGTACCAGCAGGCAGCCTCCGGCCTGTCACGCCGGAGGTCGCGGGTTCGAGTCCCGTCGCTCCCGTAGGTTGAGGTGCTTGGCATTCCGCCGGTTTCGCGTGGTGAACCGCTCGCCTCGCGCGGCAGTACATCAGGTCGTGAGAGCGACGGCCGCGGGGTCGAGGTTACCCGCAGCGCCAGCGGCTGTCCGTCGGGGGTTAGGCGCGGGATAAGCGGGCGCACCGTCGCCCAGTCGACGCGAGGAGTAACGTGAAACCCGAGGGCATCCCTCGTGACGTCGGCCGCAATGTCGGCAGCACGATCTGACTTCCGCGGACTGGCGAACTTCGCAGCGGAGGATGCAGTGCCCGGATCGTCGAACTCGGCCGAACGGCTGATCGGAGGCACTGAAGGTCAACCCTTCGAGAGGCGCGCCAAGGGCGTCGACGACATCGTGTCTCGCTTCCGCGATCTTTGGCAGGGAAACGACTCCTTCGTTCACTTCGCCGTGCAAGGCGTGATCGAAGTCAACGGTAGCGACGCCACAGCCCAGTGCGTGTGCCACGAACAAGCGCGAGGGCCGGAAGGGAGGTACTACAGAACTCACGGCATATGGGCTGATCGCCTACAGCGCTCGACCAACGGCTGGGTTTTCACAAGCCGGACCTACCGCTACTTGTGGCTCGACATGTCCCCGTTTACTGGAGACACGTTCTCGTTCGGTGAGCGCGGAAATGTTCTGTCGGCGGTGTAACGCCGCGACGGAGAAGACACCAGGAGGGAAGCGATAACTAAAGCTAGTCACGCGGGCGTAATCCACGAGCCCACACCGCCGGATGAGGCTGTCCGCTAACTCACGAAAGGAACACCACATGTCAAACGCAGCCAACGCCGCACTCGCGATCCCCTGGAGAGACCTCTGGAACGGCGATCTCACGATCACAGACCAGATCATCGCCGAGGACTTCGTCGCCCATGCCGCACCACTGACGGGATTGGGCGGCTCCGAGATCCGCGGCCGTGAGGCCCTCAATGAGTGGGTCACAGGCATCAACACCATCCTCCCGGACCTGGACTTCGACATCGAGGTCGGGCCGATCACCGACAGCGAGTACATGGTCGTGCGCTGGAAGGCGCACGGAACCTACGCTGGTGGCTTCCCCGGCACGCCGCCCGAGGCCACTGGCAAGTCCGTCACATTCACCGGCACCGATATCCTGCGAGTCGCCGACGGCAAACTCGCCGAGTATTGGGCCAACGCCGACAGCCTTCTCTTTTTCCAGCAGCTAGGCGTCAGCGAGGTCCCTCGGAACGCGACCCCAGTTGCAGCCTGACGTTGCCAGCGGTGTGACGGGAAGCCCTCCTGAGGAGAAGCAGCAGCTCGCTTTGGTTAGGGTAGCGTCGTCATGGATCTTGATGGTGCTTCATCTGCGCTGGTCGAGACCTGGGAGCGGATGGTTTCGGTCGTCCCTGGGGGCTGGTCTCGATCGGCGGACGGCGTGGTGGCGGCGGTGACGGGCGTCCCGTTGCCGACGCTGAACGGTGTTTGGGTCGGATCGGTGCAGGCCGACCCACGTGTCGTAGCCGATCTGCTCGATCGCGTCAATGCCACCGGGCTGCCGTACTGCCTCCAGGCGCGGCCGGACGCAGCACATCTACTCACCGACCTGGTCGCAATGCGCGGGATGGCCGTTGCCGACGACATACCGCTCATGGTCATCGACGAACCGGACGCGCTGAGACCGCTGCCTGCGACCGAAGGGCTGGCTATACGCGTGCTAGCTGCGGCCGAAGCCGACCAGCACGCGCGGGTTGCCGCCGCCGGCTTTGAGGCGCCGGTCGAACCCTTCCTTCAGCTGATGACACCCGAGGTTCTCGACCTACCTGGACTTCGCTGCTACGTCGGCGACCTTGACGACGAGCCGGCTACTACCGGTCTCGGTGTGACGATCGGGTCCTACGTCGCGCTCTTCAACATCGCGACACCTCCCTCCCATCGCAGACGCGGGCTCGCGGCCGCGCTAACGGCGCGAGCTGTCAAAGACGGCTTCGAGAGCGGCGCAACGTGGTCGTGGTTGCAGTCCAGCGAAGCCGGCTACACGCTGTACGAGCGCCTCGGGTTTCGCACGGTCGCCCGCTGGCCCTGCTGGCTACACCCGGCCACGAACCCGTAATCGAATCGATCTTCACGACGATCGCGCGTGAGGTGCCGGCGGTCGAGGCGGACCTGTGCCTTTGGCCTTTGTTCGTCGTTGGGAAGTAGGGACAATCAGTGAATGGAGCTACGGCCGTCGTATCCGATCGGCACATCGCGACTGAGGTTGCGGCCACTGGGTTTCGAGGACACCGAGGAGTTGCTGGCGTACCGCGGTCGCGCCGACGTTTGCCGCTACCTGCCGTTTGAGCCGATGGACGAGGAGGTTTTGGCGGGCCGGCTGGCAGGCAATCTAGGCCGGGGGGAAATCACCGCTGAAGGTCAGTCGCTGACGCTCGGTGCGGAGCTTGCCGCGAGCGGACGACTGGTGGGGGACGTGACGTTGTTCTTTCACTCGGCCCGCCACGCCAGCGGGGAGATCGGTTATGCCTTCCACCCCGACATTGCGGGGCAGGGGTACGCAACTGAGGCCTGCACGGCGGTGCTGAATCTTGCCTTCGACGAGTTCGAGGGTTTGGGTCTGCACCGGGTTGTAGCGCGTATGGACGCCCGCAACAGCGCCTCAGCGCGGTTGGCATCTCGCCTGGGCATGCGCCGGGAAGCGCACCATCGCGCCAGCGAGATGTTCAAAGGCGAGTGGGCAGACGTGGTCGTCTACGCGCTACTGGATCACGAGTGGCACCCCCGCTGAGTGAGTGGCGTCCGATCAGCCTTTGCGACGCCCACTGCCTCGCTACCGCCGAGCGGACCGGCTCGACCGTCGGCTCGTTCGACCAACGGCTCATCCGGGCCGCCAACAGCGAGCCGGAATCACGATCGTCGTCTCACCCGAGCAGGCGTCCGCCTGAGGCCGCGCGACCGTGCGTCCTCGCCACGGGCTCATGCAGCGCTCTCGGTCCAAACAGCCCGCGAACCGACCGCCACGGAAGCCGCTTAGATCTCGATCCTCTCGACGGCGCGCTGGGCCGGCCCGTTAACGACGTTGCCCTCGGCGTCGAAGCGCGAACCGTGGCAGGGGCAGTCCCACGTTGCGAGCGTGGCATTCCACTGCACCGAGCAGCCGAGGTGAGGGCTTCGAGAAGGCGCACATTGTCGGCAACTCACTGGGCGGCCTCGTCGCGTTGCAGTTGGCCGCGCGTGGTCGCGCAGCGTCGGTCGTGGCGCTCGCCCCAGCCGGCGGCTGGGCTGAGGGTGACGAGGCGTTCAAGGAGTTGCTCAGATTTCAGTTGAAGCTACACAAGCAAGCGAAGGCGGGAGCGCCGTACGCCGACGCGATCGTGGCCGCCGTCGAGGGTCGACGCCGAGCCACGCGACTGATCACCACAAACTTCGAACACATTCCGGCCGACCTGCTCGCCCATCAGATCTGCGGCGTCGCGCGCTGCGACGCGACCCCTCTGATCAAGTACGCGACCCGTGAGCGCTACACGCTCGAAGCGGCAGGATCGCGTGCCCGGTACGAATTGTGTGGGGTACGGCTGACCAGCTCCTGGCGTGGCCGTCTGCCGCCGCGCGCTTCCGCGACGACTGGCTACCGCAGGCTGAGTGGGTGGAGCTCGAGGGCATCGGCCACTGCCCTCAGCTCGACATCCCGCTGGTGACGGCGCAGCTGATCCTCGGCGTCACCTCTCACTGACGGGAACGTGCCGCTCGCTGTCGCCTCGCGCGAGAAGGGAGCGGGAGAAGGGGCCGTCGAACTCGCAGCCGGCCTAGTCGCTTCGGGGCAGGCCGATCTCGGCGAGGCGTGCGGCGATGAGTTTCCTCACGAGCGCCTTCGGTAGGGGCCGGTCGACGGGGAAGTGAAGCGAGCTCTTGGTCATCGTGTAGCCAGCAAGCTGATCGGCAAGCCGTGGCAGCACCGAGCCACTGAACGGTAGGTAGCTGAGGTGATTCTTGAACGCCGCAAAGCCCCCGATCGTCTTGCCGTGTACGCGGAAAGCGGGAAGGCGGTAGAAGATCACCTGCTCGGCCTCCGGCACGATCTCAAGGACCGTCCGGCGCAGCGTCTCAAGCGTGCGGCGCTTGGGCTCCTCGACAGCCCGCAGGTACTCGTCGACCTCTACAGCAGACACCGGCACAGTCTAGAAGGGCGCACACGGACCGCAACGCGGCCGGACGCAATCCCTCTACCGGGCATCGAGCGAGCGGCGCTGCTCCTTTGCCCCGGGGTTGCGGCACTGTGGTGGCCGAACAACCCGGCGGGTCTATCGTCCGGCCCATTCACCGAGGCCCGTGTGGTCCTTTGGCATGAGCGGCGTGTCGGCGCGAGCCTTGATCTCCTGTACCGCCCAGGAGTTGCCGTCCGGGTCACGGAAGCCAAAGAACGTGCCGCCGTCGCCTTCGGCCATGACCATCAGATCGCTGACGTCGACTCCTCGATCCAAGAGCGCTTCGCGCGCCGCGACAGCGTTGGAGACCACGAGCTGGAGGCCTTTCATCGAACCCGGCGCCATGTCGTTCTGCGACGGCAGATCCCCGAACACGATCGAGCAGCCGGAGCCCGGCGGGGTCAGCTGGGCGACGTGCATGTGCTCGCTGCGCGTTTCATGGTCCAAGCGGAAGCCCATCTGGTCCCGGTAGAAGGCAATCGAGCGCGTGATGTCGCTCACAGGAACAACGACGACCTCAGGCGTCCAGTCCATCGAGCACTCCTCTCTGTCGGGTAGGCGATCTGACACGAGCGCGAGCGCAGCACTCACGCGCTGAGCGCTTCACGAGCCAGCTTCGCGAATTCCGGATCAGCGGGCCGCTCAGACGCCACCTTCCGGTCCAGAAGTCGGCGTTCAATCCGTCCGCGCGAGCTCGGGTGCCTGCTCGATCGCACGGCTCACTCTGCGCACGACGCCGATGCGGTCGTGAGCCGGATCAACCCGGGATAGGTGGCCCCCGGGCTCACGTGAACCGCCGTCCCGTTGGTCCCGGAAACGAGCCGGACATTCGCCCGCTCGAACCGGCGTCCGCTGACAAGCATCGTGTTGGCGTCGTTTGGCACCTCCTTGACGAAGCCCCTCGATGTCCTGCACGGCGTGATCTGGTGCCGCGAGCCCAGCCGCTCGCGAAGCACCGCGGCGACCTCCTCGACGGTTACGCCGGACCGCGGGATCATGACTGTTGGCACAGGCACTCCTATCAAACGAGACACCAAGCAGGCTCCATCATCCTCTGCCGAAGCAATGCGCGGCGCACGCGAGGGCGCTCACGGTCGGTCACCCAAGGGGCACGCGGTAGAGCCTCAGTGGTGATTCGAGGACGAACAGGAAGCCGTCGAGGATGACGGGGGTCGGTTGGCCATAGGCGCCCGGGATGCGTACGGCGGTGTATGCGTGCGCTGTGTCGGGGTCGATTCGAACGACGTTCTGGTCTTGCACGGTCCAGATCCCGTTCGCGCCGCCGACGTACTTCGGCTGGCCGTAGCCGAACTCGCCCTCCGAGAGCGAAAACGCCGAGGGTAGGTGCCGGGCGAGCCGTTGACCGTCGAAACGCAGGAGTGTCTGATGGCGTGGGTAGTTGTTGAGGTCGAGCCACACGGAGTGCCCGGAGGCGACCATCCAGATCGCGCCCTGCGAGACCGGCCAGACGGAGACTGGCCGTGACATGCCTGGCGCGAGGTGGTAGAGCCCGTGCCCGGAGCTGTTGGTTGCCGGTGCAAGCCAGAAGCCGTCGGCGTTGGCGGCGATCAGTGGCCGGTCGATGCTCGGCATCCTCACTGTCTGCAGCACCGTGCCGGTTGTGGCGGAGACACGCAGGAGTTCGCTCCCGTGGGTGGTCAGGTTGTCGTAGATCCACACGTAGCCGTCGCCGTAGATCCACTCTGCGTCGGTGTCCGACAGCTCCGTGTAGGTCATCACGATCGGCCCGAGAACGTAGCCGTGTGGCGTCACGTGTGCGATGCGGACGTTTCCGCCGTCGGCGTTGCCGTTGATGAACGAGTTGACGACGAGCGCGTGGACGCCGTAGAGGCGCGGGTCGTCACAATTGCGGCTGCGCTGCTCGCTCAGCGCGAGCGTCGCAGGGTCAACGACCACCGAGTCGCAGCGGCCCGCACCCATTGCGTCGCTCGCCGAGGTGAATAGCGAGGCGTTGCGACCGCCGGACAGGACCAGCTTCCCGTCGACCGCCGCAATCGCCTCGTAGGTCGGGCCGCGAGGCAGGGCGACAGATACAACCACCCGCTTTGCCGAGCTCGCTACGGGATCGGCGCCCGAGCTTCGCACGCCCGCCCCGATGAGGATTCCCACAGCAGCCACGAAGGCCAGCGCGCGCACTCCATAATCATGGCCGCCCAAACGGCTCGCCACAAGCGTCCGTCAAAGAGTGTCGTCGCCGCGGGGCTGCACGGTCACGTCCAAGTTGTGACTCTGACGATGGCCGCGATGCTCGTGGTGGTGCTCGCGTTTGTGATCTACGGGCTGCCGGCGCTTCGGGGCGCAACGCGCGCGGACGCGTGGCTCCGCAGGTCAATCAGCCCGGATGACCAACGTCCTCGGCTTACACCCGGCGCGGGCGCCGATCAGCGCTTGGCGGCGGGCAGCGCCAGTGCTCCGGCCGCGTAATAGGCGCGGGCGCGGGCGTCGAAGTAGCCGCCGTCGTCGGCATGGCCGTCGCCCGACGCGTCGCCGGCGTCGGTGTCCTGCGCTTGGCCGCCGCCGAACAGCAGCGCCGCGCCGCCGACGTTCACGAACGCTCGCAGATGTGGGCCGCTTGCGCTCCCAAGCAGCCACTGCACCTTGTTGTCCTTGTAGTGGTAAGGGGTGTTGTCAACGATCGGGGAGACCGTGTTGCCGAGCGGAATCTGCCACATGACGATCGGGAGCGGGATGCGCGCGTGGTAGTCCCGCAGGAAACGCATGTCGTGGTTGAAATCGACGGGCGCCCACCACGCGCCCGGCCCATCGCCGTTGACAACCTCCGCGTAGCCCGCGTCGCGATCTGTCAGTTCCGTGAACGTCACGTCGAAGGACGCGTGCAGCGAGCGGTAGAACGCGACAGCCGCCGTGGCCATCCGGTCGACCTCGCTGGAGGAGGGGTGACTGAGGTGGATGTCCTTGCCGGTGCCCCAGATCGAGATCGGGTAGCCAACAATGACCCGGGGGGCGAGGCGGTCGCGCAGCACGAGCACTGCCTGCGCAAAGCCGGCGGCCGTGTTCGGCAGGCCGCGCAGCGCCCCGATCCCGGTGGACGCCACCGCCGCGGGCACGGTTGACGCATCGCCGTGGCCGGAGTGCTGCTCGATGTATCCGAACAGGTCGGGCTCCATCTGCAGGACGACCGGTCCCTTAGCCACGGCGGCGCGCCTGTAGAACAGCTCGAGCGTGAGGTAGTAGCTGCGCATCGTCGCGACATTGGCCAGGTTGTCGAGGTCGGCGGTCGCCTCGTCGGCAATGCCGGCGCCGGGCTGCGACTGGCGGATCTCGTAATAGGAGAAGACGGGGATGATGCGCTGCGCCTCGGACTCCGCGATGTAGAGGCTGACGAACGAGCCATTGGGGTTCCAGTGCGTCCAGTCTTGGCCCGTGTTGACGCCTCCCGCCAGGTACTGGTAGCGAAAGCCGAACGGGGCGACGGCCGCGAGGCCGGCGGCACCGCCAGGAGCGCTGGTGAGGCCGAGTTCGAGATGGCGATACGGCCACGGGATCGACGCGCCGCCCGCTGTCGCGCGGCCACTACCCTCGGCAGCACCCGCTCCGATCAAGAAACAAGCGACGGCAGAGAGTCCAACCATCCGTGCGCGACGCCGCCAGACGGACTCCACGAACTCTGTATCGGCGCCCCACAGCCGATTGCTTAACCGGCCCTCGGCGACTTGACCGTCAGATGCCGCGCGCGGGCAAATCGGTGCGGAGAGGCGCAGCGCGCGCGATGGAGCTGCGCGGCGTTGCGGCGGGACGCGATCCGCGGCACTGAGCGATCGGCGCGACGGCTCGCTCAGGCGGTTCGCGCCGAGCTGGTGGCTCACGGATCGATCCTGAGAAGGCGGCGGGCGTCGGCTCGAGGAGGTCTTCGTCCCGGGGCGCCGTGCCAGCGTGACCGGGCTGCTTGCCGGCAGGCGCCCAGTCTCGCGCTCCAGGGCCGGCGACCCAAAGAGCGACCACCGCCAGGATGATTCAATGCGCAACCGACGCAGGTCGGTCATCGCCATCACCCTCGATCTATTGGGAGCACGTTCATGAGCATCACGACCCCAGCCTCGGTCCCGGCCACCGGAAACTGGCGAATCGACGCCACCCACTCGACGGTGACCTTCACGGTGACCCACAACGTGGTGGCGACTTTTCGGGCGGGTTTTCACGGGATTAGCGGCAGCCTCCAGGACGGCGTGTTGTCGGGATCCGTCGCGGTCGAGAACCTCGATATGGGCGGCCCGGAGGTCTTCAAGGAGCACTTGCTCGGTGAGGGCTTCTTCGACGCTGCCTCGCACCCGACGCTCGACTTCCGCTCGCAGGACATCCACACGCATGGCGACGGCAATGTCCACGCGAGCGGCGAGCTGACAATCAAGGGCACCACCTTGCCGATCGCCGTCGAGGGCAGCGTCCGTGGCCCGCTGGAGGTCACGCTGGCAGACGGCAGCACCGCGGAGCGGCTCGGAATCACCCTGACCACCACCGTGGATCGCCGTGACTACGGGCTCAACGTAGCCGCGGGCACCGATTGGCATGTCACCATCGATGTCGCGCTCGAACTCGGCAGGAGCTAAGTCATCTGAACGGCACTCACCGCGACCCGTCGCCCGCGTTGTCAGCACACGATTCCTGCGAGGCGATCTCACAGCTGCTTGCTCGTGCGACGGGAAATTTGAGGTCTCGCGCTCGGTGGTGGGTTCAGGCTCGCACGGTAGAGTCGGGCACCGGGCGGGCCGCGGCGAAAGCGCCGTTCGATGGACGGCGACCCGCCTCGCGAGGGATCACAGCTGCCGACGAGGAGGAGAAGATAATGATCATCCTGCACGCGAGCGCACCCATCAAACCCGAGGCGCGTGAGCGCTGGCTCGAGCTTCTGGATGCGGTCACGCCCCCATCGCGCGCCGAAGACGCCTGCCACAGCTACGTCCTCTACGAGGCCATCGAGACACCGAATACGTTCATATTCGTCGAGGAATGGGCGAGCCTTGATGGTCTCTACGCTCATTTCCACACGCCGCACTTCACCGAGTTCTTCGCCGCGCTCGGCGAGGTGCTCGCCGGCCCGCCAACGGGCTCTGTGTCCGAGGTCTCCTCGACGCAAACGCTCGATGACGCATTCGCGGCTGCCGGCATCGGCGGCTAATTTGCCGCACGGCCGGTCGATCAGGCGCGACGAGAATCCGAAGCGGCCACGCGGATGCGGCCTCCCTTTGGCGGGCGCTGGTCGCTGCGACGGTGTTACGGCGCTACCCGGTACAGGAGCGTCGCCTGGGTCAAGCCGTCGACCAGGAAGTAGAACGCTCCGGCGGTGAACATCTGGGAGTTGCCACCGTAGGGGAGGCTTCCAGCGCCTGGCTCGGGGTCGCACGGGCTGCCGGGAAGGCGGATCGTTGTGACGATCGTCTGGCGGCCGGTCAGAGGGTCGATCGTGACGATCTGCTGGTCTGTGCACGTGAATGACCTCCCGTGCCCGAATTGAGGGCTGGCGATCGTCCATAGCGCAGCCGAGTCCGGCTGTAGTGCAGGCGTCAGCACCTCGAGGTCGTCGGCGCTCGCGAGGCGGTGGGCGCCGGCGGACCGGCCGTCGTAGCGCCAGATCTCCTGTCGCACGGTCGAGGCGGGCAGTGTCGTTGAGGCGATGTCCTCCCAGACAGAGTGTCCCGAGGCCACAATCCAAAACGCGGCGTAACCGCCGCGATGAACCAGACGCGGCGCGTGTGCCCCGGCCGCCAGGAAGTACGTCGGGGCCAGGCCCGTGCCGCTTTCGGGCGAGGCCGCGATCCACAGTCCATCGGAATCCGCGGCCAGCAGCGGTCGGTACAGGCGCGGCATCGATGCTGTCTGCACGACGCGGCCGGTCGTCGTCGAAACGGCTAGAACCTCTGCCCGCGGCGGTCCCGTCGTGCCGTGGAGTGCCGCTACGTCGTAGAGCCACAACCGTCCAGGACCGTAGGTCCACTCGAGCTTCGTGTCGGACGCCTCATTGAACGTCATCACGACGGGTCCATACGAGACGCTGCCCGGGGTCGTGCTCGGGCGCGCGATCCGGACTGCTGAGTCGTTCGAATCGGCGACCGGCAGCTGGACCGCTACGACCGGCTCGGCCGCGACCGGCGGACGGTCGCAGTTGCCGCTTGGGAGCGGCGATTCGACGCCCAGGTCCCGGTCCACGACGAGCCAGTCACAGGCCTGTCCCGAAGCCTCTTCC
>Ga0302157_10004511_pt1 | contig 15120 bp, 10 predicted proteins | sample I_Bog_N3_3_FD_193502 | JGI IMG/M metagenome (GOLD analysis project Ga0302157, IMG submission 193502) | Peat permafrost microbial communities from Stordalen Mire near Abisko, Sweden - I_Bog_N3_3 | ecosystem: Environmental > Terrestrial > Soil > Wetlands > Peat | place: Sweden: Abisko, Stordalen...
CGGCCGGACGCTTACATTGCTGCAGGCATTTGGGACTCTTTCGTATGGGATCTATATGTGGCATCTGCCGGCAAAGTTTGTTCTGTACGGATTTGATAAGAGTATCCGTCCGGTGGACGACCTCCTTCAACGTCATTGCCTGTGACGTCGTGCGTCACATGAGTGACGCTTGTGGGGGAAGAGCGTAAACTCCGACTAAACGAGGGCCACGGCCGGCCGCCAACGGGCCGGCGTCAAGGCGCCCAGGTCATCCTGGTTGGTCATGCTGGGCAGACGGGAGAGCACATCGCGCATGTAGGCCAGCGGGTCGATGCCGCGGCGCTGGCACGAGACGATGATCGAGTAGATGATCGCGGAGCGGTCGCCGGCCTCGGGGTGGCCGATGAACAGGAAGTTCTTTTTGCCGATGGCCGACGGCCTGATGGCATTTTCCATCAGGTTATTGTCGAGCCGGGTGCAGCCGTGCTCGCAGTGCGCGACCAGGGTGTCCCACTGGTTGATCAGGTAGTTGCACGCTTTCCCAAGCGGCGCCTTCGGCCTCGAGCGCCGAGCGAGCAGGACGGCGGCTTTCCTGAGGAGCCGAAGCGTGACCTCAAAGTCGCGTTGGCGCAGCCGCGCTCGCTCCCCAGGCCCAACCCCGCGGTCGTCCCATTCGTGCTCCATGTGGTAAAGGTTGCCGATCAGGCGCAGCATGAAGCCGGCGGCCACCGGGGCCGTGTCCAGGGCTTCGTGGAAGCCGCGACGAACGTGTGCAAAACACCCAACACGGACCACTCCCGGGTTATCCTTGGCGAAGCTCGTGTACGCCGGGTAGCCGTCACCCTGCAACACGCCAGCAAAACCGTCCAAGAGGGTGTCCGCCTCCTCGTGTTTTCTAGAGAGGCGCCAGTCGAAGACGACGTCGTCCTCGGGCCGACTGATCGCCCAGAGCCAGCCGAGGAGCGTTTTCCCGTTTCCTTCGTCAGGATCCTGGCACCGCACCGGGGTTTCATCGGCCTGAAGGTAGGGACCCTTGATCAGTCCCTCCCGCATCCGCAGGTATATCGGCCTAAACCAGTCGGCCGCCCCGCCAACCCAGTCCGCCATGGTCTTCCGGGAGAGTTTCGCGCCCCAGCGCTCCGACATCTGCTCTTGTCTGTAAAGAGGCAGATGGTGAGCGTATTTCGAGAGGACGACGTACGAGACGAGCCCCGCCGAGGCGTAGCCTCCAGCAAACGGGCGCTTCATGGCCGGCGCTACGAGCGGCGGCCGGCTCCGGTCCAAAAGGTGCCGGTATTTCGGGCGGACGATCATCCGCTTGTAGAGCTGCGGATGGACGATATCGACCTCGAAGGTCGTTTCCTCCCCGATCCGCTCGTACAGGTCCGGGTCCGCCTTCACCTCGTCCGGGATGATCTCGATCGTCTCCCTAACCGGAAGCTTATCAAATATCTCGCCCGGCGGCTGCCGCGGCGCCCCGGGCTTGCGCCGCTCGTAGCTCACGCGCTCGGTCTGCACCTCCGCAATCCTGGCTTCCAACTGCCCCAGCTTCAGGAGGAGCTGCGCCTTGTCCTGCTTCTCATTCTTGCCACTCCCAAACACCTGTTTCCGGAAGATCGCCAGCTCGGCCTTCAGGTCCGCATTCTCCTCCGTCAGGCTTTTCACCGTGCCCTTCAGGGCCTGGTTCTCCTCGAGGACTAGTTCGATAGGAGGCATTATATAATATATTGGTATACAGCATAATACGTGCCATTGTCACCGCTCGTACCATGCCTTCTGGCAGCCCTCTTTCAGATCAATTCCACCGACGAGCATCGTCAAGGCCTCGGTCGAGAGGGACACCTTTTTCTGGTCGCTGCCCACGGGCCAGCTGAACCGTCCTTTCTCCAGGCGCTTCGCCAGAACCCAGACCCCCGTCCCGTCCCAGTAGAGCATCTTCAGCCGGTTGCGCTCCTTGTTCCCAAAGACGAACAACGCACCCGTACGGGGGTTTTCACCGAGGTGGAGCTCGGCCTCCGCCCACAGTCCGTCAAAATGCTTCCTCATGTCCACCGGCTCCACGCCGAGATAGATCCTCCACGTCCCAGGGAAGCCAAACATCAGCGGAGCCCTCGGATGAGCGCAGCCAGCTGCTTCGCCTCGCTGCCCCGCACGATCAGTCCGTCCGGCAACACCACCTCCAGGCAAAACCCGGACGCCACCCTCGGGAACCCCAGCTCGACGAACCGCTGCCCCCCGCTCGGCGGCTTTGCTTCGCTCTGCGCCATGCGCTTCTGGCGCAGCCAGCCCGCAAACGTGAACGGATTGATCCCCTCCCGCTGTGAGAACGCCCGCTGCGTCATCCCGCTCGCCGCATACCCCGCCATCAACGCCTCCTTTTCCTGCGCATCCGCGATCCGCCGCCCCCTCTCGTCGTGCTTGGCAACCTGGAGCGTCTCGACGACAGCGGAGGATTTCATCCCCCGAGATTACAGAGTTTCAGCGCCGCCGACTAGGAGGTCGCCCGTCGGACGGATACTGATAAGAGAATGCTCATGGGTCTTGACGGCGATAGACGCCTTATTGGGGTGTTTCTTATGTTTCTGATATATTTGGCGTTTGTCATCGCATTGGCCGGATTGACCTTTTGGGCTGTTGAGTCGCCGTGGCACAAACTTCGCCGGATTCTAGAGTCCAAAAAGGGACGCTCTGTTCACGCAGTTGGGCTAGGACATGCGCCTTTCAAATTGATTTTGACGGCTTCTGGAATCGGCGGCGTGGCGCTTTTGGCGATATGCCTAATGCGCATTTAGCCCGGCACAATGACAGCTGCATTGAGTTTCGTATTTCGCAGGGCTTGTGTGGTACTGGGGGTCATAGCCAGACGAAGGCGATTTTCTTCCCACCTTTGGAGGGTTCGTAGCCCAAATGCTGGCCCATACAACATTCCCTGGATTGGTTGTGCCGAGCAAAGCATTGATCGGCTCATTGGGTTCCGCCTATCCGGGCCCCCCGATCTCAGAACTCTAGCGGGACCCGCACAACCATGGCGCCCAACGCGTCGCCAGGCTTGAGGGGCCGCGAGGCCGTGCCGGAGTTCCGGCTGTGGCAGTCGACGCAGCTTTCCATCGCCGGGAGGTCCGGGTAAACCGCTGTGAAGTAACGGCGACCGCCCAGCATCTCATTGCCGTGGAAATTCTGGCCGGGATGGCTCGCGATGAATGCAAGACCCTTCTGCTCTAGCTCCGTTTGGGGGCTGTTTCGAGGTCCCAGTGGGGACAGTGCGCGCAGGGCATAGCTGAAATCGGCACCCTGGCTCTGGATCGACTCGCAGGCCTCCCGGAGCGCAACGGACGGGCACGGCCATTCGTTGCCCGGAATGCCGCGGGAACTTGCGTCCGCCGGCTTTTGGGCGAGATAGAGGCGGCACAGCACCTCCCGATCGGCTGCGATGACAAGGTGCAGAGCATCCGCCTGGTCCTGCGGGCTAATGGCTCCGTTGGACGGCGGAGGCAGCGTAGAAGCATCTTTGGCAGGATCCGAATCTGCGCCCTGGGTGGACAGGGCGACGGCAACCAGCAGCGCGATAGAAGAGAATGTGGTCGGCAGCGCGATTCGGATTTGTGGTTTCACGATTTTGTATCGTTGGGAGGAAGGGGAATAAAACAGCCCTGTTTGAAGGCCTTCACTTGCAGAGCGTCAGTCCGGTTGCCGAGATTGTCAAAATGGAGAACGCCCCTGACTCCTTCAATGGGGCGGGTAAGGGGAAATTGGCGTTCGCCCGCGCCTTTTTCGGCGCGGCGCAAGGATTCAATCAGAACCGTTGCCGCGTCGTACGCCGCCGCCGCGGCAAAGTCCGGCATGGTTTCAAATCGCCGCCGAAACCTCGTTTCAAACTCCTCTGCTCGTGCGCGAAAATCCGCATCCGCCCGGAAACCCGTGATCCTTACTCCGTTCGCAGCGGCGCCCGCTGCTGCGAGGAATTCCGGAGAATCAAGCGGACTGGGGCCGGCCAAACAGCCGCCGTAACCCGCGGCCCGCAACGCGGCTGCAACCGTTCCTGCTTGCGAAGGCGGCAGCCAAATGAGCACACCATCCGGAGCGGCCGCGACGATCACGTGAACCTGCGCTTCAATGTCCGTTTTCGGTTCGCTGGCATCTAGGATCTTCTCCAGCTGGGTCGCGGTGGCATGCGCTGCTTTTTCAAGGTCGCGGTGGACCGCGCGGCCAGATCGTCCCGCCGGGACCACCGCCCACCAATGGAGCGGCGCACCGTCCGGCCGCCGCGCCGCAGCGAAAAGGGCCTCGGCTTCCTGGTCGGTGCGCGGAACCACGCGAATGGCCCAGGGAACTCCGGCATCCGTGACCGACGAATCGGAGCAAACGCTTGCGACCGGCACCTGAGTGCGCCCGGAAACCTGGAGAATGAGGTGGTTCGTGGCCCCGTCGGACGGTGAAAGGATCGCATCGACGTGGCGCTCGGAAACCAGAATTACCGCATCGTTGCTGGCGGTCCCCCATTGGCCGTTCTCGCTGCGCACTTCCAGTGTGACGAGGGCCTCGCCGGATTCGTTGGTGTCGGAGACGGCCAGTTGTGCGCCGCGCAGCAGGCTGGTCGCGTCCGGTTCCGATGGAGGAACCACGAGACCCAGCGACACCTGGGGCACACCGGCGCCGCCGGCCAACCGGGCGAGAAGCAGCCAACCGAGCAGGCAGCGCAATCTTACTGCCACGGGCTGAGCGGGCTAGAGGCCCTGAGCGCTTGCGGGCGAGAACTCCGGTTGCAGCTCGAAGACGTGGCGCCCATGATCGATTTGCACCAACCGCACCGGTGCGATGTTGGTGCAGGTGCCGTCGAATCGCATCCAACCTGTGACGCCTTTATAATAGTCCAAGTTGCAAACTTGGTCCCGTATGCGCCAGCGATTTGGGCCTGCGATCTTAATGGCGTGTATCATAATCTGGGCACCGTCGTAGGCATAGGCGGCATAGGAGTCGGGCTCATGGCCCCACCGTTCGCGGAAATGAGCCACGAAATCAACCCAGAGGGAATCCTTCTGCGCCGGATCAAAAAAGGTCGTGATTATGGTGCCTTCCGCCGCATCGCCGGCGATCTCGATGAAGCGATCGCTCATCAGGAGGTCCGTGCCGAAGAACCGGGCCTGAATGCCATTTTGGCGAATCTGCTTGGCGAAATGAGCGATGTCCGTTGGCTCGCCCATAAAGAAAATCGCATCCGGTTGGGACTCTTTGATGGCGTCTAATTGGTAATGAATATCCTCCTTCCCGGGGGTGAAGAGCAGTTCTTGAACCGCCGGGCTGCCCAGACGTCGGGCATAGTTCCGGAATGCGCCGACACTGATACGGGCATAGCGGTCCGCGCCGCGCAGGATGACGATGCGCTTACAACCGAACCGGTGAACGATCACCTCGGCGAGCCGTGCCGCCTCCCGCCGATGATCGGGAATGATGCGACTAAGCCAGGGAATGTTCGTTTCGGTCATGCTCGGTTCCCCGGACGAGGTGTTGACCATGACCACCTCTGTCTTGAGGGTGACGCGCAACGCTACGTGGGCATCGGTTCCATCGATCGTACCCAGGAACCCGAGCACGCCTTGATCGGCGAAATTCACGGCGAGATTACCGGCGCCGCCCCATTGGGCGATTCCCTCACGTTCAATCAGTTCGAAGGGGAGTTGGCCCGGCTGGCGTGCGCGGTTCGCCTCCTCAAATGCTAGAACGATGCCCTCGTGCGTGCTTACGCTGCGTTCCCAATTGGGGCCGTTCCTTGGGGCATCGAGCAGGCCGACCTTCAGGGATTTGAGGTCCGGCGCAGGTGGGTAATCCCTGCCCGGTCCGCGAAAGGGCATACGCGTGACAAAGAAGCGTTCGTAAGGCTCCAGCTTGCCAAACGGCCAGAGCTCCTTCGGGAGCCCGACGTAGTACGGATACTGCTCATCCGGGGTGCCGTAGATGAAACGGGAGTCATCCGCCGGGGCGGACGACGGCGATTGGGCTTGCACGGGCGTCGCAAGCGGGGCGGCGGCGGCAAGGGCGACCAGACACAAAGCGAAGATTTTCATGAGGGTTTCCTCCAAGGAAAATGAGATTAGGGATTCGACGCTACGGTCGGGGAAGGGGTCGGCTCGGCGAAGATGCCGTGGCTTAGGCCGTTTGAGGTGGCAAACCAGGCCTCGTGGTCGTCGGCCCAGATGGCCATTACAAAGCCGTTCGAAAGCGCGGTAGTCATGGTGCGGGTTTCGGGTGCCTTTCCGTTCAGGTAGGTCTTGGCGAAGCCTTGGCCTTTCTCATCGACGGTATAATTGACCCAGTTGGTTCCGTCGGTCTCGGATACGCCGCGGTCGGTGGCGACCCAGGCAACGCGGCCATGGGCATACACGGTGTTTACGAATTTTGAGACCAGGGGCGTCTTGTCCTGGACCCACGTTTGCCACGTTGCCTCCTTCGTGTCATAGCGGGCGAGCCCGAAGTAGGTGCTCTGCCAGACGATGCCGGCATCGTACGCGACCCAGGAGGTGATGTCGGAGATGGGTCCGCTGTTGCACGCCACCTGGAGCTGAGTGTCACTGTCGGGGTCGCGAAAGGCTTTGAAAAGGCCGGTTTTTGGGTCGAATTCCACAACGCCGCCTGCCCAGACCCCGATGTAGATGACCTTTTCAGCCGGGGCGACGGCATAGATCCAGGGCTCTTCAAAATCCGCGTTGGTCTGGTCGTACATGGTCCAGGTCTTGGTCTTGATGCGGTAAATTCCGGCTCCGGCGGGGGTTGCAGCCCAGACGGCGCCGTCGATAACGGTCACAGCGAAGACCACATTGTTGGGCAGGCCGCTGTTGGTCTGCGTGAAATTCGTGAACTTTCCCCCGCTAAAGCGGTTCAGTCCCTGCATGGTCGCAACCCAAAGGTCACCGGTAGCGGGATCCTCCGCCATGCCCAGAACCACTTGGTGGCTTAGTCCGTCCTCCGGTCCAAAGCGGCGGAACTTGCCGTCGGGTTGGCGCACACACAGCCCGTTGTTGGTGCCGAGCCATACCTTGCCATCTCTGGTCTTTAGGACAAAATGAATCTTGTGCGACGGGATGCCGTCCTTTTCGCCAAAGTTCTCGAACCGCGTCACGAGGGGGAGTGGGAAGGCCGCCTTTTCTTCATGCGGCGCCGTCTGAGCGGATGCCCCGGCCGCCGGGAGCAACGAGAGAACAAGTATGGTTCGCGCGATAGCGCGGACCGACAGAGTAGGTTGGGGTTTCATGGTAGGCGCTTAGATGGTTTTGAGATACTCGACCAGGTCGTTAAGTTGCTGCTTGGACCAGTAGCTGCTGACGCCGTGCAAATCGTCCTTTTGGTAGACGGTCCAAATTTCTTCCAACGTCTTCGCCCGGCCGTCGTGAAGGTAGGGGGCCATGGCGCCAACCCCAATCAGGTGCGGGGTGTCGAACACTCCCGATGTATCTTGGGCTCCTTGCGTGCCCACCGAGGTGAGCAGCCGGTCCGTGAACAGTGGCGGACGGTGGCAGGTCTGGCACTGGCGTCCCACGGGAATCGGAGTGCCGTCGGTGCGCTGAGTCGCGAAGAAGAGCTTGCGGCCGCGCTCCTCTGCAGGGGTGAGCGGCTGGCCCACCCGGCTCCACGGGATTGTACGCGTAGGCGGGAGATGTTTGATGAACGTCGCCAGTTCGTCCAGTTGGGGCTGAGGGATCTCGTCGGTCCGCATCAGCACCCGCGCAAACCGCGGGCCATCCTGGTACTGCAACGTTGGGTTCTTCCCGTTCCATTTGAACGGTTCCGTGCCGGCTACGCCGCACAGGCTGCGATTGGCCAGCAGGTTATCGCCAACGCCGGCACCATCGAAATCATAGGAGAGCCCGTCCACATGGCCGTCAGGGTGGCACGAGCGGCAGGAAAATTGCCCCTGAAACGTGTAACGGGCGCGCGTGAAGACCCGCTCGCCCAGGCGGATGGGGTCGGCGAGGCCGCCGTCGCCCAGCACGATCCTGCCAACCGGCTTGAGGCTGGCCGTGTCCACAACGAGCACCCGGTCGTCAAGGCGTTCAGCGACGAACAAGCGGCTTCCGTCCGGGGAAAGCGCTAGATGCTGCGGGTTGCATCCGGTCGGTATCCGGGCGGAGACATACTGGTAGGACAGCGCCATGTTCTCGATGGCATCGCTCCGCTCCGCTTCGCCGGCGTGGGCCAACCACGCGCCCAACCGGTCGAGGTCGAGGACCGTCACCACGTCGGCACCCCCGGAAGCCACGTAGGCTCGCTTGCCGTCGGGGCTTGCGACGATGCCCGAGGGATCGGAGAAATAGGCGTTCGCCTCATCCAGCGGAACCTGCGTCACCTCGCCATCCCTCTTGGAGATCGCCACGCCGGTGGACATGACCCACCCATCCTTCACTTGTGTTATCGGGACCAGGTTGCGCACCCGGACCATCGAATTCAGAACCCATCCCCGAGCTGGCACCTCGGCAACGCCCTCTGCCAAGTGCGCCGAATGAAGCTCCACCCGATTGAGGACATGTCCATTGGACGGGTCGAGGACCGTCAGCTCGGAGGCAGGTTGACTGAGGACCTGGTCGTGGATCGCCATTCGGTTGGCGATATAAACGCGGCCGCCGTCTGCGGACACCGCAACAGCATACGGTTCACGACCCCCCGCCGATCGAGTTAACTCAAGCAGCGGCGAGACCGAGAGCACTGAGATGTCGTTGCTGCCGGAGTTGGGGACGATCAACCGCTCCCCGGCCGGAGTCAGGCAATACGCGACGTCAGTCGGACGAATACCTACTGATATGGCAGCCAGTTCCTTGAGGTCGCGCGTGTCGATTACCGCGACCCTGTCCTGGTTCCGGCACGCCACAAACAGGCGTCTGCCCGTCGCATCCAGCGCCAAGCCGAATGGTCCGCCCGGGACCTTCACACGGCGCGTTACGGAGAGCGAAGCCACGTCGGCCTCGGCGACCTCGTCCCTGTCATTCAAGGCGATGAACAACGTCTTCCCGTCCGGGGAAACCGCCATCCCGTCGGGTGCGTCATGGTGGGGACGGGGTTTCGCCCACGGCAACGTGTCCAACCCGCGTTGGTGACAATGGACGCAGGAGACCATACCGAGATTGGGCAAGCCTGACCTCAGGCGTTCATGGTAGCGCAAGCCGGAGAATCCGCCCACTGTGGCCCCGGCGCCTGCCAGAGCCAGTGACGATGCGACCAGAATGATTCGCTCCAGCTTCATGGGGTGGTTGCGTGGGGGACGGTAGTCGGGCCGTTGAGCGTCAGATGCGCCGGCCCGTGCATCGTTGCCAGCGGGCGGATGTTTCGAGGCGCATGGTTGCGCTGTTCGTGGCAGCCGATGCACGCCCGATTCTCCCCGGGCCGGAGCCAGAGAAGCGCAGGCTGGTGCCGGAGCACATGTCCTTGGGCGTCCAGGGTGTCGAGTCCCAGGGGAACGTCTGCGGGTAGCTGCACGATCACGGAACCGTCGGAATCAACCGGCACCGTTCCGAGGGTGCGCCGCACTCCTGAACCCACCGATGCAAAAACACGCAGCTCAGCGGCAGGAGCCGGGTTCCCGTCGGCGGCGGGTTCGCTGCCGTCATTGACGTTTAGGCACAGTAGGGTGCCGTAGGGAGCTCCCGGCATGACAGCGGACGTGTGCCCGTTAGGTTCGGCCCTCGCCGCGACAGGAGTGGCTTCGATGCTGTTCCATTGCGGATCGTCAAAGATCGGAGCACCGATCGCCGCGGCATCGGCTCCGACCCGGAAAACCTTGGCATTGCGCATCATCGAACGCCCGCCCCCGGCGCTCGTTTCGATGCAGGCCAGGACGTCCTCCCCCGACATCGGCTCCACCGAGCGGCAGCCGGCGCCATGGAAGGCGAACAGGCTGCTTCGGGTGGCGAAGGGAGCGGACGATCTCACGAACTCCGCCCAGCCCACGGTTCCCGGTCCTTCCGATCGTGAGGCGAGGAATGCGATCCGGCCGTCGCCCAGCTCGCGCGGGCGCCGGACAATGTCCTCCCCGCCATCCACGCAGGCGTAAGCGGTGACCTCAGTGCCGTCGTTGTTGATCGTGAAAAGGGACAAATGCCTTGGTGAGCGGCCGTCGCCACGAGCCCCCGACGTCACGAAGAGGACCCGTCCATCGCGCAAGACAGTTGAGTCGACAGCACTTTCTGTCCCGAATGTGAGCCGGCTGGGTTCATGGCCCGGCATTTGCCCATAGAGAGCGGCCGGCTCTGATGGGGTCGACAAGCGGCCGGCCTTCGGAACAGGCGAGCTGAATACCAGCTCTCCGTGGGCTGCGATTGAGGGATCCATCGCGCCGCCGGGCATCCGGGTCACGAGCTCGGGTTGACCTCCGCCCACATTGACCCTGTAGATTTGCCAGGCTGCTTCGTCCGTACCCTTGCCGGCGAAATAGACCCAGCGGCCATCCCAGGAAACACAGGGATCACCCGCGGCGACCAGTCCGTGGGAGAGCTCACGAACCGTGTCCGCGCGAAACGGAGGGACCAACAAAACCACCCGGCTTCCCGGCGGATACCTGACATCAAGCACCGTCGCGGATGGCGGGGGCGGGATGCCAACGGGTGTTTGCGTTAGCACCAGGGAGCCTTCAGGCGCATCCGGGTGGCAGCCCGCCAGTAGAAGTGCCGCCGCCCCAAGGAGTATGCACGTGTGCGAGCTCACCGGGGCAGGGGTTCGGTCATCTTAAGGATCTGATCGACAGGGACATCAGCCATCGTTTGGACCGTGCCGCTGGGCCACTTGATTTGGATCCGTTGCACGACCGACGCGTTGCCGAGCCCGAAATGGACTCGCGGATCCCCTTGGCTCAGGAAGGCGGAGGGGCAGCGGCATTCCTGAATGTAGGTCTTCCCCCCCGCCGTCAGCTCTATCCACGAGCCCCATCCGGCCGGGTTGCTCTTAGTTCCGCGGAGCGACAGCGTGATCCAGTGGTTGCCTGAGCGGTCGCGGTTGTGGAGAAGGACGGGCCGATCCCCCATCAGGCCCACCAGCAAGTCCATCCGCCCGTCGTTGTCATAATCCAAGACAACGCTTGGTCGCGCCCGGACCGGCGTTCGGAAATAGGCTCCGCCCTTGTCCACGGCATTGTGGAAGTTGCCTTGGCCATCGTTCTCCAGCAGCAGGCTTTGCCAGCCCACCATCCGGAAGGGATCTCCGTTTGCGATGAAGGCGTCCAGCTTCCCGGCGTTGTCGAAATCGATGAAGTTGGTTCCCCAACCGACATATTGCGCCGTCAACGTGCCGATTCCAGAGGCCATCATCCGATCAATGCAATCGCCCTGAGCCGAGCCCACATACAGTGAGCCATATCCCAGGCGCGAGACCAGGATGTCGGGGATTCCATCGCCGGTGCAGTCGCCGATTGCGGCGGTCATCGAGCCTGCGGCCTCGCCCAGGGCGTTGAACGCAATGCCCCGCGTTAAGGCTTCGTCGTGAAAATGCCCGTGGCCGTCGTTGATGAGCAGCATATTTGGGGTCGCATCGTTGCAGATATAGAGGTCCTCATGGCCGTCCCGGTTGTAGTCCAACGCATGCACGGACATGGTCCGATGGGGAGGGAGGGCCCAGATGCCAGCCGACTCGCTGGCGTTGGTGAAGGTGCCGTCGCCGTTGTTGATATAGAGCACATCCCGCTCCGGTTGGTAGGATAGAGGACCGGGATAGCTGGTTGGGGTGTAGTAGAGATGGTAGTCCGGGTTGAATTTGAGGTAGTTGCCCACGTACAAATCCAGCCGGCCGCTGTTATTTACATCCAGCCACGTGGCGCCGATCCCCGTTCCTCCCACGTTGCCCACCCCGGCCTTGTCGGTCACGTCGGTGAACGTGCCGTCGCCGTTATTATGGTAGAGTATGCTCTTGCCGATGCCGACGACATAGAGGTCCGTAAATCCATCCCCGTCATAATCGGCCGCGGCGACAGCCACGGCATAGCCCGCGCCGCCGAGCCCGGCCTTCTCTGTCACGTCCGTGAACGTCCCGTCGCGGTTGTTGTGATAGAGGCGGCAGGGCTGGCGCTCGGTCCCCGGCTTCTCGTGGGTCACCCCAGCGAGCGGGCCGGGATTGGCGATGAAGATGTCCATGTAGCCGTCGTTGTCGTAATCGAGGACCGCGAAGCCCGAACCATTGGACTCGATGATGTTGGCAATGCGGTCGTCACAAAACTGTTGGACGAAATCGATCCGCGCCTTGGCGGTCACATCCTCGAATAAATCATTGGGGCCGGCGGGGATCGGGGGAGTAACCGAGAAGGAGGGCGGCCGCGCAGCTTCAACCGCCGGTTCGTACGACTTCGGCTTGCACCCCGCCAGTGTCAGCGCGAGCAGCAGCAGCGCGGGGCCTCCGTAGGCTTTAAATCCGGTATTCCGTTTGGTTTTTTTCATACGCGCAAAAAAGCGGTGCAGCGGCATTGGGCAACAAGGCGGCCCCGTGCACGTCAGATGATCTGATAGCCCCCAGTAGCGAAGCTGATACCTCGGCCCCGGAGAAGTCCTTCGCTGCGTATTCCGCCCTTTTTGAAACCGACACTCGGTCAGCCATGCAGGACATTGGGGGTGTCCCTCATTAAACCATTGAAAATTAAACTAACAGGTAAGTGTGGCGGAGTGACCAAACCCCGGGGTGAACGGCGTGGCGGTGGCAGCCGGAAACACCTGTGGCGCACGGGCGCCCCCGCTCAGTTCTCCGGCGCGACCAGCTTGAGGGTTTTGGGAATCCCGCCGACAAAGTCTGGACTCATCGTTGTCGCGCCAGATGGCCACAGAACGCGAACGCGCCTGAGCGGATTGCGATCTGTGAAGCCGAAGAATTGGGCCGCTGTCGACTGGCTGTAATAGCCCGAACCCGCGCATACTTCGCCAGCTTGAGTCGTCCCGTCGGAATACTCCGCCGTGACGCGCGCCCCCACGGCCTGTCGGTTGCCCGCCGGCCCCTGCAAATCAACCCGAAGGGAATGCCGTCCGGGGACGCCGCGATTGCGGAAGGCCAGGGTCGCTTCCGCACTGCGCGAGACGAGGAAGCCGGGCCAACCGTCATCGCCCAGGTCCACGACCGCCAGGGCCTTCGCATCGCCGGGCACCACAAGCCCGCTCTCGGGCGGCTCCTCCGGCTTGAAATGGCCGAGGCCGTCCCCGCGGAGCAATTGGCTCAGGCCTCCGTCAAACCTGCCGATCGCGGGCGCGGGCGCATAGGAGTTCTGCACGGCGTAGATTCCTGCATGGCCGTCGCCATCAAAGTCGCCGGCAACGATGCCATCGGCCGGGGCTGCCTGCGCGATAAGCGGCCAGGGCTCGAACCGGTACCTCCCGTCGGGCTGGCTCAGGAAAACGCCGCTTCGCAGCTCGGTGGCGGCGAGCCGGGTCGCTGAGGCCAGGCGCTCCTCGCCCAGGATTTCCTGGAGGGTCGCCTTGGCATAGTCGTTGTTCCAGCGGAAACGCCGGAACACGGAGGGGATCGCTGCACCGAGGTCGGTGCGGCTGCGCCTAGGGTAGAGCCGGCCGTCCACGGTGAAAGCCTCGACAATCTCGCTCGAGCCCCGGCCCGAGAAGTCGCCGTAGAAAAGGAGCGCAGGATTGTCGGGATCGGCATGATAGGGGGTGTTCAACCCGATGTTGCCCACGGCGAAGTCGGGCCGACCGTCGCCGTTGAAGTCGGCAGTAGCGATCGAGCGCCACCAGCCGGTTCCCGCTGATGCGAAGCCGGCCTTCTCCGTCCAGTCTTCGAACTTCTTCCCGGCTTCGTTGTGGAAGTACTTCACCTGCCCCCACTCGAGGGTCAGCATCAGGTCCGGCCACCCATCGCCGTCGACGTCGCACCAGAGGGCCGAGGTGACCATGCCGACTTTGCGAAGCATGGGCGCCACCGAGTCGGTCACATCCACAAACCGGCCGCCGCGGTTTACAAGGAGCGCGCTCTGCGGGGCGGACGGGTAGAGCCCGGGCTGCACCCGGCCGCCTATGAAGACTCCGAGGCGCCCCGAATGTTCGAAGTCGGCGGCGCAGGCGGCGCCTGCGCTGATCGGTAGCACGGGCAGCGTTCCCTCGGGCGCGGCCCGGAAGTGCCCGCGCCCGTCGTTCAGGTAGAGGCGCGGCTGGTAATCGGCCGCGCCGGCCGGCTGGCTCGTTCCACCCGCCGTCACGAGGAGGTCCAGGTGCCCGCCGCCGGTTGAATCAAAGAGGAGGAGCGGGCCGTCGTCGACGCCGGGAGGCTCCGCCAAGGCGGGTGACGCCTCGGGTGACCAGCTGCGGCCGCCGCGGGGCAGGAGCACGCGCAGGGGTTCCCGCGTCGTCCCGCCGATGCACACGCCGTCCCGACCGCTGCCGTCGATGTCGCCCACGGCAATCGAGGGTCCGCGGCGGTTGAGCCGGGCCGGGAGCAGCCGTTGGTCGAGGAATTCGTCATAGGAGTCCTCCGCTGCGGTCCATGAAAGATTGCAGTCGCGGCTTGCCTCGACGAACTGGGCCCTTCGCTGCTCGGGAGCGGGTGGGGGTGGCGGCGGCGCCGAGGGCTCAGTGACAATGAACCGGCGGTCCGCGGGGAGGTTCTCGAAGATTTGCACCGCTCCGCTCGGCCAGGACACCGTCAGGCGCAGGACCTCCGAATCGTTCCCGAGACCGAAATGCGCGATCGGCTCGCTGCTCGACATGAATCCCCGCCCGAGCGTAACCGTCCGCGCCTGGATCCCCGACGCGCTCTCGAGCGTCACCTTCGACCCGATGCCGAATCGGTTGGAATGGGTTCCGCGCAGCGCCACCACGATCCGATGGCCGCTGTCACCGTTGTTGCGAAGAAGGGTGATGCCGCCGTCATAGTTGGTATAGACGAGGTCGATGTTGCCGTCCCCGAAGAGATCGCCGGAGGCGGCCCCGAAGCTCACCCCTTTCTGATCGAGGCCCCAGGCATGCGAGACGTTCTCGAAACGCAGGCCTCCCAGATTGCGGAAGGCATGGTGGATCTCCGCGAACACCGGGCTGTTGCGGACGATCTGCCTCCCAGCGGCCTCGCTTTCAGACTTCGCCCTTCGCTCGATCAGGTCCTGGTTGTGGATTTCGCGGAACATCCCGTTAGTGACAAAGAGGTCGAGGCGCCCGTCGTTGTCGAAGTCCTCCCAAAGCGGGACCC
>Ga0302157_10004512_pt1 | contig 15119 bp, 9 predicted proteins | sample I_Bog_N3_3_FD_193502 | JGI IMG/M metagenome (GOLD analysis project Ga0302157, IMG submission 193502) | Peat permafrost microbial communities from Stordalen Mire near Abisko, Sweden - I_Bog_N3_3 | ecosystem: Environmental > Terrestrial > Soil > Wetlands > Peat | place: Sweden: Abisko, Stordalen...
ATCGCGTGATCGATGCGCAGCAGGCCAGCGTGACGCATGTTCGCGCCGTAGAGCGCGGCGAGCCCGCGCCAGCCGTCGCGCGCGCCCGCGATCGGGTCGGGCGGCGGCAGATGCCAGTTCTGCCCCTGCGCGGAGAACGGATCGGGCGGCGCGCCGACGCTGGCCCCGATCGCGAGTTCGTCCGCGCGGGACCAGCTCTCGGCGCCGTCGGGCGCGGAGCCGACCGCCAGATCGCGATAGAGCCCGATGTCGAGGCCGGCCGCTTTCGCGCCCGCCGCAGCGCGGGCGAGCTGCCGGTCGGCGAGCCATTGGCAGAACAGCGCGAATTGCACGTCGTAGGATTTCTCCTCGGCCTTGGCGGCGAGCGCGGCGGCGTCGGCGCGGCGCAGTCCCTCGGGCCAACTCCGCCAGTCCTCGCCGCCGCGCTCGCGCGAAACCGCGTCGAAAATAGCGAAGCGGCGCAAGCCTTCGCCGCCCTCGGCGAGAAACGCGGAATATTCGGCGAAGACGGGTTCCCCGGGCCGGGCGGCGCGCGCGCGTTGGAACGCGGCGAAACGGGCTTGCAGCACGACGCGTTTCAGCGACCAGACCGCTTCGTAATCGACCGTGGAGAGCGCCGCCGCCGCCGAGATCGCGGCCGAGCGGCCGGCGAGCGCGGCCCGCCATTCGTCGTCGACCGGCAGGCCGTCGTCGGCGAGCACGTCGATCAGCAGTGGATCGAGAAAGCGCCGATCCGAGGGATGATAGGGGCTCGCGCGGCCGCGATCGTTGGGAAACAGCGCGTGCATCGGGCTGACCCCGAAATAGGCCGCGCCCTTCGAACCCGCGGCGGCGGCGCCGAGACCGAGCGCGGTGAAATCGCCGATGCCTTGATCATTCTCTCCGCGGCGCAGCGCATAGAGTTGCGCCGAGACGCCGAAGCGCTTTCGCCATGAACCTTTCGCGCCATAGGCCTCGGGCGGCGCGATGGTCAGCCGACACGCGACATTGTCGACCTCGAGCCGATGCCGCCCCATCGGCAGCGGCGGCAGGTCGAAGTAGCGTTCGACGATTTCGCGCCCGTCGGCGAGCTGGCGATTGGCGCCGTGTTCGGCCGGTGCGCCGCCTTCGAGCGTCCGCCCGTCTTCCAGGGTGATGCGAAACTCGACCGAACGCCACGCCTCGGAGGACGCCGAGCGGAACGGCGCCTTCATCGCGCCGTCGAGTGGAATCGTCAGCGAATAGGGCAGCGCGCGCGCGCCGGTCTCCTCGATCAGGCGGGCGAGCGAATCGCGCGCCTGCGCTTGCGAGCGCGCGGGCAGGCCGAAGCCTTCGAGCAGCGCGAGCTTCGTGCTGGCCGCGACGGAGGTGTGGTTGCCGACGACGTCCCACCATTCCGGGGCGATTCCGGCGGCGGCGGCCAGCGTGTCGATTTCGCCGGCGTTCGCCGCTCGCGCGCCGGGCCCTTCGCGCGGCGCGTCGGCTTCAGCGAGGATCAGCGTCGCGCGCGCGGGCAGGGGAATGCGATCGGCGACATCGATCGGGCGGTCGAGGATCGAATCATCGCTGGTGTCGATCAGCACCCGCCACGTCTTGCCCTCGCGCAAGTCCGGCAGGCGCAAGGACGCCGCCGCGTTCGCGCGGTTGAAGGCGACGACGACGCGGTCGACTCCGCCCGAGGCGGGCGCCGCCAGCACGGCGACCAGCACGTCGCCGTAGGGCGCCGCCCAGTGGGCGCCGTCTTGGAGCGGCGTCTCGCCGTCACGCCATTCGACGTCGGGAAGGCCGGAGGCATCGAAGGGCTGACCGGTCAACCACGCCGCGCGCGACAAAGAGGGATGCGCGCGTCGCGCCGCGGCGAGGCGGCCGACGAAAGCGGCGAGCGACGCATCCGCGTGAGCCCAGTCGATCCAGGAGATCGCGTTGTCTTGCGCATAGGCGTTGTTGTTGCCGCCCTGGCTCTGGCCGGTCTCGGAGCCCATCGCCAGCATTGGCGCGCCGCGGGCCACGAACAGCGTCGCCAGCAGGTTGCGCATATCGCGCGCGCGCATCGCGTTGATGCGCGGATCGTCGCTCGGGCCTTCGACGCCGTGGTTCCAGGAATAGTTCTCGTTGGTCCCGTCGCGATTCTGTTCGCCGTTCGCTTCGTTGTGCTTGTGTTCGTAGGAGACGAGATCGGCGAGCGTGAAGCCGTCATGGGCGGTGATGAAATTGACGCTCTTGGTCGGCGCGGCGGCGTGCGGAAACAGATCGCGCGAGCCCGCGAGCCGTGTGGCGAGATCGCCGCGGATTTCGCCGTCGCCGCGCCAGAAGCGTCGCGCGGTGTCGCGATAACGATCGTTCCATTCGCCCCAGCCTTCGGGAAAGGAGCCGACCTGATAGCCGCCAGGGCCGATGTCCCAGGGTTCGGCGATCAGCTTGGCCTTGGAGACGACGGGGTCGGCCGCCATCGCGGCGAACAGCGGCGCGTGAGGATCGAAGCCCCATTCGCGGCGGCCGATCGCTGTCGCCAGATCGAAGCGGAAGCCGTCGATGCCGCCGCGCGTCATCCATTGGCGTAGCGCGGCGAGCGCCATGTCGACGTTGACGGGACGGTCGAGCGCGACGCAATTGCCGCAACCCATGTCGTTGATGTAGCGCGACAGGTCGTCCGGGATGAGGCGGAAGTAGCTGGCGTTGTCCAACCCGCGGAACGACAGCGACGGCCCGAATTCGTCGCTCTCGCCGTTGTGGTTGAGCACGACGTCGAGGATCGCCTCCATGCCCGCTTCGTGCAGCGCGTCGGTCGCGGCGCGCACCTCGCGCCAGCCGTCGGGCGCGAGACGCGGATCGGGCGCGCCGAGCACGACCGGATTGTAGCCCCAGGCGTTGGTGAGCCCGAGCGCCGGCAGATGCCGTTCGTCGACGAAGGCGTCGGCGGGCATGATCTCGACGCTGGTGACGCCCAGCGCCTTCAGATGCGCGATCATCACGGGCTCGGCGAGCCCGGCGAAACGGCCGCGCTCGGCCTCGGGAATATCGGCGCGAAGCCGGGTGAAGCCGCGCAAATTCAGTTCGTAGATGATTGTCTGGTCCCAGGGGATGCGCGCGCGTCCGGGTTCCTCGGTCGGGCGCGCCATCGCGATCGCCTTGGGCGCGACCGGCCCGCTGTCGACGCCGCGCTCGAATATCGAGGGATGCAGCGTGAACGGGCGATCGAACGCTGCGGCATAGGGGTCGGCGAGCAGCTTCGAGGAATCGAAGCGATGGCCTTTTCCTGGATCGAACGGACCCTCGACGCGAAAGCCATAGCGCGCGCCTTCGCCCATGCCTTCGATGAATCCGCGATGGGCGCCGGCGCCGTCCGGCGTCAGCTTGGTTCGGGAAATCTCGTGCTCGCCCGCGGCGTCGTACAAACAAATATACGCGGCGTCCGCGTGCGCGGAAAAAACGCCGACCTCGGCACCCGTCGGCCCGAGGTGGACGCCGAGCGGTTTCGGTTCATCCGAACTCATCAAGCGTCCCTCGCGGCGAGTCCGCGGTAGAGGGCGGCGTAGCGCTTGGCGGGGGCTCGCCACGAGACGTCCGCGCGCATGCCGTTGAGCCGCAATCGCCGCATCATCGGCGCGTCGGCGAACAGCGCGAACGCCCGCGCGAGCGCGTGGTCGAGTTCGGGAAGCGTCGTCGGCGAGAACTGGACGCCGGTGGCGACGCCGGCCGTGAGCGCGGCCTCGTTGGCGTCGACGATGGTGTCGGCGAGACCGCCGACGCGCGACACGATCGGCGTCGCGCCATAGCGCAGCGCGCAGAGTTGCGTCAGGCCGCAGGGCTCGAAGCGAGAGGGCACGACGAGGAAGTCGGAGCCCGCCTGGACGAGATGGGCGAGCCCCTCGTCATAGGCGAAGACGCAGCCGACGGAGCCGGGATGTTCGAGCATCGCTTCAGCGAAGCCCTTCTCGAGGACCGCCTCGCCGGAGCCGAGGACCGCGACCTGGCCGCCCTCGGCGACGATGCGGGGCAAGGCTTCCAGCAGCAGATCGAGGCCCTTCTGGCTCGACAATCGCGAGACGACGCCGAACAAGGGCGAATCCGGCGCGGGCGTCAGGCCCATGCGCTGCCGCAAGGCCGCGCTATTCGCCGATCGCTGTTCGATGCGCAGCGCGCTGTAGTTCTGCGCCAGCGCCGGGTCGGTGTCGGGGTTCCAGACTTCGTCGTCGATGCCGTTGACGATGCCCTCGACGACCGAGGCGCGGTTCACCAGCAGACCTTCGAGCGCCATGCCGAACTCGGGCGTCATGATCTCGCGCGCGTAAGTCGGCGACACCGTGGTGACGCGATCGGCGAACTGGATGCCCGCTTTCAGAAACCCGATGCCGCCGAAATATTCGACGCCGTCGATCGTCAGCGCGCTCGCGGGCAGCCCGAGCGAGGTCAGCAAGGACGCGGGGAAATGCCCCTGGAACGCGAGATTGTGAATCGTGAGGATCGAGCCCGGACGACGGCCGCCGTCGTAATGCAGAAACGCGGGCGCGAGCGCGGCTTGCCAGTCGTGGCCATGCAGAACGTCGGCTTCGTAGCCGGGCAAGGCGCCCTTGGCGATGTCGGCGCCGATGCGCGCCAGCGCCGCGAAGCGCACGGCGTTGTCGGGCCAGGGGAGGCCGTCGGGGCTGAGATAGGGGTTGCCCGGCCGACCATAGAGATGCGGCGCGTCGAGCACGAAGAGATCGAGCCCGCTCGCGTTCGCGGACAGTAGGCGGGCGAAACCGCCGAACAATTCGGAATAGTCACGTGCGGTCTCGACGTTCTCGAGCTTGGCCAACACGGCGGGATAGCCGGGTATCAGCGTGCGCATGTCGACGCCTTCGCGCTTCAACGCGCCCGGCAGCGCTCCCGCGACGTCGGCGAGCCCTCCGGTCTTGATGAGCGGAAAGGCCTCCGACGCGACCGAGAGAACGCGCATCGTCAGAGACCGAGCTTGTCGAGCATCGGCTTCGTGATCAGCGTGACGCCGTTCTCGGTGCGGCGGAATCTCTTGGCGTCGAGCACGGGGTCCTCGCCCACCACCAATCCGTCGGGGATCGTCACCTCCGCATCGACGACGACCTTGCTCAGGCGGACATTCCTGCCGATGCGGACATAGGGCAGCAGCACCGCCTCGTGGATGCGCGAGAACGAATGGATGCGGCCGCCGGTGAAGATCAGCGAACGCGAGATCGAAGAGCCGGAAACGATGCAACCGCCCGAGATCAGCGAGGACACGGCGGAGCCTCGGCGGCCATCGACGTCATGCACGAATTTTCCGGGCGGCGTGATCTCGCCATAGGTCCAAATCGGCCAAGCGCGGTCGTAGAGGTCGAGGTCGGGCACGATGTCGGTCAGGTCTACATTGGCGGCCCAGTAGGCGTCGACCGTGCCGACGTCGCGCCAGTAGATCGCCGATTCCTCGCTGGATACGACGCAGGAGCGCTCGAAATGATGCGCGACCGCTTTGCCCTTGGCGACGATGTAGGGGATCATGTCCTTGCCGAAATCGTGGCTCGAATTCGGGTCGGCGGCGTCGCGCTTCAATTCCTCGATCAGGAATTTGGTGTCGAAGACATAGATGCCCATGCTGCACAGCGCTACATCGGGCTTGCCCGGCATCGGCGGCGGCTCCTTCGGCTTCTCCAGGAACGAGAGAATGCGGTCGTGCTCGTCGACATGCATCACGCCGAAGCCGGTGGCCTCCTCCAGCGAGGCCTCGAGACATCCCACCGTCACGTCGGCGCCGGACTCGACGTGCTGTTGCAGCATCTTTTCGTAGTCCATCTTATAAATATGGTCACCCGCGAGGATGACCATGAACTGCGGCGCATAGCTCTCGATGATGTCGATGTTCTGATAGACCGCATCGGCCGTGCCCAGATACCACATGGTCTCGGAGACGCGCTGCGAGGCCGGCAAAATGTCGAAACTCTCGTTTCGCTCCGGGCGGAAGAAGTTCCAGCCGCGTTGCAGATGCCGGATCAGGCTGTGCGCCTTGTATTGCGTCGCCACCGCGATGCGCCGGATGCCGGAGTTCAGCGCGTTCGACAGCGCGAAGTCGATGATGCGCGACTTGCCGCCGAAATAGACGGCGGGCTTGGCGCGCCGATCGGTCAATTCCATCAACCGGCTGCCGCGCCCGCCCGCCAGCACATAGGCCATGGCGTGCCGCGCGAAGGGCGCCGTGGGCGCGGCGTCTTTAGGCGATTTCTGCGAACACATGCACGCTTCCTCCGATTAACACGCGCGCCTCTCGACGGGGCGCTTTAGGTCGCCACGGGATCGAATTCCAGGAACAACGTCGCCAGGGGCGGCAACGTCAACGCGGCTGACGACGAAAACCCGTGCATCGGCCGCCGCTCGGCGTTGATCGCGCCGAAATTGCCGACATTGGAGCCCCCGTAGACGCCAGCGTCGGTGTTGAGCCTTTCGCGCCAGCGCCCGGGCGTGGGCAGGCCGACCCGATATTCGCGCCGGATCTCCGGCGTGAAATTGCAGACGATCGCGATCGGCTTGTCGGCCGGAGCCCCCATGCGCAGGAACGCGAACACCGATTGCGCGTCGTCGTTGACGACGATCCAGCGAAACCCTTCGGCCTCGCAATCGCGCGCATGCAACGAGGGTTCCGATCGATAGAGCGCGTTGAGGTCACGAACCAATTTTTGCAGGCCTTGATGCGGGGTGTGATCCAACAACCACCAAGGCAGCGAATCGTTGCAGTTCCACTCGCTGGTCTGGCCGAACTCCTGGCCCATGAACAAGAGCTTCTTGCCAGGATGCGCCCACATGAAGGCGTAATAGGCGCGCGCGTTGGCGAAGCGCTGCCACTCGTCGCCGGGCATCTTGCTCACCACCGAGCGCTTGCCGTGCACCACTTCGTCATGAGAGATCGGCAACACGAAATTCTCGGTGAAGGCGTAGAGCAGCCCGAACGTCATCTTGTCGTGACTCCAGCGCCGATAGACCGGATCCTTCTCCATGTAATCGAGCGTGTCGTGCATCCAGCCCATGTTCCACTTGAAGCCGAAGCCGAGTCCGCCGAGGCTGGTCGGCCGCGAAACGCCGGGAAACGCCGTCGATTCCTCGGCGATCATCACCGCGCCGGGGAACTCGCCATACACCGCTTCGTTCGACCGTTTGATGAAGGCGATCGCGTCGCGGTTCTCGTTGCCGCCATCCGCGTTCGGCAGCCATTCGCCGGCTTTGCGCGAATAATCGAGATAGAGCATCGAGGCGACCGCATCGACGCGCAGCCCGTCGATATGATAGCGATCGACCCAATAGAGCGCGCTGGCCAGCAGGAAATTGGCGACTTCCTTGCGACCGAAATCGTAGATCGCGGTGTTCCAGTCGGGATGGAACCCCTTGCGAGGATCGGCGTGCTCATAAAGCGGCGCGCCGTCGAAATTGGCCAGACCATGCGCGTCGACCGGGAAATGCGCGGGCACCCAATCCAGCAGGACCGCCAGCCCCGCCGCGTGGGCGCGATCGACGAAGCGCGCGAATTGCTCGGGCGTACCGAATCGGCTCGTCGGCGCGAACAGGCCGATCGGTTGATAGCCCCAGGAATCGTCGAGCGGATGCTCGCTGACCGGCATCAGTTGCAGATGCGTGAAGCCCATGTCCACGGCGTAGGGGATCAATTGCTCGGCGAATTCTTCGTAGGTGAGAAACCGTCCGCCCTCGCCGCGCTTCCAGGAGCCCAGATGCACCTCGAGAATCGCCATCGGCTTGCGCCGCGCCTCGTCGCGCTTGCGATCCTCGAGATATTGCGCGTCGCTCCAGACGAAATCGGTGGTCTCGGCGACGACGGAGGCGGTGGAGGGGCGGAGTTCCGCCTCGAAGCCGTAGGGGTCGGCCTTCAAGGGCTGCAACACGCCCTCGCGCGAGATGATCTCGTATTTGTAGACGGCGCCGGCGGCGAGATGCGGGATGAAGATCTCCCAAAGCCCGCTGTCGTAGCGCTTGCGCATCTGGCAGCGGCGGCCGTCCCATTGGTTGAAATCGCCGACCACCGAAACCCGGCGCGCGTTCGGCGCCCAGAGCGCGAACAGCACGCCCGCGCAGCCTTCGTGGACGGTGATCTGCGCGCCCAGGCGCTTGTAGAGTTGGCGATGCGTGCCCTCGAGCAGCAGATAATCGTCGACCGGCCCGAGCGCCGGGCCGAAGGCGTAAGCGTCCTCATAAGATTCGACGCCGCCGACGCGCCGCACCTCGAGTTGATAGGTCGGGCGCGACATGAGGTCCGGTGCCAGGGCTTCGAAGAAATCGCCCTTGCGCCGCTCGAGTTCGACCAGCGGCGATCCTTCGCGCGAGAGCGCGCGGACATGGATGGCGTCGGGCGCGAACGCCCGGATCACCCATCCATGATCCGTCAGATGCGGCCCCAGGACCGAAAAAGGATCTTCTTGGCGCGCCGCCGCTATCGCGTCGACGTCGTCTTCACTCGCACGCCAGGATTCGAGCACGGGGCTCTCCTACTCTAATTCAAGCCAACGGCCGGTAAGGCGCGTTCCAGATTTCCTCGGCATATTCGGCGATCGTGCGGTCGGACGAGAACCAACCCGTGTTCGCCGTGTTGATGATGCTCGATCGCAGCCAAGCCGTGCGATCGCGCCAGGCGGCGTCGATCTTCAATTGCGTCGCCCAATAGGCGTCGAAATCGGCGCAGACCTGGAAGTAGTCGTGGTGCCTGAGGGTGTCGACGAGCCCACGATAACGACCGCGATCGTCGGCCGAGAACACGCCCGAGCCGACGCCGTCGAGCACGTCGCGCAAAATCGGCGAGGCGTCGATCTTCGCGCTCGAGTCGATGCCCCGCGCGCGAGAGGCCTCGACCTCGGCCGCCGTCATGCCGAAGATGAAGATGTTGGGATCGCCCACGAGGTCGCGCAGTTCGACATTGGCGCCGTCGAGCGTGCCGACCGTGAGCGCGCCGTTCAGCGCCATCTTCATGTTGCCGGTGCCCGACGCCTCCATGCCGGCGGTGGATATCTGCTCGGAGAGATCGACCGCGGGGATGATCGTCTCGGCGAGGCTGACGTTGTAATTGGGCAGGAACACCACCTTCAACAGACCGCGCACCGTCGGGTCCGAGTTGACAGCGCGGGCGACGTCGATCGCCAGCTTGATGATTAGCTTGGCCTGCGTGTAGCTCGCCGCCGCCTTGCCCGCGAAGATCTTCACGCGCGGCGCGAAATCGATCGTCGGATTGGCGCGAATTTCGTTGTAGCGCGCGATGGTCTCCAGAATGTTCAGAAGCTGACGCTTGTATTCATGGATGCGCTTGATCTGGACGTCGAACATCGCGTCCGGATCGAGCCGCTGGTTGAGGTTGTCGGCGATGAGCTGGCAGAGCGTGAGCTTGTTGGCGCGACGCGCGAGCGAGATCTGCTCCTGCATCGAGGCATCGTCGGCGAACTTCGCCAGGCCCTTGAGCACCTCGGGATCGTAGAGCGCCCGCTCGCCGACCGCGGCGGTGATGATGCCGGTCAATCGCGGATTGCATTCGATCAACCAGCGGCGGAACGTGATGCCGTTGGTCTTGTTGACGATGCGGTCGGGATAGAGCGCGTCCAGATCGCGGAACACGGTCTCTTTCATCAGGCCGGTGTGCAGCGCCGACACGCCGTTGATCTTGTGCGAACCGATGAAGGCGAGCGAGCCCATGCGCACGCGGCGGCCGGCGTGCTCGTCGATCAGCGAGATCGAGGCCATCGTGCCGGCGTCGGTCATGCCGCTCTTGCGCGCGCCCTCGAGATGCGCGGCGTTGATGAGATAGATGATCTGCATGTGGCGCGGCAACAGCCGCTCCATCAGCGCGACCGGCCAACTCTCCAGGGCCTCGGGCAGCAAGGTGTGATTCGTGTAGGAGAACACCGACTGCGTGATCTTCCAGGATTCTTCCCACGAGAGCTGGTTCATGTCGACGAGAATGCGCATCAGTTCGGCGACGCCGATCGAGGGATGCGTGTCGTTGAGCTGAACGGCGACGTGGTCGCCGAGGGTGCGGATGTCCTTGTGCTGCTTGACGTGCCGGCGCACGAGATCGAGCAGCGAGGCGGAGGCGAAGAAATATTCCTGCCGCAACCGCAGTTCCTGGCCCGCGGGCGTCGCATCGCTGGGATACAGAACTTTCGAAATGGCCTCGGCCCGCACGGAATCCGACAACGCGCCGATGTAGTCGCCGGCGTTGAACGCGTCGAGCTTCAACGGATCGGGCGCGCGCGCCGACCAGAGCCGCAGCGTATTGACGTGACGACCCTGCCAGCCGACGACCGGGGTGTCGAAGCCGATCGCCTCGACGGTTTCACCGGGATGCCAGACTTGCCGCACGGTCTCGTCGGCGCCGTGTATGGCTTCGACCCAGCCGCCGAAGCCGATGGCGTAATTGACTTCCGCGCGTTCGAACTCCCAGGGATTGCCGTGCGACAGCCAATCCTCGGGCGCCTCCTGCTGCCAGCCGTTTCGGATGATCTGCTTGAACAGGCCGTTGTCGTAGCGGATGCCGTAACCGTGCGCGGCGATCGACAGCGTCGCCATGCTGTCCATGAAACAGGCGGCGAGGCGTCCGAGGCCGCCATTGCCGAGCGCGGCGTCGGACTCGATGCGTCGGAGCGAGGAGATGTCGACGCCCAGTTGCGAAAGCGCCGTGGTCATCGGCTCGACGATGCCGACATTGGTCATGGCGTCGAACAACATCCGGCCGACCAGGAATTCCAGCGAGAGATAATAGACGCGCTTGCGGTCGTCCTTGTAAACGCGATTGGTGGAATCGATCCAGCGCTCCACCACGATGTCGCGGGTCGCGTGCGCCACCGCGATGAACCAGTCGCGCTGGCTCGCCGCGATCGGATCCTTGCTCTGGACATAGGTGAGCTTGGCCAGCACCGCGGCTTTCAGTTCCTCCACGCTGCGCGGGCGAACCGCGGATACGATGGGAATCGAGGTGTCGGCGGCGGTAGGGCTGGCTTGATCCATTCTGCGGTCCCTCGTGGCTTTCGGTCTCACGTCACATGGCGCCGAAGCGGCGCCGCGTCACCATGGTTGTTCTATCATGGTTGAGAATCTTCACAATCTTATCTAACCAGACTTTTCTGACATCCGGGCGAACCCGCGACGTTCGTGGTATAGCTCGGGGAAAGCGGGAAATCAGCGATGAAAATCGACGGGCGCGCGCATCGGACGATCTGGGAGACTGCGGACGGTCGCGCCGTCGAGGTGATCGACCAGACCCTGCTGCCTCACAGACTGGCGTTTCAGCGCATCGACGATCTCCCGGGGGCCGTCGCGGCGATCAAGACCATGGTCGTGCGCGGCGCGCCGCTGATCGGGGCGACCGCCGCCTATGGCTTCGCAATCGCCCTTGCCCGCGCGGCCGACGACGATTCGCTCGATGCGGCGTATCGTCTCCTGCTGGCGAGCCGCCCGACGGCGGTCAATCTGCGTTACGCCCTGGACGACCTGCGCGCGCTCGTCACGCCCCTGACGCCGTCCGAGCGCGGCGTGGCGGCCTGGAAGCGGGCGGCGGCGTTCTGCCACGAGGACGTCGCTCAAAATCTCAGCATCGGCGAGGCGGGCTTCGCGCTGATCGAGGCCGCGCATCGCGCGAGCGGCCGGCCGGTGTCGATCCTGACCCATTGCAACGCCGGCTGGCTGGCGACGGTGGATTGGGGCACGGCGACCGCGCCGATATATCTCGCGCATGATCGCGGCGTGCCGGTGCATGTGTTCGTCGACGAGACGCGGCCACGCAATCAGGGCGCTTCGCTGACCGCGTTCGAACTCGGCCAGCACGGCGTGCCGCACACGCTGATCGCCGACAACGCGGGCGGCCACCTCATGCAGCACGGCCGCGTCGACATGTGCATAGTGGGCGCCGACCGCATCACCGCGCGCGGCGACGCCGCCAATAAAATAGGCACGTATCTGAAGGCGCTGGCGGCCCGGGCCAACGACGTGCCGTTCTATGTCGCGGCGCCGCATACGACGATCGACTGGACCATCGACGACGGAGTGAAGGAAATCGAAATCGAGGAGCGCGACGGGGCCGAGGTCACGCATATCCACGGCTTGCTCGACGACGGCTCCGTGGCCCGCGTCCTGCTCGCGCCGCCGGGGACCCGCGCCGCCAATCCCGCCTTCGACGTCACGCCAGCGGAACTCGTCTCCGGGATCATCACCGACCGCGGCGTCTGCGAAGCCACGAAACCAGCGCTGGCGGCGCTGTTCGGGCGCTGAACCTATTTGGGCGGGGCGGCCTGCGTGCGCGCCTGCAGGTCGACGAGCGCGCGGGTCGCTTCGTCCACCTGCCGCCGCAGATCCGCGAGTTGGTCCGTCGCGGCCGTGACGGCGTCCTGAATCTGTTGCCGCTGAGTCGACAAGGTCGCGGTCTCGTTTTGCAGGGCGGTCAACTGATCATTGGCGATTTTCAGACGGTTCCCGACCTCCTCCAGCTCCTTCGCCTTGGCGCTGGCCTCTTCCTGCGCACCCGAAACGGCGAGCCTCGATTCGTTGACCTGTTTCGTCAGCTCGGCCAGTTCGTTTTGCGCCGAGGCGCGGGCGGACGCCGCGTCGCTCAACGCCTTCTGGGCGCGTTCGGCCTGCGTTTTCAAATCCGCCGTGGTGCCCGCCGCCTTTTGCAGATTCTGGTAATCCGCCGCCAGACCCTGCCGGGCGATCTCGGCGCGGCGCAGGCCCGTCTCCAATTGCCCGCGAAGGTACGCGGTCTGCGTCCAGAAGAGGGCGACGACGAGCCAGCCCACGATCGCGAGGGCCGCGAGCGCTAGCGGGACCGGGCGAATGAATTCACTTCTTGTGCTTAAGGGCATCGCGCGCTCCTCGACCCCGCCGCCCCAGTATCCGCGCGGGCGGCGCCCCCCATATTGGAGGTCGCGAGCGCGCGCGCCAAGCCCCAAAGCGCAATCTGCGTCAGGATGTCATAACCTTGTTGCAAACCCAGGCGCCGCGATTGCGCGGGCGCGACGATCGCGCGCGGCTTATGGGGACTGGACGACGCAACGCGCGGAGGACACAATTGTTCCCGTCGCGTCGGGATAGCACGGAGTCGAAGCGCCTTGAAATTCTCGCTCGCAACCCTCGCGCGTCAGGCTCTGCGCGGCCACCAGGATTGGCCGGAGCAATGGCGTTCGCCCGAGCCCAAGGCCGTCTACGACGTCGTCATCATCGGCGCGGGCGGCCATGGCCTCGCGACCGCCTACTACATGGCCAAGGAGCACGGAATCGCCAACATCGCCGTGCTCGACAAGGGTTGGCTCGGCGGCGGCAACACCGGACGCAACACGACGGTCATCCGGTCGAATTACCTCTGGGAGGAATCCGAGGCCATCTACGGCCATTCGCACCGGATGTGGCCGGGCCTGTCGCGGGAGCTGAATTACAATGTGATGTACTCGCCGCGCGGCCACATGATGCTCGCGCACGGGCACCACGACGAGATCGCGTTCAAGCGCCACATCTACGCCAACAAGCTCGCCGGCATCCCGAACGAATGGCTGACCGCCGAGCAGGCGAAGGCGTTCTGTCCGATCATCAACATCGAACCCGGCATTCGCTATCCCGTCATCGGGGCGGCGTTGCAACGCACGGGCGGCACGGCGCGGCACGACGCGGTCGCTTGGGGCTTCGCCCGCGCGGCCTCGGCGCGTGGCGTCGACATCATCCAGAATTGCGAGGTCACGGCGATACGCCGCGACGCCTCGGGCGCCGTCATCGGCGTCGACACCACACGAGGGGCCATCGGCGCCAGGAAGATCGGCGTCGTCGCGGCGGGGAACACCAGCCCGGTGATGGCGATGGCGGGGATGCGCATGCCGCTGGAATCGGTGCCTTTGCAGGCGCTGGTGTCGGAGCCGTTGAAGCCGGTGATGTCCTGCGTGCTGTCGTCCAACGCCGTGCACGCCTACATGTCGCAGTCCGACAAGGGCGAACTGGTCATCGGCGCCGGCGCGGATTCTTATGTGTCTTATAGTCAGACGGGCGCGCTGCACATCGCCACGGCGACGCTGGAGGCGATCTGCGAAATATTCCCGATCCTTTCGCGCGTGCGCATGTTGCGCAACTGGGGCGGCATCGTCGATGTGACCCCGGATCGCTCGCCGATCGTCAGCAAGACCGCCGTGCCCGGCCTTTACGTCAATTGCGGCTGGGGCACCGGCGGGTTCAAGGCGACGCCGGGCTCGGGCCATGTCTTCGCCCATCTGATGGCGACGGGCGAACCCAACGCCATCGCCGCGCCGTTCACGATAGAGCGATTCCGCACCGGCAAGCTGATCAACGAGGCGACCGCCGCCGCCGTGGCGCATTGAGGGATTTCCGATGCTGCTGATCCGCTGCCCCTATTGCGAAATGGAGCGCCCCGAAATCGAGTTCAAATATGGCGGCGAGGCGCATCTGACGCGCGAGCCCAAGACCGCGACCGACGAGGAATGGACCGACTTTCTCTACTTTCGCGACAACACGCGCGGCGAGCTCGCCGAGCGCTGGCGCCACGCGGTCGGCTGCGGCCGGTTCTTCAACTGCGTGCGCGACACGGTGAGCGACAAGATCGTCGTCACTTACAAGGCGGGCGAATCGCGGCCGGCCGCGACGTGAAGCGGTGCGTTCTCGCGCTCGCGTTCGTGTTTGCCGCCGCCGGCGCGCGCGCCGACGACGCGCCCGCGCCGCGCCAAGTCGACCCGGAGCGCTTCGCGCCCACCCCACGCGAACACCCCACGCATGCCGCGCCGGCGCCTTCCGCCCTCCTGGCGCCGAGCCGCGAGCATCACTTGGGGGCGTGCGAGCACGCCGCGCGGGATTATCTGACTTGCCTCGACGCGACGGCGCGGCTTTCGGACGGCGCGGTCGACGCCGCCGAGGCGCTTGTGATCGCCAGCCTCGATTCGCGCCCTCGGCTCAATCTGGTGCTGAAAGCGTCGATCGCGAAGTCGCTGAAGAGCGTTGAAGAAGATTGGCGCGCCTTGCGCGAGCGCGAGTGCGGCGATTTGGTTCTGATCGAGCGCGGGCTGGAGGGTCCGCTGTTCGAGGCGCGGCTGATCTGCAGGATAAGGCGCAACGGTGAGCGCGTCGAGGCGCTCGAGGCGCGCTATGGGGATAACAGGTGAGCGTGATGAGCGGGG
>Ga0302157_10004515_pt1 | contig 15114 bp, 13 predicted proteins | sample I_Bog_N3_3_FD_193502 | JGI IMG/M metagenome (GOLD analysis project Ga0302157, IMG submission 193502) | Peat permafrost microbial communities from Stordalen Mire near Abisko, Sweden - I_Bog_N3_3 | ecosystem: Environmental > Terrestrial > Soil > Wetlands > Peat | place: Sweden: Abisko, Stordalen...
ATGTCGAACAGGTCCTTGATCGAAACCGGGATGCCGGCGAACCGCGACGGCGCCGCCTTGACCTCGCGCAGCCGGTCCATCGCCTCGGCGGCTTCGATCGCGGCTTCCGCGTCGACATGGATGAAGGCGCGCGCGCCCTCGCCAGAGACGTCGGCGATCCGCGCCAGGCAACTGTCGACGAGCTTGCGGGCCGAAGTGCGGCCGCCTTCGAGATTGTCAGCCAGTTCGGCAAGGGTCGGAACGTTCAGCATGGTTCAATTTCCTCCGTCATGGCCGGGCTCGTCCCGGCCATCCACGTCTTCGTTCATCGTCACAAAAGGCGTGGGTGCCCGGCACAAGGCCGGGCATGACGATTATAGATCAAGATCGTTCTCGATCTCCAGATCGAGCAGCGCGGAGCTCAGGGATTTGCCGTGGGCATCGAGCGCCAGCGATCTCGTCACGCCGCCGCCGAGCGCGCCGGTCATCACGAAATTCAGCGCTGATATGTTGGGCAGCTCATAGCGTACCACCTCGCCTTCGACAACGCCCTTGAAATGCGCCTTCACCCGCTCAGGGGTGACCTGCTCGAGCAGCTGCGGATAGTGCTTTTCGTGGTAGGCGATGACCGAGATATTGGAGGTATTGCCCTTGTCGCCGGTGCGGGAATGGGCGATCTCGCGCAGTTTTGTCACGTCAGCCCCCCACGAACTGGATCGAGGGTTTTGCGAGTTCGCGCGGCAGCAGCACCGAGGCCACCGCGACCACGTCGCGCGCCGATTTGGAGGCGCCGCCGCCGGCGGCCGGGCCGTTGGTGTAGAGCGTTTCGACCTCGTTGCCGATCCGCACTGCCTCGGATAGGTTTTCGGTACGGCCGGCGACGCGCACGCGCACCTCGTAGGGCTCGTTGGCATGCGCGGAGAGCTGGGCGCCGTGCAGCGAATCGACGCCGATCAGCTCGAAACGCAATTCGCTTGCGGCAACGCCGGTCAGCTTCAGCCGCTCCCGCACGATCTCCAGCGCCAGCTTGCCGCGCGCCAGCGCGCCGGGACCGGCATAGGAGATCTGTCCTTCGCCGATGAAGCTGTCGACATAGCCGACCGAGACCTTCAGCGTTGGGGTACGCTTGCTGCCGCGCCCGCCGCCGACGCGCACGCGGTCTTTTGCGATTTCCTCGACTTTTACCTGCGAGAAATCCGCGACCACGTCGGGCTGGATGTATCGGGCGGGATCGTGCACCTCGTAGAGCAGTTGCTCCTTGCAGGTCTGCGCGGTCACCGCACCCCCGGAGCCCTCGACCTTGGTGATGACGAGGCTGCCGTCCTCGCTGACCTCACCGATGGGAAAGCCGAGCCGCGCCAGATCGGGGATGTCCTTGAAGCCGGGGTCGGCGAAATAGCCGCCGGTGATCTGCCCGGCGCATTCGAGCAAATGGCCGGCAACGGTGCCCTGCCCCAGCAGGTTCCAGTCGTCCATCGCCCAGCCGAAGGCGTGAATCATCGGCGCCAGGAACAGCGCGGGATCGGACGCGCGCCCGGTGATCACGACGTCGGCGCCGCCTTCGAGCGCTTCCGCCATCGGCCCGGCGCCGAGATAGGCATTGGCCGACAGCAGCCGGTTGCCGAGCTGCTTGATCGTGCCGTCGAACTCCATGATCGGCAGATCGCCGTCCTTGCAGGCATCAAGCACGTCGTCGCCGATCACGGCGGCGATCCTGAGCGAGGAAAGCCCGAGCGATTTGGCGATCTCGGCAGTTTTGCGGGCGGCGGCCAGCGGATTGGCAGCGCCCATATTGGTGACGATCTTGATGCCTTTGGCGGCGCAGAGCGGCAGCACCGCGCGCATCCGCTCCTCCAGCAGCGGATCGTAGCCGCCGTCCGGGTTCTTCATGCGCGCCTGCTGCGCCAGCGCCACGGTGCGCTCGCCCAGGCACTCGAACACCAGGTACTGGATGCCGCCCTTTTCGGCGAGTTCGACCGCGGGCTCGATGCGATCGCCCGAATAGCCCGCGCCGGATCCGATCCTGATCGTTCGCATCACTTCAGCCCGAAATAGGCGCGCCGCAACGCTTCATTGTCGGTCATTTCGGCCACCGTCCCGGAAAAGCGGATACGCCCGCCTTCCAGCACGAATACCCGGGTCGCGACTTCGAGGAAGCCTATATTCTGCTCGGCGATCAGGAGCGCAAGACCCCGCCCCTGCAAATCGCTGAGGATCCGGATCACTTCCTTGACGAACAGCGGCGACAGCCCGGCCGACGGCTCATCCATAACCAGAAGTCGAGGTTCGGCCGCTAACGCCTTGGCGATACCGAGCATCTTGCGCTGCCCGCCGGACAGGCTGGAGGCCGGCGCGCGGCGCTTTTCGCGCAACGCCGGGAACAGGCCGTAGAGTTCATCGACGCGGCTGCCGGGATTGGCATGTCCGAGCGCCTGGGCGCCGACCCGGATGTTCTCCTCGATCGACAGGTCGGGAAAGACCGCCAGTTCCGACATATAGGTCATGCCGAGCCGCATCCGGTCGCTGGAGCGCATCCGCGTCACGTCTTCGCCGGCGAGGCTGATGCTGCCCTGCCGGGCCTCGATCAGCCCGACCAGCGATTTGAGGAAGGTGGTCTTGCCGGCGCCGTTGGCCCCGAGCAGCAGCACGGTCTCGCCGGGACGGACGTCGAGATCGACGCCCCAGAGCACCTGCATGGTGCCATAGCCGGCGTCGACGCCGGTGGCCCTCAGCAGCGGTGCGGTTTCAGGCGGCATGCTCGCCTCCCAAAAACACCTCGATCACCTGTGGCACCTGCACCGCGACCGCGAGCGTGCCTTCGAAGATCTCCTTGCCGGCGTTCATGACGATGACGCGATCGGTGATGTGCTCGATGAAGCCCATCAGGTGCTCGACGACGATGATGGCGATGCCGGACCGCGCCAGCGCCTTGATGCGCTCGGCGATCCAGTCGAGTTCCGCCGGATTGAGCCCGGCGGCGAGTTCGTCGAGCAGCAACAGCCGCGGCCGGGTCGCCAGCGCGCGCACCAGGTCGAGCATCTTCTGCTGGGCGTTGTTGAGGTCCGTGGCTGGCCGGTCGGCGACCTCGGCGAGCCGGTATTCGTCGAGCAGGTCGGCCAGCGCGGGCGGCGCCACCGCGGCGCGGCCATAGGCCAGCGCGACCTCGACGTTCTCGCGCACCGTCAGCGACAGGAACGGCTTTGGCACCTGGAAGGTGCGGTTGATGCCGCGATGGACCAGTTTGTGCGATGCCACCCCGCCGATCGAGGCGCCGTCCAGCACCACCTCGCCGCCGTCGGGCGCATAGAGGCCGGAGATCACATTGATCGCGGTGGTCTTGCCGGAGCCGTTCGGCCCGACCAGTCCCAGGATCTCTCCGGAGCCGACATGAAAGCTCAGGCCGTCGAGCGCATAGAAACCGCCGAAGCGTTTTGCCAGCTTTGTGACGTTGAGAATGGGCGCGCGTTCAGGGGACATGCCAGCCTCGGCGCGTTGCGAGAGAAACCAGCCCGGCGGGCAGAAACAACACCAGGCCCATGATCAGGAGCCCGTAGATCAACTGGAAATATTGCGGCGTGGTGAAACCGATCAGGTTGTAGATGCCATAGAGGATGAGGACGCCGACGATCGGGCCGGTGATGGTGGCGACCCCGCCGAACAGCGCGAACACGATGGCGAAAATGCTGAAATCGCCGGAGAAGACGTTGTCGGGATAGAACACCGAGACGTACCAGGCATAGACGCCACCGGCGAGACCCGCCACCAGCGCGGACGCCAGCCACGCGATCACGCGCATCTGCACCACATCGACACCGGCCATCGAGGCCGCGACCGGATCTTCGCGCACCGCCTGCAAGGCGAGGCCGAAGCGGGAGTTCTTCAGGAACACGACGGCGGCAAGCGTCAGCGCCAGCACCACCAGCGCCGCGGTATAGGCCTGCGTCGGGTTGAAGGTTCCGGTCAGCGAAACGCCGTACGGCCCGCGCGTGATGTCCTCCAGCGCCGGATTGGCGACGAAGTGCAGCACCGCCAGCGAGGCCGCGAGATTGGCGATGGCAAAATAAGCCCCCGACAACCGCAGCAGCGGCGTCAGCAACAGCCCCAAGGCGACGCCGACCAGTCCGCCAACGATCACCGCCAGCGGCGCAGGCGCCTGGAAATGCATCACCAGGATCGCAAAACCGTAGGCGCCGGCACCGAAGAAGCCGACATAGCCGAACGGCAGATAGCCGGTGAAACCGTAGATGATGTTCACGCCCTGGGCGAGGATCAGGAAGATCACGAAGTTGAACAGCAAGAGATGGTTCTGGTAGACGCCGGGCAGCACGGCGAACACCGCGAGCAGCGGCAGCACGATGAACAGCGAATGTTTGAAGGCGCTAGGCAACACGCACCCGCCTTCCCAGGATGCCGCTCGGCCGCAGCAGCAGGATGAAGATCAGCAGCACGTAAGGCAGCAGATCGGCCCAGGAACTGAGATAGGTCTGAACCAGCATGTAGCAGACGCCATAAACCACGCCGCCGAGCGCGGTGCCCAAGGGGTTGCCGAGCGACCCCAGCACCACGATGGCGAAGGAAGTGACGGTCGCGTCGGCGCCGAATGCCGGCGTCACCGATCCGAACATGAAGGGCGCGAACACGCCGGCCACCGCCGCAAGCCCGAGCCCGATGCCGAAGGCGGCGGCCGAGACCCGATCGACATCGATGCCGGAGGCAAACGCCTCGTCGCGCCGCGACATCACCGCGCGGGTCAGGGTGCCCAGCCGGGTTCGGTACAGATAGAGATAGACCAGCGCGATCGCGATCAGGCTGGTGATGGCCGCGATCACCCAGGCGGCCGGAAATCCCTGCCCGAATATCTGGATCGGGCCGGAGCCGTCCGGCTTGCCGCCGAACAGTTTGATCTTGATGGTCGAGAACACCGTGCCGAGCGCGCGGCTCTGGATCGAGCGCTCGCTGGTGCCGAAGAAGATGGTCGTGACCGCCTCGATGACCTGCGACAGTCCGAAAAACAGGATGATCGACAGCATTTCCGGATTGACCGACCCCTGCAGTCGCGGCACCAGCACCCAATAGAGCAACAGGCCCACCAGCAGGAAGATCACGAACGCCAGCGGCACCGCGAACAGCGGATCGATGCCGGCCAGGGTCACGACGCCGAAGGCGACGAATGCGCCGAGCATCAGGAAGTCGCCATGCGCAAGGTTGACGATGCGCATGACGCCGAACACGAGATTGAGGCCGATGCCGACCAGGCTGAAATACAGGCCGAACAGAACGCCGGCGACGAGCGCGTACACCAGCATCAGCGCGTCGCTCCCGCCGTCAGGTCGTCAATGGGGGATTGCCTCATGGACGCGGATAGACCGGCTTGCCGGTAGCGGTCTCGTGCGGATAGATCGAGACGAACCTGATGTGGCCGTGATCGTCGAGCGCGAGCTGACCGAGCGGCGTCAGTTCGCCGATCTGGCCGCCGGTCTCGTCGAGCGCGAAGGTGCCGTCGAGGGTCTTTAGCTCGCCGGACAGGCTGAACACCGCGCGGCGCAGTTCGAGCTGATCGAGGCTGGTGGCGACCGCAAGCGTCTTCTCGATCACCAGCGCCGTGGTGTAGCCGGCGACCGCGTTGAAGCCGAACTCGATCTTGCCGTCGGGATACGCCTTGTCCCAGGCGGCCTTGTAGGCCTTCATGTCCATGCCGAAATTGACGGGATATTGCAGTTCAGAGGGCGGCACGTAGGTGAAGACGTGCTCCAGCCCCTTTTCGCCGACGTTCTTTTCCAGAAGTTCGGTCTCGAGGCCGGCATAGATCGAGAACAGCATCTTGAACTTGACGCCGACGTCCTGGACGTTGCGCAGGAACGCAATATCGTTCGGCGCGTATCCGAAGTGAATCACCGCGTCCGGCTGGGTGTTGTTGATGTTGTTGATGATGACCGTGTAGTTGCTGGTCTCGGTGGGAATGCCCTGATCGTATACGATCTCGATCGGCGCGCCGGAGTCCTTGACGAATTTGCGGAAGGCGTTCGCCTGCGTGCCCGTGAATTCGTTGGTCGAATAGAGGATCGCGACTTTCTTGATGCCAAGTCCCGGGCCGTCATGCGAAATGAAATCGGCCACCGGCTTCGGCCACACGGTCGAGACCGGGTCGGCCATCAGCGCGACATAGGGGTTGTCCTTGGAAAAGAAGCTGGCGCCGGTGCCCGTCTGGTCGAACAGGAACATCTTGTGGTCGCGCGCGATCGCCACCGCCGGCGCCGTCAGCACCGAACCGGAATCCGCGACCAGAAGGTCGACCTTGTCCTGCGTGATCAGCTGGTTGTAGAGCGTGGAGGCGGTGGCGGTGTTGCTCTGGTCGTCATAGGCGACCAGCTTGACCGGGATCTTCTTGTCGAATGCCTTCACATAGACCCCGCCATCGGCATTCTTCTGCTCGATCCACAGCTTCAGGGCGCTGTGGACCGGCATCGAAATCGAGGCATAACGGCCGGAAGACGCGTAGAGCGTGCCGATCTTGATCTCCGCCGGCGCATCCGCGGCGAAAGCCTGCGTCGCCATCGTCAGCCCGGCGGCCAGCATCGCGCCCGTGATCCTCAGCATGAATTCCTCCCGAACTCTTCGTTTCTCGGCGGCAATCTACCGCGAGGGGTCATAGCGGCACAAGCGCCCCCGACCAGGCAATAATGCGTGTGCCGGAATACGCGTCATGCGGCAACCCGGCTGGACATTGACGGCGGCCTGTTCAATGTCGCATCAAGAACGGAACCAGCGGGCCGAAGCCGGACCCGCCGCCTCGAGGAGGAAGCGAAGATCATGGCCGAAGCAGCCCGGGCGAAACCAAAGCCGACGCCGGAAACCCAGCATTTCTGGGACGGCACCCAGGCCGGCGAACTGCGCCTGCAGCGCTGCGACGACTGCGCCAACGTGTATTTCCCGCCGCGCCCGTTCTGCCCGGGCTGCGGCTGCCGCAAGGTCAGCGTGTTCAAGGCCTCCGGCAAGGGGACGCTTTACAGCTACGTCATCAACCATCGCCCGGCCGCACCCGGATTCACCCCGCCTTACGCGATCGCGGTGGTGCAACTGGAGGAAGGCCCGCGGCTGATGAGCAACATCATCGACTGTCCGCAGACGCCGGAGGCGCTCGAACTCGACATGAAGCTGGAAGTCGCGTTCGAGAAGCTCGACGACAAGATCACCCTTCCCCAGTTCCGTCCGGCGAAGGGTTGAGCATCATGCGCAGGAATCAGGTCGCCGTCGTCGGCGCCGCCGAGACCACCGAACTCGGCGTCATCCCCAACATGTCGCAGATCCAGCTGCACGCCGACGCGGCGCTGAACGCCATCGCCGACGCCGGGCTGAAATTGTCCGACATCGACGGCATCGCCACTGCGGTGGAGACGCCGCAGCAGATCGCCCATTACCTCGGCATCACCCCGACCTGGGTCGATGGCACCTCGGTCGGCGGCTGCTCGTTCATGCTGCATGTCCGCCATGCCGCCGCCGCGATCGAGGCGGGCCTTTGCAAGACCGTGCTGATCACCCATGCCGAAAGCGGCAAGTCGATGATCGGCAAGCAGCCGCGCTCGACGCCGGCTGACAGCCTGAACGGCCAGTTCGAGGCGCCGTTCGGCGTCTACGGCCCGCCGAGCATGTTTCCGATCCCGGTGCTGCGCTACATGAAGACCCACGGCATCACCCATGAGCAGATCGCCATGGTCGCGGTGGTGCAGCGCGAATGGGCCGCGAAGAATCCCCGCGCCACCATGAAGGCGCCGATCACGGTCGAGGACGTGCTGAACTCGAAGATGATCGCCTATCCGTTCCGCATCCTGCAATGCTGCCTGGTCACCGACGGCGGCGGCGCGCTGATCCTGACCTCGGCCGACCGCGCCCGGGATTTTCCGAGGAAGCCGGTCTATATCCTCGGCACCGGCGAGAGCGTGGAAACGCCGATGGTCAGCCAGATGCAAACGTTTGACAGTTCGCGCGCCTTCCGGGTCGCCGGGCCAACTGCCTTCAGGGAAGCCGGGATCGCCCACAAGGACGTCGATCATTTGATGATCTATGACGCGTTCGCCCATCTGCCGCTCTACGGCCTCGGCGATCTCGGCTTCATGCCGCATGAGGAGACCGGAAAATTCATCGCCGACGGCAACACCCGCCCCGGCGGCAAGCTGCCGCTCAACACCAATGGCGGCGGGCTGAGCTACATGCATTCGGGCATGTACGGCATGTACGCGCTGCAGGAGAGCGTGCGGCAGATGCGCGGCATCGCGCCGGCGCAGGTGCCGAATGCAAAGATATCGGTCTGCCACGGCGTCGGCGGCATGTTCGCCGCGTCCGGCACGATTATTTTTACCAACGAGAAATAGTACGTCATTCCGGGATGGTCCGCAGGACCAGACCCGGAATCTCGAGCTTCCGGGTTCGCGCTTCGCGCGCCCCGGAATGACGAAATCAACGGGAGGCACCAATGTCGCAAGGCAAATCACTTCAGGAAAAATCCATCATCGTCACCGGCGCCGGACGCGGCATCGGCAAGGAAATCGCCCTGCTCTGCGCCGCCGAGGGAGCCAAGGTCGTGGTCAACGATCCCGGCGGCGCCGCCGACGGCTCGGGGTCGAGCGCCTCGCCCGCGGAGGAAGTGGTCGAGGAAATCAGGAAGCGCGGCGGCACCGCGGTGGCGAATTTCGAAACCGTCGCCGAAGCCGTTCCCGCCAGCAGGATCGTCAAGATGGCGGTCGACAGTTTTGGCAAGCTCGACGGCGTCGTCAACAATGCCGGCATCCTGCGCGACGCCATCTTCCACCGCATGAGCATCGACGCCTTCGAATCCGTCATCAAGGTGCACCTGATGGGCTCCTTCTACGTTTCGCACGCCGCAGCGAGGCTGTACCGCGAGCAGGAGAGCGGCTCGTTCGTGCACTTCACCTCGACCTCCGGCCTGATCGGCAATTTCGGCCAGGCCAATTACGCCGCGGCCAAACTCGGCATCGTCGGCCTGTCGAAATCGATCGCGCTCGACATGAACCGCTTCAACGTCCGCTCCAACTGCGTTTCGCCGTTCGCCTGGAGCCGGCTGATCGGAACCATCCCGACCGAGACCGAGGCCGAGAAGGCGCGCGTCGCCAAGATCCAGCAGATGGGCCCGGAGAAGATCGCCCCGCTCTGCGCCTTCCTGCTCTCCGACGCCGCCAACGACGTCACCGGACAGATCTTCGCGGTGCGCATGAACGAGATCTTCCTGATGAGCCAGTCGCGCCCGCTGCGCTCGATCCATCGCGGCGAGGGCTGGACCCCGCAGACCATCGCCGAGCACGGCATGCCGGCGCTGAAGTCCTCGTTCTACAAGCTCGACCGCTCGGCCGATATTTTCAACTGGGACGCGATTTAGTCGTCATTCCGGGGCGCGCGTGAAACGCGCGAACCCGGAATCTCGTTCTGACCATCTCTGGATTCCGGGTTCGCGCTGTCGCGCGCCCCGGAATGACGTTACCCTACCCGCTGTTCCTCAACCCCGCCGAAATGCCGTTGATGGTGATCTGGATGCCGCGCAGCACCGCTTCGTCGGGATTCTGCGCGCGGTTCTCCTTCAATAGCTCGACCTGCACATGGTTGAGCGGATCGAGATAGGGGAAGCGGTTGCGGATCGAGCGCTCCAGCAGCGGATTGCCCTGCAGCAGCCGTTCCTGCCCCATGATGTCCAGCAGCGTGTCGATCGAGGTGTGCCACTCCTGCCGGATGCGCCCGAAGATACTTTCGCGCAGCGCCACGTCCGGCACCAGTTCGGCATAGCGCGAGGCAATCGCGATCGAGCTTTTGGCGAGCACCATGTCCATGTTCGACAACAGCGTGCGGAAGAACGGCCATTCGCGATAGAGCTCGCGCAGGAACGGCATGCCCTTGTCGGGGTGCTCGGCGACCCAGGCCTGCACCGCGCTGCCAAAACCGTACCAGCCCGGCAGCATCAGCCGGCATTGCGCCCAGCTGAACACCCATGGGATGGCCCGCAGATCCTCGATCTCGCGGGTCTTCTTGCGCGAGGCAGGACGGCTGCCGATATTCAGCGTGGCGATCTCGGTGATGACGGTGGAATTCCAGAAATAATCGGCAAAGCCGGGGGTTTCGTAGACCAGCCCGCGATAGGCCTTGAACGCCAGCGCCGACAACTGCTCCATCGCCTTCAGATACTCGTCCGAAGGCGCGCTCTGCTTGGGCTGCAGCAGGCTCGCCTCCAGCGTCGCCGCGGCCAGCACCTCCAGATTGTTGCGCCCGACCTCGGCATTGGAATATTTGCTGGAGATGATTTCGCCCTGCTCGGTGATCCGGATCTGGCCGTTCACCGCGCCCCCCGGCTGCGCGATGATGGCGTCATAGCTCGGGCCGCCGCCGCGCCCGACCGAGCCGCCGCGGCCATGAAACAGCCGCAGCCGCACATGGTGGCGCTCGAACACCTCGATCAGGCCGATCTCGGCCTTGTAGAGCTCCCAGCCGGAAGTGACAAAACCGCCGTCCTTGTTGCTGTCGGAATAGCCGAGCATCACCTCCTGCGCGGCGCCACGGCTGTCCACCAGTCTGCGGTAGTCGTGGATCGACAGCATCCGGTCCATGATGGCGCTGGAGGCCTGCAGGTCCTCGATGGTCTCGAACAGCGGCACGATGTTGATCGCGCTGCGGCCGGACGGATGGACCAGTCCCGCCTCCTTCAGCAGCAATGCGACCTCCAGCATGTCCGACACCCCCTTGCACATCGAGATGATGCATTGGGAGATCGCCTCATCGCCGAATTTTTCGTGCGCCTCGGCCGCGGCGTGGAACACGGCGAGTTCGCCGACCGTTTCCTCGCTGTATTTCACGAAGGACGACGTCAGGGGCCGCGTATTGCGCAGCTCGGCGGTGAGAAGCGCGATGCGCGCTTCTTCGTTCAGCGCCAGATAGGACATCCCGGGCATCGCGGCGTCGATCAGTTCCGCGACCGTGCGCTCGTGCACGGCCGAATTCTGCCGGATGTCGAGGCGCGCCAGGTGAAAGCCGAAACAATCCACCGCCCGGCGCAACAGCCGCAGCCGGCCGCGCGCGATCACCCGCGAATTGTTTGCGATCAGCGAGCGGTAGATGGTGTCGAGGTCGGCCTTGAATTCCCCGACATTGGCGTAAGGCGCGGCCTCGCCGACCGGCGCCCGGGTGATTTCCACGTCCAGCCGCGCGGCGGTGGCGGTGAGCCGGGCGTAGATGCCGGACACGGCGAGACGATACGGCTCGCCGCTGCGGTGCGGCGAGGTGTCGGGAGAGCGCTCGGCGAGCGTCCGCAAGTCCTTGGAGACATCGGCCAGATGCGCCGCCAGCGACAATTCCGAGCCGAGCACGTGCAGCTCTTCGAGATAATAATGCAGCACGCGGCTCGACTGCAGCTTCAGCGTGCCGCGCATGACTTCCGCCGTCACGAACGGGTTGCCGTCGCGGTCGCCGCCGATCCAGCTTCCCATCTTCAGGAACGACGCCAGTTCGCCCAGGGTGCCGCCGTCGGCCTCGTTCAGCCTATCCTCCAGCGCGCAATGCAGCCGCGGCACCTCGTCCAGGAAGGTATAGCCGTAGAACGACAGGCCGTTGGCGACCTCGTCGAGCACGGTGAGCTTGGTCCGGCGCAACAGGTTGGTCTGCCACAGGGTCAGCACTTCCCGGCGCAGCTCCTCGTCGTCGGCGGCGAGTTCCTCCGGCGTCAGCTGCACCCGTTCGCGCCGGTCCAGGAGGGCTGCGATCTCCATCTCGCGGTCGATCGTGCTCTTGCGGCGGACTTCGGTCGGATGCGCGGTCAGCACCGGGCTGACCAGGGCGGTGGCGAAGAATTTTCGCAGATCGGCGGCGCTGATGCCGGCGGCGCGCGCATGCGACAATGTCAGGGCCAGCGTTCCGGGCCGCGGCGTGCCGCCGGCGGCCGAGCGCGCCCGCATCTGGCGAATGTTGTTCTGGTCCTCGGCGATGTTGGCGAGGTGCGAGAAATAGCTGAAGGCGCGCACGATGCGCACGGTCTGGCTGGTCGACATGCTGTCGAGGATGAGCTCGAGCTCGTGCCGCGCCGGCTTGTCGTCATCGCGGTGGAACCGGATCGAGGTCTGCCGGATGCGTTCGACCAGGTCGAACACGTCGGCGCCCTCCTGGTCGCGCACGGTGTCGCCCAGAATCCTCCCGAGCAGCCGGATGTCGTTCCGCAGCCGGGCGTCCTCCTCCAGCGCCAGAGCATCCTCGGCGCGGTTGGACCGCAGGTCGGTATCGGAAGGCATGATCTGGGGTGACATTGGGAGGTACTCCAGAAGCTGCCCGGCAACCCGGAGTGTGCAAGTTTTTTACCGCAGTGCAAGATAAAGATGGAGGGCGCGGCCCTACGGGTGGTGTCGTCGGCCTGAGGGGAGCATCCGCGGATATGCGTCCGCGTTCCCGCGGCGCGGGCGCCCGGGCTTTGCGATGGATGCCGCCCCCTGAATCAGGAAGAGGGCGCAGGGAAAGCCGGGTGCGCGCTGCACCCGCGGTCCCGTGTGCTGAAATGGTAGAGAATGCACACGAGCATACAGGTTCAGCGGAGGCAATCCGACTTTCCCTGCGCGATGGCTTACTGCTTACTCCGCGCTCTCCCTGGTGACCGGGATTTTCTTGCCACCATCGCCGGCGGGATACTTGTTCCCGTCGACTTGACGCCAGCATCGGGGCGCTAGGACCACACGGCTTCGCCGTCCGCAGGCCACGGCGCTCGTCTTTCGCCGCACCCGCGTCCACCGCATCCCACCGCGCGTTCGTGACGATCGCGAGCCGCCCCTCTCATCGGGTGAGACGGGGCGAGCTTGTAATGGTGATTTGCCCGACGTGTTAAGCGATTTATTTTTGATTCCCTGGCTTGACTTCAATTTCGGAAAATCAGCAGTGATTTGCCCGTCGGGTTGATTTGTCGCAGGCGGGGCGGAAGATTGTGCTTGCGGAGGGGGCGACGCAGTTCGCGCTTTTGCAAATCGTGGCAGCTTCGTATGGTGGGTTAGATTAGCCGAAGGCGTAACCCACCATTTTTCGCCGGCAGCACGGCGGATTACGCTACGCTAATTCGCCCTACGCGCTACGCTTGCCGCACAGTTGCAGGTTAACGATGACTGAACTTCATCCCGTGATGAATAATACAAAGTGGAGAGAATTGCGCGCGGCCATGCACGCTATTGAGCCCGCAACAACGTATCGAATTATGAGTATTAATGGCTATTACGGAAGGGCGGACGCTGAGTGGTTTTATCACTTCCAAGAAGGCGGCTACGACGACATTCGGTACGTCGATATCTTCGCCAATAACGCACTTCACCGCCAACAGATCGCGAGTGCCCTCAAGACGATCCATCTGCCCGGAGAGGAAACGGGCGATGGCTTCCGCGTTTACGGATACGCTCTGCCGGGACAAGCCATCGACTATCTGTAGAACGAAGTCGAGCGCTCGCGGATCCAAAGACAGTTGCTAGCCTGTAGAGCGTGGCGACCTATCTCAGACGTGCCCGGATGAACGCATCGCGGTCATTTGACAGAGACGAATCAACGCTGTTTAGGGTACCCAGAAGCGATACCCGGTGCCGTAGGACATTGTTCATCCATGGATATGAAGAGCCCAATTTCGCGAAACAGCGAGTACCGATTTTACCAGGGCCTGGTCGCCACCTGTGTCGCCAACGGGATTCAGGCGGCGAATTTTCTCGGTGATCGCTTCCTGAGAAACACGCATCATTCGTCTTCGGAAATCGATGAACTGTACATGCGCTCGATGAACAGCGCGTTTTCCGCGACGGAATCCTTTCTTGTCACGGGAGCGCCGCACGCATCGGCCTATTATCCGCGGGACTTTGCCTGGTTCTATCCCGATGTTCTCGATCCCGACACCATCATGGATTCCGAGGATGCCATTCGCAGGGTTCGTTTGCTCGAAAGAAGTGTCCGGTTGATGCTGGAGGCGGTTCGCGCCGGTGTCGTCACGACCACCATCATCCCGGCGGGACGCCATCGGTATATCGGCGTCAACTACTTTTCGCGACCTTCCGATACGCTGTTGGGCATCCTCGCAGGTCTGGAGCAAATCATAGGCGCCAGCCAAAGAGCGGCAGCGTCGTATCTCGGATTGTCACAAGGCGCCCATGCGGGCCGCTTGTTGCTGATCGAGTATCGCGAGGATCTCAAAAAAGAAATCATCCAGCTCGCAAGATCGCTGGAGCCGTTCGATGATGACGGAACCGGCTGTTTGCTCTGTGACGCAGCCGCGCCTCGCTCCGCGGCGACAGATACCCGCGCCGAACGCCGGCGTTTCGTCACCAATGCATGCATCTACGCGACTTTCTTGCGCGCCATAGAACTCGGGGTCATTGGCGCCGGCGAGCTGGAGCAACTGCTCGGGCGCGAACTGCCACAGTATAAAGCGCAACTTCTCCGCTTGTTCGGCAAGCATGGCTATATCAGTCATTCGCTGGATTGCGACAACGAACCGCCGGCGTCTTCCATCGCGCTCGACTTCGTCAACGTGCAGCGGGGATTTTGGGATTTGAAAAACGCGAGCGAACGCGCGCTGTTCGCGGCCACGACCGATCTGATCATCGCGGAGCCGCGGTTTCGCGTGCCGAATACGTTTCACTTCCTGGTTTCCGCTGATAATCCGCGCAGAAGGATGATCCACAAGATCGCGTCCCCCTCCTACCAGGGCCGCTCTTCCTGGCCGACGTTCAATGTCGAATTCGCCGACCGCATGCTGGATTACGACGAATTCTCGGGAACCGGGACCTACCGATCCTGCGCCCGGGATATCCTGAGCGACATTCGCACCGCAACCGAATTGCATGGCGGATATCAGGAGCTGCTGACGGAGAAAGGCCTCAAATATTGTACGTGGGCCTATCGGGGAGCCGTCGCTCACTCCTGGTTTCCTCGTTTCCTGACGGTCTGGAAAAGGGCATTCGGGACCCCGCTGCTGGATTGGAAGTAGCGGCGTATCGATGCCGCCGGGCATCCGCCGGCTCACACGCCATCAAGCCTGACGTTATGCTGGTCTGTAGCCCGGATGAGCGCAGACCGTATGTCCTTCCCTGACCGAGGCGACTCGCCCTCAATGCTTTAGCGAGGGTTGCC
>Ga0302157_10004517_pt1 | contig 15110 bp, 13 predicted proteins | sample I_Bog_N3_3_FD_193502 | JGI IMG/M metagenome (GOLD analysis project Ga0302157, IMG submission 193502) | Peat permafrost microbial communities from Stordalen Mire near Abisko, Sweden - I_Bog_N3_3 | ecosystem: Environmental > Terrestrial > Soil > Wetlands > Peat | place: Sweden: Abisko, Stordalen...
GAGACTCGCCACCTGGAACGTAAATTCGATCAATGCGCGCCTGCCGACGGTTGTGGACTGGTTCACCCGGGTGCAGCCTGACGTGGCCTGTCTGCAGGAATTGAAGTGCGTCGACGAGAAGTTCCCGCGCGAGCCGTTCGAGGCGCTCGGCTACAACATCGAGGTCCACGGCCAGAAGACCTATAACGGCGTGGCGATGCTGTCGAAGACGCCGCTGGAGGACGTGCGGCGCGGCCTGCCGGGCGACGACGGCGACGATCACGCCCGCTATATCGAGGCGGTGGTCTCGGGCCCCCGGCCCCTGCGCGTGGCGGGCATCTACCTGCCCAACGGCAATCCGATCGGGACCGAGAAGTTCACCTATAAGCTCGCCTGGATGAACCGTCTCAATCGCCACGTCCGCGAGCTTCTGGCCTATGAGGAGCCCCTGGCCATCGCCGGGGATTACAACGTCATCCCCGAGCCGGCCGACGTGGACGACCCCGCGTCCTGGACCGGCGACGCCCTTTATCAACCCGAAAGCCGCGCCGCCTTTCGCGGCCTGAAATGGCTGGGCCTGACCGACGCCTATATGCAGGCCGACGGCCGCCCCGGCGGCTACACCTTCTGGGACTACCAGGCCGGCGCCTGGCCCCGAAACCACGGCATCCGCATCGACCACGTGCTGCTTTCGCCCCAAGCGGCGGACCTGCTGAAGGGTGTGGAGATTCACCGCGACGAACGCGCGGCGGAGAAACCGTCGGACCATGTGCCGGTGGTGGTGGAGTTGGGGTTGTAGAGCCCCGGCGGCTTTGCCACCGCCGCCAAATCTCCCTAACCTCGGCAGTTGATGCATGAAGCCCTACGCACCCTGCTGTTGCTCGCCCTGGCCGGATGCCTCGTCACCGTGGCTGGATCGGGCGCGGCGTGGTGGCGCGATGAGCAGCGTCGGCTGACGCGCTATCTGAGAAAGGCGCTGGGCGCGCATCCGGAGTCGGTGATCATCGCGCCAGGACGGGGCCGGGCGGCGGGGCTGAACCTGGAGCGGGGACTGATCGCCGTGCTGTGGGACGGCGGGGTCAAGGGGTTGGTCTACCGACTGCGCCAGCTGGTGGGGGCGGAACTGATCCTGGACGATCAGGTGGCCGCGCGCGCCTTCCGCGACGAGCCGCGCCGGGCGCTGGACCACGCGCCCAATTCCGCTCATCGCGTGACCCTGCGCCTGATCTTCGACAATCCGCGCGATCCGGATTTCGAGGTGGAGCTGTGGCCGCCGATCGATCCCGCCAAGCGCGAGCGCGCCACCGTGGCCGAGGCCATCGCCGCCAGCCGCCGCTGGATCTCCGGCGTGGAGGCCATCCTGCGCCAGACCGAGCCGGGTCCCCAGGTGGCGCAGGCGCGGGAGGCGGACGAGGACGATAGGCCGCCTTGGGATGACGACGGGGACGAGGACGAGATGGAATGAGCGTTCAGCCGGTCTGCGACCGCGGCATGGCCCTTGGGGTCAAATGCGGTCATCCGGGCCGGCCGCGACTGATCCTGACCACCTGTATCCTGGCGTCCAGCCTGGCCTTCATCGACGGCTCGGTGGTCAATGTCGGGCTGCCCGCCATCGGTCGGGACCTGCATGGATCGGCGTCCGACCTGCAATGGGTCATCAACGCTTACCTGCTGCCGCTCAGCGCTCTTCTGCTCCTGGGCGGCGCGCTGGGCGACCGCTTCGGCCGCCGGCGCGTCCTGATCCTCGGCATGGCCCTGTTCGCGCTCGCTTCCGCCGGCTGCGCCGCCGCCGTCCGGCTCGAATGGGTGTTCGCCATGCGAGGGTTGCAGGGGCTGGGCGCGGCGCTCCTGCTGCCCAACAGTCTAGCGATCTTGGGCGGCGCTTTCGAAGGCGAGGCGCGCGGCAAGGCGGTCGGTCTTTGGGCCTCCGCGAGCGCCATCGCCGGCGCGGTCGGGCCCGTGCTCGGCGGCTGGCTGATCGACACGGTGGGCTGGCGCGCCATCTTCCTGATCAATCTGCCGCTGGCCGCCGGCGCCATCGGCCTGGCCCTCTACGCCGTTCCGGCCCAGCATCCCGACAGGGGCGGCGCGCGACTGGACGTGATCGGCGGCGCTCTGGCGACCGCGTCCCTGGCCAGCGGGACCTGGGGCCTGACGGTCGCCTCGGGCGAGAAACGGTGGAGCGGGCCCGCGCTGCTCGCCACAGCCGCCGGCATCGTCCTGGCCGCCGCCTTCGTCTGGCAGGAAAGACGCCTGGGCGACAAAGCCATGACGCCCCTGGCCCTGTTCGGCTCCCGGCGTCTGGCGGGCCTAAATCTGTTGACCCTGCTGCTCTACGGGGCCCTGGCCGGCTTTCTTTTGCTGTTGCCCTACCGGCTGATCGAGGCCTCGGGCTACTCGGCCACGGCCGCCGCCGCGTCCCTCCTGCCCTTCCCCGTGATCATGGGCCTCGGCGCGCCGATCGTCGGCTCTGTCGCCGGCAAGATAGGCGCGCGTGCACCCCTTGTCGTCGGATCGGTGCTGGTCGCGGCGGCCCTGGCCTTGGCGTCCATCATGGCGCCCAGCGCGCCCTATTGGACCAGCGTCCTGCCCGCGGTGACGGTCATGGCCTTGGGCATGACCTGCGCCGCCGCGCCCCTGACCTCCGCGGTGTTGTCGTCCGTGGACGCCCGTCACACCGGATCGGCCTCGGGCCTGAACAGCGCCTTGGCCAGGGCGGGCGGCCTGTTGGTGATCGCCCTGATGGGCGCGGTGCTGGCCGCGCGCGGCCAGGCCCTGATGGACGCCTTCCGACTCGCGGCGCTGACCGGGGCCGGCCTGGCCCTAGCGGCGGGACTGGCCGGCCTGCTCCTGATCGGAGACGACCGGCCAACCCAAAAAGCTTAGAGGTCCGCGTAAATGTGAGTCTCGCCCGACGCGCCGGGCTGCGTCACGGCCCCCAGGTGCGCGGGGCCAACCTGTTGGGCGAACTTCCAGATGGCGCCGGAGTTGTAATTGGTCTTGCGCGGCGACCAGTGCTTCAGGCGCTGCTCCAGGACGATCGGATCGACCTCAAGCTCGATGGTCCCGGCGTCCGCGTCGATGGTGATGATGTCGCCATCCTGGATCAGGGCGATAGGTCCGCCCACCTGGGCTTCGGGCCCCACATGGCCCACGCACAGGCCGCGCGTCGCGCCCGAGAAACGCCCGTCGGTGATCAGGGCCACCTTGTCGCTGATACCCTGCCCGTAGATGGCCGCGGTGGTGGATAGCATCTCGCGCATGCCCGGCCCGCCCCTGGGGCCTTCGTAGCGGATCACCAGCACATCGCCGGGCTTATAGTCGCGCGCCTCCACGGCGGCGAAGCAGGCTTCCTCGCCGTCGAACACCCGCGCGGGGCCACGATGCTGGCGATGGTTCAGCCCGGCGACCTTGACGATGGCGCCGTCGGGGGCGAGCGAGCCGTTCAGGCCCACGACGCCGCCGGTGGGCGAGAGCGGATTGGAGATCGGACGGATCACGTCCTGATCCGGATTCCACTGCACGTCCTTCAGGTTCTCGGCCATGGTCTTGCCGGTGACAGTCATGACGTCGCCGTGGATCAGCCCCGCGTCGAGCAGGATCTTGAGCAGCATGGGCACGCCGCCCGCCTCGCCCATCTTCTTGGCCGGATAGCGCCCGCCGGGCATCAGGTCGGCCAGATAAGGCGTGCGGCGCATGATCTCGCACACATCATGCAGGGTGAAGCGCACGCCGCACTCATTGGCCATGGCCGGCAGGTGCAGCCCGCCGTTGGTCGAACCGCCCGTGGCCGCGACCACGACCGCCGCGTTCTCAAACGCCTTGAGGGTGCAGATGTCGCGCGGGCGGATGTTGCGCTCGAGCAGGTGCATGACCGCTTCACCCGTGGCCTCGGCGTAACGGTCGCGGTCCAGATACGGAGCCGGCAGGGCGGAGGACAGTGGCAGGGCCAGGCCGATGGCCTCGGACACGCAGGCCATGGTGTTGGCTGTGTACTGGCCCCCGCAGGCGCCGTCGCCGGGGCAGGCGTGCTGCTCAAGATCGCACAGATCCTCCAGGCTCATCAGGCCCGCCGAGTGCTTGCCCACGCCTTCGAATACATCCTGCACGGTGACGTCGCGCCCGTGCCAGCGGCCGGGCAGGATCGAGCCGCCGTAGATGAAGGCCGAGGGCACATTCAGGCGCAGCATGGCCATCATCATGCCCGGCAGGGACTTGTCGCAGCCCGCCACCCCGACCAGGGCGTCGTAGGCATGGCCGCGCATGGTCAGCTCGACGCTGTCGGCGATCACCTCGCGGCTGACCAGGGAGGACTTCATGCCCTCATGGCCCATGGCGATGCCGTCAGTGACAGTGATGGTGCAGAACTCGCGCGGTGTGCCGCCGGCCGCCTTCACCCCGGCGGAGGCCGCGTGGGCCTGACGCATCAGGGTGGTGTTGCACGGCGCCGCCTCGTTCCAGCAGGAGGCCACGCCCACCAAGGGCTGGTTAATCTCCCGCGAGCCCAGACCCATGGCGTACAGGTAGGACCGGTGCGGGGCCCGCTCGGGGCCTTCGGTCACATGGCGGCTGGGCAGCTTGGACTTGTCCCAGGTCCCGTCGGGCTTCTTGATGCTCATGGTCGATACTCCTTGGCGCCTGCGTTTAACGGCAAGCGGCGCGGAGGGAAAGGCGGCCGTTCAGCCCTTGGCGGCTTCCTCGACCCTCAAGGCCAGCGCCAGGGCGCGCGTCGCCTCCGCGCCCGTGATCAGCGGGTGCTCAGCCTCGCCGCGCACCGCCGCCAGGAAGGCCGAGACACTGGCGCCGAGCGGATCCTTGCCCTCGGGCGTTTCGGCGAAGTCGGCGTTCAGGGCGATGCCTGTGTCGTTTTCAAAGGCTCGGGTCATGAAATCGATGCGTAGCGGACCGAAGGGATAGTCGACCCCCATGGTGCGCGTGCGGCCCTCGTCGGTGCGGCAGGCGTTGAAGGCCGCGACCATGCCGTCGGCGAATACGATCTCGGTGGAAACCTCGTCGAAGTGCGGCCCGTACTGGATGCGGCCCTCGGCCGACACCTTGACCGGCTCGGTGGGGTTGAGCGCCAGGGCCAGGTCCAGATCGTGGATCATGATGTCCAGCACGCAGGACACATCCGTCGCCCGGCCGGTGTAGGGCGAGCGGCGCAACGCCTCCAGCCGGACCGGTGTCTCGGGCGCGCCCAGCAGGCCCATGGCCTTGAATACCGCCCGCTCCTGATGCCCGCAGGTCAGCACGCAATCATGGGCGGCGGCCAGTTCGACCAGGCCCTGCGCGTCATCGACGCTCAGCGCAATGGGCTTTTCCACATAGGCGTGGATGCCCAGCGCCAACGCCTTGGCCGCGATCTCGGCGTGGGCGCTGGCCGGGCAGGCCACGGTGACCACGTCCAGGCCCTCGAGGAACGCTTCCGGATCGGTGAAGGCCCGCGCACCCAGCTTGTTGGCGAGAACGCCTCCCCGCTCCGGGTCCGCGTCCAGCACGCCGACCAGCGTCACCCCCGGCAGCGCCGCGTACTTGTGGGCGTGATAGCCGCCAAACACCCCGGCGCCGACCACGCCCGCTCTCAAGTCAACCATGCCAAAGCCAAGCTCATGTTGCGTTGCAGCGGAAAGTGTCCGCACGTCACGCCGGACGCAAGACCGGCGTGATCACGAATTCTCTCGCATTGTTGCGGCCTTTTTCGCGTTGAGAGGGTTTCCGCCGAGGGTCCGCATAGGATAGATGCGCGGTCCGCTGAAGGAGGCCGCCGTGGCCCGGCTGTTCAACGCCTATGTGATCGTCGACTGGACCGCCGCGGCCAAGCCGGGGAGCGGACCCGACAGCGTGCTGATCGGCGTGCTCAAGCGCGACGTGCGCTTCCGCCTGGCGTTCGAGGCGTTTGTCCTGCCCACCCGGGCGGAGGCGGAAAAACGCCTGGTGGTGATCCTGGACGACCTGAAGAAGCGCGGCGAGCGCGCCTTCGTCGGTTTCGATTTTCCCCTCGGCTTTCCGCGCGGCTTGGCCAGCGCCCTGAAGCTGACCGGCGAACCGTGGCTGGCGGTGTGGGACTATCTGGACAAGATGGTCAAGGACAAGGCTGACAACACCAACAACCGCTTCGGCGTGGGCGCGGAGATCAACCGGCGCACAACCGGCGGGCCCTTTCCGTTCTGGGGCTGCCCGCCGCGCGACACCCTGACCACCCTGCAGCCCAAGCGGGCGCATGAACATGGCGAGGGCGACCTGCCGGAGTTCCGCCGCGCCGACCAGGCGGTCAATGGCCCCTCGATCTGGAAGCTCTATTACGCCGGCGCCTCGGGCCCTCAGGCCATCCTCGGCATTCCCCTGGTGCGGCGCCTGAAGCGGGCGCGCGGCGAGGCCATGAAGGTCTGGCCGTTCGAGACGGGCTGGAATGCGATGGGCGAGGCGGACCTCGCGGGCGTGGAGCTGCTGGCCGCCGAGGTCATGCTGGGCCTTGTGCCCACATCGCCCGCTCCCGGCGAAGGCAAGGAGCAGGCCCAGGCGCGGGGCCTGGCCGAGCGCATCGCTCGGCTGGACGAGGCCGGAAAGCTCGGACAGGCTTTCGCCGCGCCCAAGGGGGTGGGCGAGGATGAGGTCCACGCGTCGCTGGAAGAGGGCTGGATCCTCAACCTCTGAAAAGGTTCAGCCCTCGCTATCGGGGTGCTGACTGGCGCGCGGCGCGGGCAGAAGTTTGGCGGCCAGCGCCTTGAGCGGCTCCGCTGACGCCTGCGCGAGACTGGCTTCCAGCGCGCGATACCCCTCCAGCACCTCCCGGCCCAGCGGCGTCAGACGCGCGCCCTTGCCCTTGCCGCCGCCCGCCATCGTCTGCACGAGAGGCTCAGCCCAGCAGCGGTTCATGGTGTCGACCAGCAGCCAGGAACGGCGATAGCTCATGCCCAGCGCCCGCCCAGCGGCGGAAATGGAGCCTTCCTGGGCGATGGCTTCCAATAGGTCCGCCTTGCCCGGCCCCAGGGCGAATTCCTCGCCGCATAGAATCTGGGCCTTCACTTTCAAAGCGCCGATCATGGGCATGGCTGAACGCGTCTCCGGGACCGGCTCCATTAAAGACCTTGCAACCGAGCGGACAAGCTTAGATCGGCGTTTCTGACGCCATGCCCGGCGGGAGATATTGCGGCGGGCCCGGTGCTCGCCCATCTTTCTCGCGGGGCCGATGAGGACATCCATGACTCCTGACGAACGTGAACTTCTGACCACCTTTCTACGTGACCTCGGGCAAGCCCGAGCCGGGGCGAAAGACCCCGAGGCCGCCGCCCTGATCGACCAAGCCTTTTCGGCCAATCCGGACGCGGCCTATCTGATCGTTCAGCACACGATCTTGTCCGATCAGGCGCTGCACGCCGCCCAGGCCCGCATCGCCGATCTGGAAGCCCAACAGGCGGCCCCGGCGCCGGCCGCCAGTTTTCTCGGCGGATCGCCTTGGAGCGCAACGGCTGCAAGCACGGCCGTTCCGACCACGGCGGCCCAGCCGAGCCCCTTCGCCCCCACCGGCGGTCTGGGCAGCTTCCTGCGCAATGTCGGCACGACCGCCGTGGGCGTCGCCGGCGGCGAGATGCTGTTCGACGGTCTCGCCGGCCTCTTCGGCGGACATCGCGGCTTCGGCTTGGGCGGCATGGGCTACGGCGGCGGCTACGGCGCGCCGATGGAGAACGTCACCATCAACAACTACGACGATGGCGGCAACGGCGGCGGCGATTGGGGCGGCGGCTCGGACTACAGCGACAACAGCTGACCTGCCGCCGTCCTAACCGGCCTTCAACGCGCCCAGGCGGTCTTCCTTCAGCTTCTCGGCCACCAGGAACGCCAGTTCCAGGGACTGCTCGGCGTTCAGGCGCGGGTCGCAGTGGGTGTGGTAGCGGTCGGCCAAGTCGGTCTCCGTCAGAGCCCGCGCGCCGCCCAGGCATTCGGTGACGTTCTGGCCGGTCATTTCGAGGTGCACGCCTCCCGGGTGCACGCCCTCGGCCCGGCAGATCTCCACGAAGCTCTTAACCTCCGATAGAACGCGGTCGAACGGCCGGGTCTTGTAGCCGTTGGAGGCGGTCAGGGTGTTGCCGTGCATGGGATCGGTCGCCCAAACGACAGTACGACCTTCGCGCTTGGTCGCCTCCAGCAGACGCGGCAGGCGCGCGGCGATCTTGTCGGCGCCGAAGCGGCCGTAGAGCGTCAGGCGACCGGGCTCGTTGTCCGGGCTCAGCACGTCGATCAGCTTGAGCAAATCGTCCGGCTCCAGGGTCGGGCCGACCTTCAGGCCGATGGGATTCTTGATGCCGCGCATGAACTCGATGTGCGCGTGGTCGAGCTGGCGCGTGCGCTCGCCGATCCACAGCAGGTGCGCCGAGCAATCGTACCAGTCGCCGGACGTGGAATCGACGCGAGTCAGGGCCTGTTCATAGCCGAGCAGTAGGGCCTCGTGGCTGGTGAAGAACTCCACCTGATGCATGCCCGGATAGCTTTCCGGATTGACGCCGATGGCGCGCATGAAAGCCAGGGTCTCGGAGATCTTGTCCGTCAGGGCGCTGTAGCGCGCGCCCTGCGGGCTGTCCTGCACGAAACCCAGGGTCCACTTGTGGATGTTGTTCAGGTCCGCGTAGCCGCCCGAGGCGAAGGCGCGCAGCAGATTCAGCGTCGCCGCCGACTGATTATAGGCGCGCAGAAGCCGCTCGGGATCGGGCGCCCGGTCCTCGGCGTCGAACTCCATGCCGTTGATGTTGTCGCCTCGGTAGGACGGCAGGGTGACATCGCCCTGCGTCTCCACCGGCGAGGAGCGCGGCTTGGCGAACTGCCCGGCGATGCGGCCGACCTTCACCACCGGCTTGCCGCCGGCGAAGGTGAGCACCACAGCCATCTGCAGGATCAGGCGGAAGGTGTCGCGGATATTGTCGGCGGCGAATTCCTTGAAGCTCTCCGCGCAGTCCCCGCCCTGCAGCAGGAAGGCGCGCCCCGCCGCGACATCGCCGAGCAGCGACTTGAGCTTGCGCGCCTCGCCCGCGAATACCAACGGCGGCATGGCGCGCAGCGTGTCTTCCACACGCGCCAGGGCTGCCGCGTCCGGGTAATCGGACGGGATGTGCAGCGCGGGCTTGGATCTCCAGGACGCGGGCGTCCAGCGTTCACTCATTTTCGGCACTCATTCGGAAGGCGCGGCTTTTAGACCAATGCCTTTCGGTTGGCAAAAATATCAGTGCTCCACCACGAAGCGGAGGAGGACTAGGCCGGGCTCATCAGCATCGCGACATGCTTCTCGCGCATGGTCACCAGTTCCTCGGCCAATGTGGGATGCAGAGCGCAGGTATTGTCCCAATCGGCCTTGGTCACGCCCATCTTCACGGCGACGGCGGCCAGCTGGATCATCTCCGGCGCATCCGGTCCGACAATGTGGCAGCCCAGGATCACGTCCGTTTCGGCGTCCACCACAAGCTTCATGAGCACGCGCTCGGTCCCGCCGTAGAACACCTCCTTCATCGGGCGGAACTTGGTCAGGTAGATATCGATCTTTTTGCCCGCCCGGCGCGCCTGGCCCTCGGTCAGGCCCACGCAGCCGATGGGCGGCTGGCAGAAGACCGCGGTGGGCACCAGCGCATGATCGAAGGTCGTGGGTTTGTCGCCGAACACGGTGGCGGCGAAGGCGGCGGCCTCACGGATGGCGACCGGGGTCAGATTGATACGGTCGGTCACGTCGCCGACGGCGTAGATGTTGGGCACGTTGGTGCGCGAATAGTCATCGACGGCGATCGCGCCCTTGTCGTTCAGCGCCACGCCCGCCTTGTCCAGGCCCAGGCCTTCCACATAGGGCATGCGGCCGGTGGCGAACATCACCTGGTCGGTGGTGAGGGTCACGCCATTGTCCAGGACGCTGACCAGACCCTTATCGGTCTTGTCGATGCGCTCGTGCTGTGTCCCGACGATCAGCTTGATGCCGCGCTTTTCGATCTCCTCGGAAACGTGGGCGCGCACGTCCTCGTCGAACCCGCGCAGGATGTTGGGCCCGCGATAGACCAAGGTGGTGTCCACCCCCAGCCCGTTGAAGATGCCCGCGAACTCCACGGCGATATATCCGCCTCCGCACACCATGATCGACTTGGGCAATCGCGTCAGGTGGAAGGCCTCGTTGGACGTGATCACGTGCTCGATCCCGGGCAGATCCGCGGGAACCGACACCCGTCCGCCCGTGGCGATCAGGATCGTCTGGGCGGTGACGCTCTTGTGCTTGCCGACCAGCTCCACGGTGTGATCATCGGCCAGGCGCGCCTTGGCGTGGATCAACTCGGCGCCGGCCTTGGCCAGGTTGGAGGCGTAGATGCCTGAAAGGCGCCCGATCTCGACGTCCTTGGCCATGAGGAACCGGGTCCAGTCGAAAGTGGCGTCCACCTTGGACCAGCCGTAACCCTCGGCCTCGGCGAACGTGCGGGAGAATTCCGACGCATAGACCATGAACTTCTTGGGCACGCAGCCGCGGATCACGCACGTGCCGCCAACCTTATCCTCCTCGGCCACGGCCACCCGCGCGCCGGACATCGCCGCCAGCCGGGCCGCCCGAACCCCGCCCGAGCCTGCGCCGATCACGAACAGATCGTAGTCATATGAGGCCATGGGCCGCTCCTGGCTGTCGCGGCCCAAAGCGGGGCCGTAGGCATAGATGGGGATCGCAGGCCTCGATCAAGAGGCCTTGGCGACATTGCTCCTCCCTTGGGATAGAGCTGATTTCAAGCCGAAAGGCTCCAGAGTCAGTAATCCGCCTTCAGGGCCAGATAGAACACATAGCCGTCGGAATGGCTGTTCTCCCAGGCCGGGCCCGCGGACGCGAGCAACGACCAATGTTGGGTGAATTTGTAAGTCGTGGCTAGATTGATCATCCGGCTGTCGCCGCCTGTCACCGTGTCGCGCGTCTGCGCATAGACTTCGGCGCCGAGGGATAGGCGCTCGCCCAAGCTTCGGCTGATGGCCACGCCGCCCTGCCAGAAATTGCGCTGATCAGCCCCGGGGTTGATCTGATAGCCGCCGCCGCCGAACACGGACCACGGGCCGAAATCCTTTTGCGCCCAGATCGGCGCCAACAGTCCGAGCTTGCCGGTTCCAAGCAGGTGATCGGCGGTCGGCGTGAATAGGCGTGGGAAAAAGGCGACGTCGGGGGTCCAAGAGCCGTCCGCCTGATGCAGGAACCGGTACTTGGCCGCCAACTCCACGTCGCCCGGTCCCCCGCGAAGGCCGTCGAGGCTGAAGCCGCGCGCGCTTTCAAACGCCAGCGGCAGAACGGCCGTCAGTTGCAGGTCCTTGGCGGCGCCGTAGTTGATGTCAAAGCCCGCCTCGCCAGCGAGGTTGCGCGGAGCGCCGGCCCCGATGGTGAAGTTGTAGATCTCCCAGTGACCGAGGTCCGTGGGCTGGGGGTCGTCACTGAGATAGGGCGGCCCCGCCAACGCCGCGCTCGACGCGCTCAGCGTCACGGCCGCGACGACAGACGATGCGAACCGCCGTCCCTTTTGCAAACCCCCATCGCGCAAGTCGGATCGCTCTCTCAATGGCATTCCGCCCATCTCGGCATCGCCAGATTGAACGGCTAATGCGACAACGACCCTCTCGCAGACAACCCCCGGCAGTCCTGAGCGCCGTCAGAATCTCGCTGTCAGATCGGCGACATGATTGTAATTTAAACGCCCCGCCAGGCCCGAGCCGCCATTCGGCCGTTTGTGAATCTGTTCAATCGGACGATGAGGCTCTCCAATGACGACACCGGCCAAAACGGGCGCACTTGCGGGCGAGTTGCTGAGCAAGGCGCCTCAAGCCACTCTGATGTTCTGGCTGGTGAAGATTTGCGCCACCACGGTGGGGGAGACGGGCGGCGACGCGGTGTCCATGACGCTCAATCTCGGTTACGCCGTCGCCACCCTGATTTTCCTTGGGTTCTTCGTGGTGACGCTGGCGGCCCAGATCAAGGCGAGGCGTTATCATCCCGTGATCTATTGGCTGGTCGTCGTGGCGACCACCACCGTCGGGACCACCACCTCCGACTTCATCGATCGTTCGCTGCATCTCGGCTATGTGATCTCATCCGCCATTTTGCTAGCGCTCGTCATATTGGTGCTGATCGCGTGGAAGATCGCCACCGGGGCCATCGCCGCCGACAAGATCACCTCGCGCCGCGACGAGGTGTTCTACTGGCTGACGATTCTTGTTTCCAACACGCTTGGCACGGCGCTCGGAGACTTCACGGCCGACGATACAGGCTTGAATTTCGGATTCGAGAACGGCGCGCTGCTGTTCGCGGGTCTGATCTTGGTGGTCGCGCTGGCCTATCGGTTCAGGGCGGCGCCGCGGGCGATCCTGTTTTGGGCGGCCTATATTCTGACCCGCCCCCTCGGCGCAACGCTGGGCGACACGCTCACCAAGCCCCACGAGCAGGGCGGCTTCGCATTCGAACGTATTGAGGCGACCTTGCTGATCGCATTGGCGATGGTGGTGCTCGTTGCGCTGACGCCGAGTTTGCGCAGGCCCGCGAAAGAAAATCCCGCGTAAACCGCCCGCCGCCGCCGCCAGACCTTAAGGCGCCAGCCGCTCCACGCCGTGGTCCGTGCCGATGATCGCCTCGTCAGCCATGTCAAGAAACAGGCCGTGGTCGACCACGCCAGTGACGCTTTTCAGCGCCGCGGCCAATACCGTGGGATGGGCGATGGCCCCGCAGGAGGCGTCATAGATCAGATTTCCTCCGTCCGTCAGGACCGGCGCCCCGTCCTTGATCCTCAAGCGCGGCGCAATGCCGATATCCGCCTCAGCCAGAGCGTCGCATATGCGCAGGGCGGTGGTCCTGTGGCCGAAGGCCACCACCTCGATGGGCAGGGGAAACTTGCCCAGCTGAGGCACGACCTTGGCGGCGTCAGCAATCACCACGCAGCGCCGGGAGGCTTCCCAAACCAGCTTCTCGCGCAGCAGGGCAGCGCCGCCGCCCTTGATCAGGGACAGGCCCGGGCCGATCTCGTCGGCGCCATCGATGGTCAGGTCAATGCGGCCTGCGTCATCCAGCGCGACCAGCGGCAGGCCCAGACTTTCGGCGAGCGCCGCCGTCGCCTGGGATGTGGCCACGCAGCGTAGCTTCAGTCCCTCGATCGCCGCGCGGGCGCCGAGGGCCTTGACCAGGTAAACCGCGGTCGAGCCGGTGCCGAGGCCCACGGTCATGCCGTCCTGCACCAGGGCCGCGGCGGCCTCGCCGGAGCGCCTTTTCTGCCCTTCGATATCACTCATGACCTGACCTTGCGCGCCGCCGCCTTCATGGCGCGGAACGCCTTGGCCCAGCCGGGCTTGACCGTCTGGCGCGCGCGGCCCAGCGCCAGGGCGTCAGATTCCACGTTCTCGGTGATGACCGACCCCGTGCCGGTGAACGCCCGGTCGCCCACGGTCACGGGCGCGACCAGCAGGGTGTTGGAGCCGATGAAGGCGCCCTCGCCGATCTCGGTCCGCGACTTGTCGAAGCCGTCGTAATTGCAGAAGATGGTTCCGGCGCCGATGTTGGTCCCTGCTCCCACCGCGCCGTCGCCCAGATAGCTGAGGTGATTGGCCTTGGCCCCCGCGCCCAGGCTCACGTTCTTGACCTCCACGAAGTTGCCGACGTGGGCGCCCGCGCCGATGTCAGCGCCCGGACGCAGCCGCGCATAGGGCCCGACGATGGCGCCGGCGCGCACCACCGCCCCCTCGATGTGGCTGAAGGCGCGGATCACCGCGCCGGCTTCAACCAGGACGCCCGGCCCGAACACCACATAGGGCTCGATCGCGGCGCCGCCCGCAATCTGAGTGTCCCAAGACAGATGCACCGTATCGGGCGCACTCATGCTGACTCCCTCGGCCATCAGCACCCGCCGCCGGTGGGCCTGAAAAGCGCCCTCCGCCTGCGCCAGCTCCGCCTGGGAATTGACCCCCATGACCGTGGCCTCAGGGGCAAAAGTCGTGAGCACCGACAGCCCGAGCCCCGTCGCCAGACCGACCACGTCGGTGAGGTAATATTCCCCCTTAGCGTTGTCGGCCTTGACCTGGCCGAGAAGCCCGAACAACACGGCGGCGTCGGCGGCCAGGACTCCGGAATTGCAAGCGTTCACCGCCAGCTCGGCCGCCCCGGCTTCCTTCGCCTCCACGATACGCTTCAGCGCCCCATCCTCGCCCAGGATCAGCCGCCCGTAGGCGCCCGGATCGGCCGCTTCGAACCCCAGCACAGCCAGGTCCGCCCCGCCCCCGCGCAAGTCGAACAGGGGCTCGATGGCGGCGGCGTCCAGCAAAGGGCAATCGGCATAGGTGATGACCACGTCGCCCTCGAATCCCGCTAGGGCCTGGCGCGCCGCCAGCACCGCATGCCCCGTGCCCAGCGCCGGGTCTTGCAAGGCCGTGGCCCCCTCGCCCAGGCGCGCGGTCACATGCGCGCCGACCTCGGGACTGTGCGCGCCCACCACCACCACGACGCGGTCACAGCCCAGCTCCAGCGCCGCGTCGATCGCCCGGTCGAGCATGGCGCGGCCGCCCACCGCGTGCAGCACCTTGGGCTTAGTCGACTTCATGCGCGTGCCTTGGCCGGCGGCCAGGATCACGGCGGCGCGTGCGGTCATGGAATGCCTCTCACAGGGCGCCGGGCGGCCGTGGCCGACTCGGACATTGCGCTGATGCTGGATTTAGCCGAAACCGCGATGCCTTTACACTGGAGACCTCGCCCTGCCCGTCTTAACCGACCCTCGCCCGCTGAACGGCGCCGTCATCGTGTTCGACCTGGACGGCACCTTGATCGACACCGCGCCGGACCTGATCGGTTCGCTCAACGGCGTATTGGCCGAGCAAGGCCTGCCGCCCGTGGCGCTGGCGGACGCCCGCCATCTGGTGGGTCAGGGCGCCAAGGCCATGATCGAGCGCGGCTTCGCCCAGGCGGGCGCGGTCCTGCCGGCGGACAAGGTCCCGGCCCTGTTCGACCGCTTCATCGAGATCTATCTCGGCCGCATCGCCCGGGAGAGCGCGGCGTTCGATGACTTGGAAACCACGCTCGACCTCTTGGCCGCCGAGGGCGCCCGACTGGCGGTGTGCACCAACAAGCGCACCGACCTGTCGCTCGCCCTGCTCGATGCGCTAGA
>Ga0302157_10004526_pt1 | contig 15088 bp, 11 predicted proteins | sample I_Bog_N3_3_FD_193502 | JGI IMG/M metagenome (GOLD analysis project Ga0302157, IMG submission 193502) | Peat permafrost microbial communities from Stordalen Mire near Abisko, Sweden - I_Bog_N3_3 | ecosystem: Environmental > Terrestrial > Soil > Wetlands > Peat | place: Sweden: Abisko, Stordalen...
CGGCACTGGTCGAATCACCGTCGGCGATGTTCACCAGTCCCAGCGACTTCATCAACGAACCCACGAACGTGTCGCTCGTGAGCGAGTAGTACGGATTCGTGCCAACTTCGTAGTACACGGTGACCTTCTTGTTCGGGTGCGCGGGTACTGACGCGATGTCCGCGTTGATGGTCTTCTTCAGGGACACGACGAGCGCGTCGGCTGATTTCACGTGCCCGGTCAAGGCACCCAGCTGCTCGATCTGTCCGTACGCGCCCGCGAGCGTCGAAGGGGCGTCCTGGTCCACGACCTTCACGCCGAGGCTGGTGAGCTTTTGTTGGATGTCGTTCGCGTCATAGGAGATGACCACGAGGTCGGGCTTGGTCGTTGGATACGACGCGGTCTGCTTGCAGATACCAAGCACCCCTTCGACGCTGGGATCGAGCGCGTTGATTCGTTTCTTCGGTAGTCCCTTGGTGGGATAGTCCGAATCGGAGTCGACGGCCTGAACCTGGTGTCCGGCCCCGATGGCGAAGAGTGTCTCGGTCGCCGTGGGTGAGAGCGAGACCACGCACCCGGGGGGCGGCGCCGCTCCGGCGAGAGCGACACCGACCAGGGGCAGGGCGAGAACTCCCACCGCGAATGCGAGAATCAGGCGTAGGGACTTGAACATGGATATCTCCTTTCCGTCGAAGTGGATGGGCGACGGATGGATATCCGAACGACCGCTCCTTACCTCGAGAGCTGTCTTTCACATCTCCTCGCAGAAGGCGACCTGGCTACGTGGTCTTCATTCGAAGGCCACTTACAGTTGCGGGACAGCGTTGGAATCACACCAACTTCGCTGCCGCGAGGCACTTACGACCTTACCGCACGATCGCTAGCGCGCGCAGCGACCAGGTTGCTCAAGAAACGCCGGTAACGACCAGTTCGCGCAGTTGCCCGTTCGCGATGACCGCCCGTCGAGTCGCGTGCACGTAGTCCGCGTCGCGGTGTGAGATGACGAGCACCGCGCCCTCGCCGAACGCGGCGACGATCCGGTCCATCACCAAGCTCGCCGTCTCCTCGTCGAGTCCTTCGGTTGGTTCGTCAAAGATGATGATCGGGCGCCGTACCAGCAGTTCACGCGCCACCCCGAGGCGCCGTTGTTCGCCACCCGAGAGTCCGGTCGTGGCGCCTCCGAGCTTCGTGTCGAGACCTTCGGGCATCGAAGCCAATAGCGCGCGCAACCCGGCCCCGTCAAGGGCCACGACCAGTTCGTCGTCGCTGGCGTGAGGATTCGCGATGCGCAGGTTCCCCGCGAGCGTCGTCGCAAAGACGTGAGGGGCATCGTCAGCGAAGCCAACGACCTGACGGACTTGTTCTGAGCGCAGGGTCGCATAATCCGCGCCCCCCACTTGAAGCACGCCCTCTCGGGGATCGAGGAATTTCGCCAGGAGACGAGCGAACGTCGTCTTGCCTCCGCCACTTGGACCACTGAGTGCCACTACGTCACCGCGGCGCAGCTCGAACGACACGTCGCGCAGCGCGACCGTGTCCGCGAACGTCGCTCCGACATTGCTCGCTCGCAGACTCGCCGACGCCGTGTCGAACAGGCCCCCTACGTCGGGTTCGGTGACCGGCGCGCCCACGTCGGCGAGTGCCTCGAGTCGCGCGAGTGCCGCCCGGTCACCGCGCAGACCCACCAGCATCGGCGCGACACCACCCTCGAGTTCTAAGACCGTGACACTCAGCAGTGCCGGCACCGCGAGAAGAGCGGGCGCCAAGTGGCCCGAGCGAAGGCCGAGGGCGCTCACGAGCACGGTCGTCACGACACAGAGCCCTGAGACCAACGTCGTTAGTCCACTGATCACGCCCATGAGCAACGTGCGACGAAAGTTCGCCCGGTCATAGCGTCGTTCGAGCTCGGCCAGTTCTTCACCGAGGCTCTCGGCGGCGCCCGCCATCACGTACTCGTCGCCCCCCTGGCTCACGCGGTCGAACAGTCCGACCATGCCAGCGCGAACTGCGTCGATCTCCACTTCGCTCCGGTAGCCCAGGCGCGCCGCCGCCCAGGGCAAGACCGCTGCCGTCAGTACCAACGCGACCAGAAGACTCAACGCCGAGAGCGGAACAATGGCCGCGGTGATTGCGACGGTCACCACGCCCGCGACGGCACTGGTGAGCAGCGGACCCGCCACGGCCGTGAGCAGATCCTGGACTCGGTCGACGTCTCGTACCACGACGTCCACCACGTCCGAACTACGTGGTCCGAGTCCAGCGGGAACGAGCGGTTCGAGCAAACGGGCCACGCTCGCACGAACGTGACCCATAACCCCGAGTGCCGCTCGGTGGGTCTGGGTGCGCTCGAGGTAGCGTCCGGCGGCCTTGGCGAGGGCGAATAACTGCACGAGCCCCATCGGCACGGTGAGCGAGAGTATCGCGGGCTCTTGGGCGGCTCGAACAATGAGCCACGCCGAGGTCCCACTGAGGCCAATCGTGGAGAGGCTCACCAGGAGACCCGCGAGCACCGCGTGACGGATGGGCGCTTGCTCCTCACCCAACGCGCGAACGAGCACGCCCTTGTTCTTCACGCGAGCACCCACGGTGCGACCACGATGCTCTGGTCCGCGTCGAGGGGCCGGTGCGTCGCGACGACGCGGGTCATGGTGAGACGAGTAATCGCCGCGGCGACCAGCGACGCGCTCGCGGGGTCCAGGTGCGAGGTCGGTTCGTCGAGCACGAGTAGCAGCGGCCGGCGCACGATGCAGCGCACGAGCGCCAGACGGCGCCGCTCGCCCGCCGAGAGTTCCTGCGCACCCTCACCGAGAGGCTGATCGAGTTCGAGCTCGAGACCCACGTCGCACATCGCCTCCTCGATAGCCCGGTCGCTAATGGCGCGCTCTCCCATCTGGACCACCTCGCGCACACTGGCCCCGGGCAACGTGGGATCTTGCGGGAGCCACGCCACACAGCGGCGCCACGACGAGCGGTCAATGGTCGCCAAGTCCTCGCCGTTCACCAGGACCGTGCCCGAAAGCGGTTCGCGAAGGCCGCACAGCACGCGAAGCAACGTGGACTTGCCCGAGCCCGACGGTCCAAGGACGGTGACCAGCGAACCCGCTTCAATCGAAGCGTTGAGCGGTGACGCCGTGTCGCCGCGGCGCGACGCGTGGTGAAGGACGACGTCACGCAGTTCGATCGACGGCGCCCTCGATGGCGCCACACCGCTCTTCGCCGATCGACTCACCAGTGAGCCGAGCAGATCAGTCGCCGCGGCGATGCCGTTCGCTGACGCGTGGAACTGTGACGCGGAGCGCCGCAGCGGTAAGAAGACTTCGGGCGTGAGCAACAACACCGCGAGCGCGGTCGAAAGACCCAGTGAACCGTTGAGTAGTCGTAACCCCAACACCAGGGCCACGAGCGCGGTCGCGAGCGAGGAGAGCAGTTCGAGCGCGAAACTCGACAGGAAGGCCACGCGAAGGGTCCCCATCGTCGTTCGCTGCAGGGCGTCGCCCACTTCGTCCAGGTTGACCAGGGCGTCGCGGGAACGGTTAAAGGACTTGAGGACCGTCATGCCGCGTACGACGTCGCCGAAGTAACCGGCGAGTCGCTGCTGGTCGTGCCAGCGCGCCTCCATCTTCTCCTTCGCCTCGAGTCCGAGGAGCACCATGAAGACCGGTAACAACAACACGCTCGCGAACACGATGCCAGCACTCCACAGGTCGTGGGTCGCGAGCCACCCGAGCAGCAGCACGGGCGCCAACGTCGCCAGGACCAGTGACGGCACGTACTTGGCGATGTAGCTCTCGATCGCGTCGACGCCTCGTGTGCAGAGTTGGACCGTGGCGTCGACGCTGCCCATGGGACCCGACATGAGGACCTGGTCCAGGGCTCGACGCCGCAGGTCGCGACGCACGGGACTGGCGATTCGCGAAGTGACGGGTTCGGCCAAAGTCACCGCCGCCACGCGAAGGATCGTGGCACCGAGGAACAACGTCAGGTCCTGGCGAAGACCTTCGTGCGCGTTATGGAACAGACCGCCCAACAGCGACGCCAACGCGAGCGCCTGACCAATGACGGCGATCGTGCTCAGAAGCCCGAGGGTGACCGCGACCACCAAGGCATGTTGGACCAACGGCGACGTACGGCGCAGGCGGCGGAGGAGGGCCGATGGCCGTTCGGCCCTACTCATTAGGCCTTGATTTTCCTCTTGGGCGCGTCGTTGGCTGAACCCGGGCGACCGACGCGCTTCTTGAAGATCCAGTACGTCCAACTCTGATAGAGCAGAACGAACGGCGTGAAGATCAGCGCGACCCAACTCATCACCTCGAGGGTGTAACGGTGCGAAGCACTCGCCACCATCGTGAGGTCAAAGTGCGCACTCACCGACGAGACGAGCACGTTGGGATACAGGTTCAGGAACATCGTTGTAAACAAGGCGAGAATCGTGAGCGCGGTGGCGATGAAAGCCCAACCCTCGAGGTGGTCTCGTACGAGCCAACCCACCGCGGCGAGCGCCAACAGACCAACTATCGGCAGCAGTGGCGGGACGAGTCCTTCGTGGTGGATCGTGTGCGCGGTCTGGTAGGTCCAGGCGAGGAACGCCAGGACGATGACAAAGGTGACCGGCGCGAGGCGCATCGCAATCGCCCGGGCGCGCACGCGCACGTCGCCTTCGGTCTTGAGGCCGAGGTACGTCGCACCGTGCAGCGTGAACAACGACAGCGTGGCGAGACCTCCGACCAACGCGTAGGGCTTCACGAGGTCGAAGAAGTTCCCCGTCCAGGTGGCGTTTGCCGCCAGGGGCACGCCGTGGATGAAGTCGGCGAAGGCCACACCCCACAACAGCGCCGGGAGGGCCGAACCCCAGAAGATCGCCTGGTCCCACCAGAACTGCCAGCGGGGCTCTTCGCGCTTGTCGCGGAATTCGAAGGCCATACCGCGAAAGATCAACGCGGCGAGCACGAGAAAGAGGGCCAAATAGAAGCCGCTGAAGACCGTGGCGTACCAGAGTGGGAATGCGGCAAAGGTGGCACCACCCGCGGTGAGCAGCCACACCTCGTTGCCGTCCCACACTGGTCCGATGGTGTTGATCACCACGCGACGATCGAGGTCGTCCTTCGAGACGAAAGGCATGAGGGTTCCCACGCCGAAGTCGAAGCCCTCGAGGAAGAAGTAACCCAACCAGAGGACACCGATCAAGGTGAACCAGAGCTGTTCGAGACCGCTCGGTGAAGTAGTGAGTGAGGCGAGCACGATACGTCCTCCTAGTAGATGAGTTCAGGAACGCGCTCAGCCTCGGCTGGCGTTTCAATGGCGGGTGGAACCTTGGCGATTCGGAACATGAGTCCGATCTCGATGATCGCCAACAACGTGTAGATCGCGGTGAAGCCGATGAGACTCGTCGCGACGTAACCGGGCGAGATGAGGGTGACGGCCTTGGAGGTGCTCAAGAGGCCGTAGACGACCCAGGGCTGACGACCAACCTCGGTGAAGATCCAGCCAAAGGTGTTCGCGATAAAGGGTGCCGCGATCATCCAGGTGGCGAAGCGCAGGAATCTCGGTGACTTCTCCAGACGGCGCTTGCGGATGAGCCAGAGCGCTATGGCCCCGAGGAAGAACAGCAGGATGCCGAGTCCGACCATGATGCGAAACGACCAGTAGCAGAGCCAGATGACCGGCACGTAGCTACCGGCGCCAAATTTCTTGGTCGCTTCCTTCTGGAGCTGGTTGATGCCTTTGACCTTGCCGTCCCAGGTATTGGTGGCGAGCACGCTCAATATATGTGGCACGCGAACCTGGAAGACGGCGTTGTCCTTCAGGTTGCCAATCGTGAGCAGCGAGAAGCTGGCACCACTTTGGGTGTTGTAAAGCGCCTCAGCGGCTGCCATCTTCATGGGCTGCTGGACTTCCATCTCCTTGGCTTGGTTGTCGCCCAGGAACATCGTGAAGATCGCCATGAGTACCGTCACGACCATCGCAACGCGAGCGGCCTTGTCGAATCCCGCGAGGTCGTTGCCCTTGCGCAGGTGATAGGCGGCAATGCCCAGCATGAACACCGCGCCCGTGAGGAACGCAGCGGCGAGCACGTGCCCATAGGCCGCGATGAAGGTCGAGTTGGTCATCACGGCCCAGAAGTTGGTCATGACCGCTTGGCCGGTCGCGTGGTCTATCGCGTAGCCAACGGGATGCTGCATCCAGGAGTTCGCCGCCACGATGAACGCCGCCGACAATATGGTGCCGAGACTGGCGAGCCAAATCGAGGCCAGGTGCACGCGTTTGCTCACGCGCCCTCGACCAAATATCCAGATACCGAGGAACGTCGACTCCATGAAGAAGGCGAGCAGTCCTTCGATGGCGAGGGGCGCACCAAAGATATTGCCCACGAAGGTCGAATAGCGAGACCAGTCCATGCCGAACTGGAACTCCTGGACGATACCCGTGACAACACCGATGGCGAAGTTGACGAGGAATAACTTCCCGAAGAACTTCGTCATCCGGTCGTACGCGAGGTCACCCGTCCGATAGAACGCCGTCTGAAGGATCGCCACCAACAAGCCCAGACCAATGGTGAGGGGAACGAACAAGAAGTGGAAGACCGTCGTTATTGCGAACTGCCAACGTGCGAGTGACAGGGTTGATATACCTGCAAGGAATGTATTCACGAACCGCACGTTAGGTTTGCGTCAATTACTGATTTCTAGATCGGGTGAGGTCTTAGGTCCCGATTTTGGGTTCGTCCAAGCAACCGAGCGATCATCTATTCCTTTGTGAGATGGGCACCATCTCACAGTTGCATCGAAGCTCGATCCGCGCATAATTCGAACTTCGCCGGTCATAATTCTAGAACTTTCACGGAAGAGTGGACCAACGCTCACCTACTCCGCTCGAGGCAACTACGTGGTGCCGCGGCTCCAAAAATGTCGCGGGCTAGGCGATAGTCATGCCGCCGTCAACCGCAATATCGGCTCCGGTGATGGCTGAAGCCGCGGGCGAACACAACCACACGATGGAGGCGGCGATCTCGCTCGGTTCGAGCAGTCGGCCAATCGGCTGACTCTTCGCGAACTCCTCTTCACTGTCGAGGCCGTACACCTCGGCAGAAGCCTTCAGTATCGCGGTTCTGGTCGAGCCAGGGCTCACCGCGTTCGCCGTCACGCCATGTTCGGCGAGGTCCATCGCGACGCCCCGGATGAGCCCCACGACCGCGTGCTTGGCCGCCGAGTACGCCGCCAAATGGTAGAGCCCGGTGCTTCCCGCGGCCGAGGCGACGGCCACGATCCGGCTGTTCGCGTCACGGCCGTTGGCGATCAGCGTCGGTGCGGCGGCTTCAATGAGTCGGCGCGTGCCGAGCACGTTCACCGACCAGACCGCATCCCACGCGGCGTCAGAGATCTCCCATAACGGCGCGCCCGCCGCGATGACGCCCGCACTCGCGACGACTGCGTCCAATCGGCCGAAATGTCGTGTCGCGGTCTCAACAGCTAACTGCATGTCGGTCGCGCTACGCACGTCACCGACGAGTGCGAGCACGGCGTCACCGTGGCGAGCGACGACCGACTCGAGTTCCGCTGGTGTCGCCATCGCGTAAGGAACCTCAGGAATGTCGCGGCATCGATCGACCGCGACGACGTGATAGCCGTCATTGACCAACGCGTCCACGGTGGCGGCACCGATGCCGCGCGCCGCGCCCGTGACGATCGCCACCCGGTTCATCCGCCCAGCCTTCGAAAGAAGTCCGGCGGCGCCACGACGTCGTCGCGACCAAGTTCAGTGATGTTCGACTTGCCAAGACCAAGGAGTGTCGAATCAATGCCACTTCGCAACACGTCGAGCACGTTCTCCACGCCAGCTTGTCCATTAGCGGCGAGTCCCCAGAGATAAGCGCGCCCGATCATGACCGCACGCGCGCCCAGCGCGAGGGCCTTTACGACGTCACTACCGCGACGCACGCCGCCGTCGAGCAACACCTCGACCTGATCACCGACCGCGTCAGCGATTCCTGGCAGCATGCGGATCGGCGCCGGCGTGCCGTCAAGGTTGTTGCCGCCGTGATTGGAGACTGACAAGGCAGTTGCGCCTAGGTCAACAACGCGCTTCGCGTCGTCGATGCGCCCGACGCCCTTCACCATGAACGGACCGTCCCACTGCGCTCGCAACCAGGCGACGTCGTCCCAGGTGGGTAGCGGGCTCTGCATCCATTCGTAATACGCACCGAAGAACGTCGGTGGCTTCGCGCCCGGCTTGGCCATATTGGGGGTGGTGAGAGACGGAATATGACCGGTTCGAAGGAAACCCCAGAACCAGCGGGGTCTAGAGAGCGCCTCGGGCGTCAGTTTGATCGCCGATTTGAAATCAATCTTCTCGGGGATCCAGGGGCTTCCCCAGTCGCGACCATTGGCGAAGGACCAGTCCAGGGTAAGGATGATGCCCTTGGCGCCCGCAGCTTTGGCTCGCGCGAGACGTTGGAGCATGGTGTCGCGGTCACCGGACCAGTACATCTGAAAGAGAACCTGCGAATTGACCGCGCACACCTCTTCAACTGACTTGCTGGCGAACGAACTGAGGCCCATCGCGATCCCACGGTTCTTGGCTGCCCTCGCGACCGCGACTTCGCCTTGGGGATGTACCGCCTGGACGCCCGTGGGCGAGATGAGAACGGGCATGGACAGCGATTGGCCCATGACGGTGGTGGCGAAATTGCGCTCGCGCGCGAGCCCGGCGACGTGGGGCGAGAGTCCGAGTTGGTCGAACGACTCAAGGTTGTCGCGCGAGGAGAGACCCTTTTCTGATCCGGCGATCAGTGCGCCGTAGACCGACTTCGGCAGTCGTTTCTCGGCGCGACGCTGAGCAACGGCGACGGTCTCAAACCATGTGCTCGACATCTGTCCCCCAAGACTCAAAAGTGAGACTACCTGAGGCTCGAAAGTCTCCAGCGCCTACCGAGACGAGAGGGCGACGGGAACCCGGCGTGAATGGTCCGGCGAGGACTTGGGACGTATCGCCACCTTCTTCGCGGCGAGTGCCGTCTCGCCGTGACCGAAGACGCACTCCGGGTCGGGGTCGCTCATTTCGAGACCGGTGAAGAACTTGGCCGCCATGCAACCACCCCGGCAGGCGTCATAGGATCCGCACGACGCGCACGCTCCGGGATTACCCGGTTCGCGCAACGATCGAAAGAGTTCGCTCGACGTCCACACCGACGCGAAACCGTCGTCGCGGACGTTACCCGCCTTGAACTCCTCGTGGATGACGAAGGGGCACGCGTACACCTCGCCCACGGGGTCGATGAGACACACGACGCGCCCGGCTCCGCAAAGGTTGAGGCCCTCGAGTGGGCTACCGAGCGCAGAGAGGTGAAAGAAGGAATCACCGGTCAGCACGTGGGGTCGATCGAGTAGCCACCGATAGAGTCGGCGATTCTGGTCCAACGTCGGATGCAATTCCTGCCAGACGTCGACCCCACGGCCCGAAGGACGAAGTCGAGTGAGGCGCAGTTCGGCGCCGTAGTGTGCGGCCAACTCTTCGAGCGCTTCGAGTTGTTCGACGCTTTCGCGCGTCATCACCACGGAGATCTTGAACGGACCGAAGTTAGCGGCCCGCAGGTTGTCCATCGCGCGACGAGCCTGATCGTAACTCCCAACGCCTCGCAGACGGTCACTCGTCAGCGCATCGGCGCCGTCGATGGAGATCTGGATGTCGAGGTAATCTATTCGTGCGAGGTGTCTCGCCGCGGCTTCGTCGATCCGCGTCCCGTTGGTGGAGAATTTCACACCGACTTTCTTGTCGACCGCGTGTTCGATGAGCTCGAAGAAGTCGCGTCGAATCATCGGCTCGCCACCACCGATGTTGATGTAGAAGATCTGCATCGCGGCGATCTCGTCGATAAGGGCCTTGGCTTCGCTCGTCGATAGTTCCCTCGGGTCGCGACGACCCGACGAGGAAAGGCAGTGAGTGCAGGCGAGATTGCAGGCGTAGGTGAGCTCCCACGTGAGACAGATCGGCGAGTTCAGACCTCGCTCGAAACGGTGACGAAGAGACTCAGCGCCCACTGATGATCTCCGAGCGCGCCAGTGCGCTAAGCGCCTTCACGTACTGATAATGCGAACCCGCCGGTATCATCGCCGCGATGGCCTCGTCGGCGCTTCTATACGCGTCAAGGTCACGCACGAGCGCCACGAGTTCGCGTGACTTTAGAAAGACCAGTCGCCGGGTGCCGTGATGGTAGGCCAGGGCGCCAAAGGCTTCGTCGCGCAGCGAGACCTGGTCGCCGAGGCGCCAGGGCAACGACCGGTCAAAGGCCTCCACCGCCGAGAGCGTCACGTTCTAGTAGACCCCGCAGAGTCCGTCTATCGACACTTCTTCGACGAGTAACTCTTCAATCTCGTCGACTTCGACGTCCACATCTTCCTTTTGCACTGTTTCACTCGACACGCGTACTCCTCGGGTTGTCACAAATCTAGTGTTTCACTTCAGTCCAGTGACGCCTCGTGCGAAACTACGAAAGTGACAAGTCTCAGTCCACATCTAGCGGTCGACGAACCGGTCGTCGCGGGGACGCGCGTCGTGCTCGACGCCGACGCCGAGTTCCTCGACCGCAACTTCCTCGTCGGGGGTGCGCCGTGGCGGCTCCTTCGCCTGCCCGGTTCGTCACTCGGGGTCGCCCAGCGTTGGAAGACCGGCGACGTCGTGCGCCGCGGAGAAGAGCGGTTCGCGCGCACCCTCATTCGCCAGGGGCTCCTCCACCCGATCTACGCCCACGACGCTCCCCTGGACGACGTCGACGTCGTCATTCCGGTGCACAACGACATCGGATCATTGCGCCAACTCCTGGCCCAGCTTCGAGGCCTTCACGTGACCGTGGTCGATGACGGTTCACCTGACCCCATCCTCGTTCGTGAATGTGCCCAACAGTTTGGCGCCGATCTGGTCCGACTCGAAAGAAACCTCGGGGCCGCGGGCGCCCGCAACGCCGGCGCAGAAGCCACGTCTCGGCCGTTCCTCTGTTTCGTGGACGACGACGTCAGTCTCGCCAACGCCCGCGAGGTCCTTTCACGGCTTCGCGCGCAGTTCCAGGACCACGAACTCGGCGCCTGCGCCCCGAGGGTGCGAGGCGGCGAGGGCTCGAGCGTCCGCGACCGGTTCGAACAGCGCTTCTGTCCCCTCGACATGGGCCCTCGCGCCACCATTGTGGTTCCGGGTGGACCGGTCAACTACGTACCCACCGCGTGCCTCATGGTTCGCCGTGACGCGTTTGGCGTAGGTTTTGACGAGGAGCTTCGACTCGGTGAGGACGTCGACTTCATCTGGCGTCTCTGGGACCACGACTGGCTCGTGCGCTACCTCGCCAACGTGGAAGTCACGCATCGAGCACGCGCGAGCTGGCGGCGCTGGTGGAACCAACGCGTGCGTTACGGGGGATCGTCGAGCGAGCTCGCCCGGCGCCACGGGGAGCGACTCGCCCCGGTGCGCGCTGACGCCTGGAACCTCGTCGCCTGGCTCAGCGCACTCGTCGGTTTGCCCCTGGTCGGTGTGCGAATCGCCCGGGTCGCGCGCGACCGACTCGAGGAGAAGTTCACAGAACAAGCCGACGAACCCAAGGCCCTCGCCAACGCCATCGTCGCTCGGACGATGGTCCGTACCGGTGGGCCGTTGTCGCGCGCCGTTGTTCGCACTTACGGTCTCGTACTGCTCGGTGCGGCGTTGCACCCCCGACTGCGCCGACCCGCGTTGACACTTTTCGTCATTGGCACCGCCTGGCGCTGGCGCCATCAGCGCCTGCACCTGGAGGACGTACCGCTCGCGCTCGCCGACGACGCCGCGTACGGCGTCGGTGTTTTCCAGGGCGCGTGCCGTACGCGCTCGCTCCTGGCCCTGAAGCCGCGCATCACCACGTCATCGATCACCTTGCGTGACGTACTCGGCGTCGCCCAACTTCGTCCAACGAGTTCCAAGGAGTGATGGAGTTTCTCAGGTCTTCAAGCGCACAGCACTGTCTTGGCGAACGAAATCTAAGCCGCGAAGACCCCGACGACGCCTTCCAATCCTAGAAAGTCATCGGCGTTACGCGTAAAGAGAGGAAGCGTCAGCGAGCACGCCGTTGCAGCGATCATCAGATCAACGGCCCGGGCTCCGCGCGCCTTGCGACCTGTCGCCGCTTTCGCGGCGAACACTCTCCCATAGGCTCGCGCGGCGTCTGCGTCGAAAGCCAGTGGACTGACCGTCGCCTCGGTGCGTTGGAGTCGGTCTTGGCGACGCGCTCGCTCGTCAGCGTCATCAGTGGCGTGAGGGCTAGCGGCGAGTTCGGCGAGCGTGAGCGCGCTGATTGCCAACTCGCGAGGCAATAGCTGCGCATCGATCTTCTCGAGATCGATGAGAACTGAGGTATCGATCACGCCGCGAAGTGGACAAGACGCGTCAGCCACGAGGCTCAAGGTCTTGTGATGCTTGCAGATCGAGATCGCTACGAAGTCGCAGGAAGTCAACACCCGGTGCGCCGTCGAAGTCGGCCTTCACTGTCTCAACACGCACGAAACGGTACCGACGAAGCGGTACGAGCTCGCCCACGGGCACGCCGTTTCGCGTCACCACGTAAGACGCCCCTTCATCAAGGCCACGCATGATCTCGCCACTCTCATTGCGCAGCTGGCGCTGGGTGATCTCCCGGTCCATTCCCCCACGTGTAGCACAGCGTGCTACACGTGGCCCCATTCCTAGAACCGGATCACTCCTCGCAGGTTCTCGCCCGATGCCAAGTCGTCGGCCGCTTGTTGGATCTCGTCGATCGAGTACTCCCTCGTGATGAGTTCGTCGATGAAGAACTTGCCCTCGTGGTGAAGGCGCAGCAGACGCGGCACCTGGATCCGTGGGTTCTCCGAACCGAACACCGTGCCTCGAATCTCCTGATTGGTCATCGAGAGCATCGTCACGTTGAGATCGACGGTGGTCAGGTTGTGCGCCGCCAGCGACGTCACGACGATGACGCCGCCCTTGGCGGTGATCGATCGCGCTTGCTCGAACAACTCTGACGTGAGATTGTCGACCGTGATGATCACGACGTCACAGAGCTTGCCCCACGTGAGCTCGGGCAAGATATTGAACGCGGCGTCCAGCGTCGTCGCGCAGCCGTGAGTGGCTCCAATCTTTAGTGCCCGATCGATCTTGGACTGATTCGTGTCGATTGCGATGACCGCGCGAGCGCCCGCCATCGCGGCCCCCTGCACGGCACCTGATCCGACGCCACCGCAACCGATCACCGCCACCGTGTCCCCGGGCTTCACGTCGCCACGGTTCACCGCCGAACCAAATCCTGTCGAGATGCCGCACGAGATCAAAGCCGCCGCGCGAAGGTCCAACCAAGGCTCGATGCGGATGAGCGACGCCTCGTGGACAACGATGTATTCGGCGAATGAACCCACCTGACACATCCGGTTGAGGTTCTCCTCACCGAGGTGGTGTCGCCACGTACCGTCAGAGATCATCGGGCCCGCGAGGATGGTCGCACCCATGTCACAGATGTACTGACGACCCGACAAGCAGTACTCGCATTTGCCGCACGAAGGTACGAACGAGACGGCGACGTGATCGCCCACCGCGATCGAGGTCACGTCGGGTCCCACCGACTCGACGACGCCCGAACCCTCGTGGCCACCGATCACGGGGAACATCGTCCTTCGACCCGAGATCATCTCGAGGACCTCAGGCTCGTGGGTGATGTCGCCGTGGCGCAAGTGCTCATCGGAAAAGCACAGACCCGAAAATGCCATCTTGACCTTCACCTCGTGGGCGTGCGGCTCGTCGATCTCGATGACCTCGGTGCGCCATGGTCCATTCGCTTCGGTCACGACAGCCGCTTTGACCTTCATAATTCCCCCCAATACTTGGCCCCGACTACGGGGGCCACATTTCGCCACACTACTTATTAAGTATTGACCGGGGAAACGTTCTCTCCAACACTGGGTCAGGAATCCCAGTTTCCCAGTAACGAAAGGCCCCGAATATACGCGTAGGTTCAATTCTCGGCGGGTAGCTCGTCTCGCGTCTGACCGATGACGGTGCCGGGCAGGCCACCTGGAACTCGCTGACTTTCTGGGCGTGAAAGACCTTCCACTCCTGACTTTGGCTGCCATTTCCGCCTCAAGATGGTTCAGTCGGACCCAGGCGGCTCGAAAGATAGAACAATCGCTTTGAAGGTATGGCGGCATTGAGGGATCCTCGCTGGCCGTGTTCCTTCACAATTCGTACTCCGACGAGATCGAGCCCACGTTCCTAATGAACCTTTACTTCTCCTAGGTGAGACCTTGAAATCGAATCTTGACAAAGGGGATCCATACCGAGACGAGGCTGGATCTTCGTATACAGGTTGTTTGCGCTAACCCTTTGACGTCTATAAGATTTGACGCAATTTATCCACGCGACTGAAGAGCGCGGGGCGGGAGGGCTCGTCATGAGCGCATCACCTTTGGAAATGCTGAGGTCGCGGCTAAAGTTTTCAATCGCGCGCAGGCCGGTTCGACTCATCGGCATAGTTCTCGCTTCATTCACGGTTACGTTCGGCCTTTTCCAGTTCATCCCTGGTACCGCAAACGGCGATGGCACGAGTTGGAGTAACACACCGATTGAACTTACGAACTTCCCCGGTAATTCGCCGACAAACGATGGCGCCTACGGAGGCGACGCGTATCTCAAGTCGATCTCGTGCGCGTCACCGGGCAACTGCAGCGCCGGTGGTTACTACTACGCCGACGGCTCTCAAGCATTCGTGGTGAATGAAAGCAACTATACGTGGCAGACACCTCAAGAGATCACCGACTCCAGTGACGTCAACCTCGGAAACGAAGAGGTTGATGGTGGGGCATACATTGCGTCCGTTTCGTGTGCGCCAGACGGAAGTTGCAGCGCCGGTGGTTACTACTACGACTCAGACAATAATAGGCAGGCGTTCGTCGTGAACGGCACCACCAGCTCCGCTTGGGGCGACGCGCAAACCATTACGAACGGAACCGACGACCTGGGCAGCCTGGGGGACGATCATGTGGCAGCGGTCGTGTCAGTTTCGTGCGTGGGGGTTGACAGCTGTAGTGCCGGTGGTTATTACTACGACAGCAGCAATTACGTGCAGGCCTTC
>Ga0302157_10004527_pt1 | contig 15088 bp, 13 predicted proteins | sample I_Bog_N3_3_FD_193502 | JGI IMG/M metagenome (GOLD analysis project Ga0302157, IMG submission 193502) | Peat permafrost microbial communities from Stordalen Mire near Abisko, Sweden - I_Bog_N3_3 | ecosystem: Environmental > Terrestrial > Soil > Wetlands > Peat | place: Sweden: Abisko, Stordalen...
CGCATCCTGTGAAACTCGCAATTGTAACTGAGACTTTCCCCCCGGAGATCAACGGGGTCGCGATGACGTTTGGAGTCATCGCAAGCGAGCTCGGGCGAAGGGGCCACTCGGTTGCGGTATACAGGCCCTGGCGCAGGGATTTGCCGGCTGACCAGCCGAAGGGAGACTTTCGGCAGGTTGCGATGGCGGGACTACCCATCCCCGGCTACCCCCTCCTTAGGATGGGCCTTCCGGCGGGCTCCAAGCTGAGGCGGATGTGGACGGCCGATCGGCCGCACCTGGTCCACGTGGCGACCGAAGGCCCGCTCGGCCTGTCGGCTATCAAGACAGCTCGATCGCTGGGCATTCCGGTCACCTCGAGCTTCCACACCAATTTCCACGCCTACACGCGCCACTATAAGATATCACCCTTCAAGGGCCTGGCGCTCGGGTGGCTCCGCTACGTTCACAACCTGACCCAGACAACCTTCGCGCCTACGACCGAGCTGTGCGCCGAGCTGACGGGCATGGGGTTCAAGGGGATGGCGCTCCTCTCACGCGGCGTCGACACGAGGCAGTTCCGGCCGGAAAGGCGCTCGAACGCGCTGCGCGCGGAATGGAAGGCGGCCCCGAGCGACCCGGTGGTGCTGCACGTGGGCCGCATGGCCGCCGAGAAAAACTACCCCCTCCTCTTCCAGGTCTACGCCGCCATGCGCAGGGCCAACCCCGCGTGCCGCTTCGTGCTCGCGGGCGAGGGCCCGCTCAAGAAGGCGCTCATGAGGGATTTCCCTGACTGCACGTATGCCGGGTTCTTCTCCCGCGACGAGATCGGCCGCTACTACGCCTCCGCGGACATCTACATCCACGCGAGCCTGACGGAGACCTTCGGCAATGTCCTCACCGAGGCGATGGCGAGCGGTCTCGCGGTGGCGGGTTTCGATTATGCAGCGGCACGGCTCTTCGTGAAGGACGGCGAGAGCGGGCTCACGGCGCCCTGCGACACTCCCGAGGGGCTCGTGGCCGCAGGCGTGAGGCTTGCGACCGATCCCGCGCTCAGGACCCGGCTGCGGATCGCCGGGCGCACGGCGGTCGAGGCGCAGTCCTGGGAGACCGTGATCTCGCGTTTCGAGGCAAATCTCGAGGAGGCCGCAGGTGTGGCCCACACGCACGCAACGGTGGCACCCGTCCTCGCCTGACATGGAAAACCGAATCCTCATCCTCACGGCCGCCTACGGCGAGGGCCACAATGCCGCCGCAAACGCGCTCGCGACCGCATTCAACGAGGAGGCCCCGGGATGCGCAAAGGTGGTCGACGTATTCGCGCTCTCGAGCCCGAGGCTCAATTCCTTCGTGCGGAAGGCCTACCTGACGGCGATCAACAGGACGCCCCGCCTCTGGAAGCTCATCTATGCCTTGATGGACATGCCGATCCTCATGAACATGGGCCTATGGACCCTACGCGCGCAGTACAGGACACTTGAAACCGTGATCGAACAGGAGCGTCCCACGGCCATCTGCAGCAGCTTCCCGGCCTATGCCGTGATGCTCCAGAGCATGAGGCGCAAGGGCCGCTGCAATTTCCCGCATTTCAACATCGTGACCGACTCGATCAGCATAAACTCGGTCTGGTGGCGGCCGGGATGCGACGGCTGGTTCGTCCCCAACGAGGACACGGCCGAGGTGATGAGGCGGGCCGGTGCGGATGCGAGCCGACTTCATGTCTCGGGCTTTCCCGTCACGCCCTACTTCAGGAACAACGAGGGGATCATCAAGCGCCCCTCGCTCGCCAACGGCGCCGCCCCTCGCGTTCTTTATATCATCAACTCGGGAACCCATAACGCCGAGGAGACCGCCAGGCTGCTCCTCGCCGAGGACGCCTGGGAGGTCACGTGCACAGTCGGCAGGGACGAGAAGCTGCGCGACACCCTCGTGGCCGCATGCGCCAACCGCCGCCTGCGAGCCGAGATACTCGGCTGGACGGACAGGATACCCGAGCTTCTCATGAGCCACCACGTCGTGGTCAGCAAGGCGGGCGGGGCCACCACCCAGGAGGCGGTTGCCGCGCGCTGCCCCATGATCGTGAACCAGGTCGTCCCCGGCCAGGAGGAGGGCAACTGCGAGCTTCTGCTGCGCCACGGCGCCGGCGCGCTCGCCACCACTCCCGAGGCCGTTCTCTCGACGCTGCGCACGGCGTTCGCGGACAAGGGCCAGGGGTGGTCCGCATGGCGCGCGGCGCTCGGCCCCATGGCCCGGCCCGACGCGGGCCGATCCGTCGCGCGGCAGGTGCTCGCCCATGTCGATGGGTTGAGGGGAACCGAAAACCACGGAGTCTTTGCGGCCGCCATATGAAGACCCGGTTCATATTTAACCCGAAGTCCGGAAGGCCCCGCAAGAACGCGGGTATACTGCCGATGATCCAGGACTTCATCGCCGCTCGCGCGATTGAAGCCGACCTCTGCAAGACGGAGGGCCCGGGCCACGCGACGGAGATTGCCAGGGACGCGGTTGCCGCGGGCTTCCTGCGCGTCATCGCCGTCGGCGGCGACGGCACCGTTAACGAGGTCGCGCAGGCGCTTATCCACACGCCGGTTGCCATGGGGCTCGTCCCCTGCGGCTCAGGCAACGGGCTGGCGCTCCACCTTGGGCTCCCCAGGACCGCCGAGGGCGCGCTTCTCCTGGCAGCCGGGACAAACGGTCGCGTCGGCGAGATGGACACCGCGACCGCCAACGGGCTTGTCTTCGTGAACGCGATGGGACTCGGGCTCGACGCCGAGGTCGCGCAGCGCTTCAACACTCTCGTTCGCCGCGGGCTGCCGGCCTACGCCCGCACCGCGCTCTCCGCTTTCCTCAGCCGCAAGTCGGTCCGTTGCCACGTGACTTCGGGAAGCCACCGGGAGACGATCGACGCCCTCCTCATCTCGGTCGCCAACTCCGACCAGTACGGCAACAACGCGAGGATCGCACCCAACGCCCGCGTGGATGATGGCCTTCTCGACCTGGTTGCAGTTCGCCCGGTGGGGCTGCTCGGGGCCTCTTTCCTGGGGGCGCGGATGTTCACGGGCTCGATCGACCAAAGCAGCAAAGTGCGGCGCCTCAGGGGCTCGCGCTTCCTCATAGAGCGGCCCTCTGCCGGGATCATCCACACCGATGGTGAGACCCACATGGCGGGCGCGTGCGTCGAGGTGTGCATACTTCCCCGCAGCCTGAGGCTCGTCGTCCCGGCTGACTGCCCCGCCCTTCTTTCCTCCAACGAACGGTCCAACGCAGGCTTCGCCCTACAACTACCGTGAAAAAACTACGCGCCAGGACAGTCATCCTATCCGACATCCACCTGGGAACGGTCGATTCCAAGGTTGCAGAGGTTAACCACTTCCTGCGCCACGTGCGCTGCGAGAAGCTGATACTGAATGGAGACATCATCGACGGCTGGCAGCTGAAGCGCAACGGCCAGTGGACGAAGGCCCACACGCACTTCATCCGCATCGTCCTGAAGATGCTCGAGAAGCGGGACACGCAGATCGTCTACCTCCGCGGCAACCACGACGACATCCTCTCCAAGTTCCTCCCGCTCGAGTTCGAGAACCTCTCGATCGTGGACGAGTACATCCACGAGGGCGTGAAGGGACGCTACCTCGTCCTCCACGGCGACGTCTTCGACACGGTGACGAAGAACTTCGTGTTCCTGGCGCACCTCGGCGACTGGGGCTACCAGGCGCTCCTTGCGATCAATCGCGCCTACAACGTGTGGCGCTCGTGGCGGGGGCTCGAGTACTGGTCCCTCAGCCGGGCCATCAAGGCCCGCGTGAAGTCGGCCGTGAGCCATGTCTCGAACTTCGAGGAGCACATTGCGGAATTGGCCCGCGCCCGGGGCTGCACTGGCGTGATGTGCGGGCATATTCACACACCCGCGGACAAGATGCTGGGCGAGGTGCATTACCTGAACTCCGGCGACTGGATCGAGTCCCTGACGGCGGTCGTCGAGCACTGTGACGGCACCTACGAGCTCATCGAGTACTCCAACTTCATTAAGGAGTTCCCCTTCCCCGAGGACGGCGTGCATGCCGAGGAGCCGGCGCACGCCGCCGCCGACGCGCCGCACCCCTTCACGCAGGTCGCCAGCGAGAGCCCGGTTGTCTGACGGCTGGGTTGACAGCCCCCAAGGGGCGCATCGACGTTGGGTCCTTGCCCAATCCAGGGAAAATCCTAGTCGCCATGTCCGGGGGCGTAGACAGCTCGGTTGCGGCACTCGTGCTGAAGAGGCAGGGCTTCGACGTGACCGGGGCGTACATGAAGAACTGGATCAACGAGGACGGCGTCGTCGGCGACTGCCCCTGGATGACCGACATCGAGGACGCCCGCAAGGTGGCCGACCAGGTAGGCATACCGTTCCAGGTCGTGAACCTGATGAAGGACTACCGCGAGAAGGTCGTGGACTACCTCCTCGCGGGTTACCAGCAAGGCCTGACCCCGAACCCGGACATCATGTGCAACCGGGAGATCAAGTTCGGGGTCTTCCGCTCCTGGGCCCGGGAGCACGGGTTCTGCGCCGTCGCCACCGGCCATTATGCGCAGCGCTCGCTTGGCAGCGACGGCGTGGCCCGGATCACCGAGGGGGCCGATCGCAACAAGGACCAGACCTACTTCCTGGCTCTCCTCTCCCAGGAGCAGGCCAGGGACGCTCTCTTCCCGATCGGCGACCTGGAGAAGCCCGAGCTGAGGCGCCTCGCCAGGGAGGCGGGGCTCTCGACGGCCGAGAAGAAGGACAGCCAGGGAATCTGCTTCATCGGCCAGGTGCGCATGAATGACTTCCTGCGGGCCTACGTGCCTGACAGGCCGGGCCCCATCGTGAGGTCCAGCGACCAGCGAGAGCTCGGCCGCCACCGCGGGCTCCATTACTACACCCTCGGCCAGCGAAAGGGGATCGGCATCCCCTCGAACACGGACCACGAGCGATATGTCGTGGTCGGCAAGCGCGCGCCGGACGACGCCCTGCTGGTGGAGTTCGACAGGGCCGAAGCCCCGGGGCTGTTCCAGTCGCAGGTCCGCGTCCACTCGCTCAGCTGGACCGCTGAGCCCGTGACCGCTTCGGGAAGCCTCGAGGGGCGCGTGCGGTACAGGGACCCGCGAATACCCATCGTCTTCGAGCCGGACGGGGACGGAGGCGCCCTGGTGCGCTTCCATGCCCCGCAGCGCGCCCTGGCGCCCGGCCAGGTGCTGGCCCTCTACGACGGCGTCCGCCTCCTGGGCGGCGGCGTCTACGCCTAGTTGAGGGAGGCGAAGGCCAGCGCCGCGGCGAGCCCGATGAAGACGACGCCGATGGCCCAGTCGATCCAGTGTCCGCCCCTCAGGAAGGCCTGGCGGACCTTGTCCTTCGTGAAGACGATCGCGACGATCACGAACCAACCCATCGTGGAGAGGGACATCCAGGCGCCGTAGCCGGCCTCGACAATCTTGGGGGTCGCCGGGTCGATGAGGCTCGCGAAGACTGCGACGAAGAAGAGCGTGGCCTTGGGGTTGAAGATGTTCGTCAGGAGCCCCGTGACCCAGGCCTTCCCGGCCGAGGGGACCGCCGGGCTGGCGATATCCAAGGCGGCCCCGCTGGACGGCGTCGGCATTTCCGTCCGCGGCCGGCTCATGAGCGACTTCACGCCGATCCACGCCAGGTAGGCGGCGCCGGCGTACTTTACGGCCGCGAAGGCCACCGGGTAGGTCCGCAGGAGGATCCCGATGCCGAGGAGCGCATAGGTCACGTGGATCAGGATGGCGCTCCCGATGCCTATGGCCGTCCATATGGCGACGCGGCGGCCATGTGCGACGCTCTGGCGCACCACCATGGCAAAGTCCGGCCCCGGGCTTATGACGGCCAGGATGTGGGCGACGGCCACCTTCGCGAACTGCTCCCAGTAGCCGTGCACGGGCCTACGGGCAGAGCTGCTTCACCGCGGGGTCCGCAAGCATCTTGTCCACGGCCTTCATCTCGATGAATTGCTGAAGGCGGTGGTCATCCGGCGCCTTGGCGGCGGCATCCGCCACAACGCTCCGAGCCTCGTCGCTGCGTCCGAGAAGCACGAGGACATACGCCCGCTTCAGGATGGCCGTGGAATCGGAGGGGTCGGCCTTCTGGGCGTCCTTGAAGGCACCCACGGCCGACTTGTAGGCCTGCCGGGCGCCGTCCGGGTTCTTCAGCTGCATCCTCACGATGCCGAGCTTCATCCACGTGTCGCCCTCGTCCGGGCAGAGCTCGGCCGCCTTCGCGAACATGCCCTCGGCCCGTGACAGGTCGTGGATCGTGACCGCAAACTCCGCGTCGCTCGCATCGAGGTGCGCCTGCTCCCTCTGCTCCTTCGAGATTTCCTTCGCGCGGCAGCCCGCGAGTGCGAGCACCGCGGCCGTGGCCAAAGCCAGCCGGGCTCTCATCAGAGATCCGGGGGAACCGTCGAGATCGCCTCCTCCATGGTGGTGAGGCCCTCCTTCACCTTCAGGAGGCTGTCCTGGTGCAGGGTCTTCATTCCCGCGCGCATCGCGATCTTCTTGAGCTCCGCCGTGTCGAGCCGCTTGTTGATGCCCTCGATCAGCTCGTCGTTGGTCACCATGAGCTCATGGATGCCCACCCGGCCCTTGTAGCCGCTGTTGCTGCACTTCGGGCAGCCCTTCGGGTTGTGCTTGTAGATCATACCGCTCCAGCCGATCGCCTTCTGCAGCAACTCCTCCTCGCGGCCCTTGGGCTCGTACTGGAGGCGGCACTGCTTGCAGACACGCCTCATGAGGCGTTGGGCGCACACGCAGAGGATCGAGGACGAGATCATGAACGGCTCGATGTCCATGTCGGTAAGACGGGCAATCGTGGAGGGGGCGTCGTTCGTGTGGAGGGTGGAGATGAGAAGATGGCCCGTCAGCGCGGCCTCGACCGCGATCTCCGCGGTTTCGACATCTCGAATTTCACCCACGAGTATGATGTCGGGGTCTTGGCGGAGGAAGGCGCGCAGCGCCGTCGCGAAGGTGAGCCCGATCTGCCTGTGCATCTGCATCTGGTTGATGCCGGGAAGCGTGTACTCGATCGGGTCCTCGGCCGTGCGGATCACGATGTCGGGGGTGTTGATCTCGTTGAGCGCGGAGTAGAGCGTCATCGACTTTCCCGAGCCGGTCGGGCCGCAGTGCAGGATCATGCCGTACGGCTGCCGGATGCAGTCACGGTACCGCGTCAGGTTCTCCTCGCTGAAGCCGAGCGAGGTCAGCGGCAGCGTGGACTTCTGCTTGTCGAGAATACGCATGACCACGCCCTCGCCGTAGTTGAGCGGCGCGGTGGACACGCGAAGGTCGAGGTCGAGGTTCTTCTTCGTGAACTGCTTGAAGACGATGCGCCCGTCCTGCGGCAGCCTTCGCTCCGATATGTCCAGGTTGCACATGATCTTGAGTCGCGCGACGAGCGCCGGGCCGACCTTCACGGGAAGGCGAAGCTTCTCCTGGCACATTCCATCCACTCGGTAGCGGACGATGACGTCCTTCTCCTGCGGCTCGATGTGTATATCGGACGAGCCCGCGAAGTACGCGTCCTCGATGATTCGGTTTCCGAGCTGGATGATGGGGCCGGACTCCTCGTTGACGTCGGAGTCGACGATCATCGCCGTGTCGGCCTCGGTGCCGTACTCCGCGCCGATCTGCTGGACGACGTCGTCGAACCCGGACGAGCGGTCGTTGCCCTTGTTGAACTTGTCCTTGATGTCCTTCTCGCGGGCCAGGAGGCGAACGACGCGCTTGCCGGTCATCTCTTGTATCTTCGCGGAGAGCGTGACCTCGAACGGGTTGGCGAAGGCGACCAGCAGCAGGTCGCCGACCTGGCCCACCGGCAGCACGAGGTTCTCCAGGCAGAACTCCTGCGGGATCCTCTCGAATGTCGTCGCGGCTATCTTGTAGCGGGCCACGTTGTAGGGCGCGAGGCCCAGGGCCCTGCCCTTGGCGACGAGGCACTGGAACGCGGTGATCTTGTAGTCCTCCTGCAGGAGCCGGTCGAGCGCGTCGCCGTTCAGGTCCTGGGGACGAGCCGCGATCGCGTCGCGCTGCTCAGGCGTGAGCCTGCCCATGGAGATCAGCTTTGAGACGATGAGGGATTGGACTTTGCCGAGTGCCATGGTGGTCTCGAGTTCGGATTAGCTTGTTGCGGGGACCGGCGCGCCGGCGACCGGTGCACCGGGGGCGGACGCCGCGGCGCCCGCCACGGGGAACGGAGCCTTGGAGCCGTTCGGCCCGGCGAGGCGGTCCATGTGCTCGGCAATGCCCTCGAGCGTCGTGCCAAACCACAGGAGTGGTCCCTCGAACTTCTTTTCCCAGTAGGTCCGGACGGCCGGACTCAGGTAATAGGCCGAGGCGATGAAGGTGAAGTCCTCCTCCTGGTCGAACGGGACCGACCACGTGGCCCAGCAGGCGTCGAGGTCCAGGCCCTTCTTTGTGTCGTCGGGCGGCTCGTAGCCGCGAAGGTCGATGAGGCCCAGGCCCTCGGTCTCCACCAGGTGCTGCAGGACGTCCTCCTCGCGCAGGACCCTGAGCTCGTAGGCCAGAACGCCAAGAACGGTGGCCTGTCGGGGCTGGTTGGAGGCGATGATCTCAAGGAGGCGCTCGTTCGCCTTCTCCAGGTCCTCGATCTTCACGAGGTTGTGCTCCACCAGGCCCGCGCCAAGAAGGCGGTTCGCCCGCATCATCAGCGACCGATTTTCCGGTGACATTGAGGATCCTGAAGCCACAGATCGATATTGTCCTAAGCGACGGCCGCTGGCGACACCTTTTCCTTGCGGCGGAAGGCCGTGACCCTCTTCAGGAGCTCCTTCTTCAGCTTCTCGAGTCCCTCGTTCTCAAGGCATGAGATCTCGATGCAGTCGACCTTGTGTCGGCGCTTGAATTTGGCGAGGTTTCCCGCAGCGGAGGGCAGGTCCATCTTGTTGGAGGCCACGAGCCTCGGCTTCTTGAGCAACGAGGGATCGTACAGCTTGAGTTCCTTGACGAGCTGGCGGTAGTCCTCCCGCGGGTCGCGGCCATCGTTGCCGGCCATGTCGACGATGAAGAGAAGGAGCGCGCAGCGCTCCACGTGCCTCAGGAAGCGGTGGCCGAGGCCGCGGTTCTCGCTCGCGCCCTCGATCAGCCCGGGGATGTCCGCCAAGAGCAGGCGCTGGTCGCCCTTCACGAAGTCCTGGAACTCGATGACGCCTATCTGCGGGTGAAGGGTCGTGAAGGGGTAAGCCGCCGTCTTCGGGTGGGCCTTCGTGATGGCGTTGGTGAGGGACGACTTGCCGGCGTTCGGGAAGCCGACCAAGCCCACGTCTGCGATCGACTTGAGGACCAGCCTGTACTCCCCCGCCTCGCCCACCTGGCCCGGGTTTGCCCGGTTGGGCGCGCGGTTGGTCGACGTCTTGAAGTGCGTGTTGCCCCAGCCGCCGTTGCCACCCTTGCAAAGGACGATCCGCTGGCCGTCCTCGATCACCTCGGCGACGACCTTTCCGGTTGAGAGGTCCGTCACGATGGTGCCGAGCGGCAGCCTCAGCTCCGCGGGCCGGCCCGCCCTGCCGTTGCAGTCCTTGCCGAGGCCGTGCTCGCCCCGCTCGCCCTTCCAGTGCTGCTTGAACTTATAGTCCACCAAGTTGTTGGTGTCGTGCGACCCAAGGAGGACCACGTCGCCCCCGGCGCCGCCGTCGCCGCCATTGGGGCCGCCCCAAGGCTCGTATTTTTCGCGCCGAAAGGCAATGCAGCCGCGACCGCCATCACCGGCGGACGCTTTTATAACACATTCATCAACAAACATGGGGACGACACTACCGAAATACCGCCCGGGATCAAATCGCTATCTTGATTCCTTTTCGGAGGTAGGTCGGCACGTCCAGGTCCTGTCCATCGAATAGGTTGCGATCGGTCCGCTCAAACTGGCCGCGGCTCTCGACCTCCCCGAATCCAAACTCCTCCTGGTTCGCCTTCGCGGCGAGGACGAGCTCGGGCTCGCCCGCGACGGGGGCTGCCACGGGCTCGGGCTTCGGCGGGGAATCCTCGGGGCGAAGCGGCATTGTCCGCGCCTTCTGCGGGACGGGCCTCCTGGGAAGGATGCCGCGAGTTCCCATGTCGCTGGCACCGAGGACGGAGAGCTCCACCTTGCCCTGCATCCCCTCGTCGATCACGGCGCCCATGATGATGTGCGAGTCCCGCCCGAACTGCTCGGTTATCGCCGTCATGATCTCGTTCACCTTGGTGAGGGTCAGGTCGGTGCCGCCCGTGATGTTCACGACCAGCCGGTCCGCCTTGCGGGAAAATTCGGGTGTGTGGAGGAGCGGGCAGAGCTTCAGGTTCGCGATGGCCTCGCCCACCGCGTTCTCGCCGGTCCCATCGGACAGCCCGAAGAGCGTCTTTGCGCCGCGGTTCTGGAAGGCCTGCCTGAGCGTCGCGAAGTCGACGTTCACCAGCCCGGTCTTGGACAGCATGGACCAGATCGACTTCACGCCGCGGCCGATCCACTCGTCGGCGCGGGCGAATGAGTCCAGCACGGTCTCGTTCTCGGCGGCCTCCTGGAGGAGGATGTCATTCGGCAGCGGGATCACCGCGTCGCAGGAGCGCCTGAGGGCCGCCAGTCCCTCCTCGGCCTGCTTCAGGCGGCGGCCGCCTTCGAAGCTGAAGGGAAGCGTGACGAAGGCGATGACAAGGGCTCCCTGCTCCGCCGCGATCTCGGCGATGATCGGCGAGGCGCCGCCGCCGGTGCCGCCGCCCATACCGGCGATGATGAAGACCAGGTCGCAGTCCTTCACGACGTTCGCGATCTTCTCGCGATCGTCCTCCGCCGCCTGGCGCCCGAGATCCGGGTCGCCGCCGGCGCCGAGCCCGCGGGTCAGGCCCATGCCGATCAGGACCTTGTCCTGCACCGGGGAGCTGGAGAGCGCCTGGTTGTCGGTATTGACGACCGCCAGCTGGAGCCTCTCGAGGCTCTCCATCTTCAGGCGGTCCACCGCGTTCGTGCCCGCGCCGCCGACGCCCACGAGCTTGATGGCGACGTTGCGGTCGCACAGGACCTGGTGCTCTAGGGGGAGTTCGTTGGGATTCACGTCGATGCGAAGAGTCGTGTCACGTTGCGCAGGAAGCCGCCCTTGCGGCGTGCCCCGGCTGAGCGCTCGCTGAGGGCGCTCACGCTATAGTAGAGGGTGCCGAGAGCCGTGTGGTAGCCGGGGTCCCTCAGGTTCTCGTTAACCCAGGACGGTGCCTCGCCCAGTCGCGCGGGCGCCCCAAACACCTTGGACGCGCACTCCGCCAGCGCGGGGAGCTTGGCTCCTCCGCCCGTCAGGACGATGCCGCCGGGGCAGGTCTCGGGGGTGAAGGCGTTGGAAAGCTTCCTTTTCACGACGTCCAGGAGTTCCCAGGCTCTCGATGAGGTGATTGTCTCGATCGCCTGCCGGGAGAACTGGCGGTCGCCGATCGAGTAGTTGCCGTCGAGCCAGACCTTCTCGTTCTTGTCGCGGGCCTGGACGAGCGCCCTGCCGAAGCGAAGCTTCAGTTTCTCGGCCTGCGCCTCCGTCAGGCGCAGCCCGATGCTCACATCGTTCGTGAAATGGCTGCCGCCGACCGCGACGACGCCGGTCGTGTGGGGGGCACCGTTGCGGTAGAGGGCGAAGTCGGTGGTTCCAGCGCCGATGTCGATCGCCACCACGCCGTTCTGGCGCTCCTCGGCGCTCGTGACCATGTGGCCCGAGGCGAGGCTCGAGAGGACGAGCTCGCGCACCTCAAGGTTGAAGCCGCGGATGACATGGATGTTGTCGGCCAGCCTCTGCTCCTGGCCGTGCACGGTCCAGTACCCGACCTCGAGCTTCTGGCCGACCAGGTGCTCCGGGGAGGTCGGCACGAGGCGCCCGTCAACGCGGAAAGGCCGGCGGATGTTGTGGACCACCATGCGGCCAAGGGGCAGCTCCTTGGCCTTGGCGAGCTCGCACACGGTGCGGATGTCGTCGGCCTCGATCATGTTGTCGGCCGCCTTAACATTGAGGGTCGCCTCGTTGTAGAACCCCTCGAGGTGGCCGCCGGTCTGGGACAAGAAGACATGATCGATGCGCTCATTGGCGTCCCTCTCGGCGACCTCGAGGGCGTTGTGCGTGCACTCGGTCGCGGCGCGGTAGTCGACGACGGAGCCCTTAATGATCCCCCGGGAGGGGCACTCGCCGTAGCCGATGATGACGACCTCGCGGCCGGTGTACTCGCCGACCAGCGCGGTGACCTTTGATGTGCCGATCTCGACTGCGCCTATGAAGGTGGTCTTAGAGCTCACGATGCGTGTCTATGTGAAGGTTTGAAAGTCCGGGAAACGCAATCACGGCGTTGGCCGCCTGCGCCTTGAGGGAATTGACGGGTGGCTCGTCCACCACGGGCGCCGCGACGCCGTATGAGACCGGGACCTGCGCCCCGAGTGACAGGTTGACCTCGCGAAGGGGCCTTGTGCGGTCGGTCGAGGAGTCGACCAGGAGGTCCAGGCGGGCCACCTGCAGGAGGTAGTCCTCCTTCGTGCCGAAGATGACCTTGAGGCCATCCTTGGTGGTGACGTCGATCTCTCCGTCGCTCGCGAGGCGCTCAAGGGAGATGACCTTCCAGGTCCTGTAGAGGTTCTCGGCCTCGAGCCGCGAGGTCGCGAGGAGCTCGGAGACTGCCTTCATTCCCTCGATGGGGGCCAGGGAGCTTCCAGCGCGGGTGAGCTTGACGCCGTCGATCCAGGGAAGCGTGGCGACCATCGCGGGATCGTAGCCGGTGCCCTCGAAGGCCACACCGTCCCTGGCGACCAGGAGCATCTTGGGAGCGCCGGAGTCGCCCTGGGCCATCATCCGCACCACCGGGGAGCGCTCCGAGATCCGCACGGAGAGGGTGTCCGGAAAGTTGCGGGAGATGTCGGCGGAGCTGACCTGCGGGTCCGCGAGCACCTTCACGCGCAGCTGTGCCAAATCGAGGCTCATGAGCGTGGCGTTTGAAGGGATGGCCAGCGACCGGGCGAGCCAGTTGCGGTCGAGGACGCCGTCCGTCACGAGGTTCAGGCTCTTCACCTTGTCGCTCTTCACCGCGCCCGGCATGGAGTCGGGATTCGCCCGGAGGACGCCGGAGACCTCCCAGGCCCCCCACCCGACGAGCGCCAGGGCCACGACCCCCATGGAGGCCTTCACCGCGTTCATGGCGACCCGCCTGCGGCCCTCCCCCGACATCGCACGCGGCCTCACCTGCTGGGGGATCTCCCTCCAGGTGCGGGTGTCGGGCAATGCATGGATATCTTTGCTCAAGGTCGTCGTGTGGCCGCGCCGAGACGGAAACGCTCCACTGCGGGCGACACCATCTCTCTCACCAAGGCCGTGAAATCCAGTCCCGCGCAGCGAGCGCACATCGGCAAAAGGCTCGTCTCGACCATGCCGGGAAGCGTGTTTATTTCGAGCAAAAACAGCTCGTCGGCGGACGATATCATGAAATCGATGCGGGCGTAGTCGCGGCAGCCGCAGGCGGCGAACGCAGTCTCGGCTAAAAGCATCGCCCGCTTCGTCAGGATGTCGCCTATCGGAGCGGGCGCTATGTCCTCGGAGGCCCCCTTCGTGTACTTTGCCTTGTAGTCGAATATGCCCGAGTGGGGCCTGATCTCGACGATCCCGACGGCCTTGCCGTTCACGATCCCGACCGAGATCTCGCGCCCCTCGATCCGGCGCTCGATGATCCAGCGACCCGTGGTGACCGTGGCGAGCGCGGCTGCGAGCGCCGCCTCGTCGCCCACGATGTGCAGGCCGACGCTGCTTCCCTCGTTGTTGGGCTTAAGGACGAGCTTCGGGCCCAGCCGGCTCACGACGTCCGCGGCGGCGGGCTTGGAGGCGGCGTAGAACACGAGGCCGTCCGCGATCGGCACTCCCTTCTCCGCGACCGTCCTCTTGGTGAACTCCTTGTCCATCGTCAGCGCGCTCGCGAAGGCGTCCGAGCCCGCGTAGGTGCCCCCGGCGGCGTCCAGGAGGCGCTGCATGCCCCCGTCCTCGCCAAAGGTGCCGTGGAGGGTCGAGAAGACGACGTGCACCGCAGGATCGTAACCCTCCGGCAGCGCGTTGGCCGAGATATCAAAGAGGCGCGTGGGGAAGGAAAGCGAGAGCGCGAGGGCGCAGGCCGCCCCGGAACCCTTGGAGACCTCGTTCTCCTTGGACGTGCCACCCGCGAAGACGGCGACAATAGGGAGGTTCACAGCACGTCCCTCCATTCCTTGCCATAGAGGAGCACCTCGGGCTCGAGGTCCACCCCCTTGGCCTGAAGGACGCCGGCCCTGACGCGCCGGACAAGCTCCAGGACGTCCGCGCTCGTCGCATCCCCGGTGTTGATCATGAAATTCGCATGGACCCTCGAGACCTCGGCACCCCCCACCCTCGTGCCCTTGAGCCCGCTCTCGTCGATCAGCCGTCCCGCGGAGGTCCCCGGGGGATTCTTGAAAATACAGCCTGCGCTGGGCTCCCTCGGCTGGGATTCGTGGCGTTTCTTCCGGTACTCGTCGATCTGGCGCGCTACGGACGCGCCGTCCGTCGCCGCCAAGGGGCGCATCACGGCACCTAGGGCGATCGCGTCGTGGAGCTCGGCGCAGTGCCTGTAGTCTATGGTCATGCTGGCGCGCGGCACCTCGCTCACGACGCCGCCCATCGACATCAGGCGAACCTCGTCCACGACATCGAATATCCAGCCCCCCATGGCGCCGGCGTTCATCCGGAGGGCGCCCCCGACGCTTCCAGGTATGCCTTCCAAAAACTCGAAACCGGAGAGGCCCGCCGTCACGGCCAGCCCGCAGAGGTTCTTGAGCCTCAGGCCGGCTCCGACCCTCACGCGGCCGTCGGCAAGCTTCTCGAAGGACGACCACGCCTTATGGCCGAGCGAAATGACAAGTCCCTCCACGCCCTCGTCCGGGATGATGAGGTTGGAGCCGCGACCCAGTATGAAGACCGCGACCTTGGCCGCCGCGGCTCTGGAAAGCACGTGGCGAAGGTCGTCCTCGCCCGCGGGCTCCGCGTAAACCCGCGCCGTGCCCCCCACGCGAAGCGTCGTCCTTGCCGCAAGGGGCTCCTCGCGGGTGACCCTGGTCGCGCCTGAGACAAGCGAC
>Ga0302157_10004528_pt1 | contig 15083 bp, 14 predicted proteins | sample I_Bog_N3_3_FD_193502 | JGI IMG/M metagenome (GOLD analysis project Ga0302157, IMG submission 193502) | Peat permafrost microbial communities from Stordalen Mire near Abisko, Sweden - I_Bog_N3_3 | ecosystem: Environmental > Terrestrial > Soil > Wetlands > Peat | place: Sweden: Abisko, Stordalen...
AAGCCCGCTACAACATGCTAGCCACAGTCTTGGGCCGGGTTTTTCACGTCACCTACACCGGGCGCGGCGAGATCACCTGGATCATCTCCGCACGCAAGGCAAACAAACGGGAGCAGCGGCGCTATGGCTAGAGCAAAAGTGCGCGTCGTCCTGGTCGACGGCAAGTCCTACCAGAAGAAGGCGGACGGCAGCTTGGTGCCTCTCAAGGGCAGGACCGACTGGAAGCGTCCCGGCCGGCAGACCTCTGCCCAGACCGGGTTGATTGCCTTGAAGGATCGAGATGGGCCGCCGATGTCTGGTGAGGAGTGGGTCGGGGCCGAGGTTGTTCATCCGCAGAAAGTGCCTGTCGGTCTGAAGCTGGACAATGATGTCCTTGGGTGGTTCAAGTCACAGGGCAAAGGCTATCAGACCCGCATCAATACGATTTTGCGCCGTTATTACGAGACCCACCGCAAGGCCGGTTAAGTTCGGGCACATGTAACCCATGTGAATGCCCACGCGATGCATCATCGACCGGCCGCGTCCGGGACGCCGAAAAAACTACAGCGTCACCACGATCTTGCCGAGGTGCCGGTTGGCCTCCATGCGCTCGAACGCCTTGCCGATATCGTCGAAGGCGAACACCTGGTCGATCGGCAATTGCAGCTGGCGGGATTCCACCGCCGGCCACAGGTCGCGGCGGACTTCGGCAAAGATCTCGCGGATTTCCTCGATCGAGCGGGTGCGGAAGGTGACGCCGATATAGGCGATGCGGCGCGCGGCATGCAGGTCGAAGTTGAAATCGGCGTGGGTGCCGCCGAGCCGGCCGACATTGACGATGCGGCCCTTGATCCTGGTGGCGGCGAGATTTTGGCTCGCGACCTTGCCCGAGACCTGGTCGACGATCAGGTCGACGCCTTCGCCGCCGGTGGCCGCCAGCACCTGGTCGACCCAGCCGGGATCGCTGGAATCCACCGCCAGATCGGCGCCGAATTCCTTCAGCCGCCCGCGCCGTTCGGCGTTGGTGGAGGAGCCGATCACGAGTTTGGCGCCCTTGAGCTTGGCAATCTGCAGCGCCATCAGCCCGACGCCGGAGCTCGCGCCCTGAATCAGCACGGACTGGCCGGGCTGCAGGGCGCCGTTGGTCACCACCGCATTGTGCATGGTGGCCAGCGCCACCGGCAGGGTGGCGGCGTCGGCGTGATTCATGTTGGAGGGGATGCGAAACAGCCGGCCATGATCGGCCAGGGCATATTCGGCAAAGGCGGCGGCGCCGGATCCCATCACCTTGTCGCCGACCTTGACGCCGGTGGCATCGGGGCCGAGTTCGGCGACCTCGCCGGCCCATTCCATCCCCAGCACGGTGCCGACGCCGCCGGCGCTGCCATGGGCATGGCCCTTGGTCATGCCGAGGTCGGCGCGGTTGAGGCCGCAGGCATGGACGCGAACCAGCACCTGGGTGCCCTTCGGGACGGGCCTGGCGACGTCGGTGATTTCGGCGCCCTTGGCGCCGTAGACATAGGCCTTCATCAACTCACTCTCTGCTGGTTGGGGGGGGCGCGCCGCTATTCCGCGGCCTGGCGGCTCGTGCCGGACATCATGGCGTCGAGCCGGCGCTGGATGATGGCTTCGGCGTCACGGATGATGCGCGACACCAGTTCGGCGCAAGTGGGAATGTCGTGGATCAGTCCCTGCACCTGGCCGGCGGACCAGATGCCGTGGTCGGCCTCGCCGGTGGCGTAGACCATCTTGCCGCGCGCGCCGGCCACCAGCTCGCGGACCTGTTCGAAGGTCGCTCCTTCCTTTTCGAGCGCCACGACCTGGCGGCTCACCGCGTTCCTGGCGACGCGCGAGGTGTTGCGCATGGTGCGAAAAATCAGGTCGGTCTCGCGCTCGTCATTGGCGACGATCCTTTCCTTGATCGACTGATGGATCGGGCTTTCCCTGGTGCACATGAAGCGGGTGCCCATGTTGATGCCCTCGGCGCCGAGCGCGAGGGCTGCGACCAGGCCGCGGCCGTCGCCGAAACCGCCGGAGGCGATCATCGGAATCCTGACCTTGTCGGCGGCGATAGGAATCAAAATGAGGCCCGGCGTGTCGTCTTCGCCGGGGTGGCCGGCACACTCGAAGCCGTCGATCGAGATGGCATCGACCCCCATGCGCTCGGCCGACAGCGCGTGGCGCACGCTGGTGCATTTGTGCACCACGACGACGCCGTGCTGCTTGAATTCGGTGACGTGCTCCTGCGGCTTGTTGCCGGCGGTCTCGACCACCTTGACGCCGCTTTCGATGATGGCCCGGCGGTATTCCGCATAAGGCGGCGGCTTGATCGACGGCAAGATGGTCAGGTTGACGCCGAACGGCTTGTCAGTGAGATCGCGGCAGCGCGCGATCTCCCTGGTGAGGTCATCCGGCGTCGGCTGCGTCAGCGCGGTGATGAAGCCGAGCGCGCCGGCATTGGCGACCGCCGCCACCAGTTCGGCGCGTCCCACCCATTGCATGCCACCCTGCACGATCGGGTGTTCGACGCCGACCAGTTCGGTGAAGCGTGTTTTTATCATTCCTGACCCCTGATTGCTTCCCCGGCGCCGGTTCCCCGCGCGTGTTCGGCTTTTTGAATTTCGGGATCAGGATGCCGTCGCGTGTGGCAAATGTCCACCGGGCAGGGCGGTCGGCCCGCCGGCGCGATCATGCAAAACCGGATAAGTGGCGTCGCTGCGCCGCAGGCCGCGGCGATGGGGCGCGCTACTCTACGCCAGCGCCGGGCCGCAACGGGCCCGGCAGGTGCGCGAAGATCGAGCCTGAACGCGCGGGCCGTCAGGCCGGAACGGAGCGCGCTTCGGCGGTCGCCTGATTATCGAACGCGGCGGAAATATCGCGGATGCTGATGACGCCGATCAGGGTGTGATCGTCGATCACCGGCAGATGGCGGATGTGGTTCTTGTTCATGAGATGGCGCGCCGCTTCGAGCGTGTCGGTCGAACTGCAGCTCACCAGCTGCTGCACCGAGATCAGCTGCGACACCTTCAGATTGACGCCGGCGGCACCATGTTCGGCGATGGCGCGCACGACATCGCGCTCGGTAAACATGCCGGCCGCGGTGTTGCCCTCGGTGCGGACCACATCCTTGACCACCAGCGCGCTGATATTGCTGGCGCGCATCAATTGGGCGGCAATGCCGACAGTCTCGTTCATTCGAATCGTCGCAACGCGGGCAGTTTTCTTGCGCAGGATGTCTCCGACTTTCATCGCAACCTCCTTCAGGGCAGCCACAGGACCGCTTGGCCGTCGACAAGATTGGTATACATTATACCAATTGTCAATCCAAGAGCGCAGCATATCAGATGCCGGTGAAGGCAAGAAATGGGCAGTAATATTGACGTTTCGGGCGTTCGGGGCCGGAAGCGCGTTCTGCTACCGGGTATTGCCAGCAAGGCCCGAAAACCTCTGGCATTTTGTATTCAGGCTTATCCCAAGAAAAGCACGGCCTGGGCCGAGCCGCACCGAGGTCGGCCTGGATGGGTCGGGGAGCGCCAGCGCCGGTCAGGCGACCCTGGCGTCGCGCGCCCTGGCGCCGACCGCGGCTTCGTTGCCGAGGATAAAGGCGCGCCGCATCGGCTTGATCACCAGGAGCGCCAGCAGCGCGGCGGTGGCGTTGAGCGCGACGGCGATCACGAACACCGCCTGCCAGCCATATCTGGCCGCGACGATGCTCGCCAGCGGCACCAGCAAGGAGGCGGTGCCCTTTGCCGTGTACAGCATGCCGTTGTTGGTGGTCGCGAACTTGACGCCGAAGGTGTCGCCGCTGGTGGCGGGAAACAGGCTGTAGATTTCGCCGAACACGCCGAAATAGACCGCGGTCGCCAGCACGAAAACGATCGGGATGTGGCCGTACATCGACAGCGTCAGCAGCATCAGGGCCGCCGTTCCAAACGCGATGAACATGGTGTGCTCGCGGCCGATCGAGTCGGAGACCCAGCCGAAGAACGGCCGGCCGAAACCGTCGAAGATCCGGTCCAGCGAGATCGCGAAGGTGAGGGCGGCCATCTGGAAGCCGAACAGACCGACGGGTTCGTTGGCGATCTTGAAGTCATGCGCGATCGGCGCGATCTGCGCCGCCGCCATCAGGCCGCCGGCGGCGACCATCACGAATACCAGGTACATCACCCAGAAGATCGGGGTGCGCAGCACCTCTGGCGGGGTGAAGTCGATCTTGGTCTGGGGCAGGTTGAGCTGCTTCCTTTTCGCCGGCATCGCCTGCGACGGCCGGCGGAGAAAGAACGCAAGGACGAAGACGATCACCCCCTGTCCGATGCCGAACATCAGGAACGCGGACTGGTAGCCGCTCGATGCAATCATGTTGGCGATCGGCACCACGGTGATGGCGGCGCCGGCGCCGAAGCCGGCGGCGGTGGCGCCGGCGGCAAGGCCGCGCCGGTCCGGAAACCACTTCAAGGCGTTGCCGACGCAGGTGCCGTAGACCGAGCCGGCGCCGATTCCGGCGAGGATCGCGGCGAAATAAAGCAGCACCAGCGAGTTGGCATAGGAATTCAGCACCCAGGCTGCCGTGATCATCACGCCGCCGAACATGACCACGATGCGCGGGCCGTATTTGTCGACGAACCAGGCTTCGATCGGAACCAGCCAGGTCTCCGTCACCACGAACAGCGTGAAGGCGAGCTGGATCGCTGCCCGGCCCCAGTGAAATTTGGCGTCGATCGGATCGACGAACAGCGTCCAGCCATATTGCAGATTGGCGATCATCGCCATGCAGACGATGCCCATCGCAAGTTGCAGCCAGCGGAAATGCCTACCTTCGGGGATAGCTGCTGACGGTGGTGTGGTAGCGGTCATGGTTTCTTCCCCGAGGCACGCTTCTATTTCACGGATGAGCGTTGCCGGTGGGGCATTTTGGTATGTGATATGCCAGAGCGCAAGTCATTCTTTGCGCCTCCGATCGACTTGCCCAATATGCCGCAGCGGCCCCGAGGGGCTTTCGGACCTCCACAGCCGGATCGCAGGCAAAAAAACGCCCCGGAAAACCGGGGCCAGTCGGGGAGGTTTGCACGAAGGGGGAAAGCGGCGCCGGCGGGGGACGTTCCGCCGCGGCGCCGTTTAAAGGCCAAAATAGGGAAGATCGCAGTTTCGGATGGCAATGCGGGCGCTTGCCATCAGCAGTCGGTCGACGGTGGCCATCAGGCGGCCAAAAAACGTGGCGGGCGGCGCGAGGCCGAAAGTGGCGGTCTTGGACATGCTATCCCCTGGTCGCGGGCCAGCGAAGCGCTGGGATATCGACTGAACCGTAACCTAGGCATACCAGATGCCAGCAGCAATTCATTTGTTTGCATAGCAGCATATTGGCTATTGCAATGCAGCATGGCGGGTTCCGCGAGCCATGGTTCTCTTCCAAAAATGGCGCGGCCCCGGCTCGGGGAGCCGGGGCCGTTTCAAGTGCCCGCGCGCGCCGCAAGCGCGCGGCGCCGGTTTCCACTTTCACATCGAGCTGCCCGAAGCCTATTCCGCGGCGACCTTGCGCGGCGGATCGAGCGCGCCGGAAGCGTGGATCTCGGCGACCTGGTGGTCGCTGAAGCCGAGCACCTGGCGCAGGATTTCGTCGGTATGTTCGCCGAGCAGCGGCGAGCGCGTCACCTCGGTCGGGCTGTCCGACAGCTTGATCGGGTTGCCGACCGACAGGTACTTGCCGCGCTCGGGATGATCGACCTCGACCACGGTGCCGGTGGCGCGCAGCGACTGGTCCTCCGCCAGCTCCTTCATCGACAGGATCGGGCCGCAGGGGATGTCGTCCTTGTTGAGGATCTCCATCGCCTCGAACTTGGTCTTGGTCATGGTCCAGAGTTCGATGCGCGCGAAGATCTCGTTGAGGCGCGACAGCCGGGCCGCCGGCTTGGCGTAGTCGGGATGGGTCTTCCAGCCGGGTTCGCCGATCACGTCGCAGATTTTCTCCCACACCGGCGCCTGGGTGATGAAGTAGATGTAGGCGTTGGGATCGGTCTCCCAGCCCTTGCACTTGAGGATGCGGCCGGGCTGGCCGCCGCCGGAATCATTGCCGGCGCGTGGCACCGCGTCGCCAAATGGAATGCCCTCGCCGAACTGGCTGTATTCCTTGAGCGGGCCGTGGGCGAGACGCTGCTGGTCGCGCAGCTTGACGCGGGCGAGGTTCAGCACGCCGTCCTGCATCGCGGCGGTGACCTTCTGGCCCTTGCCGGTGACGGTGCGCTGGTAGAGCGCGGTGACGATGCCCAGCGCCAGGTGCAGCCCGGTGCCGCTGTCGCCGATCTGCGCGCCGGTGACCAGCGGCAGGCCGTCGCGAAACCCGGTGGTCGATGCCGCGCCGCCGGTGCATTGCGCGACGTTCTCATAGACCTTGCAATCCTCGTAGGGCCCGGGACCGAAGCCCTTGATCGAGGCCACGATCATCTTCGGATTGATGCTCTGGATCTTCTCCCAGGAAAAACCCATCCGGTCGAGCACGCCGGGACCGAAATTCTCCACCAGCACGTCGCAGCTCCTGATCAGAGCGGTAAGCACTTCCTTGCCCTTCGGATTCTTGGTGTCGAGCGTGATCGAGCGCTTGTTGTGGTTGAGCATGGTGAAGTACAGGCTGTCGACATTGGGCACGTCCTGCAGCTGGCCGCGGGTGATGTCGCCGACGCCGGGGCGCTCGACCTTGATCACGTCGGCGCCGAACCAGGCCAGCAACTGGGTGCAGGTCGGTCCGGACTGGACGTGGGTGAAATCGAGAATGCGAACGCCCTTCAGCGCCTTTGTCATATTTCTCTCCATAGCAACAGAAACGTTGTCGTCATGCCCGCGGTGGCGGGCTTCAATGATCAAATTCGGTTCAGGTCGGGCACGGCGTCTGGTCTCACGATCCTCAGGGGGTCGCCGGGTTGCCGGCTGCGCGGCCGGTGACGGCCATTCATTTCTTCTTCAGCTTGCTTTGCGGGTTGAGATTGCCGATGCGGCCGCTTTCGCTGCCGGCTGCGGGGTCGAGCACCGCGTTGATCAGGGTCGGCCGGCCGGAGTCCATGGCCTCGTTGACGGCGCGCTTGAGCTCGTCGGGCGTCGTCGCATTGACGCCGACGCCGCCGAACGCCTCCATCATCCTGTCGTAGCGCGCACCCTTGACGAACACGGTCGGCGCCACGTCCGCGCCGCCCGACGGATTGACGTCGGTGCCGCGATAGATGCCGTCATTGTTGAAGACGACGACGCAGACCGGCAAATTGTAGCGGCAGATGGTTTCGACCTCCATGCCGGAGAAGCCGAACGCGCTGTCGCCTTCGACCGCGAGCACCGGCTTGCCGGTCTCGATCGCCGCCGCGATGGCATAGCCCATGCCGATCCCCATGACGCCCCAGGTGCCGACGTCGAGCCGCTTGCGCGGCTGGTACATGTCGATGATGCCGCGCGCGAGGTCGAGCGTGTTGGCGCCTTCGTTGACCAGGATGGCATCCGGCCGTTCTTTGATGATGCCGCGCAACGCGCCCAGCGCGCCGTGATAGTCCATCGGCGAGTTGTTGTTCATCAGCCGCGGCGCCATCTTGGCGATATTGTCCTCCTTCTTGCTGCGCACCGCGCTGGTCCAGTCGGCCGGCGGCACCTGCCACTTGCCGTCGATCCCTTCCAGCAGCGCCGACACGCAGGAGCCGATATCGCCGACCAGGGGGGCGGTGATCTCGACGTTGGAGTCCATTTCCCTGGGCTCGATGTCGATCTGGATGAACTGCTTGGGCGCGTCCCCCCAGCTCTTGCCCTTGCCGTGCGACAACAGCCAGTTGAGCCGTGCGCCGATCAGCATCACCACATCGGCGTCCTTCAGCACCGTCGAACGCGCCGCGCCCGCGCATTGCGGATGGGTGTCCGGCAGCAGGCCCTTGGCCATGCTCATCGGCAGGAAGGGAATGCCGCTTTTTTCGACCAGGGCGCGGATCGCGTCGTCGGCCTGCGCATAGGCCGCTCCCTTGCCGAGAATGATCAGCGGGCGCCGGGCGCCCCTCAGCACATCGAGCGCGCGCTTGACCGCCGCTGGCGCCGGAATCTGGGCCGGCGCGGCGTCGATCACCTTCACCAGCGACTTCCGCCCGGCCTCCGCATCCATCAACTGGCCGAACAGTTTCGCCGGCAGATCGAGATAGACGCCGCCCGGACGTCCCGAGACCGCGGCGCGGATCGCCCGCGCCAGACCGATGCCGATGTCGGCGGCATGCAGCACCCGGAACGCCGCCTTGCACAGCGGCTTGGCGATCGCGAGCTGGTCCATCTCCTCATAGTCGCCCTGCTGCAGGTCGACGATCTCGCGCTCCGACGATCCGGAGATCAGGATCATCGGAAAGCAGTTGGTGGTGGCATTGGCGAGCGCCGTCAGGCCGTTGAGAAAGCCGGGCGCCGACACCGTAAGGCAGATGCCGGGTTTCCTGGTCAGGAAGCCGGCGATCGCCGCGGCGTTGCCGGCGTTCTGTTCGTGCCGGAACGAGATCACGCGAATGCCCTCGGCCTGCGCCATGCGGCCAAAATCGGTGATCGGAATCCCCGGCACGCCATAGATCGTGGTGAGGCCGTTGAGCTTGAGCGCATCGATGACGAGATGAAAGCCGTCCGTCAGCTCACGCTCGGCTTCGGCCGAATTGGCTTCCATGCTCTGTACTATCGCGGACATTCCGCCGTCTCCCTGAATCGTTTCTTGTTAGCGACGCGCGTCGTCCTGTTAGGCCGTGATCCAAGATGCAGGACCGTGGTGTGGGTCAAAACAGCTCTTGTCAAACGGCTGTTGTCAAAAAAGCTCTTGGCCGTGCGCTTCGACATAGGCGGCAAGCCCGAGCGTGTGATCGCGGGCGCGTTTTTCCGCAAGCTCGGTGTTGCGCTCTTCCAGCGCCTCGATGATCGCCAAATGTTCGGGCAGCGAGGTCGCGGTGCGGTCGACGCGGCCGATGGTCAGCTGGCGGTAGCCGCGCACATGCAGCAGGATGTCGTTGGTCATGTCCACCAGCACCGGCGACTCGCTGAGCGAGATCAGTGCCTGGTGAAAGGCGATGTTGGCCTTGGAATATTCCTCGACGTGATCCTGCGGCAGGCGATCCTTGCCGAAATTCTTGAAGAAGTCGCGCAGTGACGAAATGTCTTTCTTGCGGGCGGTGGTGGTGATCAGCCGCGCCGCCATGCTCTCGAGCGCGGCCCAGGCCCTTATCATGTCGACGATCTCGGTCTTGGTGCGGCGGACCACGACAATGCCGCGGCGCGGCACGGTCTTGACAAAGCCGTCCTGTTCGAGCATCGCGATGGCTTCACGGATCGGGGTCCGGCTGACACCGAGGCGCTCCGACAGCGCACGCTCGTCGAGCATGACCTGCTCGGGTGTCGCGTAGATGTCCATCTTGAGAATGGCTTCCTTCAAGGCCTCGTAGGCCTTGTTCTTGAAGCTGGTCTCCGGCACGATTCGGACGATCGCGATATCTGCCTCGGCCATGGTGGACGGCGCCTTGGTTGGTTTCCGTTCGGGCACGACTGATCTCCTGGTGGAGAGATGCCTTTTAACAGAACAATGTCCCATTATTTTTGGCATACCAAATGCCAGAATGTCAAGTTAGCCGTATTTTCAGCACTTCCATTCCAGCCACTCCCTTGACAACTTCGTTTCTGGCATACCAAATGCCATAATGAGACGAGTTCGGCGGCCGGGCGCGATCGGCATTTGCTCGATCCGGCCCGGCGCCTGGTCAGACACGGATGAACGCCACTCGCGGCCTCGAAGCCCACGCGGCACCGCCGAATAAGAAAATGACGTCAAGGAGGAAGCCAATGTCGAATGCCAAGGATGCGGTCCGCCAGATACTCGATTCCGTCAAGGCGGATAAACGTACCAGCCTGACGGCGCCGGAAGGCAAGCTGGTATGCGATGCCTACGGCATTCCGGTTCCGCGAGAAGGCGTGGCCAACTCCGCTGCCGAAGCCGCCAAGATTGCCACCGCGATGGGCTTTCCGGTGGTCATGAAGATCGTCTCGCCGGATATTCTTCACAAGACCGAAGCCGGCGGCGTGATGGTGGGCGTGAACACCGCCGCCGACGTCGAAACCGGTTACGCGGCCATTTTGGCCAATGCCCGGAAATACAAGGCCGATGCCAGGATCGAAGGCATCCAGGTCCAGCAGATGCTGCTCGGAGGCCAGGAGGTCATTGTCGGCGCGGTCACCGACGGATCGTTCGGCAAGCTGGTCGCGTTCGGCCTGGGCGGCGTGCTGGTCGAAGTTCTCAAGGACATCACCTTCCGGCTGGCGCCGGCCAGCCGGCAGGACGCGCTGTCGATGCTGGACGGCATCCAGGCCCATGAAATGCTCAAAGGCGTCCGCGGCAGCGATCCGGCCAATCGCGACGCCATCGCCGACATCATCGTCAACGTCTCCCGGCTGATCACCGATTTTCCGGAGATCGCCGAGATGGATCTCAACCCGGTATTCGCGACCAAGGATGCTGCGATCGCCGCCGACGTCCGCATCGTGGTCGATTTCGCGCCAAAGCCGCCGCGTCCGCGGCCCCGGCACGACGACATCGTGCGCCAGATGAACCGGATCATGAAGCCGAAGGCGGTTGCGGTGATCGGCGCGTCCGCCGAAGCCGGCAAGATCGGCAATTCGGTGATGAAGAATCTCATCAACGGCGGCTACCCCGGCGAGATCTATCCGATCCACCCCAAGGCCGACGAGATCATGGGCAAGAAGGTCTACAAGTCGGTCAAGGACGTCCCGGGCGAGATCGACATTGCGGTGTTCGCGATTCCGGCCAGCCTGGTGGCATCGGCGCTGATCGAATGCGGCGAGAAGAAAGTGGTCGGCGCGATCCTGATCCCGTCGGGCTACGCCGAAACCGGCAACATCAAGGGCCAGGAAGAACTGCAGGCGATCGGCCAGAAATACGGCATTCGCCTGATGGGGCCGAACATCTACGGCTTCTATTACACTCCGGCCAATCTGTGCGCGACGTTCTGCACCGCCTACGACGTCAAGGGCTCGGCGGCGCTGTCGTCGCAATCCGGCGGCATCGGCATGGCGATCATCGGCTTTTCGCGCTCCGCCAAGATGGGGGTCTCGGCGATCGTCGGGCTGGGCAACAAATCCGACATCGACGAGGACGATCTTTTGACGTTCTTCGAGCAGGACGACAACACCCAGATCATCGCGCAGCATTGCGAGGACCTGAAGGACGGCCGCGCCTTCGCGGAGGTCGCCAGGCGGGTGTCGAAGAAAAAGCCGATCGTGGTGCTGAAGGCCGGCCGCACCTCGGCCGGCGCCAAGGCCGCCAGTTCGCATACCGGCGCGCTGGCCGGCGACGACAAGATCTATGAGGACGTGTTCAACCAGTCCGGGGTGATCCGCGCCCGCTCGCTGCGCGACATGCTGGAATTCGCCCGCGGCATTCCGGTGCTGCCGACGCCGAAGGGCGAGAACGTCGTCATCATCACCGGCGCCGGGGGATCCGGCGTGCTGCTGTCGGACGCCTGCGTCGACAACAAGCTTTCCCTGATGACGATCCCGCCGGATCTCGACGCCGCGTTCCGCAAGTTCATTCCGCCGTTCGGCGCCGCCGGCAATCCGGTCGACATCACCGGCGGCGAGCCGCCGATCACCTATGTCAACACCGTCAAGCTCGGGCTGGAAGATCCGCGCATCCACGCCTTGATCCTCGGCTACTGGCACACCATCGTGACGCCGCCGATGGTGTTTGCGCGCAACATGGTCGAGGTGAAGAATGCGATGAAGGCCAAGGGAATCGAAAAGCCGATCGTGGCGTCACTGGCCGGCGACATCGAGGTCGAGGAAGCCGCCGATTATCTCTACCAGAACGGCATCGTGGCTTACGCCTATTCGACCGAAATACCGGTTGCCGTGCTCGGCGCCAAGTACAAATGGGCGCGTGGCGCCGGCCTGCTGTAAGCCGGGCCGGTCAAGCGGGCATTTGCATTCCGCGACGCGCCCTGGGGTCGGCAACCGCGGCGCGTCGGCCGATCACGCCGCGCCGGCTTTCGCCGCGCGGCGGCGCTGCGTCGCCCAGTCGGCAGCGGCAACGACGGCGAGGCCGACGCAGGCCGTCAGCGCATCGACCGCAAAATCCTCCAGCCGCGCATGCCTTCCAGGCGCCCAGAACTGCAGGATCTCGATCGCGCCAATCATGACGACCGAGATTCCGGCGGTGAGCAGCCGGTGCTCCCGGTAGGCCAGGCCGAATGCCAGTCCGACCAGAACGAAGGCGAGGGCATGCTCGCCATCCTGACCGAGGTTGGAATGCGGCCGCAGCCCGGGCGGACCCAGCGTCGCGAAGGTGACGGCGGCGGCCAAAAGCCAGGCGACGATTCTGAGGAGGGTGGTCATCGCGACGGGATAACACGGTTTCCGGCCGGGATATCGCGCTCACGCGAACTTGCGACGCCGTGTGGTTAACGAAGCCTGCGGCCGTGGTTCCCGCCTGCATGGCCGCCGGTTGTTGCGGCCCGACCGCGGTACATCATCCGTCCTGGAATTGTCACAATGCTTCCCGGACGCCAAGGCCGAGCATGAAGCGCTCCCTGATCTGCACGGGGTCGCGCCGGGTGGCGCCGACGCCGGGCTTGTCGTCGATCCGCACCCCGATCAAGGTCGGCGAGGTCGCCGACAGCGCCTGATCGACCAGCCGCTCGAAATCCTCCTCGTCGGCCGCCCAGGCGCTGTTGGCGAGGCCGCAGCCGAGCGCAATCGCGACGATATCCGAGACCGCCGCGGCAGGCGTCGGTTGCGCGCCGGTGATCTGGTAGACGCCGTTGTCCATCACGATCATGCTGAGGTTGGCGGGCTTGAGGGCCGCGATCGTCGACAGGCATCCCAGCTGCATCAGCAGCGAGCCGTCGCCCTCCAGCGCGAAAATGCGGCGCTTGGGCTGCGCCAGCGCGACGCCGAGCGCGATCGGGAAGGCGAGGCCCATGCTGCCCAGCATGTAGAAATTCTGCGGGCGATGGCCGGCGGCCCACAGATCGAAATTGGTGTTGCCGATGCCGCCGATCACGGCTTCCTCGTGCTTCAGCCGTGCCACCAGCCGCGAGGTAAGGTCGAACCGGTTCATCACCTTGGTGTTGCGGGCGGCGGTCCTTGCCTGCGGGCTCATGCGATCGCTCATTTCTCGAAGACCTTGCCGCCGGTCAACAGCGGCGACAGAATCAGCGCCACCGGCGCCTGGGTGGTGATCGCCTGCTTGATCGATCGATCGACGATGAATTCGAATTCGTCGAGCCGGGTCGCGGTGTGATGCTCCATCGCCAGCGAGTCGAGCACCGGCCGCATGGTGCGGCAAACCAGCGACTGCCCGTAGTTGAATTCGCCGAGCGTGCCGCGCTCGGACACCAGCATGATCAGCGGAATTTGATAGGGGATGGCGAGCGAGGCCAGCACGTTGGCCAGCGTCGCGAAACCGCTGGTCTGCATCAGTACCGCGCCGCGCATGCCGCCCATCCAGGCGCCGGAGACGATGCCGACGGCTTCCTCCTCGCGGGCGGTCGGGAACGCGGTGAAGAACGGGTCGGCGTGAATGTTGCGGATCAGCGTGGTCAGCACGCGGTCGGGAACGTAGGGCACCAGCCTGATATCGTTGCGCTTGAGGGTTTGCAGCACCACCTCGTGCCAGGCTCTTTCCCGCGAGGCGTCTGAAGGTGATGCGGACAAGGCTTGGGGCGAGGCGTGTCCCTCGGCAACTGCCATCAAATTTCTCCCTGGCCTTGCGACGATGTTTCGTTTCGCGACATTGCCGCCAGCGGACTGTCGAGGTGGCGAAACTTGACGCGATCCCGGGGATTGTCAACATGTCCTGATCGTTGCCATGCTCTGCGCGTCGCGGCGATGCCGTCGACAGGCGGGTGTGCCATAAAGCATAAAAGAAGACTGATCAGTCTACGGGAGAGAGGCATGGGCAGCTGGTTCCGGATCGCTGTGATCGCGGCGGCGATGGTCGGCGCCGGTGCCATGGCCTCGGCCCAGCCGGCATTTCCGTCCAGGCCCGTGCATATTTTCGTGCCCTATGCGGCCGGCGGCGGCGTCGACATCCTGGCCCGCACGCTCGGGGATGCCGTCTCCCGGCAATGGGGGCAATCGGTGGTGGTCGAAAACCGGCCGGGCGCGGGCGGGGTGGTCGCGTCGCAGGCGCTGGTGACGTCGCCGCCGGATGGCTATACCCTGATCTTGGTGGCGAGCGGCCATGCCACCAACTCGTTTCTGTTCCCCAAGCTGCCCTACGATACCTTCAAGGACTTCACGCCGATTTCGCTGTTGGCCTCGTCGCCCAACATCCTGCTGGTGCGCGCCGATTCCCCGTATCTGACGCTGGCCGACATGATCGCGCAGGCGAAGGCGAAGCCGGGCGTGCTGGCCTTCGGCCATGCCGGCACCGGAACCTCGACGGACCTTGCCGGGGAGCTTCTGAAGAAGCTCGCCCACATCGACATCAGCGCGATTTCCTACAAGGGCGGCGCGCCTGCGATCAACGACCTGCTGGGCGGGCAGATCCCGATGTCGTTCAACAACGCGCCGGAATCGCTCGGACAGCTTGCGGCCGGCACGCTGCGTGCGCTCGCCGTCACCACCGCGTCGCGCGCGCCGTTTCTGCCCGATGTGCCGAGCATGGCGGAGACCGTTCCGGGCTACGACACCGAGGTATGGTGGGGGCTGCTCGGACCGGCCGGCATGCCGGCCGACCTGGTTGCAAAACTGGCGCGGGATTTTGTTGCGGCCCTGAATATGGATGACGTCAGGCAGCGCCTGGCCAAGCTTGGCGCCTCGCCGATCGGAAGCTCGCCGCAGCAGTTCGAGGCCCGGATCCGTGCCGACTACGACAAATGGGGGCCGATCATAGCGGCCGCCGGCATCAAGGCCGAATGATGCCCGCGATTCCCGCCTGCCTGGCGCCGCGCGAGGCCAGCCCTGCGAAGCTGCCGGCGCCGCCCGACGGCTGGGATACTCATGCCCATCTGTCCGGGCCGGCTGTGCTGTTTCCCCACGCCGACGATCGCAGCGACACGCCGCCGGATGTGCCGCTGGGAGGCCCCGCGTTCGTTCGATCTTCTTCAACG
>Ga0302157_10004535_pt1 | contig 15071 bp, 11 predicted proteins | sample I_Bog_N3_3_FD_193502 | JGI IMG/M metagenome (GOLD analysis project Ga0302157, IMG submission 193502) | Peat permafrost microbial communities from Stordalen Mire near Abisko, Sweden - I_Bog_N3_3 | ecosystem: Environmental > Terrestrial > Soil > Wetlands > Peat | place: Sweden: Abisko, Stordalen...
GGCGACAACCGCGCCGAGCTCTACCCGCTGCGCGGCGCCTCCACCGAGCGGCAGTACATGGTCTACTTCCCGAAATACCGCCTGCTGTATGCGAGCGACACGCTCGCGCTCAACGCCGACCAGTCGCTGTACGACCCGCAGCTGATGCACGAGGTGATGCAGGCCGTCGAGCGCAACAGCCTGGCGGTGGATACCGTCTTCGCGATGCACGAGGGCCCGCGGCCGTGGAAGGACGTCGTCAAGCTGGTCCAGGCATCGCAGGGCTAGCCTTCCCGAAGCCGGTCGCCCGGGGACGCCCGCTCCCGGCCGACATGCGCCGATCAGACAAGCGCTTTCTGTTCGGAAATCGCCTCGCTCCAGTGCAGGACATCCACCGACTCACGCAGGCCGCAGGCAGAGAACCAGTCACATTTGACAAGTGGACGATGCGTTGGAGCTCTCGGAACAGACTGAGATCTGAAAACGCGACCTGACCGGCCGGCGCCTGCGCCGACTCCATGAACGCGCTGCGACCAACCCCTGTCAGCCTCAGCGCGTTCGCTGATATCTTGATGTACTTATCGGCGTTCGTTCCGCCTTCGAAGCCGCCGTCGCCGGCGTCCAGGAGCCGCTGGAGCGACTTGCGCTGGCGCTCGTTCAATCCGCTGCCCTCGTGCCGATCCCAGAAATGGCGCTTCTCGAGCGCCCTGTCGATGACCTGGCTCGCAGACTCGTAGGCGGCTGTGCACTGGCGCGCGAACCAGCGGACCCGGGCTGTCACGTCCAGGTCGCCGCGCTGCGCCGCATTCAGGGAGTCGTAGTAGCCCGAATGCGACGCGAGCAGCTGGCGCGACAGGCTGTACAGCCTCACGGACTGGTGAAGGTGCTGCGCGACTGCCATGTCGACGATGGCGCGTCCAATGCGCCCGTTGCCGTCATCGAAGGGATGGATGGATTCGAACCACTGTTCAATCGAAGGACCCTGTCCGGCCATGTCCTGCCGTTCGAGGACGTCGAGTTTCAGTTGGCTACCTGGATCGCTTTCGTAGGCAGCCCAAAAGCAGGCCTCCGAGGTTGCTGCAGCCGACGAGATGCACCCCTCTTCCTGCGGACCTTCAGCGGCGCACCCTTGTTGATCATCGATCGAGCGCAGCAGCATCGTGACAACCGCTGGCTCGATTGAACGCGCTCGTCTGACGCGCCGTACCTGACCGGGTTGGCAGCCCACGCTACTCGCGCTGCAACACACCGGCGCCAGCGGGGCGGCGATGTACGGTCGTTCAGCGCGCCGGGCACATTGCGGACGGCTCTGCCGTTCGAGCCTCCCCGTCGACGCAATGCGCGTTTTCCCCGGTATAGAAAGTTGCCTGAGGCGAACGAACGTGAAGAAAATCAGCCGCTTCTTCTTCTCCGCAATCGTCATCGATGCACGCCTTGGCGACCTTCGCGATTCCTTGCCCGCGCTGGCTGGCTGGCTTCGCCATGGCAGCGGTGGCAGCAACGGTTGCCCACGCTCAGGCGCCCGCGGCGGAGGAGTCCGTCGAGGCGGCCTATCTGCACAAGTTTCCGGGCTTTGTGGACTGGCCGGCAGACGCCTTCAAGACCGCGAGTTCGCCCATCGTCATCGGGGTCGTCGGGGCGCCGGCGGTCTTCGACGAATTGACACAGCTCGCGCGCGGTCGGCTGGTGCTGGGCCGCCCCGTAGAAGCCCGGCTGATCACCGCGGACAGCGTGCCTGCAGACATGCACGTGCTGTTCATCGGCAGGTCGGCCGCTGGCGATGCCGGGAGGCTCGTCGACGACGCACGCCGAGCGCACATGCTCATCGTGACCGACATCGCCGACGGATTGCAGGTCGGTGCCGTCCTGGACTTCGTTGAAGTAGACGGCCGCCTTCGCTTCGAAGCATCACTGGCCGCTGCGCGTCGCTCGGACATCAAGTTGAGCTCCAAGCTGCTCAGCGTCGCGGCCAAAGTTGTCGAGGAGACGCCGTGAGATTCACCACGCTCCGCTCGCAACTGACCAGGACATTCATGCTGACCGCGCTGGTGGCGCTGGCCTTGAACGCCTGCCTTATCGTTGCCTACGAGTTCGATCGCTACCGGGACGAAGCGGTCGACGAATTGCACACTCAGGAAATCATCCTGGCGAAGGCGCTGGTGCCGTCCCTGGTGTTCAACGATCCTGAGGCCGCGGCACAACAGCTGTCTTCTCTCGCTGAGCGTCGCGACATTCGCATTGCGGAAGTCTTCAGCGCCAATGGGCGTCCGTTCGCCCGGTATCACGCCGACCCGCAAGACGCGAGCACGCCGCCCGCGCAGAATCCGCTGCCTAGCCTGGGAAGCCGGTTCTCGGGCGACGATCTTGAGCTCGCCTATGACGTCTATCACGACGGCGAACGAGTCGGAACCTTGTATCTGCGCGCCCACCACGACGTGCTGAGACGCATCGGCAGCTACGCCGCGATCCAGACGCTGGTGATGGCCGCGTCGCTGGTGCTGGCGCTGCTGGTGTTCGGCCGGGTGCAAGGCCGGATCACCGCGCCGATCGCACGGGTCGCCCGGGTGGCCCAGCAGGTGATGGTCGAACGCGACTGGCGGTTGCGAGCGCCTGCCGCGCAGACGCGCGAGATCGCGGCGCTGGTGGAGGCGTTCAACGGCATGCTGGCAGAAATGGAGGCCAACTCGGCCGAACTCGGCCGCGAAGTCACCGAGCGCAAGCGCGCGGAGGAAAGCTTGCGCGCAGCGGACCGCCGCAAGGACGAATTCCTGGCAACGCTCGCGCACGAGATTCGCAATCCACTCGCGCCGATGATGAACGCGTTGTCGCTGCTGCGTCGGGAAGACATTGCCCCGGCCGCACGCGGCAAGGCGCTCGGCATCCTCGATCGCCAGCTCCGCCACGTCGTGCGCCTCATCGACGACCTGCTGGACGTCTCGCGCATCACCACGGGCAAGCTGTCGCTGCAGATGTCCCACGTCGACCTGCACCAAGTGCTGCGGTCCGCGCTGGAGCTCATCGAACCGACAGTCCGCGCCCGCCGATTGCAACTCGACAGCAGGATTGCCACCGCGCCATGCTGGTTGATCGGCGATTCCGCCCGGTTGCTGCAGGTCTTCTCCAACTTGTTGAGCAACGCCTGCCGATACACGCCCGAAGGCGGCCGGATCGACGTCAGGGCCGCGTGCGACGGCCACGAGGCCCAGGTCGATGTGATCGATACAGGCGTGGGTATCGAAGCCGCCATGCAGGAACGGGTCTTCGACCTGTTCGAGCAGGGAGACAAGAGCCTGGAGCGAGGCAACTCCGGCCTGGGGATCGGATTGACCCTGGCGCGGCAGCTCGTTCTGCTGCACGGCGGCTCGATCGGTGTGGCCAGCGAGGGCATCGGACGCGGATCCACGTTCACGGTCCGGCTGCCCACCGTCGCGATGACCGCGCTTCCCCCGCCCGACACGAGGCCGCCGATCGCGGTCGCGTCCTTGGCCAAGCTCGACGTGCTGGTAGCGGACGACAATGTCGATTTCGCCGTCAGCCTGCAGGCGGCGCTCGAGTCGGCGGGCATCGAGGTCCGAACCGTCACGAACGGCCAGGCGGCGCTGTCAGCCGCGCGAGCGCGCCCGCCTGACGTTGCGATCCTGGATATCGGGATGCCGCAACTCAATGGCTATGACCTGGCGCGCGCCTTGCGAGGCGACCCATCCACCGCGAGGATCGTCCTGTTCGCCGTCAGCGGCTGGGGCCAGGCCAGCGACAAGGATCAGGCGAGCAAGGCCGGCTTCGATCGGCACTTCGTCAAGCCGGTGGCGCCGGAAACTCTTCTCGAGGCCCTCGCGGACTCGGGCGTCCCGGGTCTCGCGGACAAGGTGGGAGGCTCCAATGAAATGTGAACGCGCCAGAGAGGACGCACGAATGATTCGAAGGATCCGCAAGGCTGGCGTCGCCGGCATGGCCGCGCTCGGCCTCGCCGCAGCAGCACTCGCAGAGCAAGCGCCTGGGACGCTTCGAGTGGCCGACCTCGGAGATCTCAGCCTCGAAGACCTGGGCCGCATTCCGGTCACGTCGGTCACGGGGCGGCCGCAGCCCGTGGAGGAAGCCGCCGCGTCGATCTTCGTCATCACGGCCGAAGACATCCGGCGCTCCGCAGCGACCAGCCTGCCCGAGGCACTGCGCCTGGCCCCCAACCTGCAGGTTGCGCGCATCAACGCCAACCAGTATGCGATCAGCGCGCGCGGATTCAACAATGCCATCGGCAACAAGCTGCTGGTCATGATCGACGGCCGCACCGTGTATTCGCCGCTGTTCTCCGGCGTCTTCTGGGACGCCCAGCAAGTCATGCTTGAGGACGTGGAGCGCATCGAGGTCATCAGCGGCGCGGGAGCCACCCTGTGGGGCGCGAACGCGGTCAATGGCGTCATCAACGTCATCACGCGTGCCACGCAAGACACGCAGGGCCTGCTCGTCGCGGGACATGCCGGCGCTTCAGGCAACGAAGCATCGGTGCGCTTCGGCGACCGGTTCGACGGCGGCGCCTGGCGCGTCTACGCCACCCAGCTGGATCGAAGCCACACGACGCTGCCATCCGGCAACGCCATCGACGACCACCAGGACCGCCAGCAAGCCGGCTTCCGTACGGATTGGCGCGGCGTCGCAGACACGGCGACCGTTCAGGGCGATCTCTATCAGGCGGGCGGGGATGGCCAGACGAGCACATCGGCCGACATGTCAGGGGCCAACTTGCTGGCACGATGGCACCATGACCTCGCGGACGGTGCCAATTGGCAGTTGCAAGGTTGGTTCGACCAGTCGAGCAGGGATGAGGCGATCGAAATCCACGACCACGTCCGCACCGTCGATCTCCAGTTTGATCACGTCCCCGCGTTGGGCAAGGATCATCAACTCATCTGGGGGCTCGGCTACCGCTACGCGATCGACGAGACAGATCCGACCGCGCTCGTTGCCTTCATCCCCGGCACTCGCGTGCTCCGCTGGGCCAATATCTTCGCGCAGGAGGAATACCGGGCGAGCGAACGGCTGCGCCTGACCGGCGGCGCCAAGGTGGAGACGAACGTCTACACGCGTCCCGAGTTCCTCCCGACTCTGAGGGCGACCTACGATCTCGGCGGCCCGGGTTCGCTCTGGGTCTCGGCCTCGCGCGCGGTGCGCGCGCCGGCTCGCCTGGATCGAGACTTCTATTTCCCGGCGAAGCCGCCTTACGTCATCGAAGGCGGACCGAGCTTCCAGTCGGAAGTCGCGAACGTGTTCGAGATGGGTCTGCGCGGGCAGCAGGCCCCCGGCATCAGCTACTCCGTGACGGCTTTCCACGATCAGTACCAGAAGCTGCGCGCCGGGCAATCGGCACCGACCACGGTCGACAACCTCGCGTGGGGCGGCATCTCCGGCGTGGAGGCCTGGGGCAACGCCGACCTGGCACGCGACTGGCGCGTGTCGCTGGGCTGGATGGCGTTGCGCGAATCGCTGCGCGCGTCGCCACAGGCCGGTGCCGATTCGGTTGCGAATCTCGGCGATGATCCGCGACAGCAATGGTCCATTCGATCGACATCGCGACTGGCGCGAACGGTCGACTTCGACGTCACCATCAGGCATGTCTCGTCGCTGCCAGCGCCGGCGGTCCCGGCGTATTCCGTTGCAGACTTGCGTCTCGAATGGCAGTGGATGCCCAGCGTGAATGTCAGTGTCCTGGTCCAGGAATTGGGCAGGCGGCACGTCGAATTCGATCCATCCAGCTCGGCTCGATTCGGACCGGCGGCGTTCATCAAGCTGGAATGGCGCGCGCCGTGAACTGTTCGGCAAGTTGCCTTTGATTGCCGGTGAGGAATCGGCGCTGAGACGATCACTCGATGGAACCCCTTCCTGGCCGCGCGCGTCGCCATAGTCGTCTCCTTGGCTCTCGCTTGTTAGCTTGTCACACAACTCGACGTGTACAGAAGCACACCGCTGCCGAGTTGGGAACCTACGGGCAAGCCCAGGGTTTGCGGGCAGCCGTCGCCGCCGTACATTTCCCGTCTCTCATGTCCGCGGCAGACAACGCGCGTGGTCGTGCAACCGCAGGAAGCGTTGCGCGACAGTGCGGATCCATACGGCACACGGTATGCCAATGGTGCGCGTGGACTCGACTGATTCAAACCGAACTCGGGAGACACGATCATGACGAAGACTTCGATGCTGATGGCGCTCGGCTGGCTTGCGGCGAACGCCTGCATGGCCCCCGCCTCGGCCCAGACAACGGGCGCCGCGCCGAGCTGCTGCGGACTCGCGCCGGTTCACGACTCGCCGCAGAAGTCGATGCTGGGCACGGCGGTCAACGCCACCGCGTCCGCGGTCTACTTCACGGGCTACGAGGGCAACGTCTCGGAGGTCTACTACCCCACGGTCGATACGCTTGCGACATCGAACATGGAGTTCCTGGTCGGCGACACGGGCAAGACCTTCGTCGACGAGGAGAAGCTGATGACGTGGACGGTCACGCAGCCCGACACGCGCTCGATGCGGTGGCAGGCGGTGACCGGCAACGCTGCGCACAACTGGCAGATCACGAAGACGATCTTCGCCGACCCGTCGCAGAACACCCTCGTCCAGCAGACCACGTTCGCGGCGCTGAACGGCAAGACAGTGGGCAACTTCAACCTTTACGTGCTGCTCAAGCCCTACCTGAACAACGTCGCCGCCAACAACAGCGCGTCGACCGTCGCCTCAGGTAGTCGCACCTATCTCGTGGCCAACAGCAACGCCAATGCCGGCAGCAACGCAGGCACGATCTATTCGGCGCTCGGCAGCTCGCTCGCATGGACCGTGCAAAGCGGCGTCACCATGGTTTCGAGCGGCTACTACGGCGTCAATGACGGTTGGCAGGATCTGCTGGGCGGCAGCGCCGACAAGACGATGAGCTGGGCCTATGGCAGCGCCACCGGCGGCAACGTCGCCCAGATGGGTTGGCTCAACACGCTGAACAACGGGGCGACCAGCATCACGTTCACGGTCGTGCTCGGCTACGGTACCTCGCAGGCCGGCGCCATCGCCGCGGCCTCGGGCACGCTGGGCGAGACCATCGCCACCCAACAGACGCTCTACGACAACGCGTGGCACAGCTACGCCAGCGCGCTGAACACGCAAGGCGGCAGCGCCGACAACCAGTACTACCTGTCGGCCATGACGCTCAAGACGATGCAAGACAAGAGCAATGGCGCGATGATTGCCGGCATCGGCACGCCGTGGGGCCCGGCGGAGGGCGACAGCGACGCTGGCGGCTATCACCTGATCTGGGCGCGCGACATGTTCAAGTTCGCCAACGCGCTGATCACCGCGGGCGACGCCCCCTCGGCCACGAAGGCGGTCGACTGGCTTTTCAACATCGACCAGGAAACCACGAACTGCGGCATCAGCCCCTACAACGCCAGCGGCTGCCCGGGCGGCCTCTACACGCAGGCAGGACGCTTCCCGCAGAACGCGTGGGTCAACGGTACCGAGTACTGGCAAGGCACGCAGATGGACGAGCAGGCGATGCCCATCATCCTGGCCTACCGGCTGGGCCCGACCGTCTACAACCCGCTGTTTGCGAAGATCAAGGCCACCGCCAACTACCTGGTCGCGACCGGTCCGTGGACCTATCAGGAACGCTGGGAAGAGAACTCCGGCTACTCGCCGTCCACCATCGCGGCGGAGATCGCCGGGCTCGTCGACGCGGCCCAGATCGCGCTCGCCAACGGCGACACCGCCGATGCGGCGACCTGGATGAACGCGGCCGACTACTGGCAGCAGAACGTGCAGGCCTGGACGTACACCACCCAGGGCTGCCCCAACACGGCGAGCTATTGCGGCAGCACGAGCATGTACGAGCGGATCAACACGTCCGCCGCGTCAGGCGGCACGCTGCCCGCCGGGTGGAATCCGGCCGCCTATCCGAACACCGCGACCACCATCGACATCGCCAGCGGCGGCGGCACGCACCGCGCGATCGACGTCATCGACGGCGGCTTCCTGGAACTCGTGCGCCTGGGCGTGAAGCGACCGACGGACCCGACGATCACGGCGAGCCTGGCCACCTACGACGCGATCATCAAGCAGACCGTCGCTGGCAACCCGGACTGGTTCCGCTACAACTTCGATGCGTATGGCGAGACCAACACCGGCGGCGCCTTCAACGCGAGCTCGGGTCGCGGCCGGCTCTGGCCGATCTTCACCGCTGAGCGTGGCAACTACCAGATTGCCGCGTCGGGCAGCGGCAGCGCGGGTTCCACCTACCTGACGTCGCTGAAGGCGTTCTCGACCCCGAGCGGCTTCATCTCGGAACAGGTCTGGAACGCCAGCACGACGTTGCCGGGCGACGCGGATAACGGCGCCGGCTGGACCGTCACGACGCCGGCGGGCAACACGCCGGGGACGCTGACCGGCTCGATGGCGCCACTGAACTGGGCCACCGGCGAGTACATCAACCTGTTCGCGTCGATCGCCGCCGGCAAGGTGGTCGACATACCGCCGGAGGTTTGCTCGCGTTACGACAACTGCGTCGTGGCGCCGGGCTCGGGCCAGGACCAGGTCAGTGTGAACGTCACGGCGAGCACGGCGCCCGGGCAGTACATGTACGTCGCCGGCAACACGGCGGCGCTGGGCAACTGGAATACCAGCCTCGGGCTGCCGGTCGATCCGACGACGTACCCCGTTTGGAAGAACAGCATCAACCTGGGTGCCAGCACGGCCTACCAGTACAAGTACTACCGCAAGAACGCCGACGGCAGCGTCACGTGGGAGTGCTACCCGGGTGGCGGCAATTGCGGCAGCAACCGTGCATTGACGACGCCGTCGTCGGGTGCTGTCACCTTGAACGACACGGTGAGCTGGAACTGAGGTCGGCCGCGCGGGCGGCTCTTCAGGGGTCGGCCCATCGAGACGAAGTAAGGGGGGGTTCACCGAGGGGACAAGCAGGTTGATGAATCCCGGCCGCGTTCGACGCGTATCCGGATGTGCGGGACCGTCTGACAATTCGATGCGCCCAGGCGCGGGCAGTCATTGCGGCGCCGCCACCGGACGCGGACGCGAACTCGGGCACGGGCACGGGCACGGGCACGGGCACGGGCACGGGCACAAAAGCAGTCGTGCGATGCCGATCATTGAACGCGTGCTGCCGGCCACCAGCTGGCACTCACGAGGGGTCGGCTCCGGGATTTGTCTACCGAGTCGGCAGCATCCCAAACGTCCGCGATGGAAGTGCCTCGCTCGTCAAGCCCCCCGAAGTAACGAGCCTCGAGCGAGGTCATCCGTCGACAATCGGTGAATGGCACCCTCGCTCTCCTCGTTCGTGTTCCTGGGCTTCACAGCCGCCTACCTGGCGATCCGCGGCGTGTTCATCCGCCGTGCGCGCCGCCAACACAAGACCGACAAGGGTGACGCGCGCGACCGCCTGCTGATCGCGCTGGTGGGCGTCGGGCAATTTGTCCTGCCGTTGCTGTTCGTGGGGACGCCGGCGTTGAGTTTCGCCAACCGAGCTCAGCCGTTTGCATGCGTTTGCCTGGGCGCCATGGCGATGCTGGTCGGACTGTGGCTGTTCTGGCGGTCGCACGTCGACCTCGGCGACAACTGGTCGGTAACGCTCGAGATCGATGCGCAGCATCGTCTAGTGACGCGCGGCGTCTATCGCCTTGTGCGTCATCCGATGTACACCTCGTTTTTCATCTCCGGCCTCGGCCAGGCGCTGCTGCTCGCGAACTGGATCGCCGGCCCGGCCGCGCTGGTGGCCGTCGCGGTGCTGGTCATCGTGCGTGTTCCGAGCGAGGAGCAGATGATGATCGCGCAGTTCGGCAACGACTATCGCGACTATATGCGTCGCACGGGTGGCATCGTTCCGCGCTTGTCCTGAGGTCGGCCCGCGAGCGCGCGCTGCGCCTGGCGCTCGCACGGTTCTCAGCAGCCGGCCAGGTGCTGACCGTCGTCGATGCCAGGTCTCGGGAAGCCTGGCGGGAGCTTCTGCTCATCCGCACCATCCATCCGCCCATGGACTGTCTTCAGGCAACCCGCGTCCCGGCCTCGAAGTGCGTGCTGATCAATTCACGGCGGATGAAAGAGCGGGTGGTGGATCAAGCAACCAGAGCGATGGTGGGAACCGACAGTTCGTTGCCCACCACCACCCGCGCATAAAAGTAGTTGCTGCGACCTCGCGCGCTGAGGTCGTCGATTTCGACGTGTCCTTCGACGTCGCAGGGAAAGGCGTAACCGCGACCCCTGTTGAACAGGTTGATGAAGCGCAACTCGTAGCGGACCTCACGGGCCGCGAATGTGGATGAGTGATTCATGGGGCTACCTCGTATCGACCTCGCAACAGGTCGACATCACAGGCGCCGGTCTCTCCGCATTCATGCTGTGCCGGCCGAACCGGATGTCCTCAGACCGGAAAGGCCACGCAAATAAGCAGTGTGCGCGCGCTGCGAATCACAGGGAGACGGCAGCTCAGCACGTGGCGAAGATGCACGGCTCCTCGTGTGGCGGGCAGTGCATTGACCTTGATCGGCCAAAGCCCGTCTGTCTGGGCCTCATCGGACTTCGAGCCTTGCATTAGGATCGGTCGATGAGCACGACTTCCACGAAGTTGACAGCGTTACCGCTGTTTCCGCTGCAGACCGTCCTGTTCCCCGGTGGCTCGCTTCCCCTGCGTATCTTCGAGGTGCGCTACCTCGACATGATCGGTAGCCGCCATAAGGCCGGCCAACCGTTCGGTGTGGTCTGCCTGAGCGAAGGGAGCGAAACCCGCCGTCGGGCGAGCGGCACGGCTGACGGCACGCCCTCGGGCGATGGCTTCGCTCGCGAAGCGTTCTTTCCCGTCGGCACGCTCGCGCGCATAACGAAGTTCGAGCGTCCCCAGCCGGGGTTGATGATGATCGACTGCGTCGGCTTGCAGCGCTTTCGGATCGACCGCAGCGAGCAACTCAAGCACGGCCTGTGGGTCGCCGACGTGGAGTTGCTTGCCGACGACGCCGAAGTGCCCGTGCCCGAAGACCTGACTTTCACGCGCGAGGGCTTGCAGGGCGTGTTGCGCAGCATCGAACTGAGCATCGAGCAAAGTGGCGACGCCGCCTTGGAGCTGCCGCTGCTCAAGCCCTACCTTTGGGACGACTGCGGCTGGCTTGCCAACCGCTGGTGCGAGATGTTGCCATTGCAACCCGAGCTGAAGCACCGTTTCATGGCCCTGGACAGCCCCGTGCTGCGGCTTGAACTCGTAGCCGACACGCTGCGGCAGATCGGATTCAGGCTGCCAGACTGACCGCTCGCCACGGTCGGGGCATCTCCTGTCCATCCTCGCAGAATTTCGGCCAATGAAGGCGAACTGGCGGCCACTACCGGCCGGTCGCCAACGGCGGGTCCCGGGTCATATATCCTGCTCGACCAAACCCGTGCCTGAGACAGAGGATGACTGCCGGTACTATCCTCGCCGAGGACAACGCCGTGCGGATCGTCGACGCATTCGTCAACGAACTCGATCTCCCGGAGTGGGGGTTCGAGGGCGTCAAGGTCAACCGAAGACATGCCCAGCACGGTGACCTCATTGTCGGCGACTCTGAGCCTCTCGGCCCAGAGCCTGCTGCGCGGAAAACAGCTCGGAAAACGCGATGTGTCGTGCGGTAGCAGACGAGGACGCGCAGCCCTCTGCTCGCGTTCGACTCGATCGCCAGAAGCCGTAGGGATCGGCCAGGCGCGAAACAAAGCGCAACACACCGCAACGGGGCCGAGACCTCCCGAACAGGACGCCTTGACACGATGGCGTTCCTGACAAAAATCGAGAGACCACTCACATGGCCACGACCGCGACCCTAGCCGGATTCAACTCCTCCCCGCCCGACTCACCCACGATTGCCGACGTCCCGCGCAAGTCGACAGAGCGCGATCGTGTTGCAGCCACCGGCATGGCGGCAGCGGCAGGATTGTCGATCGTCCTTGTCGCGCTTGATCCAGAAGTTAGCGTCCACGGCGCAGGTCCGATACTTCAGGCCATCGCCGCAAGCGCTCCGTTCCACCAGGGCGTGCATGTCGCGGAGAGCCTGTTCGTGCTGATGCTGGCGCACGGCGTCGTGAGCCTCGGCGCGCGCCTGGGCCTGTCGCGACCCGTGGTGCGCTTCGGCCTGATGGCCTACCTGGCCGGCGCGTTGACGATGCTGGTCGCCGCGACCTTCGATGGCTTCGTCACGCCGGCGATCGCAGCCGCCTGGCTGAGGCCCAACCATGATGTCCAGGCTGGGCTGGAGGCGGTCCGGTTCGCGGGCGCCGCGGTGCAGTCATTCGCGACGATGTCGTGGGGGCTGGAGGCGATGGGTGCACTTGCGTTGTCGGCCGCCCTGTTCGCAGATGGCGGCGCGCGCCGACGTCTGGGCGCGCTGGGGCTCGTGGCGGCCGCGGCGCCGATCGTGACGATTGCAGCTTCAGGGCCGGCCATGGACACGATGGTCGTGGTGGCTATCCTGCTCACGCAGGCGGTCTGGAACGTCGTTTGCGCGGTCGCACTTTGGCGGCGCGATCGGGCCTGATCGACCAATCCCTGAATTCCGATGAGCAGGGTCGGGAAGGTACGGGAAAGCCAATCAGCAGCCATGAATCGAGCGTCTTTTCGATCGCGACAAAGGCCAACGAATCGACCTGTTGGATCTGTCAGCCGGCCGACCGAAGACTCGAGCGTCGGGGATGACCAATGGTGCGTCGCTTGGCCCAACACCGTCAACTACATCGGAAGGGCTTTCTTTGCGTCCTATCGGTGAAGCCGTTCACGCGCGTGAGGACGCGTAGTCCAGGCGTCGACAACGTGCCACCCGACCGAAGCAACTCTCGCTGTCCGAGCGTGGTTCGCCGGTACACCGCCTCGTCGCTGAACATTTCCGCGTTGAGCGCACGCGGGACTGCATTGCTCTCATTGCTCCGATTCACATCCGGGTGCCTGCATGTCATCATCTTGTCATGAGCGACGCCGTCAGGTTTGACGGGCACGCTGGACGCAACCGGGTGCTCGCACACGGCCACGGGACAGCGGCTCGCCCACCCGTTTGGGACGTCGAGCGGCGGCCTTCGCGCCGGTGCCCGCCAGGTCTCATGACACGTTGGCCGCGTCGTGCGTTTCGATGACTTCCCGCGACTGCATGACCCGATTGCGGCCGGCCTCCTTGGCCGCGTAGAGCGCCAGATCGGCGCGCTTGTAGAGCATCGGCCAATCAAGGTCCGTCTCCAGGCGATCTGTGACGCCCATACTGATCGTGCACGTCACGACTTCCGCGGCCGCCGGCATCCGCAACGCCGCCACGGCCAGCCGAAGCCGTTCGAGCACCACCCAGGCGCCGGGCGGCTGCGTGCCGAGCATCACGAGCGCGAACTCCTCGCCGCCAATGCGCGCCAGCAGGTCGCTCTTGCGGATGTGGGACTGCAGGCATTGCGCAACTTCCCGCAGCACCGCGTCGCCGGCATCGTGTCCGTAGCGGTCGTTGATGCGCTTGAAGAAATCGATGTCGATGATCGCCAGCGACAGTGGGACGCTCATGCGCCGCGCGCGTTCCATCTCGCGTACCATGCCGGCCTCGAATTCGCGCCGGTTGTGCAGGCCGGTCAGCGCATCGGTGCTCGCCTCGCGTCGCAGGCGGCCGCTGTAGACGAAGCTCTGCGCAGACATGCGTTCCAGCAACGCGCAGGCCACCCACACGACCGCGATCACCGTCGCGAAATGGGCCAGCGCGTAGATCACGTCCGCCGGGTGCGGTGCGCGGGGCAGTACCAACGGCACGCTGAGCGCACCCAAGACGACGTTGACCGAGGCATCGATCGCGCGCGGCAAGGCCATCACACTGAAGAACATCACGATCAGAAGGCCGGGAAGCTGCAGCGCCGAATCGGCGCCGAGGGCCCAGCCCACGCTCGCTTGCAAGGCGTAGATGGCGACGTACATGACCATTGCCTGGGTGCGGAACGAGGGCTTGAAGCCAAGACGCAGGAGTGCCAGCAACGCCAGCACCAGCGCGCTTCCGATCAGCCGCACCGTGGCGACCGGCCCGAGGTGGCCGGGGTCGCGCATCATGTCCCAGCCGACGAAGCCAGCGATCAGTACGACCGCCATCACCACTGTAGGAACGATGAGTGGGTCGCGGTCGGCGCTCTGTGCCGCTCTGAACGCGACCGTCTCCTCGTCGCTCATGGGTGGCAGGGCGAAGATGGCGCGGGCGCTGCCGAGGAATGACGTGAATGCGTTCATGGGATGACACCGCCGGGCACACGGCGCACCCGACTGCAGAGAGTGCCCCTTGATGTTCAGCTCACCGTCGCGTATTGAATTTGCAGGCCGACCAACTGTTGTCGCCGACGATGCGCTGCGTCATTTTCTGGCCGTGCACCGACGACGGCGCAAGCCCGCGTCTTCGGTGGACCCATGCTGCTGGAACTGCCGCCAGCCGACGATCTTCGACGGAAAGCCCGCCAAGCCCGCCGGCAGGATTCCTGATTGCCGGTCTTGAACGGCGCCCGATTGGCGCCATCTTCATTGTTGCGATTGACCTCTACTCAACAAGGTTCCAGACGGGGCCATACCCACGGCTGTATAGGTCTCGCGACAGTCGCCCCGTTTCGTACTCAGCAGCTCATGTCTGAAGTCAATCAGCACTACCTGGATCACGTCGTCAAGTTGTCTGAAACTGCCGAAATCGAGGCGAGTGAGGACATTTTGGCCGGCAACGGCATGAAATTGCTGGCCAAGGGCACCCGTGTCGATGCCAGGGCACGCGAGCGCCTGTTGGAATTTCGGTTGACGAAGCCCCTCGAGAACATGCTGCGCGTCGTTGGCGGAACCGAGGCAACCGACTTTCATGCGACGGCTGAAGCGCTGCTGGCCAAACATGCTCTTTTGCGTGGAATCTGCTCGACCGCGACAGGATTTCGGCCGGCTACGGCATTGCGAGAGACCGCTGTCTCAAGCTCCGTCCTTTCGATGTTGAGCGTCTATGCGGGCCAAGCTCCTGGCAAGCTCGATCATGCAGTTGGGGTAGCGCTGCTGAGTGCAGCGTTGGGCGGCGACTTATCCGTCAATCCGGCTCACACGAGCGCCTTGGTGGTGGCGG
>Ga0302157_10004545_pt1 | contig 15051 bp, 14 predicted proteins | sample I_Bog_N3_3_FD_193502 | JGI IMG/M metagenome (GOLD analysis project Ga0302157, IMG submission 193502) | Peat permafrost microbial communities from Stordalen Mire near Abisko, Sweden - I_Bog_N3_3 | ecosystem: Environmental > Terrestrial > Soil > Wetlands > Peat | place: Sweden: Abisko, Stordalen...
CCCGATGTCGAGCTGGCCGCGCTGGAGACCACTGCCCTGGCCGCCGCCACCGCCGCCCCGGGGAGCGGCGAAGGTACCGAGCCCGGCTCGCATCTCGAGGTCGGGGACCGGGTCGGCACCGTGGGCATGGCCACCGACGTCCGGACCCCCTTCGAGGGGATTCTCATCCGCTGGTTGGCCGTCCGAGGCGAACGGGTGGTGGAGGGTCAACCGGTGGCGTGGATCCGTACCGCCGGGACCGGTTCGTGAGGTCTGGTCGGTGACACCGATCGTCGTGGCCGGCTGGGGCGGCGCCCTGCCGCCCACCGTGGTCACCAACCACGACCTCGAGCGCACCCTCGACACCACCGACGATTGGATTGTGGAGCGGACCGGCATCCACCAGCGCCGAACCGGCAGCACCGTCGGTTCACTCTCCATCGAAGCCGGCGCCGCGGCCCTCCAGCGGGCCGGTATCGACCCTTCCACCGTGGACCTGCTGGTGCTCGCCACCATGACTCCCGACCAGGCCATGCCGGCCACCTCCGCGTCGGTGCACGGCGCCCTGGGCCTCGGCGGTGGCGCCTTCGACCTCAATGCCGCCTGCTCCGGATTCGTGTACGGGCTGTTCGCCGCCTTCTCGATGCTCCGCTCGGGGGCCGTCCGGCGGGTACTGCTGATCGGCAGTGACGTGATGACCTCCATCGTCGATCCTGACGACCGCGCCACCGCCGTGCTGTTCGGGAATGGCGCCGGCGCCCTGCTGCTGGAGGGGCTTCCTGACGACCCAACGGGTGGGTGGTCGGAGTCCGGTCCCGTGTCCCATGGGGCTGGGATCCGAATGGTCGATGGCGACAACTTCATGGGCTGGAACTTCGGAGTCGACGCCCAGGCCCGTCACTTGCTCGAGGCAGACACCGGCGGCACCATCACCATGGAGGGTCGGGAGGTCTACCGGCGGGCGGTCCGAGCCACCGTCGACTCGGCCGGCGCCGCCCTCAAGGACGCCGGCCTGACCCCGTCCGATATCGATCTCTTCGTGCCCCACCAGGCCAATCGACGCATCATCGAGGCAGTGGCCGAGCGCTTGGGTATCCCCATCGATCGGACCGTCATGAACGTCCAGACCACCGGGAACACCTCGGCGGCCTCCATCCCCCTGGCTCTTGCCGAGGCAGCCGACTCCGGCCAGGTGTCGGAGGGCGACACGGTGCTGGTCTCCGGGTTCGGCGCCGGCATGACCTGGGCCAGCACCGTCTTCCGCTGGGAGACCTCTCCCGCCATCCCACCGATCGCCAAGGAGCCGGCATGACCGCCACCGCCGAAACCAACCCTGCCGGACGGGTCGTCCTGATCACCGGAGGATCCCGGGGCATCGGCCAGGCCTGTGCCCGGTGGTTCCTCGACCACGGCGACCGGGTGGCCGTCACCTCCCGGTCCGGTGCGGTGGCAGCGGAACCGGCCGACCATTTCCTCTCCCTGGCCTGCGATGTCACCGACCCCGAACAGGTGGAGGCGGCGTTCACCGCCGTCGAGGCGGCCTGGGGCCCGGTGGAGGTCCTGGTGGCCAATGCCGGCATCACCCGGGACACCCTCATCCTCCGGATGGGCGAGGACGCCTGGTCAGAGGTCCTCGACACCAACCTGACCGGGGCCTTCCGGGTCACCAAACGGGCCATCGCCAAGATGATCAGGCTGCGCCGGGGCCGGATCGTGCTGGTGTCGTCGGTCGGGGCCTTCATCGGGTCCGCCGGGCAGGCCAACTACGCCGCCTCCAAGGCCGGCCTGCTCGGGATGGCCCGGTCTCTGGCCAGGGAGGTTGCCAGCCGGTCGATCACCATCAACGTCATCGCCCCGGGTCTGGTGGATACGGATATGCTCGCCGCACTCGGCGAGGACCAGACCGCCGCCCTCGCCGCCCAGGTCCCGCTCGGACGGACGGCCCGACCCGAGGAGATTGCCAGCGCGGTCGGTTTTCTGGCTTCGGAGGACGCCGGGTATATCACCGGGGCCGTCCTCCCGGTGGATGGCGGCCTGGCCATGGGGCTGTGACGTCGATGAGAAGATGTACCTACACGGAGAACAACAAAGGAGCCACCCGGTGACCACCACCAACGATGAGGCATTCGAGAAGTTCAAGGAGAGCGCCGTCGAGGTGCTGCAGGTGCCGGCGGACAAGATCACCCGTGAGGCCCGCTTCGCCGAGGACCTCGACGCCGACAGCCTCGACCTCGTCGAGCTGGTCATGGCCCTCGAGGAGTCGTTCGACGTGACCGTCGAGGAGTCTGAGCTCGAAGGCATCGAGACCATCGGCCAGGCCTTCGACCTGATCGTGGCCAAGCTCTAATGCTGCTGGGTGTCGGTGCCGATGGCCCGATTGCTGGTCGCCGGGTGGCGATCACCGGCGTCGGGGTGCTGTCATGCTGCGGTGTCGGCACCGACGCTCTCTGGACCGGACTGAACGGTCCCGAACCCGAAGGTCCCCGGGTGGTCCCGGGCTACGACGTGGAGCGTTGGTTCGACGCCAAAGCCGCCCGTCAGATCGACCGGTTCGCCCAGTTCAGCGTGGCCGCCGCCGAGATGGCCCTCGATGACGCCGGCGAGCTCGGTGCCGACCCCGGCCGGTCCGGCGTCATCATGGGCACCGGCGTCGGCGGGTTCGAATCGCTCCAGGCCCAGGTGCTGGTCTACGGGGAGAAGGGGGCCCGCCGGGTGTCCCCCCGCCTGGTCCCGATGATGATGGCCAATGCCGGCGCCGCCAACATCTCCATCCGGGCCGGTTGGCACGGGCCGTCGGAGACCATCACCACCGCCTGTGCCGCCGGTGCCCACAGCATCGGTGCCGCCGCTCGGTTGGTGGCTTCCGGCCGGCTCGACGTGGCCATCGGCGGCGGTGCCGAAGCCTCGATGACCGAGGTGGGGATCGCCGCCTTCACCAACATGACCGCCCTGTCGACGTCCGGACACTCCCGTCCCTTCGACGTCCGGCGCGACGGATTTGTCATCACCGAGGGGGCCGGCGCCCTGGTGCTCGAGGCCTGGGACCACGCGGTGGCCCGGGGCGCCCGTATCTACGGTGAGCTGTCGGGTGCGGCCAGCACCTGCGACGCCCACCACATCACCGCTCCCATCCCCGGTGGATCCGGGGCCGCCGTCTGCATGACCCTGGCCATGGAGGACGCCGGTATCGGGGTCTCCGACATCGGGCACATCAATGCCCACGGGACCTCCACGCCGCTGAACGACCGGGCGGAGGCCGACGCCATCGCCAAGGTCTTCGGTGCGTCTGCTCCCCCGGTCACCTCCACCAAGGGGATCACCGGCCATGGGCTGGGTGCGGCCGGGGCCATCGAAGCGGTGGCCGCCGTCCTCTCCATCGAGAAGGCCCTCATCCCGCCGACCTCCGGCTACGAGGAGCCCGACCCCGACATCCACCTCGACATCGTGGCTGGCGAGGCCCGCCCGTGGGTTCCCGGACCGGTGCTCTCCAACTCCTTCGGCTTCGGCGGCCACAACGGCTGCCTGGTCATCGCACCCGCCTGACCTTGCGGCGGGGATCGGGCACTTCGCCGACCTGACCCCCTCCCGACCCCCGGATCAGCCCGGCGGCACCTGCCAGTGGACCAGATCGGTGCTGCGGGCCACGCCGATCTTTGCGTGGCCCCACCCGTCGAACTGCGTGAGCTCGTCGCTCCCGGCATAGAACAGGTACGAGTACCCGCCGGGTAGCGAGCTGGCATCGCACAGGAAGGCCGAATTGGCGTGTTCGAAACCGACACTCGAGATGCCCGGGCCGCGGTTGAAGGGCTCGGAAGGGATCTGCAGCTGGTAGCCGTGGGCCCATCGCAGCCAACCGGCTGGGCGAGCCGGGTTGCCGGCCAGCGTGAACATCCACGGCTGGTCGAGGTTGTCCGAAGTGGCCACCAGATGCCAGGTGTCGGCCACCTTCACGAACTCGTAGTTCTCGATCGTGCCACCGTCCACGTCGATGTCCGGTTTCCCGACCATTCGCCAGGGCCCATTTGGCGATCCGGTGGTCGATCGGGCGATCTCGAACACGTCGGGCTGGGTGGGCGACGAGAACTTGAACCCCAGCAGAAGCTGATGGCCGGTGAAGACGAACGCCCCGTCGATCATCCGGTCCCCGGCCGAAGGAGCCAGGGACTGGGCCAGAGGGTGGGGGGCCGACCAGGTCCGAAGGTCCCTCGAGGTCCGATAGAAGAGCCGGGGCAGGTCCTCCGACGGAGGTGACGCCCCCGGGTCGGACTGGTAGGTCACCAGGTACTCACCGGTCGGACCCCGGACGATGTCCGGTGAGGCCACTCCCAGCACCCCCGGCTCCACTGGCCAGGGGTCCGGTGGGGACCAATGCACCAGGTCGGAGCTGGTGGAAGTGGCGATGTTCCAGCGGATGCCTCCAGGGAGCGACGGGGCGTCGGTCACGTAGCTGAAGAGCAGGTGCCATTGGCCTCCGACCCAGATGACGGCCTCGTCCTTCACCCCTCCCGCCGGCTCGGACAGGATGGGGTTGTGGAGCTCCGACCAGTGGATGGACGGTTGCAGGGACCCGGCGACGATGCAGGCATGGCCGGCCCCGTCATCAAGCGCCTGCACGGTGAGTCGGTGCGGGGAGGACCCCCCTCCCGAGGTGAGCGGGGAGGCGCTTGCCGCAGCCGTGCAACCGACGAGCAGGGTGGCAGCCATCGTCACGCCCCAGATTGGCAACCAACCACGACCTCGGCGTGCACCCCGGCGACCGTCACCGCCACCCGTGCGACGGCTCGGCGACCTGCGGCCGTGTCGGTCCTCGCTCACCACCGCCGCGCCCTCAGCGAGACCATCCACCCGCATTGTCGGCACCTGTTCCACTCGGCCTCGGAGCCTCCGTCCGGCGGGTGCACGCCTCGATCCTCAGCTGCATGCCGAGAGGCTCGGCACCGGCCTGAATGTCCCATAGACGACAGGGAAGTCCTTGTCGCCCTGGCCCAACTCGACGGTCCGGTGCAGGTGCTCGTGAAGGGCACGGGGAAGGGTGGCACTGACACCGGCATCGTCCGACACCCAGATCAGCGTCTCCGCCCAGGCGAGCCAGGTGTGCACGGAGGCGTTCCCCGAGGGAACCTCACCGGTGCCGACGACGTTGGTCACCCGTTCGACGAACCCTTGCCTGAACGGCGTGACCAGCCCGACGAGCTCCTCGAGAGGAACGGACTCGGCCTCGCACCGCGCCATGGCATGGAGGTGCACCACCGAGCAGCCGGCCGACAGTTCGAGGGCCGCGTGATCCAAAGCGGCGGCCCGGCCGATCTCGTCTCTGCAGAAGGCGGGATCCCTGGTGAGCGCCTGAAACAGGCCGAGGTGCTGGTCGAACAGCACCCGGGGCCCGGACACCAGGACCTTGGCCTGGTCCCCTCCGATCATCGACGGGGCACCCAGGATGGCCCCGTCGAACGAGGCGGCGCCACAGGCCTGTAGCCATGCCGACATGCCCCTGGCGTCGGCCGGGGATCCCGTCGACAGCTGATTCACCACCTTCCCGGCGAGCACCGACTCGATCTCGGGCGATCGCATCAGCGAATGGACGGCCTCATGGTGCAACAGGCAGATGACGATCACCCGGCTCGCCTCGCACGCATCCAGGACGGAGCCGGCGACCCGGGCGGATCCCATCAGTCCAAGCCCGAGGACAGACACCGTTCGGTCGCCGGTCGGCATTCCTGAGGGTATTCCACTCACTCACCGTTTACTCACCGCTCGGGCGGCGAACACTCACGTTCCGGTGTCGAGCGGGAAGCCTTCGTCCTTCCAACCCTCGATTCCGCCGATCATCTTCTTGACCGGTCGACCCAGGGAAGCCAGGCGGACGGCGGCCTTGTCCGCCCCGTTGCAGTGAGGTCCGGCGCAGTAGACCACGCATAGCAGGTCCTCCGGGTACGCCGAAAGATTTCGCAGGTTGATCCGCCGGTGGGGCAGGTTGACCGCCCCCGGAAGGTGGCCGGCCTCGTACAGCTCCGGGCTCCGGACGTCGAACACCATGAATCCCGGATTGGGGTCGCCCATCGTCTCGTGCACGTCCCAGCAGTCGGTCTCCAGGCTCAGCAGGGCCTCGAAGTGCGCCAACGCCGTCGTCGGCGGGGCGGCCGGCACGCCGGTCACCGGGTTCGTGGGGGTCAACTCCGGCACCTCACAAGCTTCCCATACGCTGTCGCGCACTGGCAGTAGTCACCCGGGATCCGTCCGAGCGAACCGCTACCGCACCGTCCCCAGGGCCAGCGGGTAGACCCGGGTGGCGCCGGCCAGGCGGAGGTTCCGGGCCACCACCGTCATGGTCCACCCGGAGTCGAGCAGATCGTCGACCAGGAGCACCCCGCCCCCGCCCTCACCCAGGCGGGCGACCGACGTCGCCAGGTCGTCATCGAGACCGTAGTGGTCCCAGAGCCGACGGAGTCGGTGGGCACTGTTGGCCCCACCGGCAGTCGGCGGACCTCCGTGGCCGACGGCGCCGAGGTACGGCAGGCGACCGATGTCGGCGATACCCCGGGCCAGGCTGGCGATCAGCTGCGGTCGGTGGTGGGAGCCCACGCTGACCACCCCTACCGGCCGCTCGACCCACTGCCGGCGCCAGGCGGAGAGCACGGTCACCGCGGCCGTCAACAGCGCCGCCGGCACCTCACCGTCCGGCGATCCCTCTCCCACCAGGTGTCGGACCGCTGAGCCCAGCCCCACCCCGGTCAACCGGGCCACCGCCCGTCCCACCTCGGCCCCCTCGGCCGGGTCGATCCTCCCTCGGACCTCCACCCCCAGGGCCGCCATGCCGGCCGGCCACAGCCGCTTCGGCTCCACCACCACCCCCGGACGGTCGAGTCGGGCTCGGGCGTCGTCGACCGACGCCTCCGACGTCGACCAGGTCACCCACTGCCCCGTGCAGTTGTCGCACCGACCGCAGGGTCCGGCCTCCGGGTCGTCGAGCTGACGGCGGAGGAACTCCATCCGGCAGCCTTCGGTGGCGAGGTAGTCGCGCATGGCCTGCTGCTCGGCCCGCCGGACCTCGGCGACCCGGGCGTACCGGTCGGCGTCGTACCGCCACGGTCGACCGGTGCCCACCCAACCGCCCTTCACCCGCTGGACGGCCCCGTCCACGTCCAGGACGCTCAACATGGTCGACAGTCGACCCCGACCGAGATCCACCGCCGCCTCCAGCGTGGGGAGACCCACCGGACCGTCGGCGGCCTCCAGGACACTCAGGACCTGGCGGACGATCGTCTCGTCGGGGAAGCCGACACTGGCGAAGTAGCGCCAGATACTCTCGTCGTCGGTCCCCGGCGCCAGGATCACGTCGGCGCGGTCGGTGGCCCGGCCCGCCCGCCCGACTTGTTGGTAGTACGCCACCACCGACTGCGGGGCGCCCAGGTGGACCACGAACTCCAGGTCCGGTTTGTCGAAACCCATGCCGAGCGCCGAGGTGGCCACCAGCGCCTTGACCCGGTTGTCGAGCAGGGCCTCCTCGGCGGCCAGGCGCTCGCCCACCTCCGTCTGTCCGGAGTAGGCCAGCACCTGATGGCCCACGCCCCGGAGGAAGTCCGCCACGTCGTGGGCGGCCGCCACCGTCAGGGTGTAGATGATCCCGGAACCGGTCCACTGGTGGAGCTGCTCCCCCAGCCAGGCCAGCTGCTGGGCGTGGTCGGGGATGTCCACCACGGCCAGATGGAGGGAGGATCGGTCGAGAGAGCCCCGCTGGACCAGGACCGCGTCCGCGCCGTCCCCGGTGGCCGGTCCACCTCCCCTCCCCCGGCCCAACTCCAGCACTTCCGTGATGTCCTCCACCACCCGGGAGTTGGCGGTGGCGGTGGTGGCGAGCACCGGGGTCCCGGCCGGAAGCTCGTCCAACAGGGTGCGCAGCCGTCGGTAGTCGGGCCGGAAGTCGTGTCCCCAGTCGGAGATGCAGTGAGCCTCGTCCACCACCAACAGCCCACAGGTGGCGGCCAGCTGGGGCAGCACCGCCCGCCGGAATTCATGATTGTTGAGGCGCTCGGGAGAGACCAGCAACACGTCCACCTCGCCGAGTTCCACTCGTCGATAGCTGTCCTCCCACTCGTCGGTGTTGGAGGAGTTGACGGTCACCGCCCGGATCTTCGCCCGGCCAGCGGCGGCGATCTGGTTGCGCATCAGCGCCAACAGCGGCGACACGATCACCGTCGGCCCCGAACCACCCTGTCGCAGCAGCCTGGTGGCGATGAAGTACACCGCCGACTTGCCCCACCCGGTCCGCTGCACCACCAGGGCCCGGCGGCGTCCGATCACCAGCGCCTCGATGGCCTCCCACTGGTCGTCGCGGAGCACGGCGTCCGGTCCGGCCAGGTCCCGGAGGGCCTGCTCCGCCTGGTGGCGTGCGGTGGACGCCGTGGCAGTCGATCCGTCAGTGGGCACCTCCCGACCGTAACCCCCGGCTGTGACGCCACCCACCGACGGTTCAACGGTCAGCCGGGACCACTACGGTCGGCAGTCCATGGCCTCCACTCCTCCAGGCCGGACCTCGGTCCGGTCCCCCGGTCAATCTCGGCAGGCAGGTCGCACGCAGGCTCCCGACCTGGCCATCGGCGCTTTCACCCCCCACGGACCCTGGATCGTCGACCCGGAGACCATGTCGTGGCGGGGGTTCACGACCCCCGGCGCCGGCTCGTCGACCCACCCGCCCTCCGACGCCGCCGACGTCGACGTCGATACCCTCCGCGCCCGTGCGGCCGCCCACGCCATCGAGATGATCCGACCCCGACGGCTGCCACCCGGGCTGCGGGCGGTCACCGTCGGAGCTCGCCTGGGATGGGCACTGCTGGGATGGGCCATCACCGGTCGGGGCACCCCCGACTCTCGTGCCGATCTGTCACGTCGGCTCCGACCGGCGTTCGAGCGGCTGGGTCCGACCTACATCAAGCTCGGACAGATCGTCTCCTCCGGCCAGGGTGTCTTCCCCGACGAGCTGGTGGAGGAGTTCCAACTCCTTCGTGACCGCGTCCCGCCCGAGTCCTTCGCCGACGTCCGCCGAACCGTCGAAGCCGACCTGGGTCGCCCGCTGTCCAAGGTGTTCGTGTCGTTCGACCGGAAGCCACTGGCTTCGGCATCGATCGCCCAGGTGCACGCCGCCACCCTTCGGACCGGTGAACGGGTGGTCGTCAAGGTGCAGCGGAGGACGGTGGCCGACCTGGTCTCCACCGATATCGCCACCATGACCTGGATCGCCCCATGGCTGATCGGACGGATCCCCATCGCCGCTCTGGCCAACCCACCGGCGTTGGTGGAGCTGTTCGCCGAAACCATCGTCGAGGAGCTCGACTTCCGTCTCGAGGCCCAGAACATGCTGGACATCGCCGCCGTCCTGGCTTCCACCCACCAACGGTCCATCGTGGTCCCCCGGCCCCATCCCGAACTGGTGACCCGTCGGGTGCTGGTGATGGAGCAACTGCACGGCTTCGCCTGGGGGGAAGTCGACCGGATGCGGGCTGCCGGTATCGACACCGCTGCCGTGCTGCGGGCCGGACTCATCGCCTTCTTGGAGGGGGCACTGCTGTTCGGCGTCTTCCACGGCGATCTCCACGGGGGCAATCTGCTGGTCCAGCGGGACGGCACGGTGGCCCTCCTCGATTTCGGGATCACCGGACGGCTCGACGAACGGAAACGTCTGGCCTTCCTGCGGCTCCAGGTGGGGGCCACCAGCAATGCCGTCCGACCGCAGATCGAGGCGCTCCGCGACCTGGGAGCGCTGCCCCCCGATACCGACATCGACTCGGTGGTCAGTGACCTCGGGCTCGACCGTCCTCCCATCGACCCCACCGAGCTGACCGCCGACGAGATGATGGCCGAGCTGCGAGACGTCACCAAGGCTCTCCTCGGGTACGGCGCCCGGCTGCCGAAAGAGCTGATGCTGTTCGTCAAGGACATGCTCTTCCTCAACGGGGCGATGGCCACCATGGCACCGGACGTCGACCTCTTGGGAGAGCTGGTGGCCATCATCACCTACTTCACCGAGCGACACGGCGATCGGATCGCCCGCGAGGTGGGCGTCGAGCTGGCCGGCGCCCCCATGGACGTCGACGGCTACCGGGCGGCCCTCGGCATCACCGACCCCAACGAGACGGTGACCTTCCGGGACCTGCAGGCCCGTCGGGAGCTGATCCGCTCACGGATGCGGGAACGGCACGGCGGACACCGGCGACGCCGACGGCTTCATGGCCTCTACCGGTTCCTGCGCCCACCTCGGCGCCCCTGACCATTCGGGTGGAGGCCGGCTTCGGTCAGGCGTCGATGGCGTGACGCAGTGAGGAGACGAAGGCGGCGGCTCCCACCGGGCCCTCCCCCTCCAGCAGGCGTCGGACCAGCGCCGAGCCCACCACCACCCCGTCGGCCACCTCGCACACCGTGGCCGCCTGGTCGGGAGACGACACACCGATGCCGATGCACACCGGCACATCGGTGACTGCCCCGATCCGCTCCGCCACCTCCCGGGCCGATCCGGCCAAGGTGGTCTGCTCGCCGGTGACCCCCATCCGACCGACGCCGTAGACGAAGCCCCGGCTTCGGGCACAGATGGCCTCGATCCGGGCCGCGGGGGTGGACGGCGCCACCAGCAGCACGGTGGCCACCCCGGCGGCATCGGCGGCGTCGGCCCACGGACCCAGCTCCTCCAGCGGGAGATCGGGGATGATGGCGCCGCTCACCCCGGACTCGGCCAGCAGTCCCGCCATCCGCTGATGGCCGGCCCGGTAGATGAGGTTGTAGTACGTCATGGCCACCAGCGGGACGCCGACATCCAGGTGGGCGAGGTCGGAGAGCACCCGCTCCGGCGTGGTTCCCCGGGCCAGCGCCTGCAGTGACGCGGCTTGGATCACCGGCCCGTCGATCATCGGGTCCGAAAATGGAATCCCCACCTCGATGGCATCGGCGCCGGCGCCGGCCAGGCCCTCCAGCGTCACCATCCACTCGTGGTCCATGCCGCCTGTCACGTAGGGGATCAGCAGCTTCCGGCCCTTGTCCCGATTGGCACGGAGGCACGACTCGAGGCCGAGGGAGGCCACCGGCACCATCACGACCGACCGCTGTTCGACGCCGTCAACAGGTCACGGACCTGCGCCACGTCCTTGTCCCCCCGACCGGACAGCGTCACCAGCACGGTGGATCCGGTCGGCAGTTCGGTGGTACCTGCCGATCGCAGCACCCAGGCCAGGGCATGGGCCGACTCGAGGGCGGGAATGATCCCCTCCGAGCGGGCCAAGCGGGTGAAGGCCTCGACCACCTCGGCGTCACCGGCCGTCACGTAGCGGGCCCGACCGATGGCGGCCAGATGGGCGTGCTCAGGCCCGATGCCGGGGTAGTCCAGGCCGGCGGAGATCGACTCCGCCTCGAGGATCTGCCCGGACTCGTCCTGCATGAGGGCCGACCGCATGCCGTGCAGGATCCCGGGGATGCCCACCGTCAGGGCCGCCCCACCGTCGGCTTCCACGCCCACCAGCGAAGACGACGTGGCATCGGCGAAGCCGGCAAAGGTGCCGGCGGCGTTGGAGCCGCCACCGGCGCAGGCCACCACCACGTCGGGGTCCTCGCCGCCCGACAACGCTCGGAACTGCTCACGGGCCTCGTCGCCGACCACCCGCTGGAACTCCCGGACCATCCACGGGTAGGGATGCGGTCCCATCACCGATCCCAGGCAGTAGTGGGTGCCGTCCACCGAAGCCACCCAGTCGCGCAGTGCCTCGTTGACGGCGTCTTTCAGCGTGCGGCTCCCGCTGGACACCGGACGCACCTCGGCGCCCAACAGCTCCATCCGAAAGACGTTGAGGGCCTGGCGTTCGGTGTCCACCTCGCCCATGTAGACGACGCACTCCATCCCGAACAGGGCGGCGGCGGTGGCGGTGGCCACGCCGTGCTGTCCGGCGCCGGTCTCGGCAATCAGTCGGCCCTTGCCCATCCGCCGGGCCAGGAGGCCCTGGCCGACCACGTTGTTCAGCTTGTGCGAGCCGGTGTGGGCCAGATCCTCTCGCTTCAGGAAGACCCGGACACCCAGCTCCTCGGAAAGCCGGACACACTCGGTGACCGGCGTCGGCCGCCCCCCATAGGAGTGGAGAATGCCGTCGAACTCGGCGTGAAACGCCGGATCCTCCCAGGCCTGGCGGAAGGCCGCCTCCAACTCCATGCAGGCCGGAACCAGTGCTTCGGGAACGAATCGGCCACCGAATGCTCCGAACCGGCCGGTCGGCCCGGGGTCGCCCATGATGAGCCGTTGGGGCGCGTCAGTCCGCGGGCCGGTGGAAGGGACCTTCACTCGTTCTGCCAGTCGAACAGATCGGGGGTCTCGCCCCGAACCCGTCGGCGCACCGTGGCGTGCGGTACCGGGTCGCCGACCGCCCCGGTCGAGGCGGCCACTTGGTTTTCAGCCACTCGAACTGCGGCGATGAAGTCGCGCAGCTTGGCCGGATCCTTCACCCCCGGCGACGACTCCACACCAGTGGAGACATCGACACCCCAGGGGCGGAGGTGGGCGATGGCCTGGCCCACGTTGTCGGGACGCAGGCCGCCCGACACGATCAGCCGGGTCGGATCGTCAACCCCCTCGGCCAATCGCCAATCGAAGAGCTCCCCGGATCCCGGATTGGCCCCGTCGATCAGCAGGAATTGGGCTCCGTACTCGTCGAAACGGTCGATGTTGCGGTGGCCGGCCGGAAACGCCTTGATGGTGCAGCCCACCCGTTGACTGACCCACAGGGTGTCGTCGATCGACTCCATCCCGTGGAGCTGCACGGCGTGCAGTCCGATCCGATTGGCCACCTCCACCACCCGCTGCGGTGATTCATCCCGGAAGACCCCGACCGTGACGGTCTCCAGTGGCAGGCGCTTGACGATGTCGGCCACGGTGTCCGGGCGCATCTGCCGAGGTGAGGGTGCGAACACGAAGCCCACCGCCGCCGCACCCATGCCCACCGCCAGGAGGGCGTCAGCCTCGGTGGTCACCCCGCAGATCTTGACGAACACCCCGTCGACACCCTGACCGAACTCGGTGCCGGTCACCGGCCGGCCCCCACCAGGTCGGCCACCGCCGCCCGACGATCGCCGGCCTTCACCAGCGTCTCGCCCACCAGTACGGCGTCATAGCCGGAGGCTGCCAACCGGCCGGCGTCCTCCGACCCCCGGATGCCCGATTCGGCCACCGACACCACATCGGACGGGAAGGTGGCCGCCAAGTCGAGGGCGAGGTGGTGGTTCACCTCGAAGGTTCGGAGGTCACGTTGGTTGACCCCCACCAGTCGGGCACCGGCGTCCAGGGCGATGGCGAGTTCATCGGCATCGTGGACCTCCACCAGGGCGTCCAGCGACAGCTGCCCGGCCACCCCCAAGAACTCGGCCAGCTCCTCGGCAGTCAGGGCAGCCACGATCAGCAGCACGGCGTCGGCCCCCATCAGGCGGGCGTCACAGAGGTCATTGGCGGAGACGGTGAAGTCCTTCCGGAGTACCGGACGGTCGCAGGCCGCCCGAGCTGCCGCCAGATCATCGGACGATCCGCCGAAGAACTCCCGGTCCGTCAGGACCGAGAGGCAGGATGCCCCGCCCGAGGCGTACTCCTTGGCCACCAGGGCCGGATCCAGCAACAGGTCGAGGTCGCCCTTGGACGGGGACCGGCGCTTGATCTCCGAGATCACGGCCAGCCCGTCAGCCGCCGAGCCTGCCGCCAATTCGTCGGCGAACGGGCGCGGTTCGGGCAGGCCCAGCGCTGATTCGAGCAGTGCCTGCGGGTCTCGGTGGTCGTCGGCCGCCGCCGCCCGATGGGCGGCAATGATGGTGTCGAGATAGGCGGGCATGACCTCCAGAGCCTACTGGGACGGTTGTCGCCCACCGGCGATCGTTCCGGAGGGACTCGGTGGACCAAGCCCGTACCCGTGGCGTTCCCGATCGGGCGAGGTCAGCTCCGGCCGGTCAACAGATCGACCGGGAGCACCCCCAGGCGCTCGGCCAACCGCTCCACCGTCTGGAGCGTGACATTCCGCTCCCCCCGCTCCAGGCCACCGACGTAGGTGCGGTGCACCCCGATGGCATCGGCCAACTCCTCCTGGCTGAGGCCGTTGGCCAGGCGGTGGGCTCGGAGGTTACTGCCGAGCTGTCGCTGGAGGTCCCCGGACATCCGGGCAACTGTGGGCGATTGCTACTCGGAGTGCTACAGACCGATGAGTAGCACCGCCCGTCGGTCCCCGACCTGGGTCCAGCCGACCGATCGGCCGGCCGGCCCCGAGGGAAGTCCCCGGGGCCACTTCACACTTCCCTAATCTCGGCGGCAACCCGGGAGGTCCGGGTGGCAGGCTGTCCCCATGGGAAGTGCCAGCGACACCCTGGTGGTCATCGAAGATGATCACAACATCTCCGACCTCATCGCCTTGTACCTCCGTCGCGACGGCTTCCGGGTCCTCCAGGCCGATGACGGTGAGGCCGGCTTGGCCATCATCGACCGAGAGGACCCCAAGTTGGTGATCCTCGACCTCGGCCTGCCCGGCGAACTCGACGGTTACGACGTCTGCCGGCAGCTCCGGACACCGGGGACGAATGGAAGCAGGGGCGGAGCCGGTCGAGCGTCCACGGACAACATTCCGGTGCTCATCCTCAGTGCCCGGGACGACGAGGTCGACCGGGTGTTGGGTCTGGAGCTGGGGGCCGACGACTACGTCACCAAGCCATTCTCCCCCCGCGAACTGGTCGCCCGTGTCCATGCCATCCTCCGGCGCTCGCGGGCGTCGACAGGACCCGTCGACGGGCCCCGGGTGGTGGAGCTCGGCACCGTCACGGTGGACCTCGACCGCCGCGAGGTCCGGACCAACGGCCAGCCGGTGCCATTCACCGCCCGGGAGTTCGATCTGCTGGCCTACCTGGTCGCCAACCTCGGCCTGGTGCTGTCGAGACGGCAGCTACTCGACGGGGTCTGGGGTGACGAGTGGTACGGGGATGAACGGACGGTCGACGTCCACGTGCGCCAGCTCCGCAAGAAGCTGGGTCCTGATCTGCCGCTCGCCACCGTGTGGGGCGTCGGCTACCGCATGG
>Ga0302157_10004548_pt1 | contig 15049 bp, 12 predicted proteins | sample I_Bog_N3_3_FD_193502 | JGI IMG/M metagenome (GOLD analysis project Ga0302157, IMG submission 193502) | Peat permafrost microbial communities from Stordalen Mire near Abisko, Sweden - I_Bog_N3_3 | ecosystem: Environmental > Terrestrial > Soil > Wetlands > Peat | place: Sweden: Abisko, Stordalen...
CGCCGATGCGGTCCACGCGCGGCTGGCGGCGAACCTTCCCACCAAAGACGACGGAATTCGAAAAGAGAACTTCTACGTGATCCACCACACGACGGCGCCCGCGATCCTGGTCGAGACGGCGTTCCTCTCGAATCCGGGCGACGCGCAACTGCTGCATTCCGAAGCCTTCCGCCAGAAGGTGGCGAGTTCGATCGCCGCAGGCGTGGGCGACTACGCGACGCCTGGCAAGCCGCTCAGTTCGAACGCCGACGCCGCCACGGGCGGGAACTAGCCATCCTCGGCATCTTCGATTCGGGGCTCGGCGGACTGACGGTGGTGCGGCGCGTTCGCGCGCTCTTGCCGCGCGAAGACCTCGTGTTCTTCGCCGATCAGGCGCACGTGCCGTACGGCGAGCGCACGCCGGACGAACTAGCCGCGCTCCTCGCGAATAACGTGGCGTTCCTCGCCGCGCAAGGCGTCGATGCGATCGTGATGGGCTGCAACACCACCTGCGCCGTTGCCGCCGAACGCGGCTGGCCCGATGCGGGGCGCCCGATCCTCGATCTGATCGCGGCGGCTGCCGATACGGTCGCGGCCTCCGGCGCGCGACGCGTCGGCGTGCTCGCCACGAGCGCGACGGCGCGATCCGGTGCCTACGGGCGCGCGATTCGCGCGCGCGCGCCGCACGTCGCCGTACAAGAGCTCGCGGCGCCGCGCCTCGTGCCGCTGGTCGAGGCCGGAACGCTCGATGGACCGCTCGCGCGCGCAGCGGTCGCGGAGGCGCTCGCGCCGTTCGAACTCCCGCTCGACGTGCTCGTGCTCGCGTGCACGCACTATCCGCTCCTCGATGCGGAATTCGCGGCGCTCCTCGGCCCGCACGTCGCGCGCATCGACCCCGCGGCAGCGCAAGCCGAACGCGCGGCCGCATTCGCCCGCGAGCGCGGCCCCCGCTCGGGCGATGGCACCACGCGCTACATCACGAACGGCCCCCTCGCACCGTTCCACGCAGCGGTCGAATCGATCGTCGGCGCGCTCGCTCCCGGCGACTCCGTCGTGCAAGCGCCGCCCGCGCTCGCCCGCCGCTAGGCGTCGGCGTGAGTCGCCGCAACCCCGCCCTTCGACAGGCTCAGGGTGACAACGAAAACGCGCACCACGTGATGACCACCCCAATGTCATGCTGAGCTTGTCGAAGCATGGGCTTGCGGCGGGCGCTAAATCAAATGGAAGACCCGGAAGAAGAAGAGGACGCTGAAGGCGCCGAGGGCGGTTCCTGCGATCACTTGCAGCACCGTGTGCGCGCGTAGCCAGACGCGCGACCAGGCAACGATCGGGATCAGCACGAGAAACGGCACGGGCTGCAGCCCGTAGAGGTAGACGAGGACGACGAGCGGCGCCGTGATGCCGAGCGCGTGCGTCGAGATCTTCCAGTAGCGCGTGATGTATTGTACGGCGAGCGAGGCCGCGGTGTAACCGGCCATCGTCGCGGTCAGGAGCGCGGGCGCGTGGAAGAACCACAGCACGAACGTGCCGATCGCGTAGAACACCACGAAGACGAAGAAGACGCGCTCGCGTTCGGCCCGCACCGACATGTCGAGGTCGGAGATGCGATCGGTGCTGTAGAGCCACAGCACGTACAGCATCGGTCCGATCGAGGTGAACACGGTGCTCGTGAAGAGCAGCTTCCAGAAGGTCGGCGTGTCCGTCGCCAACTGGTGGGCGATGATCACGAAGAGCACGAGGGCCGTGACGAACGGGTTGCAGATCGTCGAGAAGATGCGCGCGAGGTCGGTCAGGACGCGGCGCCGGCGGCTCGCACCCAGGGGGGTCGGCCGTAACGGCGCCGGCACGGGCTGCATCGGCGTCATCTGCACCGGGACCGGCGCCGCCCCCTTTTGTCGTGGGCGTTTGCCGGGCGGGGCTTGGAGCGTCGCCCGTCAAAAAGGGGCGGAATCATGATTCTCGAGCGCATCGCTTCACCTCGCGATCTCAAAGCTCTGCCCCGTACCGATATCGACCCCCTGGCGGCGGAAATTCGCGAGTTGCTCGTGGAGGCGTGCTCGAAGAACGGCGGGCACCTCGGCCCGAATCTCGGCGTGGTCGAGTTGACGCTCGCACTGCACAAAGTGCTCGACGCGCCCAAGGACAAGATCGTGTGGGACGTGAGCCACCAGATCTACGTCCACAAGATGCTGACGGGCCGCGCCGACCGCATGCTGACGATTCGCAAGGGCGGCGGCCTCAGCGGGTTCGCGATGCGGACCGAGTCGGACTACGATTGCTTCGGCGCGGGCCACGCGTCGACGTCGATCTCGGCGGCGCTCGGGATGGCGCAGGCCCGCGATCTCGCGGGCACGGACGAGACGGTCGTCGCCATCATCGGCGACGGCGCGCTGACCGGCGGTCTCGCGTACGAAGCGATCAACAACGCGGGCCAACTCAAGACCAACTTCATCGTGATCCTCAACGACAACGAGATGTCGATCGCGCCCAACGTCGGCGCGATGGACAAGTACCTCGGCACGCTGCGTTCGAAGCCGCTCTTCAACGCGGCGCGCGAGAAGGTCAAGGACATCCTCGGCCGCGTGCCCTTCGGCGACACGGCGCGCAAGGCGCTCTCCACCGCGGAAGAAGCGGGCATGCGCTTCGTCTCGAGCGAGCCGAAGACGGCCGTGATCTTCGAAGAGATGGGCTTCCGCTACGTGGGTCCGATCGACGGTCACGACTACGACACGCTCTGCGAAGTGATCTCGAACGCTCGCAAGATTCAGGGCCCCGTGCTGCTGCACGTGCGCACCGTCAAGGGGAAGGGCTTCGAGCCCGCCGAGCTCGACAAGCGCACGTTCCACGGCGTCGGTCCGTTCGAACTCGAAAACGGTAAGATCGAATTCAAGTCCGGCACGCGGCCCACGTTCTCGGAAGCCTTCGCGGACGCGCTCACGACGCTCGCCGACCGCGACCGGCGCATCATCGCGATCACCGCCGCGATGCCGGACGGAACGCAACTGAAGCGCTTCGCGAAGAAGCACCCGGACCGCTACTTCGACGTCGGTATCGCTGAGGCGCACGGCGTGTGTTTCGCGGCCGGCGCCGCGACCGCGGGCGTAAAGCCGGTCGTCGCGATCTATTCGACGTTCATGCAACGCGCCTACGATCAGATCGTGCACGACATCGTGATCCAGAATCTGCCGGTCGTGCTCTGCATGGACCGCGCGGGCGTGGCCGGCGACGACGGCCCGACCCACATGGGGCTCTACGACATCGCGTACCTGCGCACGCTCCCGTTCATGACGATCATGGCGCCACGCACCGAAGACGAGCTGCTGCCGATGCTCGAGCACGCGCTCTCGCTCGGCGCTCCGGTCGCGATCCGCTACCCGCGCGGTAACTCGCAGGGCAACCATCTCGAAGCGCCCGCACCGATCGTTCACGGTCGCGCGGAAGTGTTGCGCCAGGGTGAGGGCGTCGCGCTCCTGGCCCTCGGCAATACGGTCGACGTGGCACTCGACGCTTACGATCTGATCGGCGCCGGCGAGCCGAAGCCGACGGTCGTGAACATGCGCTTCGTCGCGCCGCTCGATGAAGCGCTGCTCGTCGAACTGGCCCAGACGCACCGCAAGTTCATCACGCTCGAAGAACATTCGCTTGCCGGCGGCTTCGGTTCGGCCGTGGTCGAGTTCGCGGCGGACCGGGACCTGGGCGTGAAGATCGAGCGTATCGGCGTGCCCAACATCCTGATCCAGCACGACAAGCAGCCGATCCAGCGGGCGAGCTTCGGACTCTCGGGCGAGAGCCTCGCGGCGCGGATTCGCAGTGCGGTGGAAACCACGGCATCGCGCTAGCCGAAGGCATCCCGAGGCGCGCGGGGCGCGGGCGTCGAACCCCAACCGGTCGTGACGCTCCGTTTCGCGCGAGCGTCCAAGCTTTGGAGTATCGTACGCCACCGTGACACCGTTCTTCGCACACACGTTCCTCGCGCAGGTCACGCCCGTCCCGGCGGGCGCGCTCGGCGCCCCCGCCGCGCCCGTCGCCGCACCCACGGCTGCCGCCGGCGCGGCCGCTGCAGCCGCAGCGGCGCACAAGGCGCCGCTCGTCAACGCGACGCTCTCGCCGGACCTGCTCAAGCAGTTGCAGGCGTTCCAGTACGCGCACAAGTCGGCGCTGGCCACGAACGCGCCCTGGCTCACGCACACGTTCGCGGGACTCTTCCTCATCTTCGCCGTGGGCCTCGTCGTGCTGCTGGCCTTCCAGACCACGAAGCAAGAGGGGCTCTCGGGCACGCTCGGCGGCCGGGTGGAATCGGCCTATCGGCCGCGCTTGGGATTCGATCAGCAGCTCGCGCGTCTCACCAGTTACGTCGCGATCGGCATGGTGTTCTTCGCGGTCATCCTGAGCATCACGGGCATCTGAAGAGAGGGCGATTTGGCGTTACTCGAGGTCTCGGGCCTCCGCGTCGGCTTCAAGACGGACGACGGGGTCGTCAGCGCGGTCAACGGCCTCTCGTACGCGGTCGATAGCGGATCGACGCTCGGAATCGTGGGCGAATCCGGGTCGGGGAAATCGGTCAACGCGCTCTCGATCATGCGCCTGATTCCGACGCCGCCGGGCCGGATCGAAGCGGGCACGATCACGCTGCGCGGCGAGAACCTGCTCGAGAAGAGCGAGTCGGAGATGCGCCGGATCCGCGGTAAGGATATCGCGATGATCTTCCAGGATCCGATGACGTCGCTCAACCCCGTACTCACGGTAGGCGATCAGATTTCCGAAGCCGTGCGCCTGCATCTGAAGCTCGGCAAGAAGGACGCGCTCGCGAAGACCGTCGACATGCTGCGACTCGTGCGCATCCCGCTGCCGGAGAAGCGCGTGAACGAGTATCCGCACCAACTCTCCGGCGGCATGCGCCAGCGCGTGATGATCGCGATGGCCCTCTCGTGCGACCCCGACGTGCTGATCGCGGACGAACCGACGACCGCACTCGACGTGACGATTCAGGCCCAGATCATCGACCTGATGAACGAGATGCAGCAGCGCCTGGGCTCCGCGATCGTGATGATCACGCACGACCTCGGCGTCGTGGCGGAGACGTGCAAATACGTGCTCGTGATGTACGCCGGCAACCTCGTGGAGTACGGCACCGTCGAGCAGATCTTCGGCGCGCCGAAGCACCCGTACACGATGGGCCTCCTCGCGTCGCTGCCGCGGCTCGACGAGAAGAACCCCACGCGCCTCGTCCCGATCGAAGGGCAACCGCCGAACCTGCTGCGCATTCCGTCGGGCTGCGCGTTCGCGCCGCGCTGCAGCTACCGGATGCCCGTCTGCGATGCGGCCGTTCCGCTCTACGACTTCAAGGACGGGCACGTGGCGCGCTGCTTTCTCTACGACGAGCGGACCGCCGGCGAGCGGCGCCTGCCCGTCGAAACGGCACCCGCGGTGCCCGATTCCGCCACGAGCGCGGCGACCGTGGCGGCGCAAGCGTGAACGGCGAAGCGCACGACCTGCTCGAGGTCCGCGACCTCTACAAGTATTTTCCGATCAATGCGGGCTTGCTCTCGCGTCACGTCGGCGACGTGAAGGCGGTCGACGGCATCGACTTCACGATCCGTAAGGGCGAGACGCTCGGCCTCGTCGGCGAATCCGGCTCGGGCAAGACGACGGCCGGGCGCGTGGTGCTGCGGCTCTTGCCGGCCACGAAGGGCGAGGTGCTCTTCGAGGGTCGCAACGTGCACGAGCTCGGTCGCGAAGACGTGCGCGTGCTCCGTAAGGAGATGCAGATCATCTTCCAGGACCCGTACGCCTCGCTGAATCCCCGCATGACCGTCGGCGACATCATCTCCGAGCCACTGCACATCCACCACCTCGCGAAGGGCGCGGACGCCGACGCGCGCGTCCAAGAGTTGCTGCGGCTCGTCGGCTTGCAGCCGTACCACGCCAACCGCTACCCGCACGAATTTTCGGGCGGCCAGCGGCAGCGCATCGGGATCGCCCGCGCGCTCGCCGTGAACCCGAAGTTCATCGTGGCCGACGAGCCCGTCTCGGCGCTCGACGTGTCGATCCAAGCCCAGGTCATCAACCTGCTGCAAGACCTCCAGCAGCAGTTCGGCCTCACGTACCTCTTCATCGCGCACGATCTCTCGGTGGTGCGCCACATCTCGACGCGCGTCGCCGTGATGTACGTGGGCAAGATCGTCGAGATCGCGGACCGGGACGACCTTTACGAGAACCCGCTCCATCCGTACAGCCGGGCGCTGCTCTCCGCGATTCCGATTCCCGATCCGTCGGTCGCGGCGCGGCGCAAGCGCATCCTGCTGCCGGGCGACATCCCCTCGCCCGTCAACCCGCCCGCGGGTTGCCGCTTCCACACGCGTTGTCCCGTGGCGTTCGACCGCTGCAAGGTCGAGGTTCCGCCGCTGAAGACGTACGCGCCGAACCACGTGGCCGCGTGCCACTGGGTCGAGGAGCACGACGGCAACGCGCCAGATCTCGCCGCCGGTACCGCCGCCGTCGCCTAGCCGCGACAAACGCAAAGAGCGACCGCCGGCGGCGATCGCTCTTCGCGCTTCTCTGCGCGAGAGGCGGAGCGCTACTTCTTTTTCTTGGCGCTCTTTTTCTTGGCGGTTTTCTTCTTGGCCGTCTTCTTTTTGGCCCCGCCCTTCTTGGCGGCTTTCTTCTTCGCGCCGCCCTTCTTGGCGGTCTTTTTCTTGGCCGCGGACTTCTTCGCGGTCTTCTTCTTGGCGGTCTTTTTCTTGGCCCCGCCCTTCTTGGCGGCTTTCTTCTTGGCGGTCTTCTTTTTCGCGCCGGCCTTCTTTGCGGTCTTCTTGGCCGGCGACTTCTTGGCCGTGCTCTTCTTCGCGGCGGCCTTCTTGCGCTTCGACTTCTTGCGTCCGGGCTTCGCGGCCGGAGCGGGCTCCGGAGTGGGAGCCGGCATCAGCTCTTCGTCAGACAACTAATCCTCCTCGTCCGCTGCAGCGGAACGATCGCTCGGGAAACGTCGACGTCATTCGTTGTCAACGTCTTTGGTTGCATCTTATACCGCGTGCGCGATTTATGCAAGATTGAGGGACCCGAGTGCGCTCCGGCGCACGCGGTTTCCGCCGTTTCTTTGCACCCCGCTTGACGGCGGAGCTATACTTAGGGCGTTTTCTTCAGGCTCCCGAGCCTGGCGAAACGAGAGTTGAGGAGAGTTTGAAGAAGCCGCTGATCATCGTCGAGTCGCCGACGAAGGCGCGCACGATCAAGAAGTTCTTGCCGCCCCGGTACGTCGTCAAGGCGTCCGTGGGGCACGTGCGCGACTTGCCCAAGAGCACCCTCGGCGTCGACGTCGAGAGTGGCGACTTCACGCCGCGTTACCTTACCATTAAAGGGAAAGGCGACGTGATCAAGGAGCTGAAGGCGGCATCCAAGTCGGCGTCCGACGTCTTCCTGGCGACCGACCCCGATCGCGAGGGCGAAGCGATCGCGTGGCACCTTGCCGAGCTCCTCAAGCTCGAGAACCCGAAGCGCATCGAGCTGCACGAAATCACCAAGGAAGCGGCCCTCAAGGCGATCGACGACGCGCACGAGATCAACATGGACCGCGTCAACGCCCAGCAGGCGCGGCGCGTGCTCGACCGGCTCGTGGGCTACAAGATCTCTCCGCTCCTCTGGGCCAAGGTCCGCAGCGGCCTTTCCGCCGGGCGCGTCCAGTCGGTTGCGGTCAAGCTCGTGGTGGACCGCGAGCGCGAGATCGAGGCGTTCAAGCCGCGCGAGTATTGGACGATCGACGCGATCTTCGGGAAGTCCGCGGACGTGCCCACGGCGCAGCAGTTCCCGGCGGCGCTCGTGGAGATCGACGGCGAGAAGGTCGACGTGAACAACGGCGGGCGCGCCGATCAGATCGTGGCCGACCTCCAGGACGCCCGCTTCCGCGTGGCCGCGGTGAAGCAGCGCGAGACGCGCCGCAACGCCGCCGCGCCGTTCACCACGTCGACGATCCAGCAAGAGGCCTCGCGCAAGCTGAAGTTCCGCGTCCGTAAGACGATGCAAACCGCGCAGGCCCTCTACGAGGGCGTCGATCTCGGTAGCGAGGGCACGCAAGGCCTCATCACCTACATGCGCACCGATTCGACGCGCATCTCCGACGGCGCGCGCGAGGCCGCGAAGGCGTTCATCGAAACGACCTACGGGCCCGAGTACTACGGAGGTTCCAAGCAGTTCAAGGTGCGCGAAGGCGCCCAGGACGCGCACGAAGCGATCCGTCCGACCTCCGTCACCCGCACGCCGGAGTCGCTCGCGGGCGTCCTCAAACGCGACGAACTACGCCTCTACGCGCTGATCTGGGAGCGCTTCGTGGCCTCGCAGATGGCGGCCGCCGTCTACGATCAGACCGCGGTCGACATCGCGGCGACGCCCGTGCGCGGAACGACGAAGTACGCGTTCCGCGCCAACGGCAGCGTGCTCAAGTTCGCCGGCTACACGAAGGTCTATGAAGAAGGCAAGGACGACGAGGCGCCGGTCGACGGTGCCGCCGCGACTGCGAGCGGCAAAGGTAAGGTGGGCCGCGTGATGCTGCCCGCGCTCGCGAGCGGCGACGCGCTCGACAAGCACTCGATCCTGCCGAAGCAGCACTTCACGGAACCGCCCCCGCGGTTCACGGAGGCCACGCTAGTCAAGGCGCTCGAGGAAAACGGGATCGGCCGCCCCTCGACCTATAGCTCGATCGTCGAGACGATCCAGGCGCGGCAATACGTGGAACAGATCGACCGCCGCTTCCACCCCACGGACATCGGTAAGTCGGTGAACGATTTGCTGGCCGAGCACTTCCGCGACATCATGGACCTGGCGTACACCGCCAAGATGGAGAGCGAACTCGACCAAGTCGAAGACCACAAGATGGACTGGGTCGACGTGCTGCGCCAGTTCTACGGGCCCTTCGCGCACGAGCTCGCCGAGGCGGAAAAGAAGCTGCCGAAGATCGAGGTCCGGGACGAGCCGACCGACGAGATCTGCGTCAACTGCGGCAAGCCGATGGTCATCAAGACGGGCCGCTTCGGGCGCTTCATCTCGTGTTCGGGCTACCCCGAGTGCAAGACGACGAAGCCGATCCTCAAGGACACGGGCGCGATCTGCCCCAAGGACGGCGGCAAGATCGTGGAGCGCAAGTCGCGGCGCGGGCGCACGTTCTATGGCTGCGCGAACTACCCGGCCTGCGACTTCGTTTCGTGGGATCGCGTGATCCCGGAGCCGTGCCCGGTCTGCGGCGCGTACGTAACGGCGAAATCGAAGCGCGGCACGCTGACCTTCGAGTGCTCGCAGAACAAGGAGCACGACACGAGCGCGATCGGCGCGGCTGCGGAAGCTGCCGACGTGGCCGCGGGCGATGCGGAGCGCGATCCGGAACGGGAGCCGGATCCGGTCGAGGTCTGAGGCGCGGATGTCCGCGATTCCGAAACTGCGCGTGATCGGCGCGGGCCTCGCGGGCTGCGAGGCTGCGTGGCAGGCCGCCGAACGCGGCGTGGATGTCGAGCTCGTGGAGATGCGACCGCTCGCGAGCGGTCCCGCGCACAAGACCGACCGGTTCGCGGAACTCGTGTGCAGCAACTCGTTGCGCGGCGCGGCGCTCGAGAACGCCGTCGGCCTCCTCAAGGAAGAACTCGCGCGGATGGGCTCGCTGATCGTCACGAGCGCGCGCACGGCCGCGGTGCCCGCGGGCGGCGCGCTCGCGGTCGACCGCGACCGCTTCTCCGCGCTCGTCGAGGAGCGCTTGACCGCGCACCCGCGCGTGACGATCGTGCGGCGCGAGGTTCGCGAGATCGATCCGGCCCAAGCGACGATCGTGGCCTGCGGCCCGTTGCCCGCGCCCGCGCTTTCGGATGCGATCGACGCGCTGCTCGCGAGCGTGGCGGGCACGGCGGGTCCGGCGCGTGCGCGGTTGCACTACTACGACGCGGCCTCGCCGATCGTCGCCACCGAATCGATCGACCTCGAGCAAACGTATGCGAAGTCGCGCTACGACAAGGGCGACGGTGCCGACTACCTCAACATCCCGCTCGATCGCGAGCAGTACGCCACGTTCGTGCGCGATCTGCGCGAACTCCCGAAGCACGAGCCCAAGGAGTTCGAGCGCGACGCCGCCGCCGGCAAGGTGCCGTACTTCGAGGGCTGCCTGCCGATCGAAGAGATGGCCGCGCGCGGTGAAGATGCCCTGCGCTTCGGGCCGCTCAAGCCCGTGGGGCTGCGCGACCCGCGTACGGGCGCGACGCCGCACGCCGTCGTGCAGTTGCGAAAAGAGAACGTTGAGGGTACGGCTTACAACCTGGTCGGCTTTCAAACGCGCCTCACCTGGCCCGCGCAGAAAGAAGCCTTCGGTAAGCTACCCGGACTCGCCGCAGCGGAGTGGATTCGCTTGGGCGTGATGCATCGCAACTCGTTTCTCGACGCGCCGCGCTACCTCGAACCCGACCTGCGTTTACGCGGCACCGGGCGCGTCTGGTTCGCGGGACAGATCACCGGCGCCGAGGGCTACGTCGAAGCAGCCGGGTGCGGCCTGATCGCAGCGATCGCCGCGGCTCGCGACCTCAGCGGTTTGCCGGCGCTCGCCGTTCCGGCCGATACGGCGCTCGGCGCGGTAGTGGCGCACTTGCAGAACGCTGCGAGCGCCGATTTTCAGCCGGCCAACGTCAGTTGGGCGTTCTTCTCGCCGCTGCCCGGGAAACCGATTCGCGACAAGCGCGAGCGGCGTCGCGCGCTCGCGGAACGCGCCCTCGCGCACCTCGACGTGTGGCGCGACGCGCTCGCGCGCGACGCCCGCGTGGCGCAGCCGGTCTAGTTTCTCACTAAGATGCGCGTCCGCATTCGTTCGACCACCATCCTCGCCGTGCGGCGGAACGGGCAGCTCGCGATCGCGGGCGACGGGCAGGTAACGTTCGACAAGACGATCATGAAGCACGGCGCGCACAAGGTGCGGCGCATCGCGGGCGGCGCCGTGCTCGCGGGGTTCGCGGGCAGCGCGGCCGACGGGATCACGCTGCTCGAAAAGTTCGAGTCGAAGCTCGCCGAGTACAAGAACAACATCGTGCGCGCGTCGGTCGAACTCGCGAAGGACTGGCGCCAGGATCGGGCGCTGCGTCGCCTCGAGGCGTTGCTCGTGGTCGGCACCGCGGAGCATCTCTTCGTGCTCAGCGGCAACGGCGACGTGATCGAACCCGACGACGGCATCGCCGCGATCGGCAGCGGCGGACCCTACGCCCAAGCCGCCGCGATGGCTCTCGTGCGCCACAGCGACCTCGACGCCGAGACGATCGCCCGCGCCGCCCTCCAAGTGGCCGGCCGCATCGACATCTACACGAACGACGACATCATCGTGGAGGTCGTGTAGAAGGCGTCGCCATCGTATCTCAGTGAGGCGTTCGGTGAACGGGTCGAGAATAGTGCCGCTATGATTGGTGCGGCGACGGACGAGACCATTGCGTTTATCCGGGGGAATCGGGAGCGGTATCTCGAGGAGTTGAAGGCGTGGATCGCGTGTCCGTCCGTGTCGGCGGACCCGGCGCGGCATGCCGAGGTGCGGCGGTCGGCGGAGACGGTGGTCGCGCGGATGCGCGCGGCGGGGCTCACCGAGGCCGAGGTGCTGGAGACGGACGGGCTACCGGTGGCGTACGGTTCGTGGCTACACGCCGAAGGTGCGCCGACCGTGCTGATCTACGGGCATCACGACGTGCAGCCCGAGGACCCGCTCGCGCTCTGGACCTCGCCGCCGTTCGAGGGAACGGTGCGCGACGGCAAGATCTACGGCCGCGGTTCGGTCGACGACAAAGGTCAAGTGCTGATGCATCTGGCGGCGCTCGAAGCGCACCTGCGGACGCGCGGTTCGTTGCCGCTCAACGTGAAGGTCGTCGTGGAAGGCGAAGAAGAGATCGGCTCGCCGAGCTTCGAGGCGTTTCTCGCGCGCGAACGCGAGCGGCTCGTCTGCGACGTGGTCGTGGTCTCCGATACGGCGGTGTTCGCCGAAGACGTTCCGTCGCTCACGGTCTCTCTGCGCGGCGTCGTGCACTGGGAAGTCACGGTGCACGGTCCCACGACCGACCTGCACTCCGGCTATTTCGGCGGCGTCGTCTACAACCCGATCGAAGCGCTCGCGCGCATCCTCGCGACGTTGCGCGATGACGCAGGCCGCATCGCGGTGCCCGGTTTCTACGACGGCGTGCGCGAACCGGGCGCGGCCGAACGCGCCGAACTCGCCGCCTTACCGTTCGACGCGGCGCGCGAAGCGCGAGCGCTCGGCCTCGACGCGTTGGCCGGCGGCGAGCGCGACCGGCTGCCGCTCGAACGGATGTGGACGCGTCCGACGCTCGAGCTCAACGGCATCTACGGCGGCTACCAAGGTCCGGGCTCGAAGACGATCATTCCGAGCCACGCCACGGCCAAGATTTCGGCGCGCCTCGTCGCGGGTCAGGAACCCGCGCACGTGAAGCGCGTCGTTCGCGAGGCGCTCGAGCGCGCGGCGCCGCCCGGGGTTCGCGTCGAGGTGCACGCCGACGGAGACGTGCGCGCGGTCAGCACGTCGCGCGACCATCCCGCCGTCGCGGCGGCGGCACGCGCGATGGAGCGCGGCTTCGGCAAACCGCCCGTCTTCATCGGCACGGGCGGCACGATCGGGCCCGTGTCGAGCTTCGATCGCATCCTTCACTTGCCGCAAGTGCTGATCGGCGTGGGATTGCCCGACGACGCGATCCACGCACCCAACGAGAAGTTCGATCTCGGCCAGTTCTACGGCGGCATCGAGACGATGGCGTACCTGTACGCCGAACTCGCGGAAGCGCTCGCCTGATGCTTTGAGTGCTGACCAACTTGGCGCGGGCGGGTCTCGCTCGCGTACGCAACGTTCCCTACGAACCGCTTCCGACCGTCTACGACGGGCTCTTCCCGAACGGCACGTGGCTCACGGCGCCGCAGCATCCGCCGCACCGCCCGCCCGCAGACGAACCGAAGGACGCGGACTCCGGCTAGCAGCCTGCATGAGTCGCAAATGCGTGGCGCGCGCGGCGCCGAAGAGAGGTACGTGGACCACGCCGCTGCATTGACGCCCCGCCAGATCGTCGCCGAATTGGACCGCTACATCGTCGGCCAAGCAAAGGCCAAGCGCGCGGTTGCCGTCGCGATGCGCAATCGCTTTCGGCGCGAGCAGATCGCGGGCGACATGCGCGGCGAGATCATTCCGAAGAACATCCTGATGATCGGGCCGACGGGCGTGGGCAAGACGGAGATCGCGCGGCGCCTCGCGACCCTCGCCGGCGCACCGTTCGTGAAGGTCGAGGCCACGAAGTATACCGAGGTCGGGTACGTGGGCCGCGACGTGGAGTCGATGGTGCGCGATCTCGTGGAAGCGTCGATCCGCATGGTGCAGGACGAACGCCGTGAGGAGGTGCGCGACGCCGCCGATGCCGCCGCGGTCGAACGCATCGTCGACTTGCTCTATCCCGAGACGCGCGCGCCGGGCGCGGCGCAACCCGTCAACGCGTTCGCGCAGACGCTCGGATCGATCTTCGGTAACAGCTTCGCGCAAGGCCCCGCGGCGTCGCCCGCTACCGCGCCCGCGGCAACGCCCGCGAACGCGTCGGCCGAGGAAACGAAGAACGTTCGCGAGCAAGCGCGGGCGGACGTGCTGCGCGGCTTCTTCGACGTGCGTTTGGTCGATATCGAGGTCGAGGAGGCGCAGCAGCTTCCGATCGGCGTGCTCGGCGGGGACGCGATGCCCGGCGGCGGCGCCGACATGAGCGAGATGCTCGGCGGGCTGATGCCGAAGAAGAAGACGCGCAAGCGCGTGACCGTCGCGGAGGCCCGCCGCATCTTCGTGCAAGAGGAAGCGCAGAAGCTCGTGGACATGGACGCCGTGCGGCGCGAAGCCTTGCGACGCGCGAGCGAGAACGGCATCATCTTCATCGACGAGATCGACAAGGTGGCGGGGCGCGAAGGCCGTGGTCCGGACGTCTCGCGCGAAGGCGTCCAGCGCGACATCCTGCCGATCGTGGAAGGCAGTACCGTCTCCACGAAACACGGCGCGATCAAGACCGATCACGTCCTCTTCATCGCGGCCGGCGCGTTCCACATGAGCAAGCCCTCGGATCTGATTCCGGAACTGCAGGGCCGCTTTCCGATTCGGGTGAGCCTCGACTCACTTTCGATCGCCGATTTCGAAACGATCCTCACGCAGCCGCGCAACGCGTTGACGGAACAGTACAAGGCCCTGCTCGGGGTCGAAGGCGTGACGGTGACGTTTACCCCGGACGGTATCCGGCAACTCGCGAGCTACGCGATGCGCGTGAACGAACAGACGGAGAACATCGGCGCGCGCCGCCTGCACACCGTGCTCGAACGTCTGCTCGAAGAGGTGTCGTTCAACGCACCCGAAGACCACGCTCCGCTCGTGGTCGACGAAGCCTTCGTCAAACACCGCCTCGAGTCGATCGTCGAAAACGACGACTTGCGCACGTACATCCTGTAGCGATCGCCCGCGCGGCCGAGGCCGCCCCGCCGACGGCAAGGCCCGGTAGTGAGTCCATGCATCGGCCCATGTTTCGACAAGCTCATGTTTCGACAAGCCCATGCTTCGACAAGCTCAGCATGACAGTGATAAGACCGTCACCCTGAGCCTGTCGAAGGGCGCTACTTAGCTCACAAGCAGACGAGGTTGAACGTCACGGGCGACGTCACGGAGTTGCCGGACGGATCCTTCACCACGATCGACCCGTTTGCGAAGTTCGTGTTGTTCGTCGGGACCGTTGCAACGAACGTCGCTGCGTTGGAGCCCGCTGAGATCGCCACCTGTGATGAATTCGAACTGACCGCCGTGAAGCTCGTCACCCCAGTTTCGCTCGCGACGAAAGTGACCGAATAATCGGAGGCCGGGCAGCCGCCGGCCGATAGGGAACCCGGGAAGACGAACGCATTGAAATTGTTCTGCACCGTGATCGTGATCGTCGGTGTCCCGGTCGGCGTCGCGGTCGGTGCCGTGGTCGGCGCCAAGGTCGGAGTTGCCGTCGCGGTGGGTGCGGTCGTCGGCGCCAAGGTCGGAGTTGCCGTCGCGGTCGGTGCGGTC
>Ga0302157_10004554_pt1 | contig 15040 bp, 9 predicted proteins | sample I_Bog_N3_3_FD_193502 | JGI IMG/M metagenome (GOLD analysis project Ga0302157, IMG submission 193502) | Peat permafrost microbial communities from Stordalen Mire near Abisko, Sweden - I_Bog_N3_3 | ecosystem: Environmental > Terrestrial > Soil > Wetlands > Peat | place: Sweden: Abisko, Stordalen...
GCCCAGCGCGGTCGCGCATTCGCCGGCGGAATGAGCCCTGTACAGGATGTTCCGCCCCCCGAATTCACCCGATCGGTCGTCCTCCACATTTCCCTCCGGGCGCACGCCGCAGGCGAAGCCCAGCAGCGCCGCCCCCTCCGGGCCCAGGATCGCGTCGAGCTCCGCGTCGGTCCAGACGTAGAACGCCCCCTCGGCGTGCACGGCCGGATCCTCCGGGCGACCGCTGTCGGCGTCCTCGGCGCAGTAAAAGGCCCCCTCGGGGTCGGTCATGTCGCGCTGGACGTACGCAAGCGCGGACCGTGCCGCGGCGCCGAAAACAGGGTCTTCCGAAAGCTGCGACGCCGTGATGAAGGCGCACGAGAGCTGCGCCTGGTCGTAGAGCATCTTCTCGAAATGCGGGACCCTCCAGCCGGCATCCACCGAGTAGCGGTGAAATCCTCCGCCCACCAGGTCGTGGATTCCGCCGGCCGCGATCCCCCGCAGGGCGGCGAGGGCCATTCGGATTGATTCGCCGCTCTGGCGGGGGTCGGGCGACGTGGCGTGGAGGTCGAAGAGCAGTTCGAGTGTCGCCGGCCGCGGAAACTTGGGCGCCCCCCCGAAGCCGCCGTTCACCTCGTCAAAATCCGCGCACAGCTGGTTGAAAGCCTGGTCCCTGAGTTCACCCGCGGGAGGCAGGTGCACCGCCTCCTCGGACCGGGCGTGGGCGGCGAGCGCCGCGAGCATCCGTTCGGACTGGCCATGGATCTGGTCCCTCCGGTCGCCCCAGAGGGCTGCGATGTGGGTCAGCAGGTGCCTGAATCCGGGCCGGCCGTGACTGTCCTCGATGGGGAAATAGGTGCCTCCGTAAAACGGCCTGAGCTCCGGCGTGAGCCATACCGACATCGGCCATCCGCCCCCGCCGGTCGACGCCTGGACATAGGTCATGTAGACCCGGTCGACGTCGGGCCGCTCCTCGCGGTCGACCTTGATTGGGACGAAGCCGGCATTGAGTATCCGGGCGATTTCCGGATCGGTGAACGCCTCGCGCTCCATGACGTGGCACCAGTGGCAGGTCGAATAGCCCACCGAAAGGAATATGGGCTTGTCCTCGCGGCGCGCCTTGTCGAATGCCTCCTCAGCCCAGGGAAACCAGTCGACCGGGTTGCGGGCGTGTTGTTTGAGATAGGGTGATTTCTCGCTGATCAGCCGGTTTGCCTTTGGGTCCCCATCGTGCATCCGACCCCACGCTTGCCTTGTCGCCAATGCATTGCAACCCATCCGGCGGAGCGGGAGGGGCAGACCCGTGGCCCATCACTCCGAAGAGGAGCCTGCGCCTTGGCGCTCGAACTTTTACCTTCCCGTCTTCGCGAAATGGACGATGACGAAAAACAGAACGGCGAGGGAGGCGAGCGCGCCGACGCTGATCAGGCCGCCGGTGAGGAAAGGCGTCCCCTGCAGGCTCAGCCGGAAGCGCGGAGGCCGCAGCCCCTCGCAAAGGCCGGTGACCTCCACCTGCCCGGGAGCCTCGAGCGCGGCGCGAAACGCGGCGACGTCCGGAAAACGGTCGGAGGGCTTGCGCCTCATCGCGCGAAGCACGATCTCCTCGACCTGCGGCGAAATCGCGGGGTTTATCTTCCTCGGCGCCACCGGATCGCCGGTCGCGCGCATCTCCGCCGCCTTCCACGGATCCTCGTGCTGGAAAGGCAGCACGCCGGTGAGCATCTGGTAGAGCACCACCCCCAGGCTGTAGACATCGGTGCGCTCATCGTTCCTCTTGTTGCACACCTGCTCCGGCGACATGTACTCGGGCGTGCCGAAGAGCGGCGTGAGCGACGCGATGATCGAGCGGGGCGTGGCTATCTCGGTCGCGAGGCCAAAGTCCATGATGCGCAGCGTCCGGTCCCGGCAAAGCATGATGTTCGCGGGCTTCAGGTCCCTGTGGATGATCCCGCGGTCATGCATGGGCCGGAGACCCTGGCATATTGTCGAGGCGATCCTCAGGGCATCCCCCTCCGGGAGGGGCCGTGTCAGATGCAGCAGGCAGGCCAGCGTGCACCCGTCGAGGTGCTCCATCACGATATAGGGGCGGCTCTTCTTCGCCGCGACGGGCAGGAACTTGAGGAGAAGCGGGTGTTCGAGCATGGCCCCTATCCTCTCCTCCCGAAGGAACCTTCCGAAGGAGACCGGGTCGCTCTCGACGCTCAAAACAGGCACCTTGACGGCGACACGGCGCCCGGAATTCGCGCTGTCCTCCGCCCGGTAGATGGTGGACATCCTGCTCCTGCCGATCACCTCCCGAATGAGGAACCGGTCGTCCAGCAGAAACCCCGGAGGATACTCCTTGTTGATCGGCTGGCCTATTCCCTCGCGCGCGGGCAGATTCTGGCAGCTGGCGACCGCCGCCAGCGGAGGCGGGCGCGAGGATGTCGCGGCTGTCCCGGGCGCAGTTCCGATTTCAGTGGTTTCCAACATGGCGCAGTTGTGATCCTAATGGGGATCAAGCCGCCGCGTTACTTAAATCGGCGCCGCGGGCCGTTAAAAATTCGTTAAATCCCCACCCCATGCGTCACCGCCTGGAGATAATCCTGCTGGCGCTTCCCCTGCTCGCGATCCGTCTCGCCGCCTCTTCGCCGGAGGAGGCCGCCCGGGAGCTCGCCCAGAGGGTGGTGCCCGAACTGGCGGGCCAGCTGTCGTTCGAGCCCATTTCGCCGGATTCGTCGGGGAACGATGTCTTTGAAATCGAGAGCCGCGGCGGAAAGGTCGTGCTCCGCGGCGACACCGGGGTTGCCATGGCCTCGGCGTTGAACCGCTACCTCGAGGAATTCTGCGGCTGTGAGATCTCCTGGGACTGCGGGAACCAGCTCGCGGTGCCGGACAAGGCGCCCGCAGTGCCGCACAGGATCAGGGTCGTGAGCCCCCATCGCTTCAGGTATGCCTACAACTACTGCACCCATGGCTACACCATGGCGTGGTGGGACTGGCCGGAGTGGGAGCACGAACTCGATTTCCTCGCGCTCAAGGGCGTGAACCTGGCTCTGGTCATCGAGGGACAGGAACGGGTCTGGATCGATGCGCTGGGCGAATCCGGCTACCCGGACGAGGCCGTCCGGGCCTGGCTCTGCCTGCCGGCCCACCAGCCGTGGCAATACATGTCGAACATGGAGGGGTACGGCGGTCCCCTTTCCCGCTCGCTGGTGGCAAAGCGGGCGGCGCTCGGGCGAAACATCGTGGCGCGCATGCGCGAGCTGGGCATCGAACCCGTCCTCCAGGGCTACTACGGCATCATCCCGTCCGATTTCAAAGCCCGGTTTCCGGGCGCCCTGGTCCACGGGCAGGGAGGCTGGAACGGCATGGCCCGGCCGGATATGCTCGACCCGCTGGATCCCCGCTTCGCGGCTCTCGCTTCGGCGTTTTACCGTGCCGAGGCTGCCTTGTACGGGGGAATTTCCGGCTATTTCGCGGCCGACCCGTTTCATGAAGGGGGCAGCACGGGCGGCATCGACCTCGCGGCCTGCGGCCGTTCGATCCAGGGCGCCATGACCCTTGCCAACCCGCGCTCGACGTGGGTGCTTCAGGCCTGGCAGCAGAACCCCCGGCAGGCGATGGTCGACGCGTTGGACAAGTCGCGCCTGCTCGTTCTCGACCTGTTCTGCGAATCCCGGGAGGGCTGGCGTGAGCGGGACCAGTTCGGCCACACCCCGTGGCTCTGGTGCACGATCCACAATTTTGGGGGAAATGTCGGCCTGTCCGGAAACCTCGACCTGCTGCGCGTCAGGCCGGTCGCAGCGCTTCGGGAGGCGGGGCCGGGAAAGGGTCAAATGAGCGGCATCGGGGCGCTCATGGAGGGAAGCGGAACCCAGCCGCTGCTCTGGGAGATGTTCCTTGGAAACGCCTGGCGAGACGCGGCACCCGACCCCGACGCGTGGCTGGCCGATTACGGCCGCCGCCGCTACGGCGGCGATTCGCCCCAGGCCCTGCGCGCGCTGCGGATCCTCCAGCGGACCGTCTACGGCCCCGGCGTGTCCGGATTTCCGGTGAATTCCGTCGTCTGCGCCCGTCCGACGCTGGATCCCTATCCCAAGGGGGACTTCTGGGGAACCACGAAGCCCTTTTACGACACGACCCTCCTGGTTTCGGCATGGCGCTCCCTGCTCGACGCCGCCCCGGCCTGCGGGGCGAGCGACGGCTACCGCTACGACCTGGCCGATGTGGGCCGCCAGGTGATGGCCGATCTTTTTGCCCGGTACCACCAGGCAATCCTGCGCGCGTACGAACGCCGGGACCCGCAGGCCGTCGCCGAGCTGGGACAAAGGGCGCTCGGACTCCTCCGGGACCTCGACGCCCTGCTGTCCACGCGCCGCGAGTTCCTCCTGGGGGTCTGGCTCTCGGATGCCCGCAGCTTCGGCGCGACGGATGATGAACGGGATCGGTGCGAGAGGGACGCCCGCGAACTTCTGACAACCTGGATCCGGCAGGAAACGGACACCGTCGACTACGCCAACAGGGAGTGGGCCGGGCTCGTCGGCACCTTCTACCTTCCCAGGTGGCAGACATGGTTTGACGGCCTTCAATCCGCCGCGGTCTCGGGCTCGGCGGTCGACGTCGCCACGCTCCGGCACAGGATAATCGACGGCGACCACGCATGGACCATCCGCCACGGCTCATTTGTCGTCGAACCGCGCGGGAGCACCGTCGCCCTTTCGCGGCAACTCTACGCGAAGTATTTCGCAGACGCCTCCGATCCCTCGCCCCAAGCCGACTTCGGGCTTTAGCAGGCTGTTGAAATACTATGCTGGCCGGCGGGATCAGATCCGGACCTGGAGGCCGGCGTACATCAGGAGCGAGGCCCGGGCCGAGACGGTGTTCCTCACGTCGCGGCCCATGGAAAACAGGAGGGTTGTGTTCCTCGACGTGTCGATCCGGGACCCGACTGCGGTGACCCATTCGGCATCGCGGGGGTCGGGCCCCGTCTGGACATGGATCTCGGCGTCGAGTTCGACCCCGTGCGCAAATTCCCTGCCCAGCGCAAGCCCAGCCGACCAGCCGCCCCCGACACCCACCAGGTCCGACCGGCCCTGGGGCGCAAGGACGCGACCCACCGCGAGGTTTGCGGACATGAGGCCGAGGTCCTTCTCGATCTCGAAGGGAATCAGCAGCCCCGGATCCCGGGCCGCCAGGCCGCGGCGGTCCGAATCCGACCCAGGAAGCAGGAAGGTCGCCTGGGGAAAGGTGGAGATCTGCCAGCTACGGTCGCCTCCGTCGATGAAGCGCCATTTCAGGCCGACAACCGAGGCACCGAGCCCGCTGGTTTCGGGGCCGCCGGACGGCCGCTCCGCGTTCCAGGTGATCTGCCAGGTCACCTGAACCCTGTCTCCAATGCCGTAGTTGAGGTCGAGGTACGGAAAATCCACCTCGCTGGATCCGGCGGTCCTCTCGACGATGGAGGAAAAGTTGAGCTCCCAATGCCCGGCACCCGGCGTTCCGGGATCGTCGGTCAGCATGGGAGGCCCGCCCTGGGCCCGCGCGGCGGCGCACGCCACAAGCGCGAAGGCCGGCAGGAGGGCCCGGAGTACAGACGGCATCCCCGACAATTGTCCGGATTGGCGAAACCTGCAACGGTTTACGCATTCAGATGATTTGCTTTCGCCCGCGGTCTGAATTTGATTCCGGTGCGTCTGGCTGGCTGTGGATTCCAAGCCGCCTTGTACCCCGCCTATATGAAAACGTATATTTCCCGCCGCCGGCCCGTCGGCCTGGCTATGTTATTGCTCCCCATCGCAGCGATCGGGGCCGGCACGGCCGCAAGGGCCGACTTTCTCCTGGGACTGGACCCCCATCCCGATGTGCTCACGGTGACCGACGCCACACCGGCGGGAAGGAGGCTTCCCCCCGCTTCGCCGGCCCACCCCGTGTATTATGTCGCCGAGGACCTCGGCTTCCGCGAATTCGGGGCGCCCGTCCCCGGGGACACGCTGCCTCCGCACAGGGCCATACTGGCGGTCATCGTCAAGACGCTCCAGAAGCAGGGGTACATTCCCGCCGACAAGGTCCACCGCCCCACCCAGTTCATCCTCTTCTCGTGGGGAACCATGTATTCCCACGCCACGCAGCTGGACAACTCCGCGGGACGCGCCCTTGAGCACCCGGCCGACCAGCAATTTCTCAAGTTCATGGGCGGCGACAAGGTGGACCTGATGTGGGACACTTCAGCCAACAACCCGAACATCGCCGGGGCAGGCAACATGCTGGACGCCCGGATCCTTACCCAGGGCCTCCGGACCCAGACCGCCCAGAAGATACACGATGCCGCGGAGGGCGACCTCTATGTCGCCGCGCTCGGCGGCTACGATTTCGAGTCTCTACGGCACGGAAAGGGCGTGGAGCTCTGGCAGACGAGGATCGCCTGCCCGGCCGACGGGCTGGCGCTGGCTGACACGCTTCCTGTCATGATCGCCGCAGCGGGCCCGCTCATCGGCAGGGACACGCCGCTTCCCGTCTGGAAGGACGTCACGGAGGACCTCACCGCCCACGTCGACATCGGCGAGTCCAAGGTCGTGGAGTACATCGACCCGGAGAAGGCCCCGGTGATCGACGCCACCAAGGTTGACCGGCGCACCCCCGTCGACACGCCCTGACCGGGCGTCAAAGCGTGCCTGTGATGAACCGCCCCAGCTGGCCGCGGAAGGCGCGGCTCAGCGGCAGGCGCGCGCCATTCCTGAGGATCACGACATAGTCGCCGTGGAAGGCGGGCTGCAGTTCCTTCACCTGGTCGAGCTGCACCAGCACGGAGCGGTTGATCCTGGCGAATTTGTCCGTGCCCAGCTGCTCCTCCAGCGCGGAGAGGGTCTCCCTCGTCATCAGCTTTCGGTCGGAGAGGTGGATGATCACGTAGTTGTCCGCGGCCTCGATCCACTCAATCTCCTCGGGCCGCAGGAACACGACCTTCCCGTCGGTCTTGATGGCCAGGCGCTCAGTCTTGCGCGCAACCGGCGCCGGGGCATCCGTGATCATGTTCTCGATTCGCTGGCTCAACTCGCCCGCGCGCTGCACGCGGACCTGCTCGATGGCCCGGGAGAGCGCCGTGTGGAAGCGCTCCCTGTCGAACGGCTTGAGCAGATAGTCGACCGCCTTCACGTTGAAGGCCTCCAGGGCGAACCGCTCGTGGGCGGTCACGAAGACGACGGCGGGGCGGCGCTCGGGCGCGAGGTCGGCCACCACCTGGAGCCCGTCGCAGCCAGGCATCTGGATGTCCAGGAAAACGATATCAGGCGAATCGCGCTGGATCGTCCTGACCGCCTCGAGGCCGTCGCCGCACTGGCCGATCAGCTCCACTCCGGTCTCGCCGGAGAGCAGCATGCGCAGCCGCTCCCTGGCCAGGGGTTCATCGTCGACGATCAGGACGCGGAAATTCTTCATGGATTGGCGGGTGTCTTAAATTCGAGGGGAATACGGAGGCGGACCGTGAATCCGCCACCGGCCTGGTTGGCCATTTCGAGATGATGGCGGTCGCCGTAGAGTTCGGCAAGCCGCGCGCGGGTGTTCGTGAGCCCGATTCCCTGGCGTTTGGGGCCGCCCTCGGGGATTCCCTTGCCGTTGTCGGACACCGCCAGCAGGAGGTCGCCTCCCTCCCGCGCGGCCCTGAGTTGGATATGGCCCGGGCGGGCATGGGGCTCGATGCCGTGCTTGATGGCATTTTCGACGATGGGCTGCAGGATCAGGCTGGGCACCTGGGCCTCGGCCACGTCCTCGTCGACGGCGATGCCCACCGAGAGGCGGTCGCGAAAGCGTATCTTCTCGATGTCCAGGTAGCGCTCGATGAACGAGATTTCGTCGCGCAGCACGGTCTGAGGGGCGCCGGTGTGCGACATCGTGATCCGGAGCAGCTCGCTCAGGCGCACGAGCATGCGGTCGGCCGCCTCGACATCGGAATGCATCAGCGAGGCTATGCCGTTGAGCGTGTTGAACAGGAAATGGGGTTTCAGCTGGTGCAGCAGCGCCTGGAGGCGGGCCTCGGCCAGGTGCCGCTCCAGCTCGATCGCCTGGACCGTCCGCTCATGGTACCTGCGATAATAGTCCAGGGCATGGCTGCCGGACACGATCACGCCGTAGATCAGCAGGTTGTAGGGGAAGGTCCGCACAAGCAGCGGGCGGAAGATCTCCCCGAACGTGGCGGACTCCCCGACGGCCCAGCCGTTGACCTCCCCCACGAGGGCCCGGAGCGCCACATAGGCCAATGAGAACAGGAGTGCTGCGGCAAGATGGACGCCCGCCGTCGCCCACCGCCGGCCCTTCTCAGGGGGAAAACGCCCTGCCAGCCAGAGCACGGGTAGCGACAGGAGACCGTAGACATACCAGTCCTCGAGCCCGTTGCCGATGGCCTCGCCCCAGGTGATCGATCGACCCAGGAAATTGCCGGTGAGATAGAACTGGCTGGCGAACGCCAGGCCGACCAGCGACCAGAGCGTCAGAAGGCTGAGGCCTCGAAGAAGGGGGGAAGCCAGTGACCGTCCGGTCGTCATCGGGTGGGAATTTACTTCAAATGGCCCGAAGTACACGACTAAATCTTGGGAGGACGGCGAACCCAATTTGAAGACCCCCACGGACACGCTAAGCTGGAAGAGGTTGCTGTGGCAACGGTCTTGGCGGCGCCCGGCTGTCAGGCGGGTGTTCTATGAGATCCTCGGCCTGATTCTCCTGCGAAGAAAGGGAATGCAGATCCTCAATTGCGGCTACCGGGACGCCGGGCTTCCCGCCATCCCCCTTGCCGGGGAGCTCGAGGCGGAGCGGTACGGATTCCAGCTCTATGACCGGCTCGCCGCCGCGGTCCCGCTCGCCGGCGCCGACGTCCTCGAGGTCGGCTGCGGACGGGGCGGCGGTGCCCGTTACCTCGCGGACCGCTTTGGGCCGCTCTCCTATTCGGCGACCGACAGCTGCCTTCTCTTCACGGTCTCGAACCGCCTGAGGGCGCGGCCCGGAGGTCCGCACTTCCGCCTCGCGCGTTCGGACACGCTCCCCTTCCCCCCCTGTTCCTTCGACATCGCCATCGCCGTGGAGGCCATCCATCCGCTGCCGGACAGGGACGCCTTTCTCGCCGAAATGGCGCGGGTGCTCCGTCCGGGGGGGCGGCTTCTCGTCGCCGACTTTTTCTACGCCAGGGAGAGCTCCCCGAACGCGCTGACGGCGTTCAGGGCCGCAATTGGCAGGTCCTGGTTCAAGGTCGATCTCGAGGAGGATTGGACACGCCAGGCCCTGGCCGCCCTGGAGTCGGACTCCCCCCGCCGCCTCGCCGAGATCCGGCGCCTGCCGCGAATCTTCAGGAAACCCGCGCTTTCCTTTGCATGCACCGCCGAAAGCCCGCTCTACCGCCAGTTGCTCGAGGGCCGCGCCCACTACGCCCATTTTGAGCTTTCAAGGCGCCGCACCTCGGCTGGGTGCTGAACACCACCATGGCCAAGCCGATTCATGACACGAGAGCACTGGTGCCGACGGCGATTTCGCCGCTCTGGCCCGTGCTCTCGGTGCTTGCGATCGCGGCGATACTCATCGGCGTCCTCTTTTCACTGATCTTCCCCGTCGCCTCCCGCTCCGGTTCGGTGCCGGCCGCGGGATTCACGGACGTGACCCGCGTGTCGGGACTCGCCTTCGCCCACGACAACGGTTCCAGGGTCGGCGCGGACACGCCGAGCACGATCGGCGGCGCGGTCGCCGCCCTCGACTTCGATGGCGACGGGCGGCCCGACATCTTCCTTGTCGCCGGAACACGGTGGCCCTGGCTTCGTTCGGGAGGCGGAGCCCCGTCGACCTGCGCCCTGTTCCACAACGACGGGAACGGCCGATTCACCAATGTCACACGCAAGGCCGGGCTGGAGACCAGCATGCTGGGGATGAGCGTCGCCGTGGGCGACTACCTCAACGAGGGCAGGCCCGACCTGTTCATCACGGGAATCGGCGGCAACCGTCTCTACCACAACCTGGGCAACGGGCGCTTCGCCAACGTCACAAACGCCGCCGGCGTCCGGGGAGACGACCACACCTGGAGCACCGGCGCCGTGTGGATGGACATCTACGGGGACGGCAGGCTCGACCTGGTGGTCTGCAATTACGCCCGATGGGCACCGGAATCGGACCTCAATTCCGCCCTTTCCGCCGAGGCGGCCGGCCGGTCGTACACCACCCCCGCCGGATTCGTCAGCGCCCAGCCGACGGTTTACCGCAACCTCGGCAACGGCAGGTTCGTGGATGTGACGGCAAGGACGGGCCTTCGCCAGTTCGACCGCGAGACGGGCTATCCACGGGCTTTTCCCCTGGCGGTCGCCGCCGTCGACGTGAACGGCGACGGCAGGCTCGACCTCCTCTTCACTTATCAGACCGGCGACGACGTGCTCTTCCTGAACCAGGGCGACGGGACGTTCCGGGTGTGGATCCCGCCCGCGCCCGAGCGGAGAGAGGGCGCGTCCGCAGAGGTCTCGGCAGGCGCGCTGGCGTTTGCCCGCGAGGCCCGCACCGACAACCGGTTCGGGATCCTCCGCTCCGCCGGGCTGGCGTTTGGCGGGTCCGAAGAGGGTGGCTCCACCTGCCATCTCGCCGGCAAGCTCGGCATCGCCCTCCTCGACTACGACCTCGACGGCCGGATCGACGTGATCTCCGGGAACGGCCTCGCCGAGCCGGCGCTTGAGCAGTTCGACGGAGGCAGGGCCTTCGCCTCCCCGCCTTCCCTGGTCTGGAACGCGGGCAACAGCTGGATTCCCGCGCCGCAGCCGGCGGGCGGCGCGCTGGGCCGCCCGATTGTGGCCCGCGGAATCGCGGTGGCCGACTTTTTTGGCGACGGATATCCCGACGTCGTGATCGCCCAGAATGGCGGCCCTCCGCGGCTGCTGCGCAACGACCGGCGTGACAGCCGGGTGCGGCACGCATGGCTGCGGATCGACCTGGTTGGCACGCGCTGCCAGCGCGACGCCGGGGGAGCCAGGGTCGAGGTGCACACGCCTCGCGGCGTTCTGGCGCAGACAATGGAGCCCGCGATGGGATTCATGGCCCAGTCCGAGAGCACGCTCACCTTCGGCCTCGGTGACGACGACCGGGTGGGCAGGATCGTGGTCCGCTGGCCCGACGGCCTGCGCCAGGAGATACAATCCCCCGGCGTGAACCGCCGAATCGTCATCGCCGAGCCCCGTTGACGGCCGTCAGCCGGCCGCCTTCGGCGTGAAGAGCAGCACCGGCCCGTTGCATTGCGAGACGGCGATCGAGGGCACGCCCCTGGCGCCGGGGAGGGTCAGCGCCACCGCTTCGCGGGTGTCGCCCGGGGCGAGGAGTCCGCTCTGCCAGGCAGGGACGGGCGTGAGGCCTCCGTGGCCGTCGCCCTTGAGAAGCAGGCTCACGCCGCCGTCAAACCGTCCCGTCGAGGGCTCCGGGCCGAAGTTGTTGCCAACGCAGTAGACGTCCGGGATCCCGTCGCCATCGAGGTCGCGGACGACTATGGCGTTGATCGGGGAAATCTGGGCCAGCATCGGCAGGCGCGAAAACTCGAAGGTGCCATCGGCGTTCCGCGCAAAGACCCCGCTCCCGAGTTCGGTCGCCTCGTAGCGCTGCGCCTTGGCCAGGAACTCGGCGGGAAAGATGTCCTCGATCGTGGCGTTGGCGTAGGACTCGTAGGTCGGGAATTTCCTCCGGATCCAGGGGTAGACGTAGGCGAGCTTGCTGCGCCCCCGCACCGGATACAGTTTGCCGTCCTCGTACTGCGCCTCGATGAGCTGGTCGCTGCCGCTGCCGTCCAGGTCGCCGGCGAAGAGCACGGTCGGCTCGGCGGCGCTGGCGTGGTATTTGGTGTTGAGCCCGACGTTGCCGGCGATGAGCTCGAGTTTGCCGTCGCCGTTGATGTCCGCCGCAGCCAGCGAGCTCCACCAACCTGTGCGCCCGGCCAGACCGGCCTTCACGGTCCAGTTTTCAAAACTGTCGCCGTTGTTGTGAAAGTAGACGACCGGGCCCCATTCCGTGGCGAGTATCAGGTCGAGCCGGCCGTCGTTGTCGATGTCGGCCCAAAGGGCCGCGGTCACCATGCCGATGTTCCTGAGGCCCGGCGCGATCTCGTCGGTCACGTCGACAAATCTTCCTCCGATGTTGCGGTAGAGAAAACTGCGGGGCGTCGCCGGCCAATGGCCGGGCACCAGGCGGCCGCCGACAAAGAGATCGATCTTCCCGTCGCCGTCGAAGTCGGCGGCCGCGGCCACTCCGCAGGCCTCGCCGTCCGAAGGGAGGATTCCGGGGGGCGCAAGCGTGAACTTGCCGTGCCCGTCGTTGAAATAGAGCCTGTTGTTCAGCGCGGGATCGCCCTGATCGCGCCGCACGCCGCCGCTGACGATGAACAGGTCTGGGGAGCCGTCGCCGTTGGCGTCGAAGAACACCGCAGCCACGTCGTCGGAATCCGAGGCGTTGGACCAGGGCTGGTCCGGCGCCGGCACGTACTTTCCGTCGGCCTGGCCCAGGTAGAGCACGCCCGACTGGCCGCCGGTGCCGCTGACAAAGATGTCGGCGATTCCGTCGCCGTTGACGTCGGCCACGGCGAGGGCCGGGCCGTTCAGGCCCAGGCGCCGCGGAAGCAGCCTCTGCCGGGTGAACTCGTCGGACGGCTCCGGGGTGTCGGTGAAATCCAGGCCGCGCGCCACGGCGTTCTCCACGAAGTACGCCGACGGATTGGGCGGGAGCGTGGGTTTGGCCGGCGGCCGGCGGGCGGTCTCTCCGGCCGCCAGGGCGGGCTGCGGGATCGTCAGCAGATGGTCGGCGGGCAGGTCCTCAAGCACCTGCACCTGGCCGTTGGGCCAATGGATGATGAGCTTGGATATCTCGGAGTCCGGCCCGAGCCCGAAGTGGACGATCGAGGGCTCGCTGGCCACGACGCCGCGCTCCGTGTAGATCTGCCTCACCTGCACGCCCGACGCCGTCTCGATCCGAAGCTCGGCGCCGATGGCGTCGACGTTCGGCGCCCGGCCCACCAGCTTGATGGCCGTCCTGTGGCCCCCGGTCGTCCGGTTGCGGATGATGGTCGGGGGGCCGTCGAAATTGTTGTAGACGATGTCCAGGGCGCCGTCGCCGTCGAGATCCACCAGGGCGCAGCCAAAGGAGACTCCGAGGCGGTCGAGCCCCCAGGCTGTGCTCACGTCCTCGAATTTCAAGTCGCCCAGGTTGCGATACGCCAGCGTCCGCTCCCGTCGGGGCGCCGTGTCCTTCCACATCTGCGCCTTGGCTTTCAGGTTCGGCTCGACGTTCTGCTTGTCCACCAGGTCGGGATTGGTGAAATTCCTGATCATTCCGGCGGTGAAGAAGAGGTCCTGGCGGCCGTCGCAGTCGAGGTCGGCGATGCGTGCGGCCCACGTCCAGCCCGTGGCGCTCACGCCAAGCAGGTGCGCGGCCTCCTGGTAGCGGTTGGTGCCCGTGTTGAGAAAGACCGCATTCCACATGTACTGGGGCACAAGCTCGGGCACCCGCTCCATCTCCCAGAGTCCGCGGCCCATCTCCTCGAGGCCGGTCATGAACCCGGCATGCGAACGGTCCCGCATGTCGGTGACCATCAGGTCCACCAGGCCGTCGTTGGTCAGGTCGCCGGAATCGGCGCCCATCGAAAAATAGGTGACGTGCGGCAGGCGGTCGTCGATCACGTCGGTGAAGGTGCCGTCCCCGTTGTTGAAGTAAAAGCGGTCGGGGGTCTCGAAATCGTTGGCGATGTAGAGGTCGGGCCATCCGTCCTGGTTCGCGTCGAACCAAAGCGCGGTGTGCCCCTGCGACGGGCCCCAGATTCCCGCCGCCTTCGAGACGTCCGTGAATCTACCCTTGCCGTCGTTGTGGAGGAGATAGCTCCGTCGGCCCTGGGGCCCCTTGGAGAAATCGAGCACATTGGTGAGGACAAAGCAGTCGAGGAAGCCGTCGCCGTCGTAATCGGCAAAGGTCGCCATCACGCACGCATCCTTGATGTCCAGGCCGAAGTCCTTCGCCCGCTCGGTAAACGTGCCGTCGCGGTTGTTGATGAAGAGCAGGTTCGGGGCGTCAAAGCGGCAGACATAAAGGTCGGGCCATCCGTCCTGGTCGATGTCGACGACCGTCGCGCTGGTCTTGCCCGCCGTGCTGCCGGTGCAGTCGACGCCCGCCGGCGCGGCGACATCGACAAACTTGAAGGGAGCAGACTGCCGGTACAGGGCGCACGGCCCATCGCGCGAGACCACGAACAGGCTTGGGAGCCCTGTCTTGTCGAAATCCGCGACGGCGATTCCCGTCTCAACCGCGCCCAGAGTCAGCTCGCGGAAGCGTTCCGCCCACATGCGCGGGTCGCTGTACTGGTTGCTGATGTTCGCGCCGCACTCGTCCGGGGAGAGGATCTCAAAAAGCTTGCCGCCGTCCGCCGGTCCCACCCTTGGCCGCAGCGGGGTGGCCTGGTACGCGCGGCCGGGCGCCGGCGGCGGCACCAGCTGGGCCAGAAGCCGGCGGCTGACAACAGCCCCGGCGGAAAGCGTGAGCGAGGACCTGACGAAATCGCGGCGGTTCATGGTCGGATCAGCTTGAGAGGGGAAGCAACGCGTGGGAATAGACCCAGTCACCTATCTTTGCACCTGCCTTCTGGGCCTCGAGATTATCCGACATCGTGTGGATTCCACCCCAGACCCGGCTCATCCCGGCCTCCCGGGAGGCCTCCGATAGGCTCTTGAACGTATGAACCACCCCGGGGAGTCCGTCGGATCCCACCGAGAACTCGATATTGTCGGTGCCGAAGAAATGGGCCAGCACCGTGGCCGCGGCCGATGAGAACGTGCTGTGTCCGGATGTGTAGGTGGGGAAGGAAGGCGACGGCAGGTTGGGAATGAACTCGGGGTGGTTGACGATGTTCGGGTTCAGCTTTGGATCCAGCTCCCGCAGCGCGGTCTCCGGGCGCCAAACCCTATAATAGTATTTGGTTTCCCAGCACGATATCGCCGCATCGGCCTCGGCCATGTCGAGAAGGGCGAAAAGCCGCGCGCTTTCCGGCACCGAAAGATGCTTTCTGCGGGCGATCTCCTGGGCGATGACGTTCCAATGC
>Ga0302157_10004556_pt1 | contig 15038 bp, 7 predicted proteins | sample I_Bog_N3_3_FD_193502 | JGI IMG/M metagenome (GOLD analysis project Ga0302157, IMG submission 193502) | Peat permafrost microbial communities from Stordalen Mire near Abisko, Sweden - I_Bog_N3_3 | ecosystem: Environmental > Terrestrial > Soil > Wetlands > Peat | place: Sweden: Abisko, Stordalen...
AGCGCGGCGATCATCGGGTTGACGAAGGGCTTGCCCCGCTCGTTGGATTCGGTGGCGTAGCTGTAGCTGACAGCCAGGGTCATGATGATCGACAGGATGCCGAAACTGCCACTGATGATCGAATCCCAGATGAATTTCCAGTGAGAGCCCCAAAGGGCGGTCATCAGATGTTGATAGGCAGGCACCGGCAGGCTGGTGACGACCAGGGCGAAGGAGCCGATCAGGAGGAAGGGCACCACCAGCATCAGCCCCTTCCGAATGGAAAGGAGGATCACGGATCGTTCCAGCACAAGATCGAAGCTGGAGAGGTGGTCGCGCAGCCGGTTGAACAGAACCATGGGTTTCCCAATTTCGGTATGAAGCAGGGTAGCCCAGTCGGCCGGCAAACCGAACGGCCCGTTCCGCCGCGAGGTACTCCTGGGTCGGATTCGACGCAGTCCGTCTCATCCCCACCGCAGACGGTCTGGGTCGGCGCGAAACACCAAAGGACGGACTGCCCCCCAGGTCCCTGGATCCCGGGCAACGCATGCGTTGCCCGGGGGGGCCGCCGGCAGGCATGGCCGGGCCGGGACCCGGACGCCCCGGTGGATCTAAAGAAGCCGTTGGTACTCCGCGAGATCCTCCGGCAGGAAGCAGCAGAACACCACTTGGCCGATGCCGGAAAGGCCAGCCAGAGCCTCCCTCACCGCCCGCACCGCGACCTCCGCGGCCAGGCCCGGGGGGTAGCCGTAGACGCCGGTGCTGATGCAGGGGAAGGCGATGCTGCCCAGTCCATACTGGTGGGCCAGCGCCAGGGAATTCCGGTAGCAGGAGGCCAGTTGCCCAGGCTCGCCCTGGTTCCCGCCCCGCCATACCGGGCCCACGGTATGGATCACATGCTTGGCGGGCAGCTTGTAGCCCTTGGTGATCCTGGCCTCGCCTACCTCGCACCCGCCCAGGGTCAGGCACTCGAGGTACAGGTCGCGCCCCGCGGCGGCATGGATCGCCCCGTCCACCCCGCCACCCCCCAGCAGGCTGCGGTTGGCGGCGTTGACGATGGCGTCCAGCTTGAGGGTGGTGATGTCAGCCAGGACAGTGCTAAGGATTGTGGTCATGGGCGGGACTTCCCGTGCCGAATATACCATCCGGATGACCCGGAGCCCCGGCATGCGAGAATGGGCCGGTCCCGAAACCATCCATCCGCCGCTCCCCTATGGAATGAATACGAAATGCGCATCCTTCACACCAGCGACTGGCACCTGGGGCACACCCTCCATGACATCGGCCGCCAGTTCGAGCACCAGGGCTTCCTCACCTGGCTGGTGGAGCAGCTCCAGGCCCGGTCCATCGACGCCCTGCTGATTCCCGGCGACGTCTTCGACACGGCCAATCCTTCGGCCGCGTCCCAGGACCTGTGGTTCCGGTTCCTGGCCCAGGCGGTTCGTGCAAGGCCCGGTCTGCAGATCGTCGCCACCGCCGGCAACCACGATTCCGGCGCCCGCCTTGAGGCGCCGGACCATCTGTTGCGCCAGTTCGATATCCGGGTGCTGGGCAGCCTGCGCCGGCGAGCGGACGGGACCGTGGATCCTGAAGGCCTGCTGGTGCCCCTGAAGGATGCGGCCGGAGAAGCCCGGGCGGTGGTGATCGCCATGCCCTTCCTGCGCGCCGGGGACCTGCCGCCGGCGCAGGGGGAGGACCCGCTGGTGGAAGGGGTCCGCCAGCTCTACGCCCAGGCCCTGGAGGCCGCGCGGCCCCTGGGGCTGCCGGTCATCGCCATGGGGCACTGCTATCTGGTGGCCGGCCAGGTTTCGGAACTCAGCGAACGCAAGGTCCTCGGTGGAAACCAGCACGCCATCCCCCTGGAGTTGTTCCCCCCGGAGGTGGTCTATGTGGCCCTCGGCCACCTCCACCTGCCCCAGAGCCTGGCCAGCGGCAGGATCCGCTACTGCGGCAGCCCCATCCCCCTCTCCATGAGCGAACGCCACTACCCGCACTCGGTGACGGTGGTGGACCTGGACCCGGACGGCAGCCTGCGCCAGGAGCACCTGCGCATCCCCCGGTCGGTGGAGCTGGTGCGGATTCCCGACCAGGATTTCCTGCCCAGGGAGGAGCTGTCGGCCCTGCTGGCCCAGTTGCCCGAGGCGGAGGAGGAGGCCCAGGGTCGGCCCAAGGCCTTCCTGGAACTGGCGGTGCGGCTGGACAGGCCCGAGACTGGACTGCGGCCCGGGTTCGAAGCCCTGCTGGACGGCAAGGGCTTCTTCCTGGCCAAGATCACCCCCCAGTACACCGGCACCGGGCGGGCCCTGGGCGACGGAGCGCCCATCCACGGCCTGCGCGACCTGGCGGTGGACGAGGTGTTCCTGAGGAAATGGGGGCGGGACTACCGGACCGATCCCTCGCCCGAGCACCTGTCAGCCCTGCACGAACTGATCGACCAGCTGGGCCAGGAGGCCCCCGCCCCGAGGCGCGCATGAAGATCCTTGAAATCAGCGGCTGCAACCTCGCGAGCCTGAAGGAGCCGTTCCGGATCGCCCTGGACCAAAGGCCCTTCGCCCAGGACGGACTGTTCGCGATCCGGGGCGTGACCGGATCCGGCAAGAGCACCCTCATCGACGCCATGTGCCTGGCCCTCTACGACGACGCCCCCCGGTTCCTGGGCCGGGGCGGACCCAAGACCGGCCTGGCCGACCAGGAGGACAAGGATCGTGTCTCGGCCACGGACCCGAGGAGCATTCTCCATCGCGGCGCGGCCCAGGGGTTCGCCCAGGTGATCTTCCGGGGGGTGGACGACCAGCGCTGGCGCGCCCGCTGGAGCGTGGCCAGGGCCCGGCAGAAGGCCGGCGGCCGCCTGCAGGGCCAGGAACTGGAACTGGAGAACCTGGACACCCAGATCCCCTGCCCTGGCACCCGGGTGGAAATCCTCAAGCAGATCCAGGCCAAAGTGGGGCTCACCTACGAGCAGTTCCGCAGATCCGTGCTGCTGGCCCAGGGCGAGTTCGCCGCCTTCGCCAAGGCCGACCAGGACGAGCGGGCCGCCCTGCTGGAAGCCATGACCGGCACCGAGATCTACGCCCGGCTGTCGGTGGCGGCCCAGAAGCGCAGCGCCCAGGAGGAACAGGTGCTCAAGGACCTGAACACCCAACGGGAGGCCCTGGGCCTGCTGAGCGATGCGGCCCGGGGCGAAAAGGCGGCCGAGGAGGAGGCCCTGACCGCCAGGGCGGAGCGACTGGAGCAGGAACGGACCGGAGTGCTGGGGGATCTGGCCTGGTACGCCCGGTGCTCGGAACTGGAGCGCCAGCTGGACGACGCCGCCGCCAAGGCCGAGCTGGCCCGGGCCGATCACGCCCTGGCCCAGGCCCGCAGCGACATGCTCCAACGGGTGGACTCCGCCCAGCCGTTGCGGGCGCTCCAGACCACCCTGGCCCAGGGCGCCGACCAGCGGGCCTCCCTGGAGCGGCAGATCATCCGGCTCCAGGCCGAACTTCCCGCCGCCGAAGCAGCCGCCAGGGAACGCCAGGAGGACCTGCTGGCCAGCCGTGGGGCGCTGGCCCGGGCCCTGGAAGCCGTGGAGGCCGCCAGGCCGGATCTGGAGGCGGCCCGGGTGCTGGACACCCGGATCGCCGATGCCAAGGGCAAGGTGTTGCAGGTCTCCGAGCAGGCCATACAGCTGGCCGACGCGGCCCTGGAAGCCGAGCGGGCCAGGGACGCTTCGCTGCGGGCCGAGCGCGGTCTGGCCCAGCGGCAGGCGGAGGTGGAGCTCGAGCTGGAAGCTTCCCGGGGCTTCGGACCCCTGGCCCAGGCCTGGACCCGGGTCGACCAGGATCTCCAGGCTTACGCCAGGGCCCTGACCGGAATGGGGGAGAGGTCGGCGGCCCTGGCCGCGCTCAAGGAAGAACGGAGCTGCCGCGAGGAAACCCAGGCCCGCCTCCAGGACGGACTCACGGCGCTCGCCGCCAGGCTTGCGCAGCAACAGGGGGACCTGGATGCCCTGGAGCAGAGGATCGCCCAGGACCCCCGGGCGATCCTCGATCGGGACCGCAAAGCGGCCCAGGCCCGGATGGACCGGTGTCTGGAGGCGGAGCGGATCCTCCAGCGGCTGCACCCCCTGCTGGAACGGCTGGGGGCGGCCGAACAGGAGGCCCGGACCCAGTTCCTCGCCCAGGCCGGATTCGACCGGGACGGGCAGGAAGCCCAGGCCGGCCTGCTGGCCCTGGAAGCCCGGCTGCTGGAAGCCCGGTCCGCCCTGGAGAAGGTCCAGGCCGCCATGAGCCTTGAGCAGCGGCGCCATCAGCTGGTCCCCGGAGAGGCATGCCCGCTCTGCGGATCCCTGGAGCATCCCTGGGCCGGAGGGTCGCCCCTGGCGGGCCTGATCGAAGCCCAGAGGGAACAGGTCCGGAGCCTGGAGGCCGCCAACGCCGCCCTGGAGCATGCGGGCGCAGCCGCAAGGGCCCAGGGCCTGGAAGCCGGCAAGGCCGGGGCCAAGGCGCTGAAGGAAGCCGCGGTCCATGCCGCCAGGGTCGAGCAGGAGGAGCGGTCCTGGGCCGCCGTGGGTCCGGAATGGGAAGACCTGCCGGCGGACGGGCGGCCACCCCGGGCCCTGGCCCTGGTCCGGGAACGGATCCTGGGACTGCGGGACCAGCTGGCCGGGATCGCCGGACGGGAGACCGCCCTGCTGGGGCTGGAAACCCGGGCCCAGGGGCTCCGACAGGAGCTGCGGGTCGCGGAAGGCCAGCGCAAGGAGGTCGAGGCGCGGATCAAAGCCCTGGATTCGGAGGGTCAGCGCCTGGAGGCCCGGCAGGCGGAATCCGCCAGCGAGCTCGCCACCTTCACCGGCGCGCTGGCAGCCCGGACGGAGGCCCTGGCGCCGCTGCTGGACCCGGAAGCCATGGCGGCGCTGGAGCGGGATCCCGCGGCCCTGCGGGCCACGCTGGCGGCGGCGGTCCGCAAGCGTCTGGGGGCGGAAGCCACCCGGCTGGAGCTGCAGCGGCAGCTCGGCGAACTGGCCTTGACCTTGGAACGGGAGCGGGTGGCCGCCAGCGCCAAGCGGGCCCTGGCCCTGGACGGCCAGGCCCTGAACCGGGAAGCCGGGTCCGCCCTGGACCGGCTCCAGGAGCAACGCCGGGGCTGTCTGGACGGCCGGGACGCGCTCGAGGTCGAGCAGGCCCTGGCCGGCGCCCGGAAGACGGCGGAGGCCGTCCTGGAGCAGGCCCGGATCGTCGCCCAGGCCGCCGGCAAGGCCATGGATGATCGGGGCAACACCATCGCCACCCTGCAGGACCAGTTGACCCGCAAGGCGGTGGAGGTCCAGGCGGCCCAGGATGCGTTTGAAACCGCGGTGCGCCTTTGGGGGGAACCCGCCGAACAGCTGGAGGCCCTGCTGGCCTGGACCCCCGGCCAGATCCAGACGGAGCGGGCGGGACTCCAGGCGATCGATACCGCGTGGTCCAGGGCCCAGGCCGTGCTCGGGGAGCACCGGAACGCCCTGGAGGCCCACCGGGTCTCGGGATGCCCCGAACAGCCCCAGGAAAGCCTCGCCGCCTCGGCCCTGGCCCTGAAAGCCGCCCTGGACGAACTGAAGCTCGCCCTGGGCGGCGTGCAGGCGGACCTGAGGCGGGACGATTTGGCCCGCCGGAACGCGACCCGGCTGGCCGGCACGATCCGGGACCAGGAGGTCCGGGCCCAGCTCTGGCGGGAGATGAACCAGCTGATCGGTTCCGCCGACGGCAAGAAGTTCCGGACCTACGCCCAGAGCCTGACCCTGGAGGCGCTCATCGCCTTCGCCAACGACCAGCTCGCCCGGTTGAATCCGCGCTACCGCCTGCAGCGCATCCCCGGCTACGAGCTGGAACTGCAGGTCATCGACCAGGACATGGGCGACGAGATCCGGTCCCTCAACAGCCTCAGCGGCGGCGAGACCTTCCTGGTCTCCCTGGCCCTGGCCCTGGGCCTCAGCTCCCTCTCCTCCAGCGATACCCCCATCGACAGCCTGTTCATTGACGAAGGGTTCGGAACCCTGGACTCGGAGACGCTGGAAACCGCCTTGTCGGTGCTGGACGAGCTCCAGTCCCAGGGCCGGCAGGTGGGGATCATCTCGCACGTGGACGGGCTGGCCACCCACATCCCGGTGCAGATCGTGGTGGAGAAGCTGGGGGGCGGAAAGAGCCGGGTCATCCTGCCGGCGGAATGCGGAGTTTCCTGATGCCAAGGGTACTGAGCCAGACGAGGCCGACCCTGAATGCGCTGCAACTGCTCAATCCGGACAGCGAACTATCGGCCTGGGCCGGAGCGGCCGGGAGAGCGGAGCTGAAGAAGGGCCTCGTCGCCTTTCTGGCCGCGCAGAGCCTGCAACTGCCGGCCGAATGGGTGCTTTCGGCGGGCGGCGTGGTGCTCGATCCCGGCCGGACCCAGATCCTGCTCCTGCAGAAGCGGAGTTCCGGAGCGTGGCTCCTGCCCAAGGGCCGGGTGGAGCCCCGGGAACCCGCCGACGCGGCCGCCAGGCGCGAGATCCTCGAGGAGACCGGGTACCGGACCCGCCTGGGCAGCCTGATCGGGCTCCAGGTCCGGTCGAACGGGGTCGCTTCCAGGGTGAAGGTCATTCTCTGGTTCAAGGCGGAAGCGGTTCCCGGCCGTCCGGTGAGCGATGGCGAGTGCAAAACCTACGGCATCTTCTGGCGGCCGGTGGCGACCGCCCTCCAGGAGATCGCCTCGGAACCGGCCAGGTCGCTGGTGCGCATGGCGGCGGGGCAGGTGCTCTAGGGTTCTGGGTGAGGGGAGGGCTCATTCCACCAGGGTGCACGCCCCCCCAGGTCAACCGAACTGGACGATGTTCGTGCTCCGGCGGCGCTCGGGGTGGGGCAGCCCTCTGGCGGGCCGGCCATCCTCCCGCATCGGGCTCTCGATCAGCGCGCCGTGCAGGGCCACCAGCGCCGCCGTGGCATCCTCCCTGCGCACCACGAAGCTCAGGTTGATCTCGTTGGCGCCCATGCTGATCATCTCGACGTTGATTTCGCGCAGGGCCCCGAAACAGCGGCCGGTCACCCCGGGGGTGAGCTTGAGCCGTTCGCCCACCACCGCCACGATGGTGCGGTCCCGGGCGACACCCACCGCTCCGAAGGCTTCCAGGTCCTTGAGCAGGGCCTCCAGCGGCAGGCCGGCCTCCACCGTGAAGGAGATGCTGCCTTCGGCGGTGGCGATGAGGTCGACGCCGATGCGGTGCCGGGAGAGCGCCTGGAACAGGTTGCCCATGGCCAGAAAACCGCTCTGGGTGTGCATATCGGCGCAGGTGAGGGTGACCAGAGTGACCGGCCCGCGCTCGGCCAGGGCGGTGATGGGCCGCCCAGTGCGCACCTCGGCGGTGATGGTGGTGAACCTGCCGTTGGGCTGGCGCGTCGAACGCACCGTGACCGGGATGCCGGCTTCCATGGCCGGCTTGATGGTGGCGGGGTGCAGCACCTTGGCGCCGAAGGCGGCCAGTTCTCCCGCCTCCTTGAAGCTCAGTTCGGCGATGGGCTGGGCCCCGGGCACCACCCGGGGGTCGCAGGTGAGCACGCCTTCCACATCGGTCCAGATCTGGATGTCCGCGGCCCCCAGGGCGGCGCCGAACAGGGCCGCGCTGAAATCGCTGCCGCCCCGGCCCAGGGTCGTGGTGACCCCGCCGGCGGTGGCGCCGATGAAGCCCTGGGTCACCACCGCCCGGCCCGGCCCCAGCAGGGGGGCGAGGTTCCGGGCCGCCAGGGCCGACAGTTCCTGGAACAGCGGCAGGGCGGAGCCGAAACCGTCGTCGGTGCGGACCACGGTGCGGGCGTCGACCCATTCAGCCTGCAGGTGGGCGGCCAGGATCCGGGTGGACAGCCGTTCACCGATGCTGGCGATGGCGTCCAGACTGCGCGGGCTCAGCTCGCGCAGCATGGCCACCCCCCGGAGCAGGAGGTCGAGCTCGGCATCCATGGCCGTCAGGGCCTGATCCAGTTCCCCGGGCAGACCTCCCGGGAACAACTCCCCGGCGATGCCCCGATGGCGCAGCTGCAGCTCACCGCGGATCACCAGGGCCCCGTCCAGGTCACCCAACTCGGCGAGGCGGGCCGCCGCCAACAGGGAGTCGGTGGTCCTGGCCGTGGCCGACAGCACCACCAGGGGCGATCGGGGCAGCGCCGCCGTCACCAGGGCGGCCACTTCGCGCATGCACCCGGCATCCGCGACCGAGCTGCCGCCGAATTTCATGATGACCTTCCCGCCGGCGGCCGGATCCGGCCCGGCATCACCACCCGGGCCGGACCTGCGGGAACGCAGGGGGATGAGGTCCTGGACGATGCCCCGCCTGGGCGGAACGGGGAGCGGGTTGGGAGGTTCTTTGGGACTTTCCGGACCGATGGACAAGCAACATCTCCTGGTAGGGCGGCGGGGTCCCCTTGGGATCCGGTGGCGCTGACCCCAGGTTCGGTCCGGCCCCATCAAGAAAGTGTCAGCAATGCCCCCCGTTCCGTTAAGAAATGGGCAGGATCAGTGCGCCAGCCCGTAGCGTTCCCGCAGGGTCTTTTCCTCCTGCTGGAGCTTTTCCGCCCGCTCCCGGAGCTGGTTGGCCTGGCTGGCGAAGTCCTGGGGCAGGGCGCCGGGGCTGGACGTCAGCATGGAATTCCGGACCGATTGCAGGATCTTGAGGCTGTCGTCCAGGGCCCCGAGACTCTCCTGGTGGTGGGCCACGCAGGGGGCGGGCGTGGCCAGGGCCGCCAGCTTGGCCCGGACCGTCTCCGACTGCCGGATCATGCCGTCGATCCCGGAGGTATCCCCTTTGCCCAGCCCCTCGATGATCCCCTGGGCCATGGCCTCGGGATCCCCGCCCAGCTGGCCCGGCTGGATCCGGTCGATGGCCTGGAAATAGCTGGCCACCGCGGTCCGGACCGGATCACCCTCCGCGCCGGGCGGCACGGTGGCGGCCGGCGGAACGGGTCGGGGGCGGGGCGTTTCCCCGGCCGGCGCCGGCAGGAACGGGGCCGGTTCCGGCCCGGCCGGATCGGCCGGGGGCGCCGTGGCCGGAAGGTCCGGGGCCGGCGCGGCCAGGGCCGGAACCGGCCGGGGCCTGCTTGATTCCCGGCCCAGCAAGAAGGCCATGGCCAGGACCGCCGCCGCACAGGTGGCGACCAGCCCGATCAGGAGACCTCGACTGACTTCAACTTTTTTCACGTATCTTCCTTGACCCCATCATAAGGCAGGCAAGGCCAATGCTCACCCGGCCGTTTGAGCCCAAAGGTCCCCGGGTTGCGGGCTCCGGATCCCTTCCCCGAACAGGGTGATGCGCTGGACCGTGGCATCCTCCTGGCGTCCGGTCCACCCGAGCAGGGTGAGGCCCTGGCCGGTCTCCCGGGCCGCGTCCATGGCCCGGTCCTCCTGGTTGAGCAGAAGCACCAGGGTGAAGGGCTGGCCCCCGGCCTCGTACAGGCCCAGCAGCGTCGCCAGGAAGCGGCAGAACGCGCGATAGGCGGGCTGGTCCATGTCCTGGGCGGGATCGTCCAGGAGCATCCAGGCATGGCGGAACCGGGCCCGCACCAGGTGCTGGCAGAAGGTCCAGGCCAGGCCCAGGGTGTTCACCTGGGCATCGTTGAGCAGGTGGCGGGCCAGCCGCGGTTCCCCGTCCGGGGCCGCCAGCACCACCTCCACCCGGTTGGCGCCGCGGAGGGTACGGGCCTGGAACCTCGGCTGGGCGGTTAGCAGCCAGGGGGCGGGAGAGAGGCACGCGGCCAGTTCCCGCCACAAGGCCTCCAGGGTCGCGGGCAGGTGCTCCCCCACCACCCGGGCCAGGCGCCGGGTGAGCTCCTTGGCCACCTGTTCCCAGGCGTCCGGCTCGGCCAAAGCCTCTTCCGCCGATCGCCACCCGGCCAGGATGCTGCCGGCGCAGGCCGCCGCCGCCGGGGCGGCTTCCGGAATGGGGGGCGCCGCCAAGGGGGGCGCTTCCGCATAGGCCAGGAGCCGTACCACGGCCGGCCTGGCGGTTTCGTCCCGGAGCAGCTCCTCGGCGGACATGCCCGGCCCGAGCAGAGCCTCCAGCGCCGACCGGATCTGCTGCAGGCCTTCCCGGGACAGCGGGCAGCCCTGGCCGGTGGGGTCCGGGGACCGGCTTTCCAGCTCCTTGATCCGCCGGGTCAGGGCGGCGTAGGTCTCCCGCTGCTTGCCGAGGTGGGCCTCCGCCTCCGCCAGGAGCGCGGCCGCGGCCTGTTCCACCGGACCGGACAGATGGGAGCCGCAGGTGGGGCAGTCCTGGGGGTGCCGGTCCCGCCAGTGGTCACGAATGAACCCCAGGGCCTGCTCCAGGTGGTCATGGACCGGACGGGTCCGCCGGCCTTCCTCGGTTAGGGCGGCCCGTTCCGCCAACAGGGTATCCAACGCCAACCCCGCCCCATCCGGAACCGCCGCCGGCGGGGCAGGCGCTTCCCGGGGCCGGGCCAGCCACTCGGCCCACCGGGATGCCTTGGCGGCGAGGCCCAGGGCCGGCGGGGCCAGGCCATTGGCCAGGGACCGGAACTCCGCGAGCAGCTCGGCCAGCCGTCGACTCCGGGTTTCCTGGTCGGTGAACAGGGGCAGCAGCGCGCCTTCCAGATCCTCTTCCCGGCCCGGCCGCGGTTTGAGCAGGCTCTGGACCGCGTCCTCCACCTGGGCCACCCGGCTCCACGCATCCCGCAGGGCCCGGGCGGCAGCGCCGGCCGGCCCGGGCAGGGCCGCGCGGCAGGCCAGGAACTCCGCCGGCCCTGGCGGCAGCCCGGCCACGGCGGCGGCAAGGGCCGAGCGGACGATCTTTTCCCGGAACGTATCCAGGCGCCGGACGCCGGAACTGATGCCGTGCTTGCGGGCCAGGGCGGTGCGGGAATCCCCCGCGGCCCTGCGTCCCGCTTCCACGTGGGCCTCCAGCCGGACCGCCAGGGCCGAAAAACTCCGGGCCATGCGTGCCCCCAGTTCGTCCCCCGGCTGGTGCAGGAAGCCGGCCGGGCCGCCCTGGGGCGCGAGGGTGCCTTCGGCCTCCGCCATGGCCTCCAGGGCGCTGTCCAGGTCGCCGGCCAGGGTCAGGATCCCCGCGGCTCCGTCGAACCCGCAGCGGGGAACCCCGCCGTCCACGGGAGTCAGATACTGCCCCAGGTAGCCCTGGGCGTTCCGGGCCCGGCTCACGTCGGCGTCCGCCAGATAGGCACAGAGTCCGGCACTGGCCCCGAAGGCCCGCAGGGAGACCGCCTCGGCCAGGCTGGATTTGCCGCTGCCGTTGGGGCCGCTCACCACCCAGGCCTGGACCGCTGAGCCGCCTGGCCAGGGCTCGAGGGTGAGATTGCGCACCCCGCGCACATTCTGGACGTTCAACGAACCCAGCCGGGTGGGGGGCCCGGACGGCAGGGTGTTGCCGCCGCCGATCTCCTGCCGGGCCAGGGCCTGCAGTTCCCGGGCGATGGCCCGGGCCCTGGGCGCCGGAACGGCCTCTTCCAGGTCCGCCACCGCGTCCCGCACCCGCCGGTCGGCGCTGGCCCATAGGTCCATGGCCCGGGCGTCCTTGCGGAACACCTGGCGGGTGGCCAGCAGCAGGACGGGGAAACCGCCCTGGTCCAGGCATCGCCGAAGGAGTTCCCCCGGCCCCGGAAAAGCGGCATTGACCGGGATCTCCTCCAGGATGAAGCCGCTCTGCCGGGCGTGGAGGATGGAGGCCCGCCAGCCGCTTTCCTGATCCGCCGCCCCCAGCCAATGCACCGCCACCCGCCAGGCCGCGGCCGCCCCGGGCAGCCCCGGGCCTTCGGCCGGAAGGCAGGTGGAACGCAGCCCCCAGGCGGCCTGGAGGTCCCCCTGGACCTGTTCCGCCATGGCCTCCGGACCGGGCGTTCCGGCCAGGTCGAGCAGCAGGAGCAGCAGCCGCAGTTCAGGGTCCTCCACCAGCAGGGCGCCCGAGCCCGGGGACGCCGAAAGGCCGGGCGCCTCCCGCCGCACCCACCGGAAACGGGGCAGACCCAATCCGGCCCGGTGGTACCGGTCCTCCAGCCAGGCGCGGGTCTCGGTCAGGATGCAGGTCACGGCGGTTCCTCCCGGAGGCGATCAGGAATCAGAGTACCATCCGCCGGAACCGGACCCTTTGCTGCCACCCTGACGTTGGTGGGAAGCGACCTGGCGCTAGACTTGCCGAAAGCAGCACGCACTTGGGAGCGTCGTGACCGACCTGGAAGTCTCCATCCGGATCCTGGACTATTGGCGGGCCAGCCTGGCGGACGAAAGGCGGTTCGGCCTGGGCCCGGACGATCTGAACAAAGCGGATGCCGTATCCCTGGAGGTGGCGCAGTACGAGACCGGCCAGGCGGATCCCCAGGTCTTCCTCCGGCTCAGGGAAACCATCGACCTGGGCCCCGGCCCGGAAGCCATCGGGGTGGTGTTCTGCCCCCTGCAGCTCAGGCCGGCGGTGGACACCGGGCAGCCCGTGGACGATGCGGACCTGGCTCCCTTGTGGGTCCCGGGAACCATGGATGCCCGGGGCCGGATCACCCCATCCTTGGCCTCCCCCTGGATCAGCCGGGCCTGCCTGGCCCCGGCGGGGCCCGACGGGGTGGCGCTCGGGGAGGCCAAGGCCCAGGACGACTACCTGGGCGACAACCCCTATCAGCCCGGAACCTGGGCCGGCGTGGTCGCCTGGGCCGCGGGCTTGTTCAAGGCGGTGTCCGGCCGGGAGCTTGCCGCCTTCCATCGTGACGGCCTCGCCCCAGCCCAGTTGGGGCGGGTGAAGGTGCTTGCCTTGCACGATGGTTCCGGAATCCATGGCGGCCTTCTGGCCGCCTACGACGCCTTCCTGGATCGCGACCGGGATATCCCCAGGCTGCTCCGGGCCGCCGCCAGCCGACGCCCCCGGGCCATCGCCCCCGGCCGGAACCTGCTGGATGCGGCGGAACTGAGGGCCGGGATCGGGAACCACCTCGGGCAGATGCTCAGCGATCCGCCATTGGGCCGGTCCCAACGGGAAGCCATCAAGCATTTCCTTGCCCTGGGGGACGGAGAGATGCTCGCCGTGAACGGACCGCCCGGCACCGGGCAGGCCACGCTCATCCAGAGTCTCCTGGCGACCGCCGTGGTACAGGCCGCGATCCGGGGCGGCGATCCCTGCCTGGTCGTGGTTTCCGGACCGGACCCCCAGGCGGTGGCCCAGGTGGTCGAGTCTTTCGACGCCGGCGGCACGGATCCGTTTACCACCCGCTGGATACCCGAAGTCCAGGGCCAAGTGGTCTGTTTCCCGGCCGGCAGGACCCGGGGATTCCAGTGCTACGACGAAAACTCGCCGACCCGGATCGGGGCGATGGGAACCGGCGCGGGTTTCTTCGAGGCCGCCCAGGCCGGGTGGCTGGCCCGGGCCAACCGCTGGCTGGGCCGCCAGGACGGGACGGACCTGAAGGACGCGGTCGCCGCGGTGCGGGAGCGGATCCAGGCCGAGAGCCAGCGTCTGCTCCAGTGCCAGGGGGTCTGGACCGAGGCCCGGGTGGCCTTGGGCCGCTGGCCGGAAAACGGGCGGACCCTTGCGGCTCTGGAAGCGCGGTTGGCCATGATCGAATCCAGGCTCCAGGCCATCCTCGACGGAAGGGCGATCTGGGCCAGGAACGACGCCGATGTGTTTTCCGCCCCGGAGACTCGATCCGGTCTCCAGGGTTGGCGGGAGACGGCGGAGGGTCCGCTGCCGGCCTACGACGATTTGCGCAAACAATGGCGGGACCATGCCGAATCCCAGGAAGAGCTGGAGTCCAGCCTGGCGGCGGCCCTGGAACGAATGCGGATGTGGCGCCAGCATCTTGACGCCAGGCCCTGGTGGCAGCGGGTGTTCGGCTGGATGCCCCGGGTGCGCGCCCAGGCCCGCAGCCGCCATGCCCGGTTCCTGGGCGAGCACGGATTGGACCGCTGGCCGCCGGAAGCCGAGGCCATCGGGGCGGGCCTCCTGGAGGACCGGGATGCCATCCAACGGGAAATCACCGCGAACGCCAGGATGCTGGAAAAAATCATTCTGGGCCAGGCCCAGTGGTTCAACGACACCCGCCTGGCCCTGGAAGGGAACCGGTCCGCCACGGCCAGGTCCCTGGCCGAGGCGCGGAGCGAGCGCCTTGGACTGGCGGAGCTCATGGCCAGCCATCTCACCCTGGCCCAGGCCCTGGGCCTCGATCCGGAACGGGATCCCCTGGACCAGGAGGACCACCTCGATCGGGAGGTCCGGTATCCGCTGTTCTGGGCCGCCGTGCACTATTGGGAGGGGCGCTGGTTGCTGGACCGGCCCTCGCATTCCGGGCGGCCCCGGAGGCTGGAAGGGCTCCGTTGGCTGGCCAGGTTGGCGCCCTGCTTCGCGGTCAGCCTGGACCGGCTGCCTTGGGTGTTCCGGGACCGGTCCGGCATCCTGCCCGGATCCATCGATCTCCTGATCCTGGTGGAAGCGGGACGGACCCCGCCCCAGCTCGGCGGCGCGGCCTTCGGCTTTGCCAGGAAGGCCCTGGTGCTCGGGGATGGCGCCCGGATGCCGCCGGACCGCGGGGTGACCGAGGCCATGGACCGGGCCTGCCTGGAGCGTCACGGCCTGGCTGGCCCGGATCCCCTCCCCCCGGGGGCGGCCGCCGCCAGCGGGTCCGTGCTGCAGGTGGCCCAGGCGGCTTCCGGCTTTCAGAAATATCCCCTCCTGCGCGGCCTGTTCCTGGCCGAACAGTTCCGATGCTCCGACGACCTGGTCGCCTTCTGCAACGAGCTGGCCTACCAGGGCCGGCTGGTCCCCGTGGCCGGCCGGCTTTCGGAACGGTCCCGGTTTCCCGGCCACCCGGCCCCCTATTCCTGGGGCTGGGGCTTCGCCCACATCCCGGGCCGGATGGTCCCGGGCCCGGGGAACCGGGGCAAAGCCAACCCCATGGAGGCGGCAGCCATCGCCAGGTGGGTTGCCTCCTGCCAGGACGAGCTCCGGATGATCGGGCGCAAACCGGGAGAATCGCCCCTCGCCTTGAAGGACGCGGTTGCCGTCCTCACGCCGTACCGGCTGCAGCGCGGGATCCTGGCCGAGGAATTCCGCAAGGCGGGACTTCCCTCGG